>Ga0105049_10002581_pt1 | contig 21470 bp, 15 predicted proteins | sample MAT06_FD_78087 | JGI IMG/M metagenome (GOLD analysis project Ga0105049, IMG submission 78087) | Freshwater microbial communities from Lake Fryxell liftoff mats and glacier meltwater in Antarctica - MAT-06 | ecosystem: Environmental > Aquatic > Freshwater > Ice > Liftoff microbial mat | place...
CCTGAACGGTCAGGAGATCGCCGGCGGCAGCATCCGCATCCACGACCAAGGCGTCCAGAGCAAGGTCTTCCAACTCCTAGGCCTCACTCCCGAGAGCGCCAAGGAGAAGTTCAGCTTCCTCCTAGAGGCTCTCCGCTACGGCGCTCCCCCGCACGGGGGGGTGGCCTTCGGCCTTGACCGATTGGTTATGAACTTCGTCGGGACCGATAACATCCGCGACGTCATCGCGTTCCCCAAGACCCAAACGGGAGCCGACCTCATGACCAAAGCACCCAGCGGAGTCCCCGCCGAGCAGCTCGCCGACGTCCACATCCGGTCGATCGCCGCGCTAACCCCGTGATAAATCGGGATGGATGACTGGGAAAAGTGCCAGGTTATTTCCCACATTGGGTCATTCTGCTTGACCGCGAGCCCGATTTCTCGGATGATCTCACCCGGGTGCAATCGCTTGGTCCCGATGCGAACATCCAGGTAGGGATCACGTCTCGTACACCGGTGAGAACCGGCACCTAGGAGCAGAGAGATGAAGCAGAATCGTTTGGTCGTGGCCGTTCTGGCCAGCGCGGCGGCGCTCACCGCCTCGGCGTTCGGTGGCGTCACCGGCTCCGCCCTCACCATCATCGGCAACGTTGACGGCAAGACCGGCTCGTTCGAGGTGCCCGCCAACTGGGGCACCTGGGAGAACGGCAATTACGGCATGCCCTATCAGGGCGTTCTGGGCGAGATCAAGACCGACTCGGGCGAGGTGCTCGGCACCCTGACCAACGTCGGCTTCGAGTACATCGCCGACCCCGTCATCAGCCTCGCCTTCTCGATCACTGCCGGCCCCGCTGGCGGCATCTTCACGTTCAGCTCCGCGGTCCTGAGCTTCGGCGCCTTCGACGCCGAGGCCCGCGCCAGCGCCAGCCTGACCGTGACCGACAACGACGGCAACGGCGCTACCGCCGTCGGCCTCTACGGCGTCAACAAGGTCTACCGCGCGAACTACAACGGCGCCATCCCCGGTCCCACCCAGTTCACGACCCTCCAGAACGGCCTCACCTCCGGCGCCTTCGACAGCGTCAGCGGCAACGAGCAGTTCCCCGGCGGCGGTCTGTACGCTCCCGTCGGCATCATCGTCGACCAGCAGGCCTCCTACAGCTTCACCCTGACGGGCAACGACTCCGCCAGCGGCACCTCCGTCTACGTGACCCGCGAGATCCCCGCCCCCGGCGCCCTCGCGCTCCTGGGCTTGGGCGGCCTCGTCACCGGTCGCCGCCGCCGCTGAGGCGTCCGCGTCCGATCCCTCTGATCCGTTCTCAGCACGCCGCCCCCCAGGCGGCGTGCTGTTTTTTTGTTCCCGCACGGCCCGCGAGCCCCCCATATCCCCACTCCGCCTCCCCCCTGCCCGCCCCGGCCGCCCGCGGCCTGATTGCCCCAAAAACAACATTTGAAAAGTGCAACCCGGTCCACTCGGAATTCTGGCCAAGTCTCGCCGGGTGATTCATGGTGTGGTCAGGGGCAGCGCATTCTCCGCCGCGCGCCTCCGATCGGCCATCGATGCCGACCTCCGCGGCGGTGGCACAGCCCGGCCCGGCCGGCGGCGAGAACGAGAAATGATGAAGAAGACCCTGTTGATCGTGTCGGCCCTGTCCGGCGTCGCGGCCCTCTCCGCGTCGGCCCTCGCGGACCTCTCCGGCAACGCCCTCACCGTCACCGCCCAGGTCGGCGAGCAGTCCGGCTCCTTCATCATCACGGAGGAGCAGCTCGTCCGCAACGGCGACCTGCTTTCCTTCAGCCTCTCCGAGCCGGTGCAGATCCGCACCGATTCCGGCGACCTCCTGGCCTCAATCGATGGCCTGACGATCGGCTACATCGGCGACCCCGTCATCTCCATCGGCTTCGCCATCAGCGCCGGCAACAACGCCGTCGTCCTCTCCATCACCTCCGCCGTCTTGGGCTTCGCCCCCTTCAACGCCGAGGCCCGCGCCAGCGCCAGCCTGACCCTGACCGACAACGACGGCAACGGCGCGGTTGCCGGCGGCCTCTACGGCGTGAACGAGGTGTACCGCGCCAACTACAACGGTGCCATCCCCGCTCCCACCGTCTTCGACGACCTCGTCAGCGGCTTCGGCGTGGGCGCCTTCACCTCGTCTTCCCTGAGCGACGCCTCCGCCGCCGCCGGCGTCTTCCTCCCCATCGGCGTCACCAACAGCCAGCAGGCCTCGTACAGCTTCTCCCTGACGGCCAACGACTCCGCCAGCGGCACCTCCGTCTACGTGACCCGCGAGATCCCCGCCCCCGGTGCCCTCGCGCTCCTGGGCTTGGGCGGCCTCGTCATCGCCCGCCGCCGCCGCTGAACCCGTCTCGCGGCACCCGCCGCTCTCTCGATCTCGACGGCCGGGTCCCCGTGGACCCGGCCGTTCTTCATTGGTCAGGGGCTCGGGACGAGGATCACCGTGCCGTTGCGGTCGTCGTGCAGCCCGAGCACGCACGCCGCGATCACCGCCGCCACCGCATCAACGCTCAGCGTTCGATCCGCCGGAAGCATGGCCTCCGACACGATCGCCCGCAGCATTTCGGTCTCCACCGCCCCCGGCGCCACGGCGAACCCCCGGATGCCCATCCCTCGCCCCGCGTTCGCCACCGACCGCGCCAGCAGGTTCACCGACGCCTTCGCCGCGGCGTATGCGTAGAGCTGCGGGAACGGGTCGATCGTCGCGTACGACGAGACGTTCACGACCACGCCCCCGCCCTGCCGCTCGAAGTGCGGCCAGGCCCGCGCGATCGACGCCGCGGGCGCGTGCGCGTTCACCGCGAAGACCGCCGAGATGATCGCCGGCGTCGTCTGCGGGATCGTCGCCGCCGGAGACCACCCCGCGTTGTTGATCAGCGCATCCAGCCGCCCGAACCGCGCGACCGCCGCGTCCACGATCCCCTCCGCCGCGCTCATCTCCGACAGGTCCGCCCGCACCGCCTCCCACTCGTTGCCCAGCAGCCCCCCGGTCTCGCGCAGGCGCTCCTGCCGCCGGCCCGCGAGCACGACCCGATACCCCGCCGCGTCCAGCCGCACGGCCGTGGCCCGTCCGATCCCCGAGCCCCCGCCGGTGACCAGGGCGACGGGCTGAGACGTGGCCATCGTGAAGATCTCCCGAGCGTTCCCGCGCCAGGCCGGATCGGACCCCGGCGGACAATACACTCACCCCATGACGGCGTTCCGCGTGTCCATCTTCCTCGCCTTCGCGATCATCATCGGCGTCCCCTTCGCCCTGCGGCCCGACGCCGCGCGGGATGGGAACACCGCCGCCGGCCGCACGCTCGTGGTGATCACCCCCCACGTCCCTCAGATCCGGACCGAGTTCGCCCTCGCCTTCGACCGCTGGCACCGACGCGAGCACGGCGAGGGCGTTCGGATCGACTACCGCGTGCCGGGCGGCACCAGCGAGATCGTCAAGCAGCTCGAGTCCCAGTACGCCGCCGCCGCGAAGGCCGGCTTCTTCGACTTCGCCGACCCCGCGAACCCGACCGCCGCGGCGGGCACCATCCCCTTCGACGTCATGTTCGGCGGCGGCTCCTACGACCACACGCGGGTCCGCGACGGCGTCAAGGTGCAGGTCGCGGGGACGGAGCGCCGGATCCCCATGTCGATCCCGGCGGGCTTCGCGCCCGACATCCTCGAGGGCTGGTTCGGCGACAATTCCGTCGGCGCCCAGCAGCTCTACGACCCCGGGCAGTACTGGATCGGCACGGCCCTCTCGGGCTTCGGCATCGTTTACAACGCGGACCTCTACGCCCGCCTGCGGCTCCCGGCGCCCACGTCCTTCGAGGACCTCACCCGTCCCGAGCTCATGGGGCTCGTCGTGCTGGCGGACCCGCGCCAGTCCGGCTCGGTGACCACCACGCTCGACTCCATCCTCAGCAACCACGGCTGGGACGAGGGGTGGCGGATCATCCGCGAGATGTGCGCGAATTCGCGATCGTTCACGAACTCGGCGACCAAGCCCCCGATCGACGTGAGCGCTGGCGAGGCCGCCGCCGGGCTGGCCATCGACTTCTACGGGCGCGGGCAGAGCCAAGCGGTCCTCGCGCGAGGACAGGACCCCGCCACGGCCCGCGTCGGATACGTCGACCCAAGGGGCACGGTCTACATCGACGCCGATCCGATCTCGATCCTCCGCGCCGGCCCCAGCCCCGACCTCGCCCGACGCTTCATCGAGTTCCTCATGACCGACGAGGCCCAGGCCCTCTGGCAGTTCCCCGCCGCGTCGGACCCGGCGTCGGCGTCGAACCCCATCGGCGCGGGCGGCGAGCGGATGGGCCCGCTCCGCAGCGAGCTCCGCCGCATGCCGGTCCGGCGCGCTATGTACGCGGACGCGACGTACCGGCGGGCGATGATCGATGGAGCCGACCCGTTCGAACTCGCGTCGAAGGTCAAGCCCGCCGGGTGGCGGTCCGGGATCGGGATCATGATGGGGGCCTTCGCCATCGACATCGCCCGCGAGCAGCGGGACGCTTGGCGTGCCCTATGGACGGCTCGGCGCGACCCTCGCTTCCCGGCCGACGTCCGGGAGGAGATGGAGACGCTCTTCTACGCCTTCCCCGAGACCACCCTCGCGGACGGCCGCGTGCTGGCGTTCACGCCCGAGACGTTCAAGGACGTTCGAGGCGTCTGGCGCGACCCCGCCGCGCAGGCCCGCTGCGAGATCGAGTACACCGCGTTCCATCGCCGGAACTACCGCCGGGTGGTCGAACTGGCCGGCCGGTCGGCCGGGGACGGCCGAGCCGACGATCCCGCCGGCGTGGGGGCGGTTCCTCCCAACGATTCCCGCGCGGATCGCCGATGAAGGGGGCATGACGACGATGACGACGGCGCGGCCGGAGGGTGTGGCGGCTCGGGCGACCACGGAGGTGAGGGTGGCGGTCCCGGAGATCCCGGCCCCCGCGATCCTCGCCACCATCGTGGCCACCATCGGCCCCGCGAGCGAGAGCCCCGAGATGGTCCGCCGCCTGATCGAGGCCGGCGTCGGGGTCTTCCGGTTCAACTTCTCGCACGGGACCTTCGCCGATCACAAGCGGCGGCTCGCGACCGTGCGCCAGGTCGCGTCGACGCTGGACTGCACGATCGCGTGCCTCGGGGACCTCCAAGGCCCCAAGATCCGGGTCGGGAAGATCCCCGCAGGTCTGGGCGCGGCGTCGCCTTCGGGAGGGGGCTCCGTCATGGTCGTCGTCGGGCAGGACGTGATCCTCCGACGGGGGATCCGCGAGGCGTTCATCCGTCCGACCGCCGGAGGGTTCGAGCCGGTCCTGCCGCTGACCTATGAGGCGATGATCGACGAGGTGGTGGCGGGCCACAAGGTGCTCATCAACGACGGCGCGGTGCGGATGCTCGCCGTCGAGCGGTCGGCGGACCGGAGCGAACTGCGCTGCCGCGTGACGGTGGGGGGGCTCATCACCTCGGGCAAGGGGATCAACCTGCCCCAGAGCTCGATCTCGGCGCCCGCCATCACCGACCGCGACTGGGAGTGCGTGGCCTGGGCGGTCGAGCACGATCTCGACTTCCTCGCGCTCTCGTTCGTGCGGAGCGCGGTCGAGGTGATCGAGCTCAAGGAGCGGCTCTCGACGATGTGCGGCGTGACGCCGCCCCGCGACCGCTCGTGCGCGACCGACGAGGAGCGGCGGACGCGCGAGGTGGCCGGGGCGTGGATCCCCGTGGTGGTCAAGGTCGAGACGCCGCAGGCCGTCGCGGACATCGACCGCATCGTCGAGGCGGCGGACGTCGTCATGGTCGCGCGGGGGGACCTGGGCGTCGAGATGGACATCGCGCGGGTGCCCTCCGCGCAGAAGCAGATCCTCGCCAGCTGCGGACGCTACGGGAAGCCCTGCATCGTGGCGACCCAGATGCTCGAGACGATGATCGAGAACTCCTCCCCCACGCGGGCCGAGGCGAGCGACGTCGCCAACGCGATCTTCGACGGGGCCGACGCGGTGATGCTCTCGGGCGAGACCGCCACGGGTCGGCACCCGGCGCTCGTGGTCGAGACCATGGCCCGCATCGCGGCCGCGGCCGAGGACTGGATGCGGGAGAACGCGCCCGCGGCGGCGCCCGTCACCCCCTCCCGCTTCACCGCCTCGCACCGGGGGACGGCGGCGCTCGCCCACGGCGCGTGGTCGATCGCCCGCGACGTCGGCGCCGCGGCGGTGGTGTGCTGGTCGGAGAACGGCGGCACCGCCCGCTACCTCAGCCAGAACCGCTTCCACGTGCCCGTGCTCGCGTACTCATCCAGCATCCGCGCGACGCGGCGCATGGCTCTCCTCCGCGGCGTGACGCCGGTCTGCTCCCCGCCGCCGGGATCCGGGACGCTCTCGGAATGGAACGCGGCGGTCGACCAGTACCTGATCGGCCGCGGGATCTGCAAGCCCGGCGACTCGATCGTGCTGCTGGCGGGGCGGCCGCTGGGGCAGGCCAAGGCGACGAACACCATCACGATCCACCGCGTGGGCGAGGCGACGGGCGGGTACACCGCCCACCGGGCGTAGCCCACCGCCCCGTCAGCGCGGGACCGTGACGGCGCCCGCCCGCTGCACTTCGACCCGGTCCGTCGACAGGTCCCACAGGATGCGGGCGGCGGTGGTCGGGGCGGCCGCGGCGGGGTCGTAGATCGTCACGCTTCCCTCGGGGTCGGCCCGGGCGTCGATGAGCCTGCGGACGGCGTCGTAGAGGAGAGAGTCGGCCACGAGCTCCTTGCCGGCGGAGCGCAGCCAGACGGCGCCGTCCGCCGCGGCGGAGCGGAGCTCGCGGGCGGCGCCGTTCGGGTCGGCCCCGCCCGCGGCGTCGGCGGAGACGTCCGCGGCCTCACGGATGTTCGCGGTGAGACGCTCGCACTCGAGTTCGGTGACGTCGGTCTCGCCCAGCGGGCGGTGCTCAAGGCGGACGGCGCGCGACATCGTGACCGTGCCGCGGGGGCGGTCGAGGATCATGAAGCCCTCCCACGTGAACTTGGAGAGGCCCTGCGCGGTGTTGCTCAGCAGGCCCGTGGAGGGGGGAGCGTCCTCGGGTGAGGCGGGGGCGGACTCGGTCGCGCGCCGATCGAGCGCGAGCAGGACCCCCGCGCCCGGGACGTCGAGCGTGCCCAGGTCGTTGTCGGCGCGGATCGTCCGCCCTTCGAGATAGAGCAGCCGGTCGAGCACCGCGGGCTCGCCTTCGGTCGCCGGGGCGTACCGGCGCACCTCGATCTTGGCGGGTGGGGGCGCGGCGGCGTCCGGCGATGCGCCGGCCGCGGGCTCCTCCGCGAAGGCGACGACGTTGAGCAGGCGCCGCGGCGAGCGGGGAACTCCGGGCGTGTCGGTCGCGGCGGTCGCCGGCGCCGAGACGATCACGTCCGCGGCGGGATCGTCGGGCGAGATCTCCGCGGCGGGCGACGTGGCCGGGAGGAGCGTGCCCGCATCGCCGGTCTCGGCCTCGTCGGGGGAGAGCTGGAGGCGGATGCGATGGGCCTCGAGCGTGTCGCGGGAGAGAACGCCTTGGACGGATTCCACGCGGGCGTCGCCGAGACATTCGGCGGTGCCCCGGCGATCGTCGTAGGTCATCTGGCCCGTCCAAGTCGCCAGGGCGCGGGCGGTTGGCGCATTGTCGGTGGCGGGGGTGACGTGTTCGAGCTCTCCGGCGACGGGGACATTCAGCGTGCGGTTGAGGCCGTCGAAGCGGAGGTTGGCGGAGCGGATGACCACGTCCTGTCGGGCGACGACGGCGGGGGCGCCATCAAGGTCCGCGACTTGGGTGACGGGGTCGGCGCGGAGCGCATCGCCACGGGCGGTGGCGCCGTCGGCGGCGGCGTAGGCGACGTCGCCGGTGGCGACGACGCCGGTCGCGGCGAGGTCGCCGTCGACGCGGCCGAGCGTGGCCTCGAGGTGGCGGGCGGCGAGCGAGGCGTCGTCGCGCTCGGCGCGGACGTCACCGGTGGCGACCAGGAGGGTCGGGTCGGGCTGGGCGTCGGGCGTCGGGAGGGTCGCGGCGTCGGCGAAGGTAATGGAGAGCGTGTCGCCCGCGAGCGTGCCCCCGGCCCCGTCGCGGCCTCGGGCCCCGCCGAGCATGACGAGGCGAGCGATGACGGAGCGGTCGCGGTCGACGCGGGCGAACGCGGCGGTCAGGGAATCGCCCGCGAGCGACCCAACGCCGTCGGAGAGCTCGACGTCCCCCTGGGCACGGACCTCGGCGAGACGGGTCGTCACGCGGCCGGCCTCGACGGCAAAGTCGAAGTCGGCCTCGGAGGCCCACGCGAGGGTGCGGTTGGACGCGGGGAGATCGGTTGGGGAGGCGTCCCTCACCGCGGCGATGACGCCGGCGGAGGGGACGTGGATGCGGCCGGTGGCGAGGGAGAGCTCGAAGCGCCGGGCGCGGGCGACGCCGGAGTCGGGAGCGTCGATGGTCGCGCCCAGCGGGGCGGCCGCCTCGAGCGCCCCTTCCCGACGGGTCGCCGCGTATTCCAGGGCATCGCCCGTGGCGACGGCGCGGGACTCCGCATCGGCGAAGCGGACGGCACCGGGGGGCGCGGTCAGGCGGAGGAAGAAGTCGTTGTGGGCGAGTTCGAGGACCGGCGCGGGAAGCGGGCGCACGTCGAGCGGCCCCGACCAGCGGATGGTGATGGGGTCGCTGCTGGCGACCGGGTTCGTGATTGGGTCGGCGGGGGTCGCGCCCAGCACCTCGGGCTCGTTCACCGGCGGGGCGTCTTGCGCGGGTGCGGGGGAGTCGGGCGGGCTGATGGCCCCTCCGTCCGGGGGAGCGTCGGCGGGGAGGGGACGGATGTCGGTGAAGGAGGCGATCGCTCCCGGGCGGAGGGAGTTGTCGACGAGGCGGGCCCATCCTTCCAGCCGTTCGGCGGTCAGTTCACGCCCGGTCTGGGCGATGACCACGCCCCCCTCGCAGACGAGGCGGTACGTGGTCTCGGCGACGCCGGGGGGAACGGACTCGCCCGCGATGCCGAGGTCGGGGGGGAGGGTCGGCGGAGGCGACGTCATGGCGGCGGCGGTGGGTGCGGCATCGGTGGTCTGACCGGCCCCGGAGTCTGCGGGCGCGGGCGGGGTCTCGACGCTCGGGCGCGGGGTGTAGGTCACGAGGCGGGTCGAGGCGACGTGGAGGGATTCGAGGCGTTCCTGGACCTCGTTGAAGAGGATCGTGAGGGCGCGTCCCTCGTAGAGGACCTCGTCGGAAGTGATGGTGAAGTCGTCGGGGAGGGTGACCTCGCCGAGAGCGCCGTCGAAGCGCAGGGTGGAGGTGACGACCGTTACGAGCGGCGCGTCGGCCTCGGGATCGGGGCGGCGGCGATCGGGGAGGGCGCGAAAGAGCCGGAGGACGACGTGGCCTTCGAGCAGGCCCTCGCGCGGCTTCGCGCCGCTCGACTCGTCGGGCACGTACGCGAGGCCGGTATCGGCCTGGACGTGGATGGTGCGGCCGTCCTTGAGGAAGGTCCACGCGCGGGGGCGGTCGAGGCGGTAGCGCTTCCCCTCGAGAGGCTCGGAGCGGTCGGCGGTCAGTTCCGCCGTGAGGATCGTCGGGTCCTGCTCGTCGACTACCTGGAGGAAGAACTTGGCCCCGCTCCCCATGCGGCTCATCGGGCTGTTGCCGGACGGGAGCGACTTGATGTCGGGCGGGGCGTCGAACGGGATTGGCGAGGGGAGCGCCGGCGCGGCGGGGCCGCGGACCAACGCGAAGGCGGCGAGGAGCGCGGCGAAGAGGACGACCAGCGCGCCCGCGATGAGCAGGCCCGTGCGCGCGGCGGCGGGTCGGGGTCGGCGGAGGGCGGGGCGCGGGAAGGGCATGGGGTGGATGGTACGGTCGCGGCCGGGGGCGTTCGGGCTTAGTCCTTGATCAGCCGCATGGCGATGAGGTCCTGAACGTCGAGGATGCCCAGGGGACGGCCCGCATCGTCGACGATGGGGATCTCGTCCTGCCGGTGCTCGCGGAACATGAGGATGGCGTCGCGGACGAGGGCGGCGCGGGGGAGGGTGCGGGGGGCGCGGGTCATGACCTCCGCGACGGGGCGGGAGAGTTCGGAAGGGTCGCGGAGGACGAGGCGGCGGAGGTCGCCGTCGGTGAAGATGCCGGTGAGTACGCCGCGGGGGTCGATGAGGAGGAGGGCGCCCGGACGGCGCTCGACGGCGGCGGCGAGGCGGAGGGCGGAGTCGACGGAGAGGGTGTCGGAGACGAGGGGAAGGTTGCGGCCGGCGACGTAGCGCATGGTCTCGGCGACGGGGCGGAGGAGGCCGCCGAGGCTGCCGCCGGGGTGGCGGCGGGCGAAGTCGGCGTCGGTGAAGTTGCGGCGGCGGGCGGCGGCGAGGGCGAGGGCATCGCCGAGCGCCATGGTGGCGATCGTGGAGGAGGTGGGGGCGGAGAAGTCGGGGGCCCCGGCCTCGGTCTCGACGTGCAGATGGAGGGCGACGGTCGCGAGGCGTTCGAGGTTGGAGACCGCCTTGGGCTCGACGGCGTGGCCGGGCGCGACGGGAGCGGGCTCGGCGGCGCGGGCGGTGATGCTGATGATGGGGACGCCGTCCTGGCGGAGGACGGCGGCGAGGTTGACGACCTCATCGGTCTCGCCGGAGGCGGAGATGGCGATGACGGTGTCGGTGGCGCGGAAGCGGCCGAGGTCGCCGTGGGCGGCCTCGGAGGGGTGGACGGCGTGGGAGGGGATGCCGAGGCTGGCGAGAGTGGCGGAGATCTTGGCGCCGACGAGGCCGGACTTGCCCAGGCCGGTGACGAGGACGGTGCCGCCGGAGTCAGCGCAGTGGACGAGGAGGTCGACCGCCTTGGGGAAGGCGTCGGAGAGATGGTGGGCGAGGTCGGAGAGGGCGGCGGCCTCGGCGAGGATGATCTCGCGGGCGAAGGCGGCGTCGGGGTGGGCGTGATGCGAGCGGGCGGAGCGGACGGCGGCGGCGAGGCCACGCTCGGAGCGGTCGGTGTGGGGGGGCTTGGGAGTCATCGGGGTCATGGGGGAAGGGTAAACTGGCCAGGGGCGCGGGGCGGACCGGTGTTTGGGGGTCTAGCGCACGGCCCCGGGGCCGGGGGCCGTGGCACCCGGCGGCGACGGCGGCGGGAGGATGTGGCGTGATGACCGAGTCGTATCGGGTGATGCTGGAGGCGTTCGAGGGGCCGCTGGACCTCTTGCTGTACCTCATCCGTAAGGCGGAGGTGGACGTCGCGGACATTCCGGTGGCGGCGATTACGGAGCAGTACGTGGCGTTCCTGTCCGGGGAGGCGATCGAGCGGATCGACATCGAGACGGCGGGGGAGTTTCTGGTGATGGCGGCGACGCTGATGGAGATCAAGTCGCGGATGCTGGCGGCGGAGCGGGTGGGCGCGCCGGCGGCGGGGGCCGAGGGGGTGGCGAGGGAGGCGGAGGACCCGCGGGCGGAACTGGTGCGGCAGTTGCTGGAGTTCAAGAAGTATCGGGACGCCGCGGAATCGCTGGAGCGACGGGGGACGGAGTGGGGGCGGCGATTCGGGGCGGGGGCGGGGGTGGACGGCGGGGCGCTGGCGGCGGCGATCGAGGGGGCGGCGGACGTCGAGCTCGAGGACCTGGATCTGGTCGACCTGGTGGAGGCGTTCCACAGGATCGCCGAGACGGTGAACTTCGACCGGCTTGGGGACCATCAGGTCCGGTACGACGACACGCCGATCGAGCTGCACGCGGAGGACATCGTGAGCCGGCTGGGGGTGCCCGAGGCGGGAGGGGAGCTGGAACTGGGGGAGATGTTCCGGGGGCGGACGCGGCCGGAGATGGTGGGGCTGTTCCTGGCGCTGCTGGAGCTGGTGAGGAGTCGGCGGGTGATGGTGCGGCAGGAGGCGACGGAGGGGCGGATCGTCGTGCGGCTGCGCGAGGCGTCCAACGAGGGCGAGGCGGGCGATCCGGTCGCGGGGTGATCGCGGGACTGGCGATCAGTCGAGCCAGTCCTTGGCCTTGAGGCGTTCGGGGACGTAGGTCTCGGTGACGTAACTGATGTCCTTGGTGATGAGGGCCTCGACCTCCATCTTGAAGCCGTTGTCGAGCATTCGCTCGATCTCGCGCTTCCATCCCTTGTGGTCGGCGAACCAGGGGTAGGCGGCGATCTCGCGGGCGCGCTTGACGTCGTTGTCGCTGAGTTCGATCTTGACGGCCTCGCTGAGGTCGCAGGCCTCGTAGTCCTTGGAGCGGAGGCCGAGGAACTTGGCGTCGGGGATGGCGAGGCGGGTGGACTCGAAGGCGAGGGAGATGGAGCCCTGCTTGATGACGGAGTAGATGTAGTGGCCCCAGGGGTCGCAGTCGAGGAGGCAGATGACGGGGAGCTTGAGCTCCTGGGAGAATCGCTGGAGAAGGCGGCGGCAGCCGCGGGGGGGCTGGCCGGCGCCGTGGGTGAGGATGCAGTTGTGCTTTTCCCAGAAGCGGTCCTCGTTGAAGCGGTTCCAGACGGTGCCCTTCTCGACGTGAAGGACGAAGTCGGCCTCGCACTTCTTGAACTGGATGACGTCGGGCTCGACGATGGAGGGGATCTGGAGGCCGCTGCTGCCGAGGCGGCGGCAGTCGATCTCGTCGCCCTTGTCGACGATGGTGATGTTGCCGATGAGGCCGCCGCGGGACTCGGCGAAGACGTGGAGCTCCTCTCGGAGGGCGCCGAGGGAAACCTCGAGGTCTTCGAGGATGGGGTCGGACTCGTCTTGGGTGTCGAAGGTGTTTTCCTTGGTGCCGGCGACGGTGTGCTTGGCCTTGTAGAAGACGCCGCGGAGGCTGGAGGTCTTGCCGGCGTCGATGAGGTCCTTGATGGTGCTGGCGTGCAGCATGGTCTGCATGAACTGCTTGGCCTGATTGAGGTTGAAGAGCTGGCGGTCCTGGGAGGCGTCGCCCATCTCGAGGATGCCGCGTTTCTTGTTCCAGAGGGTGTTGGAGCGGGCGCGGGTGGGGATGGTGATGACGGGGGCCTCGTCGGCGTGGGTGGTGGCGACGAGGGTGTCGGCGAGGGTGACGAGCTTGGCGCGGGTGGCGTCGTCGCGTTTCCTGACGCGGTCGGAGGCGGCGGCGGTGAGGCGGGAGGGGGCGGGCTTGGGGGTGGGTTTCTTGGCCATGCGAGGGGTCCGTCGGCGCGCACCGGAGATGCGCGGGGAATTACTTGGTGCGGGCGCGGTGGGGCTTCTGAAGGGTCGTCGGGTGCTCGCCGGGGATGTCGAGGAGCCGGATGACGGCTCGGTAGTCGCGTTTCATCTTGGCGAGTTCGGCGGGACTGTCGCTCTCGAAGGAGAGGTTGCGGAGTTGGCGGAGAAGGGATGGGGTAGGGGATAGGCCGGCGGCGAGGAGGAGCTTGACCGCCGCGGGACGGCCGGCGAGGGCCTCACCGGCGAGGAGCTTGGGTTTGAGGGTGACGCCAGCGGAGAGAAGCAGCTTCGCGGCGGCCAGGTGCCTATGCATGAGCGCCAGGTGGAGGGCCATGCCTGTGATAGGAAACTTCGCGTAGGGGAGCAGGATCCGGAGCATGGTGGTGTGGCCTTGGGAGGCGGCCAGCTCAAGGGGGCTCAGCGAACCGCGCGGGGAGCCCCGATCCACCTTGAGCCCATGCTTCAACATATCCTGGACGGAGGCGACCTGGCCGTTCCAGACAGCGTTCCATGCATCGGCCGGAGAGAACTGCCCGGGCTTGCGACGCTTGACGGGCTTGACGACAACTACCGGCAGCCGGTCGAGCGAGACGGGGGACCGATCGGGGGGTTGGTAGGTCAACCGAGCGCGGTCGCCGAAGGCCCCGGCGAGCTTGCGGATGCAGTCGTGCTGGTCCTTCGCGGATACATCGACGGTGAGGCCCACGATTCCGGGGAGAGGCTGGCCGCCCTTGCGCGGGGCGGGACTCCGCGAGAACCGTTCCGACGCGGTGAGGTACGCGGCGTCTCCGTATACGCCTCCGTAGGGAGGGAAGTCCCACGTGTCTCGGTGCTTGTGCCGCCCCGGCCGACAGCCGATGCCGCGGAGGAAGGCGTCCAGAGCGTCGCCGCGGAGGGATCGATCGGCGATCTCGAATTGGAAGTCTCGATCGGGGCAGATCAGTCGCCGAAGGAGCTCGGCGAAGGATTCCGCGACCTTGAATTCGCCGCCGATCTCGGTGTCGTAATAGGTGATTGAGGGTTCGGCGTCCGGGCCGGCAGCGCGGTAGTCGAAGCAGAGCCACCAGTGGCCGTCGCCGTCGAACGGGATGAGCAACTTGGGAACATCCCACTCGCTGTGGGCCGTGGCGGCGGTGTCGGGGAGGCAGTTCCAGTTCGTGCGGTGCAAACCGTGAATCTGATCGAACGAATAGAATTGGTCGACGCCGAGCTTCCGAGGGGGCTTGCGATCAAGGAGGATCCCGCCGAGGCGAAGACGGGAGCCCGGACGGGTCCGGAGCACGTCGATGTAGTCGCGCGGGAGGCGCACGCCGAGTCGGTCCTCGCTCCACCGGACGAGCTCGGGGGAGGCGTCCTCCCGAGGATCATCCGCGGAGCGGGGGAGGAAGAGCTCGTGGACGTCGCGGATCGCGGTGGACATGAGCGGATTCCACTCCAGCGGGAACGGGGCGCGCCGAGGGACTCGCCGACGGCTGATGCGTCGGAGCGGGATCGTGTCAGAACAGCTTCGGCCCGTCGTCGGTTCGGACAAGCTTTCCCGTCTTGGGGTCGAGGGGCATCTTCAGTTTGGGGGTGGGGGCTTGCGGTCCGCTCCGCGTGGCTGGGGGCTTCTCGGGAAGGGGGCGGGCGGGGCCCGAGGGGCGTGGGGTGGAGGGCTTGGTGGAGGCCGCGGAGCGTTTGACGCCACGACGGCGCGGCGAGCCGGCGGCGGGACTTTCGTCGTCGGAGGGCTCAGAAAGTTCCGCCGCGACCTTGGCGGCGCGGTCATTGAGTTCGTGGCGTTCGGCGGCGTCGGGGGCGGGGCGGGCGGATTCGACGATGAGGACGCCGTCCTCGTCGCTCGCGTCGGGAGCGGGGTCCTTGATGCGCTTGCCGTCCTCGTCGAGCCGGGCGTCGGCAATGGCGGTGTGGCGGCGGGCCTGGTCGAGGAGGGCGTCGTAGAGGCGTTTGGCGTCGGCGCCGTTGATGGCATTGACGGCCTTGGCGATCTCGCCGATGTAGCGCTCGAAGACGTCGCGGCGTTCGGCCTCGCGGCGCATGGCGGTGCGCTTCCTGAGGTAGGTGCCGAGCTTGCGGCCGCACTCCATGAGCGCGAGCTTCATCTCCTTGCGGATCTCGTCGTAGTCGGCGATGGCCTCCTTGGACTCGCTGGTGAAGGGGACCCAGACGCTGGCCATGTGGATCATGATGACCAGGGGGCCGACGGGGCCCGAGCCGCGGGGCTGGGCGAGGGTGTAGTTCTTCCAGGCGGTCTCGGTGACGGCCTTGTAGGAGGAGCAGGCGGACTGCTGGAAGAGGAGGGGGACGCGGTTGGCGAAGCGGATGACGCGGGCGGTGTCTTCGGTGGGGAGTTCGCCGCCGAAGGCGACGGCGGCCTCGATCTGGAAGGGGCGGCCGCGGTAGACGGCGGGCTCGCGGGAGGAGGCGGCGTAGAACTCGGCGCGGACGCCCTTGAGCATGCCGGCGAGCATCTGGCGGACGCCGATGGGGGCGAGGCAGTCGGTGGGCGGGGGGCTGAGTTTGGCTTCCTGGAACTCGCGGAAGAGTTTCTCGGCGAGCTCGGCCTCGACGTCGGTCACCTTGGTGCGGGTGTGGACGCCGATCTTCTGGACGAGGGCGGCGGCCGTCGCGGGGGAGACGCGGCAGAACTCGTTCTGGAGGAAGTTGTAGAGGGTGCCCTCGGGCTTGTCCTTGAGCATCTGGAGGAGGATGCCCAGCTCGATCCCCTTGGGGTGGGGCTGGATCTCCTCGGTCTCGGGGGGAAGCTCATTGACCGCGCGGGGGTAGAGGATGACGCCGTTCAGCTCGGTGGTGACGGCAGGGGCGGGCGGGGGCGGCGGGGATGTGGAGGCGGCGTCCGGGGCGGTCTCCGCGTCGGGCGAGGACTTGAAAGCGCGGCCCTTTGGGAAGGGGATGACATCGTCGACCTCGTCCTCGCTGATGCGGGTGGGGGGGACGAAGGTGATACGGGCGTGAGGGTTGGCGATGGCGGTGAGTTCGAGGAACTCGTCGACCGAGCCGCGGCCGCGCTGATAGCGGCCTTCGAGTTCGATGCTGACGCTGGTGCCGGTGGGGAAGTCGGCGTCGCGGAGGATGTCGGCGTCGCGGATGCCGGCGGAGAGGAGGCGGAGGCGGCGGGGGGGGAAGTCGTCGGTCTCCTCGTCGAGGGTGACCTCGGCACGGTTGGTCTTGGTGTTCATGGCCAGCTCGATGTGGTGAGCGGGCGCGCCCGGCTTGGGGCGGGTGTGGATCACCATGGGCTTGCCGGTGGTGATGAGGCCGTACATGCCTGCGGCGGAGATGCCGATGCCCTGCTGGCCGCGGGACATCTTGAGGCGGTGGAACTTGGAGCCGTAGAGGAGGCGGCCGAAGATGTTCTCGACCTGCTTGCGGACGATGCCGGGGCCCCCGTCGACGACGGTGACGCGGTAGCGGGAGCTCTTCGAGGCGGCGGGGCGGTCGGGCTGGAGGTCCTCGATGACGACGGTGACGTCGGGGAGGATGCCGGCCTCCTCGCAGGCGTCGAGGGCGTTGTCGACGGCCTCCTTGACGGTGGTGAGGAGGGCCTTGCGGGGGTTGTCGAAGCCCAAGAGGTGGCGGTTCTTGGCGAAGAACTCGCTGACGGAGATGTCGCGCTGCTTGGCCGCCATGGTCTCGGCGGTGGCGCGGGGGGCGGGCTTCTTGGGGGTGGAAAGCTTGGGCATGGGAGGGGTGGGGCGAGAGCGGGACGATGCGAGTGCGGACATGGGTCCGGGCCCTCCGTGGCGGATCGACGGCCGTGCGGGGCGGACGGCACCGTAGCCGTCGCAATGGTGTCTCCATCGGACGGAAGAGACCCTCCGTCTGGAGAGAAGCATTCTAGGGATGACGCAAACGAAATCCAAACATGGAGAGGAGTTCTCGATGAAAAAGCCGCCCGAGGGGGCGGCGTGGGTAGGTCGGGGAACAACGAATCGGATCAGCGGCGACGGCGGCCCGCGAGAGGGGCGGCGGCCGCGAGGAGCAGGAGTCCGGCGGGCGCGGGGATGACCTGGATCTCGCCGCCCCAGTAGAGGAGGCCGGGGCGGGGGTTGATCTTCTGCATGAAGGCGCCGGTGAGAGCGTTGAACTGCCAGAGCTCGCCCAGGCCCAGGCCGAGGGTGTTCTCGACGTGGGCGTTGAGCCAGAAGGTCTTGTCGTTCTGGTCGTAGGCGAGGGCGGTGCTGCGTTCGGAGTTGGTGCCGGCGAAGTCGGTGACGGGGAAGGCGGCGAGGGGAACGCCGGTGAGGGACCACTCGCGCAGGAAGCCGGTGCCGCCGGTGAGGTCGTAGTCGGTGGTCCAGAAGGTGGCGGTGTCGACGTTGAAGGTCATGCCCTGGGCGTTGGCGTTGACGTTGAAGAGGGGGACTCCGGGGCCGGAGAAGTCGCCGTTGTAGCGGTAGATGGTGGCGGTGCCGCCGAAGTTGCCGGTGAGGCCGGAAAGGACGTAGGCGTCGGTGCCGTCGAAGCCGGCGTCGAGGACGCGGCCGGCGTTGTGGGCGGCGAGGCTGAAGCTGAGGGGGCCGTTGATGGGGGCGCCGGCGAAGTTGTGCTCGAAGCCCGGGCCGGACTGACCGCCGACCAAGCCGCCGGCGACGTAGCGGACGCTCTGGGTGTTCTGGTCGACGATGATGGGGCCCATGCGGGGGCCGGGGGGGAGGGTGGGGTAGGTGTTGACCAAGGCGCCGCCTTGGACCTGCCAGACGTTGTTGACGCCGCTCTCGTCCGTGAGGAAGTAGCGGCCGGTCTGGGCGGACGAGACTCCGGCGGCGGACGCGAGCGCGGCGACAGCGATGAGGACGTGGGTGCGCATGGCTCTCTCCTAACATAGGAAGGCGCGCGTGCGTCGCGGCGGGATGGGGAAACTCCACCCTGGGTCGTCGCGGCGAACGCGAAGGAGGGCCGGGGCCTTGCGGCTAGGGTCCTGGAGGAGGCACCGACGTCCGACGCGTGGGCCGTTTCCGGCGTGGCGTCGCGGGCCATGGGGGAAACCCTAGGGTATCCAAGTCCACAAGGCAACGCAAGACGAATTTCGCTTCCGCTCTGAGAATAAAGCGCGGGCCGTTGTGCCGTCTGGACTTACGGCTTGAGATTCGGCGGCAGGCCGTCGGGGAACTCGGCGCGGATGGCTTCCTTGATGGTATCGATGCGGCGGCCGGGGCTGGGGTGGGTGCTGGAGAAGTCGGGGGCGCGTTCGCTGCCGCCGCTGGCCTGGGAGAGGATGTCCATGACGGCGATCATGGCGTTGGGGTCGTAGCCGGCGTCGACCATGAAGCGGACGCCGATGCGGTCGGATTCGAGTTCGTCGTCGCGGCCGTACTTGAGGGTCACGAAGTTGGCGACGATCCCGGCGATGGCGGCGGCGGAGTAGCGGCCCTGGGAATCGGAGGCCGCGACGCCGGTGGCGGTGACGAGGCCTTGGGTGAGTTGGGCCTTGGCCATGCGTTCGGCGGAGTGACGGCCGACGACGTGGCCGATCTCATGCCCCAAGACACCGGCGAGCTGCCCCTCGGTCACGAGGCGGGAGAGGAGGGCGTCGGTGATGAAGACCTGGCCGCCGGGGAGGGCGAAGGCGTTGACGGTCTGTGGGTCGGCCAGGACGTGGAACTCGTACTGGTAGTCGCCGGCCTCGTGGGGGATGACCGCGACGAGGCGGGCGCCGACCTCGTCGACGAGGGCCTGGGCGCGGGCGTCGGGGGAGGGGCCGCCGAACTGGCGGGCCATTTCGGGAACGGCTTGGAGACCCAGGGCGATCTCCTGCTGGGGGGACATGGAGATGTGCTGCTTCTTGCCTGTGACGGGATTGATGGCGGTGTTGCCGAAGTAGGCCAAGAGGGAGACGGCGGCGATGACGCCCGCGATGAGGACGCGCGGGCCGCAGCCGCGGCGGCCGGAGGCGGGTCGACGGCCGAAGGTGATGGGCATACGGCAGAGTGTAAAAGAGCGAGTGAGGAACGAGTGAGTAGGGGGCGAGCGGCGTTCACGAGGGGGCATGGGGCGGCGTGGAGGCGGGGCGCGAGGCGGGGGGGCGGACGATGATGCGGTCGCCTCCTGAAGGGGCGATCGTGCGCCTCGAGCGGACGCCCAAGATGATGGGCAGGGCGCTGAAGAAGATGACGGCGGAGATGGCGATTGCGACGATGGGCAGCGCGTGGGGGGCAGCGGCCCGGGCCCAGAGGAGGAGGCCGGAGGCGACCGCCGCGATGGCGAGGAGGGTGTAACGCACGTGCTGGAGGCTAGGGTGCGGGGCGAGACGGGTCCGGGTCGGGGGCGGGCGGACGCGGTGAGGGGTGGCTCACGCGGGATTCAGCCCGCGGGGTGACGCCGGGGTGGAGTCGGGTGTACGTTGTGCGGCTGGAAGTGGGGCGGTGGCGGCGGGGAGGCGAGTGGGCGAATGTCGAACGAGGAGGAAGCGCGGTCGCCCAAACTCGTCGTGGTGGCCAATCGGCTTCCCGTGACGCGCGTGGGGGAGGGGGCGGAGGCGCGCTGGGAGCAGAGCACCGGGGGCCTCGTGACGGCGCTGGTGCCGATCCTGAAGGGGCGGCACGGGGCGTGGATCGGGTGGACCGGGGAGGCTGGGAAGAGCGAGGGAGACTTCGAGCACGACGGGATGTCGATGCGGACTGTCTCGATGACCGAAGCGGAAGTCGAGACCTACTACAACGGGTTCAGCAACCGGACCTTGTGGCCGCTGTATCACGACGCCATCAGGGCGCCCGAGTTCGACCACTCGTGGTGGTGGCCCTATGTGACGGTGAACGAGCGGTTCGCCAAGTGCGCGGCGGAGGCGGCGGGGCCCGGGGACACGGTGTGGGTGCACGACTACCACCTGCAGCTGGTGCCGTCGATGCTGCGGAAGCTGAGGCCGGACCTGCGGATCGGTGTGTTCATGCACATCCCGTTCCCGCCCGAGGAGCTGTTCAGCTGGCTGCCGTGGCGGCGGGAGGTGCTGGAGGGGCTGCTCGGGGCGGACCTCATCGGCTTCCAGATCGCCAGCGACGCGAGGAACTTCTCGCGGGCGGCGCGGATGTACACGGAGGCGGAGGGGACCGACACGACGCTCGAGTTCGGGGGGCGGAGGGTCAAGGTCAATGCGTACCCGATCTCGATCGACATGGAGTGGTTCGAGTCCAGGGCCCGGGACCCGGTGGTGCGGGGGGAGGCCCAGACGATCAGGAAGCAGATCGGCGCCGGGCGGAAGATCCTGCTGAGCATCGATCGGCTCGACTACACGAAGGGGGTCGATCACCGGCTGGTGGCGTACGAGCTGATGCTGCGGCGGAAGCAGGCGACGATCGACGACTGCGTCCTGGTGCAGATCGCCGCGCCCAGCCGCGAGACGATCTTCGAGTACGCGGAGCAGCGGACGAAGATCGAGCAGATCGTGGGGCGGATCAACGGGGAGTTCAGCGTGCCGGGGCGGGTGGCGGTGCATTACTTCCGGCGGGCGTTCACGCGCGAGGAACTGATGGCGTACTACGTCGCGGCGGATGTGATGGTGGTGACGCCGCTGCGGGACGGGATGAACCTGGTCGCGAAGGAGTACGTGGCGTCGCGGGTGGACGGGAGCGGGGTGCTGGTGCTGAGCGAGTTCGCGGGGGCGGCGCGGCAGTTGCGGCGGAGCCTGCTGGTCAACCCGCGGGACGTCGAGGGGATGGCGGCGCGGATGGGCGAGGCGATGACCCTCGAGACCGAGGACGCCCGGCGGCGGATGGCGATCATGCGAACCATGGTGAGGCGGCACGACGTCCATGAGTGGGCGGAGGGGTTCCTCGAGGCGATGGGGCGTGGCGACGGGGCCGAGGCGCGAGCGGGGGAGCGGGGTCCATGATGGCGGTCGAAGAGAAACTGCGGGCGGCGGCGACCAGCCCGATCCTGCTGGTGTCGTGCGACTTCGACGGGACGCTCGCGCCGATCGTGGGGCACCCGAGCGAGGCGCGGCCCGACCCGGTGGCGATGGGGGCGCTGGCGGAATTGGCGCGGATGCCCCACACGCACGCGGCCGTGATCAGCGGGCGAGCCCTCGCTGACCTGCGGTCGGTCGTGGCGGCGGCGGATCGGTTGTACATGGTGGGGAGCCACGGGGCCGAGTTCGACGCGACCTTCGCGGAGAACATGCCCGCGTCGCTCGTGCAGTTGCTCGCGAGGGTCAGGTCGGAGGTGGCGAGGGTCGCGGCGCGGGTGGAGGGGTCGCTGGTCGAGGACAAGCCCACGGCGGTGGCGTTCCACTATCGGAACGCGACCGACGTGGACGCGGCGGGGGCGGCGGTCGAGGAATTGCTCGCGGGGCCGGCGGGGTGGGACGGCGTCAGGACGCGCCCCGGGCTCAGGGTGCTGGAGCTGAGCGTCGCGCCCG
>Ga0105049_10002583_pt1 | contig 21460 bp, 13 predicted proteins | sample MAT06_FD_78087 | JGI IMG/M metagenome (GOLD analysis project Ga0105049, IMG submission 78087) | Freshwater microbial communities from Lake Fryxell liftoff mats and glacier meltwater in Antarctica - MAT-06 | ecosystem: Environmental > Aquatic > Freshwater > Ice > Liftoff microbial mat | place...
CCGCTGCCGCCTTCGTGGCGCCGGCCTTCTTTGGTGCGGTTTTCGCCGGCGCCGCTTTTTTCGGCGCCGCTTTTTTCGATATCGTCTTCACCGGCGCGGCCCTTTTTGGTGCCGCTTTCACCGGCGCGGCCCTTTTCGGTGCCGCTTTCACCGGCGTCGACTTCTTCGGTACCACCTTTGCGGCGGCCTTTCCTGTCACGCCTGGCTGAGCCTTTGTAGATGCGCTGGTCTTTGGCTTTGCGGCCGATTCTACCGGCGCTGCGCCCTTCTTAGCGGGTGCGGACTGCTTGGCGCGCGTCGGAGCACTCTTTTCCGACGCCGCCTTGCTGGCAGACGATGTGGTTGGGGCTGCCGCCTTTTTAGCTGGCGGCGCGTGCACCGTTGCGCCGCTGCCACCCTTTACGTGTTCGGCCTTGGTCGTCTGAGACGTCGGCTTTGAACTGACCGTCGCCGCGGGTGCTGCCTTTGCGGGTGCTGCCTTTGCGGGTGCTGCCTTTGCGGGTGCTGCCTTTGCGGGTGCTGCCTTTGCGAGTGCTGCCTTTGCGAGTGCTGCCTTTGCAGGTGGTGCATTTGGTGCAGCGGCCTTCGGAGCGGCGGCAGCCTTTGGAGTCGGGACGGCTTTCACCGGCACCGGTGTGGGTGTCGGTGCAACCGCCACCTTCGGCGCTGGCACTGGCTTCGGAGGCTTCGGAATCTTCAGCGCCGTCGAGGCGCGCACCGGTGCGATCTGCTCCACGGCAGGCAACTGCCTGGCTTTTGGCGTCGGCGGATCGTCACCCATATCGTCGTCGCTACCGCCGTCGTCGTCCAACCCGAGATCCTCCTCGTCAGATGGCTCCGCGTCGTCGGTACCAAGCTCGGCATCAACCTCCTCTTCGATGACCTCGCCGGTATCCTCCTCCTCGTCTTCATCCTTCGCGGCGTCATCGGGATCGTCAAACAGCGACGGCCGCTTGCGCTTCGCCGTCGGAGTGAAGCCCTCCTCATCCTCGTCTTCCTCCTCCTCCTCCTCCTCGTACATGGGGTCGGAGTCGTAATAATCGTCCTCATCATCATCTCGGCCACGGAGCCGGAATGAAACATCATCGTATTCGCCGAAACTCGGCATACCTGCCTCCAACGCAGTTTTAGTCCAGCAAAATTTGGGGACGGGCAACACCTGTGCACGCACGGGCGACGTAGCCGGAATAACAGCGCCGCCATTGAACGTCAAGCAGTGGCCGCGCAAAATGGTGCGGAGTGGATCGAAAACGAAGGGCTCACGGGCAAAATCCAAACATCTCAGTGCGGTCACCAGTCGCCGGCATCGACCGAATTGGTGCGCCCCGAACTTCTCGGAGCGCTGATCAATCCCCGGCGCCTGGGCTGGGAAGGACCGCTGGGACGGGGGCAAAAAAGCGGTGCTTCAGCGCCGCAATCCCTTCATCCAGCAGCGAGTACACCGATGGCACGACAAAGAGCGTGAGCAAGGTACTGGTAATCAAGCCGCCGATCACGGCGCGTCCCATCGGTGCCCGCTGTTCCGCGCCGGCTCCCAGTGCGAACGCCAGCGGAACCATCCCGGCGATCATCGCGACCGTCGTCATGATGATCGGCCGCAGCCGGATCCTCGCGGCCGCCAGCAGAGCGGTGTGGGTGTCGTCACCCTGCTCGCGCCGGTGATTGGCAAAATCCACCAGCAGAATCCCGTTCTTGGTGACGAGGCCGAGGAGCATGATGATCCCGATCATCGTCATCACGTTCAGGTTCCCCTTCGTGGCCAGCAGAGCCAGGGCGACGCCGATGAAGCTGAGCGGGAGTGAGAGCATGATGGCCAGCGGCTGGAAGAATGACCCGAAGAGGGACGCCAGGATCAGGTAAATGAAGACCACGGCCAGCAGCAGCGCTTCGCCGACATAGCCCTTCGTCTCTTCCAGACTCTGCACGTCTCCGCGGAAAACCGCCCGATAGCCGGCCGGGAGCCCCATCGCGTCGATCGAATTGCGCACCTCGTCGGCGACGTCGCCCATGCTGAAGCCCGGCAGCACGCCGGCGCTGATGGAGACCTGCCGCTCCAGCGAGGCCCGCTCGATGGTTTGCGGGCCGATACCGGCGCGTATGGTGGCGATCTGGCTGAGTGGGATCGTGGTGGCGAGTCCGGTCCGACCGTCGACACCCGTTCCCGGGAGGGGGAGGTCGCCGACGTCGTCCGACGAGCGGCGCAACGAATCGGGGTAGATCACGACCACATCGTGCGAGTAGCCCTGCGGGTCCTCCCAGCGCGTGGCGCGCTGTCCGGTGAACAGCGGCTGCAGCGTGCTGGCGATGGTGCCGATGCCGAGTCCTGCGGCCCACGCCTGTTCGCGATCGACCTGCACATCGAGCTGTGGAATCTCGCCATCGTCGCTGGAGGTCGGCTCTGCCACCCCCGGCACGCCCTGCATCGTCTTCAACACCTCGGCCGCCGCCAGCTTCAGGCGCGTTGGCTCGGGACCCTGCACGTTGACGGCGATGGGCTGGCGATAGCCGCCGAAGATCGTGGGTGTGCCGGTGATATTCGCCCGGGCACCGGGAATTTTTCCAAGCTGCCCGCGAATCACGCCCTGCAGGTCGGCCTGCGACAGCGTGCGCTGATCCTTGGGCTTGAGCCGCACGAACACCGTACCGCCGCTGGGCGATCCGCGAAACCCGCCCCCGATGTTGAGATAGGTATAGGCGACCTCGGGGCGCTTTTCGATCAGCTTCGCGATCGCCTGTCCACGATCGATGGTGTAGTCGATCGCGGAGCCGGGAGCCACCCGATAGTTCACGTTGAACTCACTTCCATCCACATCAGGCATCCAGGTGAAGCCAAGCAGCGGCACCAGCATCACCGATCCGGCAACGGTCGCGAGCGCCAGACCGAGCACCACGGTGCGATGCTTGAGTGTCCACGCGAGCGCCACCGGATACCGGTCAGCAACGCGCTCAAACCAGTCGTTGAAGGCGAACGCGACGCGGCGGATAGGATTCCTGGAGGCCCGGTACTTCGCCTGATTGTGCTTGTCCACTTCAGGGTCGGGCCAGACGCTCGAGAGCATCGGATCGAGGGTGAAGCTCACCAGCAGCGACACCAGCACCGCGAACGCAACAGTGACGCCGAACTGGAAGAAAATCTTGCCGATCATGCCGCCCATGAAGGCCACGGGAAAGAACACGGCGACCACCGCCATCGTGGTCGCGAACACCGCGAGGCCGATCTCGCTCGTGCCCTCCGACGCCGCGCGATGGTGATCCTTCCCCATCTCGAGGTGGCGTACGATGTTTTCGCGGACCACGATGGCATCGTCGATCAGCAGTCCGATGGCGAGCGACAGCGCCAGCAGGGTCATGGTGTTGAGCGTGAAGTTGAACGCCCACATGACGAAGAACGATGAAATCAACGAGATCGGCAGCGCCAACCCGGTGATGATCGTCGACCGCCACGAGTTGAGGAAGAAGTAGATGATCACGATGCAGAGAATGGCACCGAGGATCAGCTCGTGCTGCACGCTGTCCAGCGAATCACGGATCCGCTGGGAGTCGTCGCGGATGACACTCAGCTTTACATCGGCGGGAAGGGTACGCTCCAGCGACGCGAGTTCAGCTCGTACCTTGTCGGCCACTTCAACCGTGTTCGTGCCGGCGATTTTCTGGACTTCGATTGCGAGCGCCGGTGTGCGGCCCATGAAGGCGGCGCTGCGCTGCTCGGCGCTGCCGTCGACGACGGTGGCGATGTCGCTGATGCGCACCGGGGCGCCGTTACGAACGGCGAGTGTGATATCACCGAAGCGGGCGGGGTCGACGACGCGCCCAGTGACGCGGATCAGCTTCTCGCTCCCGTTTCGCCGCACGCGACCGGCGGGCACTTCGCGGTTCTCGCGTTCGAGTGCGGCGATGACCAGCGGCGGGGCGATGTTGTAGGCGCGCATCGCATCGGGATTGAGCTGGACCTGAATCTGACGCGTGGCGGCACCGGTAATGCTCGCACCGCCCACGCCGGGAATCGATTCGAAGCGCGTCTTGATCACTTCGGTCGCGATATCCGTCAGCTCGCGCAGCGGGCGCTCGCCGCTGGTCATCGCCACGCTGATGATGGGACGGTCGTTGGGGTCGAATCGGAGGACGATCGGATCTTCGATGTTCGGCGGGAGCTGACGACGGATGCGCGCCACCTTCGCGCTGACCTCCTGCTGTGCCGCCAGCACATTCACCCCCAGCTCAAACTGCAATCGCACCAGCGAACTGCCTTCCAGTGACGTCGACGTGACTTCCTTGATCCCCTGCACGGTGTTGAGCGCTTCCTCGATCGGCTTCGAAAGCTCGCGCATGACGACTTCCGGCGAGGCGCCGGGATACGCTGTCTGCGTGACGACGATCGGATAGGTGATATCCGGATACTCGTCGATCGCCAGCCGTCGATAGCTGATCACTCCGAGCACAACCAGCGCCACCATCATCATCGTGGCGAACACCGGACGACGAATCGATACATCGGAGATGATCATGATTTTCCACCGGCGATGGTGACCTTGGCGCCGTTGCCGAGCGCGCCAACGTTGCCGATGATCACCCGATCACCGGCGGTGAGTCCCTCCTTCACCTCCGCGACGCCGGCGGCATCGTCCACGACACCGAGCGTCACGTTGCGCTTCTCGAGGGCTCCGCCTGCGATCCGCCAGACGAACGGCGGAGCGTCGGTGGCTTGTGCCTGACGAATTGCCGACGTGGGAAGGAGGAGTGCGCTGGAGCGACGTTCACCCACCACGCGTCCGCTCACGAAGGTGTTTCCCTTGATGGCGCCGTTCCCGTTTGGCACACGCACATACACCGTGACGCTCCGCGACACCGGATCCACCGTCGGGCTCACACGCGCGACGCGTGATTCGATGGTACGGTTATCGATGGTGAGTCGCACCACCTGGCCCGGCTGCACCAGATTCGCCATGCGCGCCGGGACGTTGGCGGCGAGTTCCAGCGTTTCGTTGCGGACCAGCGTGAAAAGCGGCGTGCTGACCGAGACGCGCTCGCCGGGCTGCACCTGTCGCCGATCGATCACGCCGCTGGACGGTGACAGGACGCGCGTATCTCCGGCAACCGCGCTGGCGGTGCGCAATCGCGCTTCCGACGCCGCCACCACCGCCACTGCCGCCACTACTGACTGCTGTGCCACGCGATTCTCCTGCTCCGCAATCGCGCCGGCCTTGAAGAGCGCGGCGGACTGCTCGGCGGCCCACGTCGCTGTCTGCAGCTGCGCGCGGGCGGACTCGCGATCGGCTTCCGCGCCGCGCCGCGAACTCTCCTGCTGACTGGATTCGAAGCGGGCCAGCATCTGTCCGGCACTGACGCGTTCACCTTCCTGCACGTAGACCGCGTTGATGTCGCCGTTCAGCCGGCTGCGTACTTCGATCGTTTCGATGGGTCGCAGGTTGCCGGAGACGGCGACTGCATTCTCGATCACGCCAGGCTGCAGTGTGGCAACGTCGCTCGCGGCGAGTACGACACCGCCGCGCCCGCGTGTTCCGGCGCCGCCGGCCCCCGCTGCCGCCCGGGGCGCCCCGCCCGCGGCCGGTGTCCTGGCCGCCGCGTCGTCCGCCGAGGTGGAACAGGCCGACACCAGCAGCAGTACCGCACACGCCGCCGTGCGCGGATGCGGAATCCGAACAACCCAGCGTTCAACGATCCGTCGTGACACGATCAGCTCCACGGTCAGTGATGCGCATGGCACCGCCATCAGGCAGTGGAATCGGACGACCCGTCGCCCGCGCCAGATCGGCGGCGGCCAGAAACACGTCGTAGATCGCACGGGCCGCGTTCACCTGCGCGCGTACGAGATTGAGTTGTGCATCGGAGACATCGAGCACTGTGCCAACACCGCGCGTATTGCGGAGCACAGCGAGGTCGTACGCCTCCGCCGCCTCGGCAACCGTTTCGCGCCGCGCATCAAAGAGTGTGCGAGAGCGGCCGAATTCAGCGCGGGCGGCTGCCGCTTCCAGCGCAACCTGCTCGCGCACCAGCGCCAGCTGGATTGTGGACTGATCAACCAGTGCGTGCGCGTTTTCCAGATTCGACTTCGTGCGAAGTCCATCGAAGATCGGCCACGAAACCTGAAAACCAAAGTTGCGGTCGGCAAACCAGCCGTTGTTCTGACAGAGCCGGGTTGGGAGGGAACCCGGCGGACAGAGCGCGTTGCTGCTCTGTCCACTCCTGGCTGGAAGCCCATTGCCAGCCGGCAACGCGAGAAAGCCAGTGGTGATCGTGGCGGTGATGGACGGAAAGAGGTCGGCGCGTGCGACTCGTACGCCCGCTTCCCGCGCAGTGCGTGTGAGCTCGGCGCTCCGAACCGCCGATCGCGTCGTGCCGAGGTTGGGCGACGTGTCGACGGTTGCCAACAGCCGTTGCAGCACCAGCGTGTCGAGCTCCGAACTGAGGGTCAGCGGCCGTTCGAACGGCACGTTCACCAGCCGACGGAGGTTGAGCACCGCGATCGCGAAATCATTTTCGGCCTGGACGACCGCCGGTTCCAGATTGGCGCGCTCCACCTTCAGCCGCAGCACGTCATAGCGCGACGCACGACCAGCCGTCTCCAACTGTCTGGCCTGCGCCACACGATCGTCCGCCAAACGCAGATTGCGCTGCTGAATGTCGATCAGTCGCCTGGTGAAGAGTGCGTTGAGATAGGCCCGCTCCACATCCACCACAACCTGACCGCGCACTTCAGCGGTGTTCGCGCGCGCCGCGCCGCGAACGGCGCCGGCCACCTTTGCTCCGGCGACCACACGCCCGCCCAGAAAGAGTGGTTGCTGCAACTGAGCATTGGCATTGTAGGTAAACGCCTGGTTGAACACCTGACCGACGATGTTGGCGCGTGCATTCTCGACGATCTGTGAGTACCCGCTGTTCAGGCGGAGCTGCGGCAACCCGGTCGATCGGGCAACGCCGATCTGCGCATCGGCGACATCCACCGACGAATTGGCCAGGCGCACTTCTTCACCGTCGCGCAGCGCGCGGGTGACGGCGCCCTCGAACGAGAGGGTGAGCGTGTCGGTGGCGAGTCGCGCGGCGCGCGCTGTGAGTGACGTCGGCGCCTGTCCGCGCGTTGTCGAGTTCGCGACGAAAGAGAGGGCGGCGGCGCCGACGGCGATGATAAACCGCCCACGGCAGCGCGTCGGGCGGTTTCTGAGGTATTCTGACATGATGCTTTGTGTACGCTCCGCTCGCCGAGAACGTTTACGGTGCGACGGAAGGCGCGTCGATTCGGGGGTTCAGCTCACTGACTGTCGACGGGCAATGACGGTCTGGAGTGCACCGACGACGTGCGGATCGAGCAGCGTACCCTCTACGGTGCCGAGGTACCTGAGCGAGTCGTCCGCTCGCATCGGGTCGCGATACGCGCGTTGCGATGTCAGTGCATCGAAGGCGTCGGCGGCAGCCAGGATGCGGCCGCCCAGCGTGATCTCTGTCTGGGAAACACCGCGAGGATAACCGGTGCCATCCCAGTGCTCATGGTGATCGTGGATAAAGTCGAGTACGTGATCCAGATGCTGCAGCGGGCGAAGAATCTCCATTCCGATGCGCACGTGCTGCTTGACGTGCTCAAACTCTGTCGGCGTGAGTGCCGAGGGTTTGTTGAGGATCTCCTCGCGAATTCCAATCTTTCCGACATCGTGCAGGCGGCCGGCGAGATGAATGCGATCGACGATCTCCGGCGGCTGCGCGAGTTCCACGGCAATTTCGGCGGCGAGATCCGCGACCCGTTGCGAGTGGCCACGCAGGTATACGTCCTTCGCTTCCATGGCGATGATGAGCGTTTCGACCACGCTCACGGACAGCTTGCGGAGCGACTCTTTTTCCTGCTCCAGTTCGGTGGTTCGTACCAGAACTTCGTCCATGATGCGGACGTCAAAGAGCTCCTTTTCCATCCGAGTCTGGCGGCCTGCGAGCGCCCGAATGACGGCATCCTGCAACTGGCGCAACTCGATCGGCTTGACGAGGTAGTCAACAGCGCCGCCAGCAAGCACCTGCGCCGCCGTTGGCGCGTCGTTGACTGCGCTCAGCATGAGCACGGCCAGATTCGGATCGTGCGCCAGCACGCGCGGGAGCAGTTCGGGCCCGGAGATCCCCGGCATCCGCACGTCACAGATCATGGCATCGAAGCTCTGCGCGTCGAACAAACAGAGGGCGTCTGTTCCGCTGGCTGCCGACTCGACGCCGTAGCCGCACCGCTGAAGGAATCGCGCCATTGCAACCCGAATCGACTCATCGTCATCCACGACAAGGATTCGCGCCAGCGGTGCGGGCGGCGGCTTGGGAACGAGTGCCTGCATAGCCAGCGTCACGAAGGGAGAGGCGGAGTGCCGATGCGAAGGGGGATCGTCAGCCGACGAATCGTACGGCCATCGTCGGTGCGAACAACAGACATGGTAGCACCGAATGCCTCCACTTCAGAGGGGAGCACACCCACGGGTGCCCCATCATCGGCGATCGTCACGACGGCGTTTCCACCGTCCAGTCCGGCACGAACTTCGATTCTTCGCCTCGCTGCGCCAAGCAGCGCCGTTTCGGAGGCGACTATTGCGGCGGACAACCATTCGCGCAGCGAGTCGCGGGGCCATGTCACCGGAGGGAGTTGCGGGTCGACGCTGACGGTCACGGTGATTGCGAGCGCACGCTGGGCCTCGGCGCGCTCGCTTAAAAGCTCCCGAACGAGAGTTTCGATTTCCACTGGCTCCAACGTGGCATCACCACCTTCGGCGAGTAGGCGCATGGACTGCGCCGTGCTGCTGGCGCGCTTGGCGCTGCGCTGGATCAGTTCCACCAGCTCCAACAGCTCAGGCGCCATCGGCTCGTCGGAGAGCAGTTCGGCGAGGGCACTGATCCCGGCGATCGGAGAGGTCAGTTCCTGCACCCGCGCCGCGAGTTCGGTGCGCAGTGCATTCAGCGTTTCCGCACCGGTGTCGGTTGGCGCACGGGCGGCACGCGACTCCAACGCCGCGATCGCGCGGGCCACGGTACCGGCTTGCTGCTCCATTCGACGGGTGGCGTCGTCCGGCGATCCACGATCTGGATCGAACACCACGTCGATCCGTCCGACAACCAGATCGTGGTCGAGCAACAGCACCGATGCTCCAGGGAGTGCGGGCACCAGCGATCGCCATCCATCGGGCACGATATGTCGTGCATCGGCCAGCTGTGTTGCCCTCCGCGATCGAGCCGGGCCGACGGCCAGCGGCACGCGCACACCGCGCAGTGCAGCGAGGGCGCCGTGGGCGGCGACGAAGCGCATCGTGGAGTGCTGCTGATCGATGACAGCGACACTCACACCAAGAAAGGCCTCGTGATCGAGCCGTGGAAGCACGGTCGTGGCGAAGTCATCGACGGTGAGCGCTGCGGCGGCGTCCAACAACAGAGGGACGACGATACCCAGCTCACCCCGTGGTGGTGAGGGCGTTTCGACGGGTTGAACCCTGGACTCGCGTCGACGCAGCACGCCCGCTGCGAGCGCGCCGAGTTCGTGCGCAAAGGCGCCGTCCGACGCGGTGAACAGTCGTCCGGGGCCACCGACGATCGCGATCACACCGACGGCGTGCACACCATCGACGAGGACCGGGGCCGCGACCGCTCGGACCGGCGCATCAGCGACAACGGTGTCGCTCCAGCGCACACCGGTGCTTGGGTCTGCGAAGACTGCGGCGTGTGAACTCAGCGCACGCGCTGCAAAGGCGCGATCACGTGGCACACGAGTGCCCTCATTCACAGCCACATCGCCATGCGCGGCGATGACAGCCAGCGAGTCGGTGTCCTCCATCGTGAGACCGATCCACGCCCCGCCGGCGTCGAGGAGTTCGACAGCGCCGCCCAGAAGCCGCGCGAGTGCGGCGTGCGTGGTTGGTAGCGTTTCGATCTCATGTGCCAGCGCCCAGAGCGCGCGGCTGCGAAATGTATCGTCCGGGATGCCACCGCCGCGCGATGCGCCGCCCACCGACGCATGCGCAATCGGCGGTGGCGGAGTCAGTGACGATGCCTGCGGTGCTGGCGCATCGACGCCGCGCACTGACTCGTCAGGCATCGCCTTCCATCGGCGCTACTCGGCGAACTCGACGGCGACCGAATGCGGAATGATACCAGCTTCAGTCCCACGTTGCAGAAACAGCTGCACTGCGGCACGACCGGCATCGCCGTAATCGAGCGTCCATTCATTGACATACATGCCGACGAATGTATCGGCTTGACCACGATCAAGTCCACGGGCGTACTTCATCGCGTGGTCGAGAGCGGCACGACGGTGTGTAAGACCATAGGCGATGCTGTCGCGCAAATGGCGGCTGATCGTGCCGATCAGATCAGCGCCAAGATCTTTGCGAATCACGTTGCCACCGAGCGGGAGCGGCAACTTTGTTTCTTCATGCCACCAAACGCCGAGGTCCAGGAGCAGATGCAGTCCGCGTTCGCCGAAGGTGAGCTGACCCTCATGAATGAGAAGGCCGAGGTCGACATGGCCGTCGAGCACGGCATCCTCGATCTGGTCGAATGGCACGAAGACGGCTTCGAAGTCGGGCTCGAAGAGACGGAGTGCGAGGTACGCGCTGGTGAGCGGACCAGGGACGGCGATCCGCGCGCCCTTGATGCCTCCGGGACCACGCTTCATGCGACCGACGACACGCGGCCCGTACTTGTCCCCCATCGATGCGCCGTGGGGCAGCAGGGCGTAGTGCTCGGAGAAGTAGGCGAAGGCATGAATGGAGACGGCAGTGACCTCCAACTCCTGCTTGAGGGCTCGCTGGTTGAGCGTCTCGATGTCCTGCAGCTCGTGACGATATGCGAGCCCTTCGGTATTCACTTTACCTTCGGCGAGCGCATAGAACATGAATGCGTCGTCGGAGTCGGGGCTGTGGGCAACGGTGATAGTACGAGTCGGTTCCATGAGATGATTGGTCACTTGACGTTCCGTCGCGCACGGGCGAGCGCGCTATCGATATCGATCTGGGTCACTTCATACTCCGGCAGCTTCTTCGCCCGCTCGGCAGTCGCGGCCGCGATGAGGCGGCGGTCAAAACCGGCCTGCAACGTGAACGCCTGGCTCATGCCTGCGGCGGTGCTGGCGAGGCTGAGGCCGAGCAGGTGGGTTGGTGACGCAGCCAGGATGGTGTCTGCCTGCGCAGTCGCGATCTCCTTCACCTGAGCCAGTTCGGCGATGCGCCCCAGCTCGAAGCGCTGCAGCACGGTGGGCTTTGGCAGACTCTGGAACGACATGAGCGCCATGGGGGCGAAGAACTGCACCGAGTCGCGCTTGCCCTGTTCCGCGAGCGACACGACGCGATTGAAGAGGCGAAGCGCGCGCTCGTCCGGGGTCATGTTGGAGATGTCCGGCGCACGGACTGGTCGTTCGGCGGCGTTCGGATTGCCGTCGGGCGGCGCTCCACCACCGGCAAACGGTCCGGCGGCGGGGGCCGTTGCGGCAGGTTGCGACTGCGCGACCGGAGTCGGGCGTTTGTTGAAACGCTGACCGGCGACGAGGGCGATGAGGGCGAGCAGTGCGATGGCGGCGACAGCCCACGGCAGCGTCTGATTCGTCTGCTGGGGGCGAGCGGTGGCCGTGAGCGTCGGGGCGCCAGCGGCGAGAACCGGTTCGCCGACGGTCTGGCCGCAACGATGGCAGAACTTGGCGCCGGGGGTGAGCTGTGCGCCACAGGCCGCACAGAAGGCAGACGACATGGAGAGGGTCGGGTGAGGACAGTTGCGGCGCGGGGCTGCGCCGTGATAACCGAGCAATCTAGCCTCCTCGGACGTTCCCTCGCTGGCGAGCTCGGTGCGGGCGTAGCTTTCGCACATGACACCAGACTCACCGGCCCCCGCAGCGCTCCGGACTGCGACCGCCGCCGATATCCAGGCGTTGCTGCTCGAAGAGGACATCCGTTTTCTGCGGCTGCAGTTCACCGACATTCTGGGCGTGATCAAGAACGTGGAGATCCCGCGCTCGCAGTTTGCCAAGGCGCTCGCTGGCGACATGCTCTTTGACGGCAGCTCGATTGAAGGGTTCGTCCGGGTGGAAGAGAGCGACATGCTGCTCAAGCCCGATCTGTCGACATATCGTCCGTTGCCGTTCGGTGCGGCCGGGGCGCGGGTGGCGCGGGTGATCTGCGACATCTCGATGCCCGATGGCACGCCATTCGAGGGCGATCCGCGCGGTTGTCTGAAGCTGGTGCTGGCGCGGGCGTCGCAGATGGGGTACACGATGAACGCCGGGATGGAGGCTGAGTTCTTCCTCTTCAAGCAGGACGCCAGTGGCGCCGCCACGACCAACACGCACGATGTCGGTGGCTACTTCGACCTCGCGCCGGTGGATCTCGGCGAGGAGGCGCGTCGCGCCATCGTCGACACGCTGGAGCAGATGGGCTTTGAGGTGGAGGCGAGTCATCACGAAGTGGCGCACGGGCAGCATGAGATCGACTTTCGGTACGCCGATGCGCTGACCACGGCAGACAACCTGACGACGTTTCGTTTCGTGGTGAAGCAGGTTGCGCAACGCTTCGGGCTCAGCGCCAGCTTCATGCCAAAGCCTATCTTCGGGCAGAACGGCAGTGGGATGCACACGCACCAGTCACTGTTTCGTGGCACGGAGAATATGTTCTGGAACGCCGACGCGCCGTTTGAGCTGAGCCAGACTGCGTTGTACTACATCGGCGGCCTGTTGAAGCATGCACGCGGCTATTGCGCGGTGACGAATCCGCTGGTCAACAGCTACAAGCGTCTGGTGCCCGGCTTCGAGGCGCCGATCAACGTGGCGTGGAGCATGCGCAACCGGTCGCCGATGTTACGGATTCCGGCGCGGCGTGGCACGGGCACACGCGTGGAGCATCGGCTGCCGGATCCGAGCGCCAATCCCTATCTGGCACTGGCAGTGATGTTGAGCGCGGGGTTGGATGGTATCACGACGCAGGCGGACAGTCGCGAGCCCGTTGACACCAACATCTTCGAGATGAGCCATCGCGAGAAGCGCCGGTTGCGGATCGATGATTTGCCGCGCGATCTGAACGAGGCGTGTGATGAGCTGGAGAAGGACGATGTCATTCGCGGGGCGCTTGGCGAGCACATCGTACAGCAGTTCCTGACGGCGAAGCGCGCGGAGTGGGATCTGTATTCGAGTCAGGTGTCGAACTGGGAGGTGGAGCGGTACTTGATGAAGTATTGAGTGTGGGTGGCCTCCGAGTCGGCCGTGCGGCGAAAGCTGTCCTCTCGTTCGGTCGGGACCGCTCCGGCGAAACCACCACGCGTCCGCGGTCGTAGTCGGGTCGTCGATCCTTGCCTGTGGAGGCACCCCATGCGTCGTTCCGCCGTGTTTGCCCTCTCCGCCGTTGCCATTCTTACCGCTACCTCACCGCTCTCGGCCCAGCAGCGCGCGGCGGCCAACACCGCCGCGCCGCTGGCACCGCGTCAGATGCCCGCTGGCCGTTATGAGTTCACGAGCACCGACGACGACGGTGATGTCACGTCTGGCGCGGTGGTATGGACCGGCCAGCAGATGCGCATCGACATCGATCGCAGCCGCCGGAAGGCGCGCCGCAACAACGCGAACGCGGTCGTCAACGTGGCCAGTAACCGACGCGGCGAATACATGCTGGTGGACTTCGCAAGCAATACGGTCCGCACCGTGAAGCCGGAGGAGCGCGAGATCAGCGAGATGCCGCTCGCCACGTTCGAGCAGATCATCGGCAAGGCACTCGGCATGATGGGCAGCGTCGTGCAGATGCAGGTACGCGACGCGGGCATTCTGGCGAAGGAAGTCGGCCCCGGCGGCGAAGTCGCAGGGATGGCGACAGAACAGTTCCGCGTGGTGGAGGAATACAACGTCCGCATCGGCGTCTTCGGGATGAATGCGGAGGAGAAGCATCACCGCGTGGTGACCGACTACTGGGTGCCGACGCAGGCGAGCGTCCCACGGAATCCGATGTTCGAACTGCTGATGCGCAGCGCCTCTGCCGTGGCCCAGCAGGATGCGGTGCATCAGGCCAACTTCTCGAAGGCGCGCGGTGCGTTGTTTCGCGGCTTTCCGGTGAAAGCCGCTGTCACGGTCACGGAAGCGGGCGAGTCCCCCAAACGCTCGACGGTCGAGATCACGTCGATGACGTCAACCGCTCCCGAGGCTGCGATGTTCGTGCTGCCGAGCGGGTACAAGGTGAAGAAGAATGACCTCAACTTCTCGCTGTAACCGTGACGGACGCCTGATCGCTTCTCAGAAGGCCTGACCGATTCCGAGGAATGCCAGTCGGTCCTCGGATGACCGTGCGACGTCGAACGAAATGACGGTGCTCTGATTCCACGCCACGCGTGCGCCAATGCCCTGACTCCAGCGCACGCGATCGAGGTTGAGCGCCTGCCACCGGTCACGCACGGTGCCGGCATCCACAAAGGGCACAAGCGCCAACGCGAATCGCTGGCGCCAGAGCACCGTTTCTGCCACGCGTGTGCGCAGCTCGACGTTACTGAACCAGAGCGACCGCGCGAGAAACCGGTTGGCGCGGTAGCCGCGCAACGAGCGTGATCCGCCCAGCGCGTTCACACTCCCGTCGGGGCTCCACTGATCCTGGAATTCGAAGAACGGCGCGTTGCGACCAAAGATGTTGCCGATGCCCAGGCGCCCTGCGAGCACGGTGCGTGGGCCGACGGGGAGTCGTCGAAAGGCTTTGACCTGCGAGAAGAGTTTGTTGAAACTGAACTGCGATCCGATCACCGGAGCGCTGTACTCATTGCCGACTTCGAAGTAGATGCCGCGGGTGGGATCGGGTTCGAAGTCGCGCGTGTCGTACAACAGCGCCTGCTGGAGAATCGAGACGCGTCCGCCGGCAAGGCCAACTGCGATCCCTGCACTGCCGTCGCGCGCCAGCAATGAAACGCCGTTCGGTGCGCTGGTGGAGCTGCCAGTCATCGGATCGATGGCGTCGGCGGAGCGTCCGGCGAAGGTGCGATACTTGAGTCGCTGAATCTCATACCCAGCCAGCACGCGCCACTTCCCGCCGCCGAGTGCGTAATCGGCCTTGAGGTTGAGCATGAGCTCCTGCTCGCCGAAGCGGTTCGACAGCGCGTCGGTAACGCGGGCTGCTTCACCGGAGCCGCCCGGTCGCAATGTCTTGCGCGCGGCATCGAATGCTGCGTAGGTCGCGAAGGTCGCCGTGCCGCTGGGCAGCGTGATCGGTCCGAGCGTCGCGTCGCGAAGTCCGAAGTAGAGGTTGGCGGGGTTGTCGCTGATCTTGCCGTCCAGCTTCAGCCGCCATCTCGTACCGAAGGCGAACGGCAGATCCAGCTGCAGCGCGAGTTCCTTCGCCTCGACGGTCGTGATGTAAGTGCCGATCTTGATCTTCGCGCGATACGGTGTGTAGGCGAAGAGTGGATCGCTGCGCTTTCCGTTGAAGAAAACTGCGCCGCGCACGCCGAATCCCTGACCTGCAACTGGATCTGAGCTGATGTCGGGGATCCCGGTGAAGAATGCGCCTTCGCGCTTCTTCGCCAGATCGGCTGCATTCAGGCGTCGTGCCTTTGCGAACGGTGGCGCCGAATCTGTTCCCGTCGACTGCGCGTGGAGGGCTGGGCAGACCAACAGGGTCGCGCATGCAAGCAGCAAAGGTGTCGCGAGACGCATGCGAATTACGGAGTTCGGAGGGGTACGTGCAGGCGGCGACTGCAGGCGCGTGAGACGGGTAATCTATCGCGCCTTGCCAAGGGCTTCGCCGAGCGTCCGGTCGTGTCCGTATACGTCGTTGAAGTACCGTATCGCACCATCCGGATCGGACACGGCCGTCTGATAGACGATCAGGACCGGTATCGGCTTCGGAACGCGCACGAACGTTTCGACGCCGGAGTTCATCGCTTCGGTGATCTTCGACTCCGTCCAGACGGGCTGACTGGCCAGTACGTACTTCGCCATCGCCATTGGATTGCCGAGCCGCACGCATCCGTGGCTGAAGTCACGTCGCACGCGCGAGAAGAGGCTGCGCGAGGGTGTGTCGTGCAGATAGATGTCGTACGCATTGGGCAGCAGAAACTTGACCTTGCCCAGGGCGTTATCGTCGCCGGAGCGCTGGCGCACCATCACACCGGTACCGATTTTCGCAATGTTCTTTCGCGTGTTCGGCAGCGGCTTGTGGTTACGCGTCGTGAGTTCGTAGTTGTGCTTGTTGAGGTAGCCGGTATCACTCAAGGCGGCCGGCAGGATCTCGTTGAGCATGATCGACTTCGGGACATGCCACTGCGGGCTGAAGACCACCTGTGTCATGTTGGCGCTGAAGACTGGTGTTGCGTTCGAGTCGGCACGACCGATGACGACATTCATTCCGAGCGGGTCAGCGGAGTCGCCCTGAAATCGCCCATACGTATGCAGGCGATACTCGGGGAGATTCACAACCAGCGGGGTGTTGGCGAATGCGCGCGGCATCCAGCGCCACCGTTCGATCGCCATCGCGATGCGCGCCTCCCGGCCGTTGTACTCGCTCAGCAACGCCGCCAGCACCGGGGCGGTGAGGGCGCCTGTGACGCGCCCCTTCTTGATCTTGCGATTCTGCCATCTGGTAACGGCGTCGAACAGCGGTTTGGTGTAGGTGGTTTTGGCGGAGGCCTCAGGGAACGCGGATGGCAGCTCACCGAGGCGCACCAGCACACGCGCAAGCGCTCTGGCGTCCGCATACTTCGCGCCGAGTGTGATGCTCCGCGCGGGTGCGCGAGGGAGACGCTGAGCGGTGTCGGCACTCTGCGCACGCACGGTTGCCAGCGCGGCGACCAGCTGCTGATAGGCAACCGTCTGCGGCTCCAACTCACGGAAGACGGTGACTGGATCGGTGTCGGACATCAGCAGGTCACGCACGCGTCCCAGGTCCAGATCGGGGGCCTGCATCGCCCACTCGGGGTGCACACGCGTCGGGTCCACCCGACCCTGCCGATGCACGAACGCGTGTCTCGCGATGACGATGTCGATCGCCAGATCAAAGAGCCCGCGCTCGGTTGCCGTTGCCGGAGCCGTGATGAACCGCTGGCGGAGACTGTCGAGCGTGGCCACATCGGCACGTTCGGTGCGCGACGTCTCCGAGTCGGTGTCGATGTAGCGGAGCATCGGTTGCACAAGGCGTGCTGCACCGCCCTGCGCCGTCGTCCAGCGGAGTATGCCGGTGGTGTCGGCTGCGCGAGTATCACGAACGAGCCGTTGCACATCTGCGAACCGGCCACCGTCGGCGAGCCACGGATGGGTTCCGGTGGTGAGCGTGCTCAGGACTGTGTCGGGCGCGGATTGCGCGTACAGCTCAGATCCGGCGAACAACGTACCGGCGCCAAGCACGGCGCAAATGCAGTATCCGATCACATTTCGAGCCGATGCTGGAAGCACGGAGTGCGGCAAAAGGGTTCGAGGTTAGTCACTCATTGAAAGATGACGGGCGGCGTGCCTGTCCAAAAGCACCCCGCCCGTCTCACCCGCAGACCGCCACTGCCGAGTCACACCGGGAAGAGGATCTCGCGGTACTTGGGGAGCGGCCAGGCGTCGTCAGCGACGACAAGCTCGAGTGCGTCGCACCGGTCACGCGTGGATGCCGCGGCGTCCGTGCCTTCGCTGGTCAGCAGCTTGGCCTGCGCGGTGGGATCGTGATGCAGCCCCTCGGCGCGATCGATGACGCTCGACAGCACATCGCGGCGCGTCTGCAGCTCCTGAATCATGGTGCCGATGTGATTGGCCTGCGCGACGTGAGGCACCACCGAAATGCCAGCGGTGTGTGCTGCCGCCGCCGCCGTGGCCAATGTGCCGTAATACGTAAACGCCGTCGGCAGGATCAGCGTATCCACGATCTCCTTCAGCGTGATCAGCTCGATCATCACGTCCTTCACGTAGCGCTCCATGCGCACATGAAAACGGCTGTCCAATTCGGCATCGGAGAGGATACCGAGGGTGGTGAGCGTATGGCGTGACTGCGGGGTGATGAGCTGTTCGAGTGCCTCCGGCGTCTTGCGGAAGTTGGGCAGGCCACGACGAGCCGCTTCCTCGACCCATTCGGCCGAGTAGCCGTTGCCTTCGAAGCGGACTGCCGTGGTCTCGCGGAAGGCTTCGCTGACGACGGCGAGTACGGCGTCATCAACTGCCACGCCGTCCTTCAGGTGCTGCTTCAGCTTGTCGGTCATCTCGGAAATCGCTTCGGCGGCAGCGGCATTCAGCAGCATGACCGGGAAGGCGATGGACTGTGACGAACCCACCGCGCGAAACTCAAACTTCATGCCGGTGAAGGCAAACGGCGAGGTGCGGTTGCGATCCGTGTTGTCCTGCTGGACTTCGGGGAGCTTGTTGACGCCGAGATCGAGCATGCGCTGCGCGGCCGTCTTTGCGCCGGTGCGGCCGTCTGCAATTTCGTCGATCAACCTGGTGAGCGTCTCACCCATGAAGATGGAGATGATGGCCGGGGGGGCTTCGTTGGCGCCCAGGCGATGTTCATTGCCGCTGGTGGCGATGCCGGCGCGCAGCAGCCCGGCATGCTTGAAGACCGCCTTCTGCACGGCCGCCAGGAAGAGCAGGAAGCGAACGTTCTGGTGCGGCGTCTTGCCCGGCTTGAGCAGATTGAAGCCGTTGAGTTCCGGGTTGCTGGCGGCGATGGCCATTGACCAGTTGCAGTGCTTGCCGGAGCCATTGATGCCCGCAAACGGCTTCTCGTGCAGCAGCGCCTGCAGGCCATGGCGCAGTGCGACCTTCCGCAGCACGGACATCACCATCTGGTTGTGATCGACGGCGACGTCGGTCTCTTCATAGTGGGGCGCCATCTCGAACTGGCACGGTGCGACTTCGTTATGGCGTGTGGTGATCGGCACGCCGAGCTTGTACAGCTCGTGTTCGACCTCCGCGATGCAGGCTTGAATGCGCTCCGGGATGCCACCGAAGTAGTGGTCCTCGAGCTGCTGACCGCGCGGCGGCGGTGCGCCGACGAGCGAGCGGCCGCCCATGACGAGGTCGGGCCGCATGGCGAAGAGGGCGCGATCGATGAGGAAGTATTCCTGCTCGGTGCCCATCGTGGTGTAGACGCGCTGGACGCCCTTGTCGCCGAGGACTTCGAGCAGCTCGATGGCCTTCTGCGAGAGGATGTCGGTACTGCGGAGCAGCGGTGTCATTTCGTCCAGCGCTTCACCGTTGTAGCCGATGAAGACGGAGGGGACGCAGAGCGTCTTGACGCCGGCGGTCTCGATGATGAAGACGGGGCTGGCCGGGTTCCAGGCGGTGTAGCCACGGGCTTCCCAGGTGGCGCGGAGACCGCCTGACGGGAAGCTGGAGGCATCGGGCTCGGACTGGATGAGCTGCGCAGCGCTGAAGGTCTCCAGCGGCGTCATCGCGTCATCGAAGCTGAGGAATGCGTCGTGCTTTTCGGCGGTGAGGCCGGTCTGCGGCTGGAACCAGTGCGTGAAATGGGTTACGCCGAGTGCCATCGCCCATTCCTTGATCGTCTGCGCGACGACCGGCGCGATATCGATGTCCAGCTTTTTGCCGAGGCGAATGGAGGCGGAGAGCTTCGCGTAGACGTCGGGGGGCAGCTTGGCGCGCATCTGACGGGCGCCGAAGGTCAGGCTGCCGAAATACTCCGAGCTCCGAGGCGGAAGTCCGCCGTTCTCGGTCTGGGTCGGCCGCGTGGCGATGGCGCGGAGGGCGGACGCGCGCGGCGAGTTCGACGTGGGCATGGGTACGAACGGGGGCGAAGGGGGCGTACTATCGTGGATGCGCCGCACTCGGTGTGTGCGCTGTTTTATGCAAGAACGGCAAAACTAATCTGATTCTTCGACGATTTCTGCTCCGTTCCCTGGTCTTTGTCTGCGTTTTCTTACATGATCGACAAAATATCCTATAGTTGAGTCCGGTTTGCTAGGGCTCCGTGAATCCCACCGGCCAGAGTTCGGTCTGGGGAATCTCCGGTTCGAGGCGCAGCCGGACGGTGGCGGCGATCTCGTCGATGGCTGCCGGGTCGCGCAGGAGGTCGTAGTCCCGGATGTCGAGCCGGAGCACCGGACAGCGGCGGAACTGCCCAATCCACGTCGCATAGCGGGCGTGGAGCGACTTCCAGTAACTCGGTGGCATGTCGCGTTCCGCTTCCCGTCCGCGCTGTCCGATGCGGGCGACAACGAGATCGAGGGAGCCGTGCAGGTAGATGAGGAGGCGCGGCGGCCGAGCGGCGGGGCCGGCCAGGAGCTCGACGTAGATCCGCTGATAGAGCTCGTACTCGTTGGCTGACATCACCGACGACTCGTACAGTCCGTGCGCAAAGATTTCGGCGTCCTCATACCAGGTCCGATCGAGAATCCATCCGCCGCCGAGCGCGCGCATCTTGCGCATGGAGTGGAAGCGGGTGGCGAGAAAATGCAGCTGGAGTCGGAGCGCATATTCCATCTGCGCATTCGACTCGGCACCGTAGAACGGTGTCAGCCACGGGTTTTCATCGTCCACCGATTCGAGCGCCATCTGGAGGCCGAACCGTTGCGAGAGAGCGCGCGTGAGGGTGGTTTTTCCGGTACCAACCATGCCGGCGACGGCCAGGAGCATGCTCTTCGGCGGCATGGCGAGCACACAGTGAGAACGGGGAGACGGGTTGCGCGATGCGCAGGCAGGGGGGAAGGATATCGTGCAACGGAGGCTCGTGTGCCCTTGTCGCACGGCGCTGGCGGGACGACCTTTCCAAAGCGCCGATTGTGCAATGGCGGACTGGCGCGGTAGCCAAGTGGTAAGGCAGCGGTCTGCAAAACCGCTAATCGCGGGTTCGATTCCCGCCCGCGCCTCTGTGCAGCAGGTGGCAGTGTCATCGCGAAGGGCCCGTCGACGATCCGATGGGCCTTTTGTGTATTCAGGGACGTGGCTCGACCGTTATTGTACCCTACGTCCGCGCCGAATCGGAGCACTTTCGGGTGCGCCGTGGCGGCCGATCGTCGCACTACAACTCCTCTGGATATATGGCACCGACTGCGGCACCGTCGTTCTCTCTCGCCGGCAAGACCGCGCTCATCACCGGGGCGTCGCGCGGCATTGGGCTGGCCATCGCACGCCTGTTTGCACAGGCAGGGGCGCAGGTGGTGCTCAATGCGCGCAAGCTCGACGTGCTGACGGCGGCTGTCGATGGCATCGTGGCGGAGGGCGGGGCGGCCCGTGCCCTTGCCATGAATGCGGGCCGACCGGAGCACGCACCGGCGCTGATCGAGGCTGCGGCCGCGCTGTTCGGGGGGGTGGACATTCTCGTGAACAACGCCGCCGCCAATCCGATCTACGGACCGGTGGAGCTCGCGACGCCGGAGATCTTCTCCAAGATCATGAACGTGAATCTGCATGCACCTTTCGAACTGTCGAAGGCCGCGCGCCCGCTCATGCAAGCCAGGGGCGGTGGGTCCATCATCAACATGTCGAGCATCGGCGGTCGGAGCCCGGAGCCGGGGCTGGGCATCTACAGCGTGAGCAAGGCGGCGCTGC
>Ga0105049_10002585_pt1 | contig 21444 bp, 8 predicted proteins | sample MAT06_FD_78087 | JGI IMG/M metagenome (GOLD analysis project Ga0105049, IMG submission 78087) | Freshwater microbial communities from Lake Fryxell liftoff mats and glacier meltwater in Antarctica - MAT-06 | ecosystem: Environmental > Aquatic > Freshwater > Ice > Liftoff microbial mat | place...
AACCGAGGGCGAGGGCGAGGGCGTGGGCGAGGGCGAGGGCGTCGGCGCGCTCTCGCTACCGCCTGAATTTCGCTTAGATCCGCGCGCAGAAGTACCGATGAAGCTTTCGTCGCCCGCTGAACCAGCGGCTGACCCTCTTCGAAAGTTCCCCAACATTGCCTGCGCCCTGCCGCGGCACCTTCCGACCCGCGACGCGGAAATCATGAGCCGCCCGCGACTGGAATCGCCATGCACGTCCCCCGTGTCGCGCTATTCGTTTGCCTCGCGCTCGCTGCCTGCGGCGACCCCAACGCCGGCAAGTCCGTCCAAGACACCGCCCCCGCGGACACCGCCGGCGACGCTATCGGCGGTGATGTCTCCGATACCGGCACCATCGCGTTCGACACCAACGTCGATACGACCCGCGAACCCGGCGATGCGGCGGTCGGCGATGGCACCGAAGACGCCACCCTCGTGCCCGATGTCCCGCCCGAGCCCGGCGAGTTTGCCGCCGCCTGCAGCGAGAACAGCGACTGCACCTCGGGTTGGTGCGTGACCTCGAATCTCGGCCCGCTCTGCACCCGCACCTGTGTCGACGAATGCCCCCAGGGCTGGAGCTGCGTCGGCATCTCCGGCGGGACCGACGTCACGTTCCTGTGCGTGCCCAAAGGCGACCGCGTCTGCGAGCCGTGTAGCGTCGATAGCCAATGCGGCTCGGGCTACTGCCTCGAGATGGAGGAGGGTCAGCGCTGCACCGCCTCTTGCGACGACAACAACGAGTGCCCGGCCGGTTTCACGTGCGAGAACGCAAGCTCGGAAGTCGCCGTCGACGACACGAGCAAGCAGTGTATCCCGACGCACGACTCGTGCGAGTGCCTGCCCGGCGCCGAGGGGCTCCAGCGACCCTGCAACAACCAGAGTGCCGCCGGCCTCTGCTGGGGGCTCGAGACGTGCCTTGGCAGCGACGGCTGGAGCGCCTGCGACGCGCCCCAGCCGACCGCCGAGGTGTGCGACGGCAGCGACAACAACTGCAACCTCCTGACCGACGAGAACCTGGTCGACGATACCCCTTGCGAGAAGGCGAACGCCTTTGGAACCTGCATCGGTCGGCGCCTCTGCCAAGGCAGCGGCGGTTTCGCGTGCGTCGCGCCTGATGCCCAGTTGGAGACTTGCAACTTCGCCGACGACGACTGCGACGGCCAGGTCGACGAGGACTTCGCGGACCCAATCAGCGGCCTCTACGCGACCGACGAGAACTGTGGCGTGTGCGGCAATGAGTGCACCGGCTTCTTCCCGAACGCGGTCTCCGGCTGCGCCAGTGACGGCACCTCCGCGCGCTGCGTCGTCACGTCGTGCCTGCCCGGGTTCTACCAGGCCGGCCCCTCGACGTGCCTGCCGGTGGTGCGCAGCGCGTGCTTGCCCTGCACCGTGGACGCGAACTGCGTCGTGCCGGGCAATGCGTGTGTGCCGCTCGACGGCGGCAGCGCGTGTGCCGAGGACTGCGCCGCCGGCAACCTCAACGGTCGCCCCGCCAATAGCTGCGACCCGGGCTACACGTGCAAGACCCTGAGCGGCACGACCCGCAAGGTGTGCCTGCCCAACACCAATTCGTGCGAGTGCCTCGGTGCCGGTGACGCCGGCGAAACCCGCGCGTGCACCCAGGCCAACGGCTTTGGCACCTGCGCCGGGAGCCAGACCTGCAGCCCGACCAGCGGCGGCTTCAGCGCCTGCACCGCGAGAGTGCCCGCAGCCGAGACGTGCAATGGGCAGGACGACGACTGCGACGGAGTGGCCGATGAGAACGTGCCCGCGCCGGCGCAGGCCTGCGCCAAGACCAACGCGAACGGCACCTGCGGCGGCGACTGGTCGTGCACCGGTAGCGGTGGCTGGAACTGCAACGCGTTGACGCCCGCGGCCGAGACCTGCAACGGGCGCGACGACGATTGTGATGGGCAGACTGACGAGGGCTTCAAGAACGCGGCCGGCCTCTACACGAGTGACGACAACTGCGGTCTGTGTGGGCGGAGCTGCGACAGCGTCGTGTTGTTCGCGAATGCCACCGAGTGCCGCGTCGAAGGCAACCTCGCCGTGTGCGTCGCGACCGCATGCGCCGATGGCTTCTTCATCCCGCCCGATACCAACCGGGTCTGTGTGCCGAGCTCGGGCGCCAAAGACTGTTCGCCGTGCGCCGACGACGCGCAGTGCTCGGAGCTTACGGGCGGCAAGTGTACATCGTTCGATGATGCCCGTTTCTGCACGAGCGCGTGCAGCGCCAGCAGCGACTGCGCGAGCGGCTACCATTGTAAGACGGGCCGCTGCCTGCCGACGTCGGACTCGTGCACGTGCCTGCCGGGCGACGACGGCGACCTGCGTCCGTGCGTGAACCAGGCGGCTCTAGGGACTTGCACCGGCACCTCGAAATGCAGCCCGGGTGCGACCCCCGGCTGGAGCGAGTGCTCGGCCAAGGACCCGGCGGCCGAGACCTGCAACGGCCAGGACGACAACTGCGACGGGCGCATCGACGAGTCGGTCGTACACGACCCGCCGAGCTGCGTGAACGTCAACGGCAATGGCACCTGCTCGAACACCTACTTCTGCGATCCGGTCGCGGGCTGGGTGTGCCCGGTCGAGACGCCCGAGGTCGAGACGTGCAACTTCCAGGACGACAACTGCGACGGGCGGGTCGACGAAGGGTTCCGCAACGCACAGGGGCGCTACGTCAGCGACACGAATTGCGGCAACTGCGGCAGCTCGTGCGTGGACCTCATCCCGAACGCGAGCACGCAGTGCGTCGACGATGGCGTCAAGGGCCGCTGTGAAGTGCAGGCCTGCGCGAGCGGCTACTACCAGGCGGGCCCGCTCACGTGCCTGGCGGCGACCGACGCGGCCTGCGTGCCGTGCGCGAGCGACGCAAACTGCCCGACGCCGGGCGACCGCTGCCTCGATCTCGATGGCGGGAAATTCTGCGGGCGCGACTGCAGCGCCGGCAATAAGCACGGGATCGCAGCCAACACCTGCGACGCGGGCTACGAGTGCAAGACCTTCGCGGGGCTCGGAGGCGCGCGCCAATGCGTGCCGACCTCGGGCAGCTGCTCGTGCCTGCCAGAGGACCGGGGTGACGCGCGCACCTGTCAGAATCACAACGGTGTCGGGACCTGTTTTGGCACTCAGGCGTGTGCCCCCGACACCGGTTGGGGCGGCTGCACGGCCGCGACGCCTTCGGCCGAGACGTGCAACGGGCGCGACGACGACTGCAACGGGCGCGTCGACGAGCAGGTCTCCGAGCCGGCCCAGGCGTGCGCGCGCACCGTCGGCGCGGACACCTGCAGTGCGCCGTGGTTGTGCTCGGGCGAAGGCGGCTGGGTGTGCAACGCGGCGACGCCGAGCACCGAGACCTGCAATGGACGCGACGACAACTGCAATGGTGTCGTCGACGAGCCGTTCAAGAACGTCGTGGGCGTCTACAACGCGCTGACGAGCTGCGGCGCCTGCGGCGTGAGCTGCGTCGACGCGATCCCCAACGCGACCGAGGCGTGCAACGTCAGCGGCAACAGCGCGCGCTGCGAGGTCGCGACCTGCGACTCGGGGTACTACCAGGCGGGAACCACGGCGTGTCTGCCGGCGACCGATTCGACATGCGTGCCGTGCGTCACCAATGCGAATTGCCCGACGCCCGGCGACCTGTGCCTCGAGCTCGATGGCGGGCGCTTCTGCGGTCGCGATTGCAGCGCCACGAACAAGCACGGACACCCCGCGAACACCTGTGACAATGGCTACGAGTGCGTGAGTATCGCGGGGCAAGGCGGGGCCAAACAATGCGTGCCGATGTCGGGGAGCTGCAGCTGCGTCGACGACGACCGCGACGCTGTGCGGTCGTGTCGTGTGACCAACCCGCTCGGCACCTGTAGCGGCACCGAGCTGTGCGTGCCTGAAGACGGCTGGGGCGGCTGTACCGCGGCGACACCCGTCAGCGAGACGTGCAACGGCAGGGACGACGACTGCGACGGGCGCGTCGACGAAGATGTCGCGGCACCGGCCGCGGCGTGCGCGAAGACAGTCGGCCCCGACACCTGCACGGCGGCCTGGGTCTGTGCTGGCGACGGCGGCTGGGTGTGCAACGCCGCGACGCCCAGGGCCGAGGTGTGCAACGGTCAGGACGACAACTGCAACGGCCTTGCCGACGAGGCGTTCAAGAACGGCAGCGGCGTTTACAACACCCTCGCCAACTGCGGCGCGTGTGGCATCGGCTGCGCTGACGCGATCCCAAATGCCACCGAGAGCTGTGTTGCCGGCGCAACCAGTGCGCGCTGCGAAGTGCAGACCTGCGACGTCGGGTTCTACGCTGCGTCGCCATTGACGTGCTTGCCAGCGACCGACACGACGTGCGTGCCGTGCTCGACCGATGTAAATTGCCCGACGCCCGGCGACCGCTGTTTGACGCTGGACGGGGGCAAGTTCTGCGGCCGCGATTGTAGCGTCGGCAATAAGCACGGGATTTCCGCTGGCCAGTGCGACGTCGGCTTTCAGTGCCAATCACAGCCGACGCTGGGTGCAGGCGTCGAACAATGTGTGCCCGAGAGCGGCTCGTGCACCTGCGTAGGGCCCGACCAGGGCGACGTGCGCACCTGCAAGGTGACCAACAACGCGGGCACCTGCTTTGGCAGCGAGGCATGCGAAATCGACGCGGGCTGGATCGGTTGCAGCGCGAAGGTGCCCGCCGCCGAGACCTGCAACGGCGTCGACGATGACTGCGACGGCTTCGTCGACGAGGGCGTGGTCGAGCCCGCGGCCGCCTGCGCGGTCACCGTTGGCGACGACACCTGCACCTCGAACTGGGTCTGCAGCGGGACTTCCCTCTGGACCTGCAATGCGGCGACCCCCTCGCCCGAGGTCTGCGACTTCGTCGACAACAATTGCAAAAACGGCAGCGACGAGACGTTCAAGGTCAATGGCAAGTATGTCGACAACAACAACTGCGGCTCGTGCGGGATCTCGTGCACCGGGTCCATCCCCAACGCGACCGAGGTCTGCGGCATCGGCCCCTCGGGCAACCCGCGGTGCCAGGTCGGCAGCTGCGACTCGGGCTACTTCCAATCGGGCCCGCTGTCGTGCACGCCCGTCAACGAGAACCTGTGCCTGCCGTGCGTCACGGACAATGACTGCGGCACTCCGGGTGATCGCTGCGTGCAGTCCGCCGAAGGCAAGGTCTGCGGCAAGGACTGCTCCGCCGGCAACCTGCACGGCACGCCTCCCGGTGAGTGCTACGCGGGCTTTGTCTGCTCCGCGATCCCGGGCGGCGGCAAGAACCAGTGTCTGCCGACGTCGAACGCGTGCTCGTGTCTGCCGGGCAATCTCGGTGCGACCCGCACCTGCCAGGCGACGAGCGGCGGCAATACCTGCTTTGGCCTCGAGGTGTGCAACCCAAACCTGGGCTGGGTCGGCTGTAGCGCGAACTCGCCGACCGGCGAGCAGTGCAATGGTCTCGACGACAACTGCAATGGCCAGGTCGACGACGGCGTCGTGCCGCCGAGCCCGACCTGCACCAGCACCAACGCCGCCGGCACCTGCACGGGCACCTATAGCTGCCAGGGCGTCAACGGCTTGCAGTGCCCGGTCCAGACCCCGAAGCTCGAGACCTGCAACTTCGCCGACGACAACTGCAATGGGCAGATCGACGAGTCCTTTAAAGATGCCGACGGCCGCTATGTGAACGACCAGCACTGCGGCTCGTGCGGCGTTTCGTGCAGCGGTGCCATCCCGAATGCGAGCGCGACCTGCCGCGTGTCCGGCACGACCCCGCGCTGCGAAGTGCTCACATGCGAGCAGGGCTATTACCAGGCGGGGCCCCTCACGTGTCTGGCCGCGTCGGACAATACCTGCGCCCCGTGCGCCAGCGACGCCAATTGTAAGACCCCGGGCGACAAGTGCCTGAGCCTCGACGGCGTTCAGGTATGCGGGCGCGACTGCAGCAGCGGCAATGTCTACGGCACGACTGCCTGCCCGACCGGCAATTACTGTCGCGATTTCGGCGGCGGCACCAGGCAGTGCGTGCCAGTGTCGAACAGCTGCACCTGCGTCGCGGGCGACAGCGGCGACACCCGTAATTGTTCGACCGGCAATGCACAAGGTAGCTGCGTGGGACAACAGACGTGCAATGTCGCGAGCGGCTGGGGCGCCTGCAACGCGCGCACGCCCGCGGTCGAGACGTGCAATACAATCGACGATAATTGCAATTTCCTGACGGACGACGTCGCTAACCGCGGCGATGCCTGCTCGCTCATGAGCGCCGCCGGCACCTGCCCGGGTATCGCCGATTGTGTCGTGGGCAGTGGTGCCGCGCTGGTTTGTGTCGGCAAGACGCCCACGAGCGAGACCTGCAACTACGTCGACGACAACTGCAACGGCGCGACCGACGAGACATTCTCGACCTTGAACCAGAGCTGCTCGGCCGGCGAGGGCGCTTGCCGCCGCTTCGGCTTCCAGGTGTGCACCGCCAATGGCGCCGGCACGCAGTGCAACGCGGTCGCGGCGACGGCTACAACCGAGCTGTGCGACAGCATCGACAACGACTGCGATACCTTCACCGACGAGGAGCCCGCGTTCGCGTTGAAGGGCACGCCGTGTATCCCCGGCGTCGGCGTCTGCCAACGGACCGGCGTCTATCAATGTGCCGCCAACAAGACCGCGGTCGAGTGCAGCGTCCAGGCGGGCGCCGGCACCACCGAGACGTGCAACAACCTCGACGATGACTGTAACGGCGTGGTCGACAATGGCTTCAATAAGGGCGTCGTCTGCTCGGTCGGTGTCGGCCAGTGCAAGGCGTTCGGCAACTTCGTCTGTACCGCGGACGCCACGACGACCCAGTGCAACGCGACCGCGCTCGCCTCGACGGTCGAGGTCTGCGACCTCCTCGACAACGACTGCGATGGGCAGACCGACCAGTCGTTCAAGAATGCCGCTGGCACGAAGTACGACAAGGTCACGACCTGCGGCAACTGCTTCACCAACTGCACGGCAATCTTCGCCGGCCGCGCCCAGGCCTTTGGCATCTGCGACTCGGCGCCCGCGACGCCGGCCTGCACGATGGCTTGCAACGCGAGCTATTTCGACCTCAACGCGGTGCCTGGCGACGGCTGCGAGTTCGGCCTCGACAGCAGCGCCATCTACGTCGGTATCGACAGCACCAGCGCCGCCGACAACTCCGGCTGCGGCCTTGGCCCGGTCGGCACCGGCGCTGGCAATTATCCCTGCCGCAGCATCACCCAGGGCCTCGCGCAGGCTCAGACATTGGGACGCACCAAGGTCATCGTCGCCGACGGTCTCTACAGCGAGCAGGTCACCTTGAGGAACGGCATCAGCCTGCTCGGCGGTCATCGTGCCGACACCTGGGTGCGCCAGGTCGGCTCGACCAATACAACCGTACGTGGCCCCGCCGCCACGAGCGGACATGCGCGCACCATCGTCGCCGACACGATAACCTCCGTCACCTTGTTCGAGGGCTTTGTCGTCTACGGCGCGACGAGCTTCTCGGTGTCGGGCAACAGCTATGCGATCTGGATCAGCAATTCGAACCAGAACCTGCAGATCAAGAACAACGTCGTCTTTGGCGGCGATGCCGGCGATGGCACCCCAGGCAGCGCGGGCGTGGGCGGTGGCGACGGCAGTGCTGGGCAACAGGGCGAACGCACCGTGCTCACGACCAGTCACGATAGTTGCACGACGCAATCGAACCAGCCCGGCAACGTGTCGCAGTGCTTCAACGAGGCGGGAACGCTCGGCACGACGAACTGCGGCAGCGCGGGCACCAATTCATGTGGTGGCACAGCGGTCAATGGCGGCGCCGGGCGCGGTGCCATCTGCCCGTCCGGCAACGCCGCCCAGGGCGTCGGGTTCGCCGGAACCGCGGCGACCAATGGCGGGACCGCCGGCACGGGCGGCAATGGTGGCAACGATCGGCTGAGCGAGACCTGCAATTCATTCAACACCGGTGGCTTCAACGCGACTGCATTACCGGGCACTGATGTGGTCGCGGCAATGACCGCGCGGGCGGCTCGGGCTGCTCGGTGTCGACGGGCACGGTGGTGTCCGGCCATTGGGTCGGCAACGAGGGCGCGGTGGGCAGTCCCGGTTGGCACGGCGGTGGCGGCGGCGGCGGTGGCGCCGGCGGTGGCGCTGACGTGACGACCAACTGCGATAGCAATGGCGATGGCACCGACGACAGCCTCGGCGGCTCGGGCGGCGGCGGTGGCGCGGGTGGCTGCGGCGGCAACAACGGCACGGGCGGTACGAGCGGCGGCGGCACGTTCGTGTTCTTCATCGCCAACACGAGCGAGACCGCGGTTGCGAATATGCCGACCCTGACGGGCAACGTGGTGGCACGCGGCACGGGTGGACGCGGTGGCAATGGTGGCATCGGCGGCAAGGGTGGGCGCGGTGGCGGCGGCGGGCTCGGCGGCGGTGTCGCGGGACGCTTCGCGTATGCGATGGGGCTTGGCGGGCGCGGCGGGGAGGGCGGCGACGGGGGTCACGGCGGCGGCGGTGGAGGTGGCTGCGGCGGTGCAAGCTACGGCGTGTACCTCTTCAACTATAGTGGCACGCCGACCTATCAGACGCTCAATACATTGGTGCCGGCTGGCGTCGGCGGCGCGGGTGGGCTCGGCGGTGCGTCGCCCGGTCTCGCGGGCGGGTTTGGAAGCGACGGCTTCAATGCGGACGTGAACTACTGACGAAGCGTGGGCTCATGCCTTTGTGAGCACGCCGTCCTTCACGGTAAATGCGATCGCCTCGAACGGGGCGGTGGCGATGGCGGCATCGTTGGTGTCGACCAGCACGTGGGCGATCGGCGCGACGTATATCGTCGCGTTAGCCTGGGTCGCGCTGAAGCCGACAGCGAGATAGCCGTGCGCGTCGTTGTTCGCGTACAGGAGCGGCGCATACGAGTCCTGCAAGATCTCCTCGAGGTGGGAGATGACGGCGGCGACGTTCGGGGCTGCGCTGATACCGGGCACGAGGCCGTCGACCACGCCGCGCACGAAGCCCTTGAAGCTCTCGGACGAGATGCCGCCGCCGGTCAGCTCGACGACGCCGTGCGCACCATCGCCCTTGCCGTGGTTGGTCGCGTAGAACGAGTGGATGTCGCCGGCCAGCAGGAGACAGTTCGGCAGGCTGCGCATGAGATCGAGGATCTCCTGGCGCTTGTCGGGGAAGCCGTCCCACTGGTCGACGCTCAGGAGGAACGCCGTCGGCAGGAGGCCCTTGAAGACCTGGAGACCGCTCTGCACGAGGTCGCTGTCGGGCTTGCCCACGAGTACCGCCGGCATCGAGCGCGCGTCGACGATCATCGAGGTCATGCTGATCGACGTGGCGACCACCTTCCAGGTCGCGGTCGAACCCTGCAGCGTCGCCCTCAACCACGTCTCCTGCTTGGTGCCGAAGATGTTCTGGGTGGCCGGGTCGCGGGTCGCGCGCGCCTTCGCGTAAGCCTCGTAGTGGACCTGCTCGACCAGGTAGCGCGCGCTGAGTCCGTCGGACGCGAACAGGCGCCCGTGGCTGTAGCGCAGGTGGTCGAACGTCGCGCCACGCGGCAACACCGTCGCATCGGACGTGTCGAGGGCCGTCACGTCGCCAGCGGTGATAGCGGCCGCAAGCAGCTTGTTGATTTCGATAGCCGACCAGAGGCCGACCGCTTGCGTCTGGGCGCGTGCGCGCAAGGCCGCGTCATCGTCGGGCAGGAGCGCGCCATAGACCGGTAGCAGCGCCAGGCCGACACGCGTCTGGTAGGCCTCGTTGGCGGCCGCGTCGAGGTCGATGTAGGGGATGTAGAACGGCGAGCCGCTGGCGTCGAGTGCTGCCGGGTTGAGGCCGGTCGCGACGAGCTCGTCCTTCGTAAGCGCCACGCGCGCAAAGTGCACGTCCTCCGGGATGGCGTGGTCGGGGCGGTAGCTGCGCGTGTCCGTCAGGATGAGGTGCACGTGCTTGCCGAAGTGGAAGTCGCGATAGATGACGACATTGGGGTCGCTCACCGGGAGCTTCGTGCCGATGTCGAAGCTGTCGCCCGCCGTGCCCAGGCCGAGCTCGGTCGGCAGGTATTCGAAGTTCGCGCGCTCGGCGTTCTCGCGCCGGGAGGTCTGGTGGTCCTCGTTGACCTTGCCGTCGTAGTAGGTCGCCGTGTCGCCCCAGCAGTCGTCCGAGAACTCGTGGTCGTCCCAGATGAACACGAATGGCACGCGCTCGTGCACGCGTTGCAACCACGGGTCGGAGCGGTAGGCCTGGTAGAGCTCGCGATAGTTCGACAGGCTCTGGGCGGCGTAGTGCGTGATGTCGCCCGCGTCGTTCTTGACGGCGATGGCACCGGCCGTGTCGCTGAAGACGACATTGCGCGAGGCGCCGCCTTCGGATTGGAAGAACGGGTCGCCGGTCGTCTCGTAGATGTAGTCGCCGATGTGTACGACCACGTCGAGGGCGTCGGCCTCCTGCAGCATCTTGGCGTAGCTGTTGTAGTAGCGGGCGACGAAGTCCTGGCATGACGCAAGGGCCAGCTTCACTTCGACGTCGGCATCGGGCGCGGGCGCGGTCTTCGTGCGGGCGACGCGCGAGCCGAGCCGCTCGCCGTCCTTCTCGTAGACGAAGCGATAGAAGTAGACGGTCGCCGGGTCGAGGCCGCTGACCTTGACTTTGACGATGTGGTCATGGTCGGCCGTGGCTGAGAGCGACTGCTCGACGAGCGGGTTCGCGAAGTCGTCGTTGGTGTCGATGACGAGCGTCACGTCGAGGTCGCCGGCGTTGGCGGTATCGCTGACGCGGGCCCAGAAGACGACGCTCTCGGGGCGCGGGTCGCCCGAGGCAACGCCTTGCGGAAAATACGCGACGGCTTCCGTGACCGGCTTCGCCTTGGTGCCGCTGTCGGAGTCGCAGGCGCTGAGCTTCAGGAACGACGGCGCCACGAGCCCGATGCCGACGACCTGGAGGAAGCGGCGGCGGGAGGTGCCTGTCTTGGGCGCGCGCGGGGTTTCGGAGCCGTGCTTTTTGCTCATGCTTGATTCCTTCGATGCGAGCGATCGTGTGGGAAGACGCCGCCCCGTTGTGCGCGCGGAGCATAGCCATATCGGGGTGCTACGTCACGCGGCGCCCAATGGGCGCAATTGGGTGTCAGGGGCAGTTCCGTCACGCGGTTCGCAGATTCGAGCGTCGCTCTGGTTCGTTGACCCGCGCGCAAGCGTTTCCATAGAGTCGCCAGTCTTCGCAGCCGGAGCAGCTCATGCGCGCACTTTCGAGGGTCATTGTAAGCCTGGTCGCCGCCGTGGGTTCAACGGTCGGCTGTAGCAACGGTGGCGGGACCTCTGAGCGTGCGTTGGCAACGCTCGAAGCGTTCGATGATGGGCTCGCGTTGCCGGCGGGCGGCGTGGTCGGTGTGTCGCTGGCATCGCTCGCCGTTGGCGAGGAGGGCGTCGTGTCCGAGCTGAAGCTCATCGACACCGGCTCGGGCGACCTACGCGTGAGCGCCATCGAGATCGTGTCCGAGCCGCCCGGCGCATTCCGGCTGGCGGGTGACGCGGACGGTGCGGCGATGCCGGCGTTCCCCGTGACGGTTGCGCCGATAAACGATCTTGCAGGGCAGCGCAGCCTGTTCTTCTATTTGCTGGCGACGCGTCCGGCCGCGGGTTCGACGCCGCGTGCAACGATCCGTGTGGCGTCGAACAGCATCTCGAGCAACGGCGATACGCAGGCAGTCATCAGCTACGACGTGCGCGTGCAGAGTGCTGCGGCGGCGATCCAGGTGACGCCGACGTCGGTCGACTTCGGGGCCGTGTCGCAGGACGAGAGTCGGCTCGAGTCGATTAACATCTTGAACCCGGGGGCCGAGACGTTGGTCATCGACAAGTTCGGGCTCAGCGGGCATCCGAACTTCGAGCTCGTCGTCGGCTCGACGCGTTACCCGGTCACGGCCGAGTCGGCCGCGGGCGGCACGCGCCTGCCCGAGCCGATAACCGTCGAGCCGGGCATGAGCGTAGCCGTGTCGGTGCGCTACACCGCGACCGACGACAGCCAGGCCCGCGGCAATGTCGTGCTCTATTCGAACGCCCCGGGCGCGCCCGACGGCACGACCGTGTCGTTGCAAGCGAACGTCGGCGGCCCGTGCATCGCGGTCAACCCGCGCAAGGTCGCGTTCGGTGGCAAGCTCGTCGGTAAGCTCGCGACGATCGACGTCGCCATCACCTCGTGTGGTACCCAGCCGCTCGAGCTGCGCGAGATTGGCCTCGTCGCCGGCGGGTCCGAGCGCTTCTCGCTGTCGCTCGCGGCGTTGCCGGGTGTAACGGGCGCTGCGACCGCGCTCGGGCCGGCGGACGCGCCGCTCGTTATCGCACCCTCGCAGACGGCGACGCTCACGGTGCAGTACTTCCCCGATGCGGAGAGCCCGATGGGCGACGATGGTGAGCCAGTCTTCGATCTCGGCACGCTGCGCATCCGCTCGAACTCGTTTCAGCCAGAGCTGCTGGTCGAGCTGAGTGGCCTGGGTGTGCTGATCGAATGCCCACAGGCGGTCATCATCATCCAGGAGGGCGAGGAGGTGATTCCGCAGACGATGCTGCACCTCATCGGCTCGCAGAGCACGACGGCCATCGGGCCGGTCGCAGTCTATCAGTGGGAGGTCGACCAGCCGGGCTCGGTGCAATCGGTGTTCACGCCCTCGACCGCGGTCGCGAACCCGACCTTCGAGGTGAACGCGGCCGGACACTATACGTTCCGACTGACCGTCATCGACGCGGCCGGGGTGGCGTCGTGTGTGCCGGCAACGGCTGAGGTCTTCGTAAACCCGAACGAGGCGATCCACGCGGAGCTGCTATGGAATACGCCCGGCGATCCGTTCCCCAACGACGAGGTCGGGGCCGATCTCGACCTGCACTTCATGCATCCGAACGCGGCCGGCGTGTACGACGGCGACGGCGACGGCGAGCCCGACGACTGGTTCGACAACCCGTTCGACTGCTTTTGGAACAACCCCCATCCGAACTGGGCGTCGGCCGACAACAACGTCAATGACAACCCCGGCCTCGACCGCGACGACACCGACGGGCTCGGGCCCGAGAACCTGAACCTCGACCTGCCCGAAGACGGCCTGACCTATCGCGTCGGCGTCAACTACTGGGACGACGCCGGCTTCGGCACGTCGACGGCCACCGTTCGCATCTATATCTATGGCAACCCGGTGTTCGAGGTGTCGGGCGTCGAGCTGTTCAAGCACGACATGTGGTGGGTGACCGAGATCACCTGGCCGCCCGCGGGCACCAACCCCGAGGTGATCAACGTCTGCGGCGGCACGACCGACACGTGCACCTCGGACGCGCAGTGTGGCGCCGGTAGATGCGGCCTGCGCATCACGCCGAACTACCAAAATCCGCAATACTTCCAACCGTAACGGGCCAGTTCTGTCTCAACGGATTCGGCCTCAAACGGCCCCGAATGCTAGGAGCGCGCGAAGGGAGTGACGAGGCGACCTCGAGGTCGCCGCAGGAACGACCGAGCGAGCGACGACGCAGGCGGCGTCGTTTCAGGCCGAATCAGCCTACGCCCGGGGCCTCGCGGCCGGTCTCGACCACGTAATCGCCATAGCCGCCGCCGTACTTGCGCACGCCGTCGGGCGAGACTTCGAGCACGCGGTTCGACAGCGCGCGCAGGAACGAGCGGTCGTGGGACACGAACAACATCGTGCCTTCGAAGCTGCCGAGCGCTTTGACGAGCATCGCCTTGGTGTCCATGTCGAGGTGGTTGGTCGGCTCGTCGAGCACCAGCAGGTTCGGCGGATCGTAGAGCATGCGGGCCAACACGAGGCGTGCCTTCTCGCCGCCCGACAGGATCGAGCACTTCTTGTCGGCGTCGTCGCCGGAGAACCCGAAGGCGCCGGCGAGGCCTTTCATCTGTCCGACGGTGGCGCGCGGGAAGGCGCCCTGCAGCGAGTCGAGCACGGTGTCGTCGTGGTTGAGGACCTCCATCGCGTGTTGTGCAAAGTAGCCGAGCTTGACGTTCGCGCCGAGCTGCGCCGAGCCCTCGTCGGGCGTCGTCTCGCCGGCGACGATCTTCAGGAGCGTGGACTTGCCGGCGCCGTTGACGCCCATCACGCACCAACGCTCGCCGCGCCTGACGAGCAGGTCGAGGCCGTCGTAGATGCGGCGCGTGCCGTAGCCCTTTTTGACCTTGGCCATGGCGATGACGTCGTCGCCCGAGCGGGGCGGCTTCTTGAAGTCGAACTCGACGATCTGGCGGCGGCGCGGCGGCTCGACCTTCTCGATCTTGTCGATCTTCTTCTGGCGCGACTGCACCTGCGCCGCGTGGCTCGCGCGCGCCTTGAAGCGGGCGATGAACGCCTCCTCCTTCTTGAGCATCGCCTGCTGCCGCTCGAACTGCGCTTCCTTGTGCTGATTGGCGAGCTCGCGCCCCTTCTCGTAGAACTCGTAGTTGCCCGACCACTGCACGAGCTCGCCCGCGTCGATTTCCACAATCTTGGTGACGACGCGGTTCAGGAACTCGCGGTCGTGCGACGTGATGAGCAGCGCACCCTCAAAGGTCTTGAGGAAGCGTTCGAGCCACAGGATCGACTCGATATCGAGATGATTGGTCGGCTCGTCGAGCAAGAGCACGTCGGCCTTCATCAGGAGGATGCGGGCCAGCGCCACGCGCATCTTCCAGCCGCCCGACAGGGCGCCGACGTCCATGTCCTGCATCTCCTGGCGAAAGCCGAGGCCGGCCAGGATTTCACGCGTGCGCGCCTCCAACGCGTAGCCATCGAGGTCGTCGAAGCGGGCCTGCACCTCGCCGTAGCGCTCGACGATCGCCTCGAGGTCGCCTTCGCCCGAGGCCATCGCCGACTCGAGCTTGTGCAGCTCGGCCGCGACGGTCGCCACCTCGCCGGCCCCGGCCATCGTCTCCTCGACGGTGGTGCGGCCGGCCATCTCGCCCACGTCTTGCGAGAAGTAGCCGATGCGTAGCCCGCGCTCGACCACGATCGAGCCGGCGTCCGGCTCCTCGTCGCGCATGAGCATCCGGAAGATGGTCGACTTGCCCGCTCCGTTCGGCCCGACGAGGCCGGCCTTCTCACCCTTGAACAAGGCGAGCGAGGCTTCGAGGAAGAGGATCTGGCGACCGTGCTGCTTACTGACCTGATCGAGGCGAATCATGCGCGCCCCCTTATCAGGGTCGACGCCGCGAGTCCCGTGACTTTTCGGCGACCGTCTTCACCGGCGGCTGCGTGCCCGCAACATGGTCCGGACGCCGCGCGCTGGGGTGCCGGTGTGGGACCGCCTGGGCCCTCGTCGAGGCCCGGCGCATCCGAGCTCACCGGCTGCAAATCCGATCAGAACCGGCAGTCGAACACCTCGGCTGGCTCGATGTCTGTCCTGCCGGGGACTGAGTCAGTCGCCCGCCTTGGTAGATGGCGCGCCCGCCCGATCGCCGCGCCCCCAATGCCCCATCGTCATGCGACGTGGCGAGGCGTTATTACGAGGTCGACTTCGCAGTCGAGCACATGAAGGAGCGACACCAGCTGGCTCAGGCTCTTGTTCGTGTTCGTGGGATCTAGAAGGCGATAGAGCTGCGGCACGGACGTACGGAGACGACGCGCGAGCTCCCGGCGACTCAGACCACTGGCGTCAGCTCGGTGGCGCGCCTGGACAGTCAGCTTATGGATCAGCAACTCCGCCAGGTAGACGGGGTCTCGATTGTAGTCGAGAGCCTGGTCGATGTGAACCGTGCCTTCAGCCCCCGACGCGAGCCGATAGGTGACTGCTTCCCGAGCGAGCTCTTCGTCGATGGCCACCTCGACAAGCCTGTCCCGCGTAGTCGGTCGAGGTTCGAGGCGAGCGAAAGGGAACGGGTACTGTCTGCCACCGTAAGTGAAGAGCTCGATCTGGGCCTTGCGCTCATTGACGACCACCTTGCGAACCTTCATAGCAACCCCTCCGCGACCAGATCTTCGATCAGTTTCAAGAGACGAGCCGTAGGCTCTCCCTTCATTGGCAAGTGGTCATCCAGGTTCCACTTCAAGATGAGCGTTCCATCGCGATAGACGTGAACATGGCGCGGCGAATGGTCTCCCTTCCAAGGCACGAACACGTAGCCGCCTCGCCGATACTTTCCCATCGCAGGAACATGTTACCTTGGGAGGTAACGCTTCGCAAGCTCGACCGCGGAGCCGAGCGGTCACCAGGGAGTCCATTCACCGACGGGGTCAGACCCCCTCGATAGAGACGCAACGTCCCGAAAACACGATGCCACCCCGAGCCGAGGGGGTCAGGCCTACTCAATAGAGACGCAACTCTATGAAAACGCATGAGCTTGCCCTCTTCTACCGAGCCTGCCCTGCGCGGCTGGCGTCCGCCAATCCGCTTGCCACGGCCGCCGCTTGTGCCTAGATGCGGGCCGTGCCCGCCGCGCCTCAGCCCGACCCGCCGTCTCCGCCGGCCACCTCCGAGGTGTCCGCGTCCCTGGCGCCCGACCTCGCGCGCCAGGTCTCGAAGGCGATGCTCTGGGTCGCGATCGGCACGGTCCTGACGAAGCTCTTCCGCCTCGGCGCGTTGTTCTTTGTCTTGAAGTTCATCTCGCGCGACGAGCTCGGCATCGCCCAGACGGCGATTACCGTCTTCAGCATCCTCCAGAGTCTGACCGAACTCGGGCTCGGGGCCTCGGTCATCCAGGCCAAAGCGCCGACCCGCGCCCAGCTCGAGAGCCTCTTCTGGCTGGCGCTCATCACCTCGCTCGGCCTCTACGTCATCTTGTTCTTCGGCGCTGGCCTGCTCGCGAGCTTCTACGACCAGCCCGCGCTCGAGCCGCTCATCCGCGTGCAGGGTCTCGGCGTCGTGCTCTTCGCGCTCTACTTCATCCCGAAGGCGCTCCTCATCCGCGAGCTGCGTTTTGGCCGCGTGACCTTCGCCGACAACGTCGCGGGTGCCTTGTCGGGCGTGACGATGATCGTGCTCGCGCATGCCGGTCTCGGCATCTGGGCGATCATCGTCGGCGAGATCGGCGTACGTGCCTTCGAGCTACTCGCCTATCAAGCGATGCGCCCCTGGTTTGCGCGCTGGCGCCTCCAGCTCGCCGACATCCGCGGCATGATCTCGTTTGGCCTCTACACGACCGGCTCGCGCTTCCTCTATCGCTTCTACTCCGAGTCCGACTACCTCGTGCTCGGCAAGGTCCTGAATCAGGGCGCGACCGGCCTCTACGCGTTCGCGTTCCGCACGGTCGACGACATCACCAAGACCCTCGTCGGGGTCGTGAGCCAGGTCGCCTTCCCCGCCTTCGCCCGCCTCCAGCACGACCGCCCCGAGCTGCTCCGCTACCTGTACGGCATGTGCCGCGGCGCCACGATCTTCATCGGCATCGTGTGCGCCGTGCTCTTCGCCCACACGGGCGATCTGCTGGCCGCGCTCGGCATGCAACAGTGGCTCGACGCGGTGCCGCTCGTGCGCATGTTCGCGGTCATCGGGCTCCTCCGTTCGGTGCTGCCGATATTGCCACAAGTGCTAAATGCCCTCGGGCACTCGCGCCTCGTGCTGATCTATTCGCTGGTGCTCGCGGTGGTGCTGCCGACCTCGTTCTTGATAGGCGCGCTGAGCGGCTTCGAAGGCGTCGCGTGGGCCTGGCTCATCGCCTATCCGCCGGCCTCGCTGGTGCTGGTTGCCTTCACCGCGCGCATCCTCGGCGTGCCGTTCTTCCCGTTCCTCGTGAACATCTTCCGCGGCCTGCCGCACGTCGTCGCGCTGACCGCCGGGCTGTTCGGGTTACGCGCGGGCCTCTTCGAGCTTGGCGCTTCGCCTGCGGCGCTGGCCGCGATCGGCATCTCGCTCGGGCTCGGCCTCGGCGCCTTGTGGACCTGGAAGCGGGAGCCGGCCTTCGTTGCGCTGGTCTTGAAGCGCAAGAAGAAGGCCGCGGCCAAGGCAGCCGATGCCTGAGCGTTGGGGACCACGCTTGGTCGCGCTCGGCCTATTGGGCGCTGGCCTGGCGCAAGATGAAGAGGGCGTCTGGGTCCTCGGGATCCTTTGAGCGCAACTCGAATGCGAGGTCGACTCGGGTCGCGAGGTCACGCACGATGCGGGTCACGATGATCTGGTCAGGTGCGCCTCTCCAGGCGAGCTCGGCGACGCGGTCGAAGACCTGCTCACTCGGCGTGAGGTCGTCTCGTGTGAGCACGTCGAGGTGCAGCGCCACGGCCACCGGGACGTCGTGCTCGGCGGCGCCCGCGATGAGGGCCATAGCGCAGGCGAGCGCCGCCGAGGGCAGCCCGAAGGAAGCCGCCATCTGCCCAGGACGGGTGGCGTCGATGGTGCTTCCGCCATGGCGATTCAGCGTCTCCGCGAACATGCGGTCGAGCGCTGCCTGCGCATCCTCCGCGAGATTGCCCCGGTGCGTCGTGACCGGGTTGACGACGAGCACGAAGGCGACGAGTGGAGCGCCGGACCGTCGCGGGTGTGGCTCGGCCAGGAAAGCGAGGACCTGGTCAAGGAGTGCTGCGCTATCGCCCACGAAGGGCAGGTGGTCCCGGCCTTCGAGTGCCACGAAGCGCGCCCCGGGAATGTGGTCGGCGATATAGCGACACGAGTTGTAGGGCGTGAGCACATCGTCGGCGCGGTGCAGGACGATCGTCGGGACACTGATGCCCTTTAGGAGGTGACGCACGTCGATCTTCGAGTTCGCCTTGAGCACAGCGATCGCGGCGCCCGGGCTGGCCCCCATCTTGAGATAGCGCGCCCACCAGCTCGCGAACGCCGGGTCCCCTACACGGCTCGGTGCCTCGGCCTCCAGAAAGACCGGTCCGCCCCACTTCTGGCGAATCTCCGAGTAACCCCACTCGAACATCTCTGGCGGTGCTCCAATGGGATAGTCGGGCCCGACGGTCGACTTGGCGACGCTCGAGTAGACGACAAGCGCGCTCACCCGCTCCGGATAGAGGGCCGCGAACAGGAGGGCCAGGACGCCGCCCTCGGAGATCCCGAACACCGCCGCGCGCTCGGACCCAGCGGCATGCATCACCGCGCGTATGTCCTCGAGACGGTCTCCGAGCGAGCTCACGTCGACCCGGTCCGACATGCCGGTGCCGCGCTTGTCGAAGAAGATGACGCGATGTTGTTCGCCGAGCCGCTCGAGAAACGATGCGAGCGAAGGGTCCTCCCAAGAGAGCTCGAGGTGCGAGACGAAGCCCGGAATGAGGACCAGATCGGGCCCCTGCCCGAAGACCTGATACGCGATGCTCACGTCGCCGCTCATCGCCCACCGCGTCGGGAGCCGGGCTTCACCCACTGGACGCGCCGCGACGCAGTCCGGCGTCTCAGTCGCCGGCACCGCGCTGGGCCCGGGCGCTGCCCGTTCGAGGTACGCCTCGAGGTCGACCGTGAGCATGCGTGCGTCGGTGTAGCGGTTCTCTGGATCGGGCGCCAACGCCCGCCCGATGATCACGGCGAGCTCAACTGGGAGCTGGCTCGAGTCGATGCGCGGACGCAGACCGCACTTGAGCTCTGCCAGGATAGCCTCTTCCGGCGACGACCAGAGCGGTCGGCCGGTCACGACCTCGACGAGCGTTGCGCCTAGCGCCCAGACGTCGAAGGCCGGCGTCGCGCGTTCACCGCGCGCCTGCTCGGGGCTCATAAAGGCCGTGGTCCCGACGACTCCCGCCAAGGGCTCCACGTCGGTCGCGACCTGCGCCAATCCCCAATCGATGACCTGCGTCTCGCCGCGGTCTCCAATCATGATGTTGTGGGGCTTGATGTCGCGATGCACGACACCCTGTTCGTGGGCGAACCCGATCGCCCGGCTCACCGCGAGCATATGCCGGAGGAGGACGAGGTCGCTCGTCTGGGACCTCGAGCTCAACAGGGCCCCGAGCGAACGACCGCGCACCAGCCGCGTCGCCATGCGCACCGTCGTGCCGTCGTCGACCAGGTCGTACACCGGCACGATGTGCGGGTGCTCCAGCATCGCGAGCACCCGTGCCTCGTGGCGCAGGCGCGCTTGTGCGCCCCTGTCGTCGTCGTGCACGATCTTCCAGGCGACCTCGCGCGGCAGATGGCGGTCGAGCCCGCGGATCACGACCCCCTGTCCGCCGTGCCCAAGGTAGCGTCCGGCGACGCGCGCTGGATCGACCACGGCTCCGGGCCGGCTCGCGCTCGAGCTCCGCCTCGAGGGCGCTGGATCGTCGTCCCGCTCGCTCATGATGCACCCCGCACACCGCCCCGGTACCCTGACGGAATGGCCAACCTACACATCGTCGGCCACTTGACCGCAGCTTTAGCTGAGTGCAGGCGATGCTTCAACACGAACGGCACGCTTCGACGTGAGAGGGTGAGGTATAAGTCTTCGACAGCTTTGCACATATTGAGGGTGCCTGCGCCCGTCGTAACGCGTACTTTACTAACGCCTGCCGCTAGTAAAGAGTTCTTGCCTAGCGTTCATCTCTAGGCAAGCCAACGTTCTACGGGCGCGGCTAAACAGGCAGTTCCAATTGACCTCCGATGCCGAAGAGGCTGTTGTGTCGTCGCAGATACCTCGACGGCAACGGGCGCATTGGCCGCTTGCTCGTCACGCTGCTGCTCGAGCACTGGAAGCTCCTGACGAAGCCGCTCCTCTCCCTGAGCCTCTTCTTCAAGCGACATCGAGAAGATCTTTACCGCCGCCTCAACGCCGTGCGGGTCGATGGCGACTGGGAGGGCTGGCTCGACTTCTTCCTCGACGGCGTTGCCACGATCGCCGACGAGGCGGTCGCGTCGGCCCGGGAGCTGTTCGCGCTCGTGGCCGACAACCGCACGCGTGTGCTCGCGCACGACGGGATATCCATCGGAGCCCCGCGCCTCTTCGAGCTGCTGCCGCGGCACCCGATCGTGACGGTCGCCTCAGTGATGAGGCTCATCGCGACGACCAAGCCGACTGCCGGCCGCGCGATCGAGCTGCTCGTCGCGGCCGGTGTCCTCATCGAATCCACGGGCAAGAAGCGCGATCGCTCCTACGCGTACCGAGCGTATCTCGACCACCTCAATCAAGGCCGGCACCGAGCTCGGGGATCCTTCGAAGTAGGAGGGAGCGTCAGGGGCGAGCCGGTGTCACATTCCAAAGCGCAGGGCCGCGATTGTCACGCGTGATGAGCCCAGCGCCTGAGGGTCGAACCGGAGGCCACCCTCTACGACGCCGTGCGAACGGTCCGTGCTAGCTCGCGCACCGTCTCGTCGGACCGAAGGGAGGTCCATTGAGAGACCAACGCTGAGCGAGCGTCGAAAGGGGCCAGGTTCTTCAGCTCGACCATGATCTCGTCGAGCTTGCGTCGCCAGGCCGCGACCGGGCGAGCGGCCCACCAGAAGCGAAGTTGCTCGGCGCCGCGCGGGACCGCATGCCAGAGATCGGCCTGTGCGGCGATGACGTCGTGCGCCCACTCAGGCTCGGCCGTGCTGGTTCCGTGGAACGCGTCGAGGCGCTCCCAGGTCTCCC
>Ga0105049_10002589_pt1 | contig 21431 bp, 20 predicted proteins | sample MAT06_FD_78087 | JGI IMG/M metagenome (GOLD analysis project Ga0105049, IMG submission 78087) | Freshwater microbial communities from Lake Fryxell liftoff mats and glacier meltwater in Antarctica - MAT-06 | ecosystem: Environmental > Aquatic > Freshwater > Ice > Liftoff microbial mat | place...
AGTGTGGCTGTCATCGTGAAAGCGCGGCGTACCGGCATCAATCTGCTGCCGGCGATGATCCCCGGCACGGAACCGGTGCCAGAAGACCGGGCAGCGCAAATTCCCGCCGCCGGACCGGCGCGGCGTTGAGCGATGGGCGATGCCCCGGAAGTTCGATGCGGCACCGGGCAGCAGCCCATTGGCCGGGTTGGTAGCAGGGCCACCCCGATCTGATGCGGCACCAGACCGGATGCGGTATCTGCTGGTGGGCCTGATGGTGGTGCAGGGGGTCTGCGCCGCGATTTTCCTCAGCGATGTGGAGCGTGGAATTTCGCAAATGAGGCGCGGCTATTTCAGCGACTGGCACAATGGCTTTGAACTGGCGGCTTCGGTGTCGCTGGTGATCGGCATCGCGCTTAGGGGCTGGTTTCTGGCACAGGTCTTGCGACGGCATGCCCGCACGATGCGTGGCCTTGGCATCGCATCGGGCGCACTGCATGATCTGATGGAAGATTGTTTCCGCAGCTGGGAACTGACCCCCGCCGAAGCCGATGTTGCCGCCTTTGCCGTCAAGGTCCTGTCGATTGCTGCGGTGGCCGACCTGAGGGATCGCGCGAAGGCACGATCAGGACCGATCTGAACGCGATTTATCGCAAGGCAGGGGTGGCGGGGCGCGGCCAGCTGGTGTCGCTGCTCATCGAGGATCTGATGGGGCAACCCCTGATCGGGCGATCCCTGGGAAGCAAAAGCGGCGATGGCATTGGAAATGGCAATAGTCGCCGCTCGCCCCGCCTCGCTGCGCAGGATCCGGCGACCGGGGTGGATAGCCGCCGACAGTGGGGGGCAACCATCCTGGCGGGGCTGGTGTTGCCGGACAAACTGGATATAGTCGGCGCGGTTATCGGGTGGGGCGGTGGAATGCGGGCAGGTTCGATGGCCGTTTGGGCCGGATTGGCAACAGTCATGCTGTCGCTTCCGACGGCTGCTGATGCCGAAGGCCTGACGGTTTCAACCACATCGCGCGCGCGCGACGCGCTGTTCCGGTCGCAGACCAGACTGCTCGATACGCGACTGGCGGTGCAATATGAAGATTCGGCCCGGCTGCGCCCGGATGCCACCGCCGCCGACGCACTGCCAGACGGTGCGGTGCCCGACTATGCCGGGCGCTACCGCGGACAGTTTCTTGATGTGGCCAAAAGTGCGGCGGCGCGCCATGCGGTGCCCGAGGATCTGTTCTTGCGGCTGGTGCAACAGGAAAGCGGCTGGAACCCGCAGGCCAGATCGCTCAAGGGCGCAACAGGGCTGGCGCAGCTGATGCCCGGCACGGCGCAGGGGCTTGGTGTCGACCCGGCTGATCCGTCGCAGAACCTGGAAGGCGGCGCGCGCTATCTGCGCCAGATGTTTGACCGCTTCGGCTCGTGGCGACTGGCGCTGGCCGCCTATAATGCCGGGCCGGAAGCCGTGGCGAAATACGGCGGCATCCCGCCTTATCAGGAAACCAGGAATTACGTTCTGGTGATTTACGGCAGTTGACCCCGGCGGGTTGATGGCCGGGGAAAGCCGGTCGCTGAAGGCGCTGGCGGATGTGCTCAGCGCGGGGATATTTCTACCGATAGGAAACCGCAAGATCAGGACAGCGCAAGAATCCGTGCCAGGTTGTTGGCATGGACCGCCTGATAGGGAGGGAACCAGACCAGCGTATCGGCGGCGAGGTGCGGCGCGATCCAGTCGGCCAAGGGCGCGGCGCGCAGGGCCGGGTCGGTGCGGGCGGCGATGAGTTTTCCGATGTAGTCCCGGGTTGCCGCAATCAGGCCGGGCCCATAGCCGCCTGCCGCAATCCGGGCGGGGTCGCCGTGATTAGGCAGGATGTGCAAGGGTTGCAATGCCGCCAGCCGGTCCAGATCCGCAAGGTGGGCGGCCAACTGGTCCGGCTCGCCGACATAGGTTACGCAATCCTCCAGCGTGTCGCCCGCCAGCAGCAGCCGGTCGTGGGCCAGCCAGATCACGGTGGCATCGTCGGAATGGATATGGGCTTCGATCAGGTCGATGTGCAGGCCACCGACATGGATATGGGCACGGCCGGTAAAGGTATGGGTCGGCGCGATCAGGGGATTTATCGCCGGCAGGCCGTGATGGCTGCCGGTCTCGATGGCCGCCCGATGGGTTTCCAGATGCGCGGCGGTGCGCTGGCTGGCGATGATGGTGCAATCGGCGAAAACCTCGGTGCCCGCGACGTGATCCAGATGCCAATGCGACAGTACCACGGTGATGCGCGTTACCCCCATGCTGTCCAGTGTCGCCCGCACCCGCTCGGCGTGGGCGCGCGAAACATGGGTATCATAGACCAGCGCCTGGGTGCCATCGACGATGGCATAACTGGCAATCCCCAGGGACAGCGCGCCGTCATCGACCCAGTTCGGGCCGGGGGCAAAGCGCTTCCCCGCAACCCTGCCGTCGTAAAAGGCAAGCACATGCGGGAAGGGTCGCAGGATGCGCAGATGCGCCGTATCCATCATTCCGCCGCGATGGTGAACACCGGTTCCATCTGCGCCAATACCTCGGCGGGCAGGTGGCATTTGATCTGATGACCCTCGGCCAGCTGGCGCATCGGCGGTACCACGCTGTCACACAGCCCACCCGGCACCTGCACTTTCCAGCGGCAGCGGGTCTGGAACGGGCAGCCCGGCGGCGGGTTGACCGCTGACGGGATGTCGCCTTCCAGCACGATCCGCTTTTTGCGGACCGAGGTGTCGGCCACCGGCACTGCCGACAGCAGCGCCTCGGTATAGGGGTGATAGGGCGGCGAAAATACCTGATCGGTGGTGCCAAGTTCGACCACATGGCCGAGATACATCACCATCACCCGGTCGCTGAGGTAGCGGACAATCGACAGGTCATGGCTGATGAACAGCAGCGTCGTCTTGTTCTTGCGCTGTATTTCCATCAAGAGATCGGTCACCGCCGCCTGCACCGAGACATCGAGCGCCGACACCGGCTCATCCGCCACCACGATCTTGGCCCCGCCGGCAAAGGCGCGGGCGATGCCGACGCGCTGCTTCTGGCCGCCCGAAAGCTGGCGCGGCATCCGTTCGGCAAAGCTGCGCGGCAGCTTCACCAGATCCAGCAGTTCCAGCATCCGCGCTTCGCGGTCGGCGTCGGATTTGCCTTCCTTGAATATCTCCAAAGCGCGGACGATCTGGCGCCCGACGTTCATCGAAGGGTTCAGCGTGTCAAACGGGTTCTGAAACACCATCTGGACCGACGAGACCGTGGCTGTACTGCGGCTTTGGATCGGGGTATCCTGAATATCCTGATTATACAGCAAGATACGGCCCGATGTTGCGGTTTCCAGCCCCATCAGAACCTTGGCGAAGGTGCTTTTGCCACACCCGCTTTCGCCGACGATCGCCAGGGTTTCGCCCTCGCGCGCCTCGAAACTGAGGGTTTCGTTGGCTTTGACGACCTTGGCATTGCCCCCACCAAACAGCTTGTTGGCGGACACCTCATAGTATTTCCGCAGATCCTCCATCCGCAGCACAACCTCGCCAACCGGGGTCTTTTCCACCGCCTTGGCGCGTTCGGGTTTGGCGTTCCAGTCAATCTCGGCGAATTTCACGCAGCGCGAACCGTGGCGGTCGCTGCCGGGCACCGCCGACATCGGCACATCGGCGGCATCGCAGCGCCCGGCTTCGAAATAGCTGCAGCGCGGGCCGAAATTGCAGCCCGGCGGGCGTTCATGGGGCAGCGGGAAGTTGCCGGGGATTGATACAAGGGGGCGGGCGTTCTTGTCGGCACCCGGCAGCGGGATCGAGCGGAACAGCGCCTGGGTATAGGGGTGGCGCATCTTGTCGAACACTTCCCTGACCCCGCCGGTCTCGACCGCTTCGCCGGAATACATCACGCAGAGCCGGTCGCAGACATCGAGGATCAGGCCGAGATTGTGGCTGATGAACAAAAGCGAGGTGCCGTATTTGTGGCCAAGATCCTTGACCAGATCGACAATCCCCGCCTCGACCGTCACATCCAGCGCGGTGGTGGGTTCATCAAGGATCAGCAGGGCGGGCTTGCTCATCAGCGCCATGGCGATGACGATGCGCTGTTGCTGGCCGCCGGATAATTGGTGCGGATAGGCCTGCAGGATGCGGTCGGGGTCGGGCAGGCGCACATCGGCCACTACCTGGCGCGCCAGCGCCATCGCCGCTGCCGCCCCCATCTTTTCGTGGATCATCGGAACTTCGGCCAATTGCGCCCCGACCTTCATTGCCGGGTTCAGCGAGGCCATCGGTTCCTGATAGATCATTGCGATCTGCGACCCCCGTATCTGGCGCAGGTCCTCCTCGCCCATATGGGTCAGATCTCGGCCCTTGAATTTGATCGTGCCGCCGGTGATCCGCCCGTTCTTGCCCAGATCGCGCATCACTGCCAGAGCCACGGTGGATTTGCCGCAGCCCGACTCGCCGACCAGCCCCATCGCCTCGCCCGGCATCACCGTGCAGGAAAAATCCATCACTGCCGGGATCTCGCGCATCCGGGTGAAGAACGAGATCGAGAGGTTTTCAATTTCGAGGATCGGGCCGTCATAGGGGGATGTCATGGCACCTCCGGCTTTGCGGTGAAACAGGGGGTTTCAGACCCCCCAGCCTGCCCACGGGGCAGGCGCGCTTCGCTGAAATTCCCCACCGGTGAATTTCCGGGCGCTTATCGCCCCGTGGGATATCGGTAAACAGAAAATGGCGGGAAGCGGGGCTAGTCACGCAAGCTTTCCTCACGCAACCCATCCGCAAGCAGGTTGAGCCCCAGTACCAGGCTCATCAGCGACAGCGCCGGGACGATGGCGGGGTGGGGGAACTGGGTCAGCAATTTGCGCCCGACGTTGATGGTCGAGCCCCAGTCCGGGCTTTCGGGCGACACGCCAAGGCCGAAGAAGCCGAGCGTGCCCAGAAGGATGGTGGTGTAACCGATCCGCAGGCAGAAATCGACGATCAGCGGCCCGCGTGCGTTGGGCAGGATTTCCCACAGCATGATGTACCACGGCCCCTCGCCGCGCGTCATCCCCGCCGCCACATAGTCGCGCGATTTGATGTCGAGCACGATGCCGCGCACGATGCGGAACACGGTGGGGGCATTGACGAACACCACCGACACAAAGACGTTCAGCAGGTTCGGTTCCATCGAAAACACGCCAAGCGGATCGGCATTGAAGGCCAGGCCGGAATAGGCCCAGAGGCCGAGCACCAGCGTGACGCCGACATAAAGGTTGCGGCGCGACGGGTTGGTGAAATAGCGGCTGTTGAACAGCACCACCAGGAATATGATTGGAAACAGGAACAGCAGGGCCGCCAGCACGATCGGGATGCCGGTCGAGCGGATCTCGGGCGTCACCAGCAGGTAGAACAACAGGATTACCGGGAAGGCCAGCACGAGGTTGGCAAGGAACGACAGGCCGGTATCGAGCTTGCCACCAAAATAGCCCGCTGGCAGGCCAAGGGTGATGCCGACCATATAGGCGAAGGTAGTGGCGGCCGGCGCAATCGACAGCACCTGCCGCGCCCCCATCACCATGCGGGAAAACACGTCGCGTGCCAGATTGTCGCCGCCCAGCAGATAATAGGCAAACACCTCTTTTCCCGCTGTCACCGGGGTGCCCGGCACCTTGTTCTTCATCCCCGAGATCTGGGCCAAGGGGTCGTGAGTGATGATGTAATCGGCGAACAGCGCGGTAAAGACCCAGAACATCACGATGATGAAGCCTGCCATCCCGACCGGGCTGTCATAAAGCTTGCCGTAAAGCCCGAGCCGCCGCTTGAAGCGCAGCGACAGTGCCACCATCACGATCAGCGCGATCCAGACCGGCAGCAGCTGCCACAGCACTCTTACGAAGATCTGGCCCCAGCCCAATGTGTCCACGGTCATATCCTCATGATATCCGGATGCGGGGGTTCAGATAGACATAGCCGATGTCGGACAAGAGCTGCGTCACCAGCACCACGATCACCGCCACAACCGAGCAGCCCAGCAGCAGTTCGATGTCGTTGTTGCCGGCGGCAGAGACCAGCGTGAAGCCGAAGCCTTTGTAGTTGAACAGGGTTTCGGTGATCACCACGCCGTTCAGCAGCCAGGGGATCTGCAGCATGATGACGGTGAACGGGGCGATCAGCGCGTTGCGCAGCGCATGTTTCAGCACGACATTGCGGAAGGTCACGCCCTTGAGCCGGGCGGTACGGATATATTGCGCCGTCATCACCTCGGTCATCGAGGCGCGGGTCATCCGGGCGATATAGCCGATGCCATAAAGCGCGATGGTCATCACCGGCAGGGTGAAGTTCCAGAAAGTGATGTCGTCCATTGCCGAGGTGGCGGATCCCTTGAACAGGGTCTTGTCGGCGATCCAGCCCCAGCGGTAGAGCATCGGCGATAGCCCGAGGGTGGAGGAGGAAAAGATCACCACCAGAATGACGCCCGAGACATATTCCGGGGTTGCCGTGGTGGCGATGGATATGGCCGAGAGCGCCCGGTCGGTGCGCGAGCCTTCGCGCATGCCCGCCATCACCCCCAGCACCAGCGACACCGGCACCATCACCAGCATCACCCACAGCATCAGCCAGCCGGTCAGGCCAAGGCGGATGGCGATGATCTTGGCGACCGGTTCCTTGAACACCGTCGACGTGCCCCAGTCGCCCTGCAACACCCCGCAGTAGCGCGGCGCCAGCGTCGCATCGGAGCCGCGCGGGACGCAGCGCCCGGCGGTGGTGCCGTCTTCGTTGGCATAGGTCCAGCCAGGTACCACGCCAAGCCATTCGCCGTAGCGTTTCAGCACCGGCTGGGCAAAGCCGTTCTTTTCCAGCCACGACACCACAGCATCATCGGACATCCGCGCCGAGGCCTCGGATTTCGCCAGCTTCTCCAGATTGGGCGGCAGGTTGGTGAGGTAGAACACCACGAATGTCAGGCACAGGGCCGTCAGGACCATGGTGGCAAAGCGTTTCAGCAGGAATGACAGCATCGCCTCTCCTTTCCGATCCGGAGCACGCCCGGGGCCGGAATTACGCGGGTGGGCGCAGGGTCATCAGGGCGAAAAGGGGCGGGGGCTGCCACGGCAGCCCCCGCGTCGGATCAGGCCTCGATCCACCACTTGTAGTGGTGCAGCTCAAAGGTCGGGTGCATGTCGGCACCGCGAACCGTATCCTTCATGTGGCGGAACACCGCGCGCCAGTAAGGCTGGATCAGCACACCTTCGTTCTGCATGATGGCCTCGATATCGGCCATGATGACCCTGCGGGCATCGGCATCCGGCGTCGCCAGAGCCATCGCCAGCTTGGTGTCGAATTCGGCATTCGAAAACCCCGCTTCGTTCCAGGCTTCGCCCGAGCGATAGGCCAGCGCCAGAATCTGCACCCCCAGCGGGCGCATGTTCCATTCGGTGGCCGAGAAGGGATATTTGGTCCAGTCGTTCCAGAAGGTCGAGCCCGGCAGGATCGTCCGCTTGATGTTGATGCCGGCGTCGCGGATCTGGGCGGCAACCGCGTCACAGGTTGCTGCCTGCCAGTCGTCGTCGATCGAGATCAGTTCGAACTCGGTATCGGCCATCCCGGCTTCGGCAATCGCGGCCTTGGCCGCAGCGGGGTCAACCACCAATGGTGGCAGTTTGGCATATTCGGGGTGAATCGCGCAGACATGGTGGTTTTCCGCCACGGTGCCCAGACCGGCATTGCCCAGTTCCAGCACAATGGCATTGTCGACCGCCATGCTCAGCGCCTTGCGGACCTTGGCATCCTTGTACAGGTCCGACAGTTGGTTGAAGCGTACCGCGATGGTGGCGGCGGTGACGGCCTCGGACTTGGTCCAGCCAAGACCGTCGAACACCGCGACGAAATCGCCCTGGGTCCGGTAGGTCATGTCGATCTCATCGGCTTCAGCCGCCGAAACCAGCGCTGCCGGATCGGTGCCGGTGTCGATGAACACGATCTGATCAAGGTACGGGCCGCCATAGACGGCGGTGCCCCACCAGACGTGATCCTTGTTCAGCGTCAGTTCCTGCTTCACGCCCACTTCATCATGGGTCGGCAGATAAGGGCCGGTGCCGATCGGAGAATCGCCGGTATCACCACCATCGAACGACGGGTGAACCACCGCTGCCGGATAGTCGGCCATGCCGACGATCACGGTGATGTCGGGGGCGGTCAGCGCCAGCTTTATGGTGGCCGCATCGACAACCGTGATCGCGCCATCACGTGCCACCTTGGTTTCGGGGTTCTGCAGGCTCGACATCCGGCCTGCCATCGAGTTGCCCTCGACATTGCCATCGCACCAGCGGGTGATGTTGAACGCCAGATGCTCGGCGGTGAAATCATCGCCGTTGTTCCACTTTACGCCCTGACGGACACGCAGGGTAATCTCGGTAGCATCGTCGCTTGTTTCCCAGCTTTCGACCAGCATGCCGCGCAGCGAGCCGTCCTTGTTGTATTCAACCGCATAGTCCAGCCAGCCACGGGCAAAGTTGGCCAGTTCCGACCAGTCCCAGGCGCGCGGGTCCTTGCCCGCCCTGGTTTCCATGTTCATCCGCAGCACGCCGCCCGGCTTGCCGTCCTGAGCCAGAGCCGGCGGGGCCAGCAGGCCGATGGCACCGTAGGCCACAACGGCGGAAACGCCCAGCGCGGTGGCGCGGGTCAGGAACTCGCGGCGGCTCAACTGCCCGTCGAGGCATTCCTGCGCGTACATCTTCACGACCGGATGAAGGTCCGGTGCAACGGTGCTGAGGTCTTTCATCTTTGTCTCCCTGACATCTTTTTCTTGGGGTTCGCATTACGTTGACCAGCCAGCCTCCAAACCGCAAGCGGCCCGGGCAACAGCCGGTCAAAGTGCTTTCCCTCCGGCAGCATTCCGCACATCTTTGGGGCTTGCGTCAACGCCTGCTTTCGTCACTCGGGGGCACAATTGCGACATTGCGCGCCAAACTGCGGCGAGAGCGACGGATTGCGACAGGGAATGGCGAAATCGACGCATCGCTACAGGCGGCGCAGCGCTGTCAGTTGCCCTTGCGAAAGGCGGTCGGTGTCTGGCCGGTGCGATGCAGAAAGGCCCGGGTGAAATAGGCAGGCGAGCGGAACCCCAGCGACTGGGCAATGCGGTTGACCGGGTCACGGGTTTCGGCCAGCATCCGGCGCGCCTCGAACAGCACCCGTTGCTGCAGCAGCACCGAGGCCGGGCGGCCGCAGGCCAGATTGCAGACCCGGCTCAGATGGGTCGGGGTCACACCGAGGATCTGAGCATAGTCGGCAACACTCTTTCCGGTGCGGAAATCGCGTTCCAGCAGCGCCGAATACCGCGCCGCCAGTTTGCGGGCGGCATCAGGGCGGGTGGCATCGCTTGCGGTCAGGGCGACCTGCCGTTCCAGCCACACCCCCAGAAGCCCCAGATGGTGTCGGGTGGCGCGGTCATGCGCCGGGCGGTCACTGTCCATTTCACGCTGAACCGCGTCGATGATCCCGTTCAACTCCGCCTGGGTCGCGGACTCGCGGATGCGCAGGTGTTGGGGCCCCTCTGGCAGCACAACCGTATTGGCCCGGCCAAAGAACACGGCGGTGCCAAAGACCTGGGATGAAACTTCGAACCCGTGCATGATCCCTGCCGGGACAAAGACCGCGTTGTTGGGCCCGTAGCCCCGCGTGGTGCCGGCCACGGTGATGCGCCCTTGCCCCCGGGTGAACCACAGCAACAGCGGCTCTGGCAGGCTGCGCATCGCCTCAACCCGCCAGCGCCCGCCGGCCGCAAGGCGGGGAATCGGCACAGATCGCGCCTGCGAGGGGCTTTCGGGCAGTTTGATTGTCACGCGGCGGTCCTGTCGGCTGTAACGGGCACCTTGGCACGACGGCACCCGATTGCAGCCAGCCTAGGAGAGCGGCGTGGCTGTCCCAAGGAAAATCTGTGACCATGCCGCACAATCGGCAAAGCGTGGCCGATGGGCGACGGCAAGAGCGGCGGATGAGCGACGCCGGATCAGTGCAATTTCAGGTTGTGCCAGTCTTGCATCCGGGCGCGGAACCAGGTGCGCTGTCGTTTGGCATATTGCCGGCTGGCGGCCTTGACGCGGGAGGTCGCTTCGGCCAGCGTGGCGCGGCCCGCCAGATGGTCGATCAGCTCTGCCGCGCCGATGGCTTTGGCCGACGGCAGCGCCGGGTTCCATGCCGCCAGATTGGCCTGCGCCTCCTCCAGCGCCCCGCCTGCCAGCATCGCATCGAATCGGTGGTCGATCCGGCCAGCCAGCCAGTCGCGCGGCGGTGACAGCAGCACCAGATCGGCGCTGCCCTTTGGCAGCAGCGGGGCAGGGGTGGCGGAATGCCAGTCGGCCAGCCCCCGGCCCGTCGCCCGCAGCACCTCCCACGCCCGCTGCACCCGCACCGGGTTGGCGCAGTCGATCCGGGCGCGGGTCGGGGCATCCAGATCAGCGATCATTGCGGCAGGGTCACGCATCGCCGCAGCAGCGCGGACCCCGGCGGGGATCGGCGGTATTTCGGCCAGCCCTTCGGTCAGGGCGCGGAAATAAAGACCGGTGCCGCCGGTCACGATCAGCCTTGCACCGGTGTCAAGCAGCGCCGCAACCTCGACCAGCCAATGTCCCACCGAATAGGGCCGATCGGCGGCCACATGGCCATACAGGCGGTGCGGCGCGGCAGCCAGATCGGCGGCACCGGGTTGCGCTGTCAGCACCGGCCAGTTGGCATAAACCTGCAGCGCATCGGCATTCACCACCACCCCGCCCTGGTCCCGGGCTAGCGCCAAAGCCAGCGCCGATTTGCCCGATGCTGTCGGCCCGGCAATCAGCACATGCCGATCCGGGCTCAGTTTCGGCAGCGAATACAGCGGCTTGTCGCCCAACCCTTGCGCCTTTTGCCTGTGGCGCCTTCCAGCGCCCCGGTTCCCCGTTGAACCTGCCCGCGTTTTCCGACATTTTGCATGCCAGCAAAAGCATAAAACAGACAGGTAGGGACCGATGAGCATGACCAACAGGGGGGCAGCCCCGGTTGCCTACAAGCGCGTGATGCTCAAAATCTCGGGCGAGGCGCTGATGGGCGATCTGGGCTTTGGCCTGCACCCACCCACGGTTCAGCGCATCGCCGAAGAGGTCAAGACCGTGCATGACCTTGGGGTCGAGATCTGCATGGTGATCGGTGGCGGCAACATCTTTCGCGGTCTGCAGGGGTCTGCGCAGGGGATGGAGCGCACCACCGCCGACTATATGGGGATGCTCGCCACCGTGATGAATGCGCTGGCGATGCAGGCCAGCCTGGAAGCGCTGGGGGTCTATACGCGGGTGATTTCGGCGATCCCGATGGATCAGGTCTGCGAGCCCTATATCCGCCGCCGCGCCGTGCGCCACCTGGAGAAGCAGCGGGTCTGCATCTTTGCCGCCGGAACCGGCAACCCCTATTTCACCACCGATACCGCCGCGACCCTGCGCGCCAATGAAATGAGCTGCGAGGTGATCTTCAAAGGCACCAAGGTCGACGGGGTCTATGACAAGGATCCCAAGAAATACCCCGATGCCAAGCGCTATGACCGGGTGAGTTATGACGAGGTGCTGCAAAAGCACCTTGGCGTCATGGATGCCAGCGCCATCGCGCTGGCGCGCGACAACAACCTGCCGATCATCGTGTTTTCGCTCGATGAACCGGGCGGCTTTCGCGGCATCCTGCGCGGACAGGGGACCTATACGGTGGTGCATGGCTGACCTACCCAAAGCCGCGCAGCCTTGCTATAGCGGGGCAAAAGCGACCAATTCAGGGCTGACAGATGAGCGACGATGCAACGGAAATCGACGTAGATGACATCCAGCGCCGGATGGATGGCGCGATGGCGGCGCTCAAGACCGAGTTTGGCAGCCTGCGCACCGGGCGCGCATCGGCGGCGATCCTTGAGCCGATCATGGTCGACGCCTACGGCACCATGACGCCGATCAATCAGGTTGGCACCATCAATGTGCCCGAACCGCGCATGGTGACGATCAATGTGTGGGACAAGGGGCTGGTGTCCAAGGTCGAGCGCGCGATCCGCGACAGCGGCATCGGCATCAACCCGGTCACAGACGGCCCGATCATCCGCCTGCCGATCCCCGAACTGAACGAAGAGCGCCGCGCACAACTGGCCAGGGTGGCGGCGCAATATGCCGAACATGCCAAGGTTGCGGTGCGCAACGTGCGGCGCGACGGGATGGACCAGATCAAGAAGGCCAAGACGGCGGGCATGGCCGAAGATGACGCCAAGATGTGGTCCGAAGAGGTCCAGGACCTGACCGACAAGGCGATCCGGCTGATCGACAATCAGCTCGAATCAAAGCAGCATGAGATCATGCAGGTCTGACGGCTTTGGCGTGATGCGGAAAGGTGGAACCCGGTTTTCCTCATCTGTCACGCCATCATCAAGTGTCTGGAGCATGATGATGTTTCTATCCAACATCAGTGTGGTCCAGCGGCGAAAGGGCAGGGATTGGCTGCGAAAGACACGATGCTGAGAGGCCCGGCACATGTCGCCCTGATCATGGACGGCAATGGCCGCTGGGCCACCCAACGCGGCTGGCCGCGGCTGGTCGGCCATCGGCGCGGTGCCGAGCGGGTCAAGGAAATCGTGACGGCCTGCCCCGATCTGGGCATCACCCATCTGACGGTCTATGCCTTTTCCACCGAGAACTGGAAACGCTCGACCCGCGAAGTTGTTGGCCTGATGGGCATTTTCGCCCGCTATATCGAGAATGAGGCCGACCGGATGTCGGCCGAAGGGGTACGGATGCGCTTTATCGGCGACCGCACAAGGCTGGATGCCAAGCTGCAAAAGATGATGGCCGGGATCGAGGACCGCACCGCCGCCAACAGCCGGGTCAACCTGACGGTGGCGATCAACTATGGTGGCCGTGATGAACTGGTGCGGGCGGCGCGGGCGCTGTGTGTGGCAGTGGCCGCCGGCAATCTGAAACCCGAGGATGTCACCGAAGAGCGGCTGACCCAGCATCTGGATACCGAGTTTCTGCCCGACCCCGATCTGGTGATCCGCACCTCGGGCGAAACCAGGGTGTCGAATTTCCTGCTGTGGCAGGCGGCCTATGCCGAATATGTCTTTACCGAAACCCTGTGGCCCGATTTCACCGTGAACCATCTGGCCGAGATACTGGGATCCTATGTCGGGCGCGAACGGCGCTTTGGCGCGGCGACCCCGGCCTGATCCGGTGGCAAACCCCCCGAAGCCAGGCCTGTGGTCCCGCTTTCCCGATCTGGTGCCACGGGTGGCATCGGCGACGGTGATGGCGCTGGTCGGGGCCGGCGCCATCTGGGCCGGGGGCTTGTGGTTCGTGGCGCTGGTGGCGCTGGCCGTTGGCGTGATGATCTGGGAACTGCACCGGATGCTGGCCCCGCCCGAACAGGCCGCCCATGCCTTGCCGATGGCGCTGGTGGCGGCGCTGTCGGTCTGCCTGTCGGGGTTCCTGCCGATCGGCGACGTGTTGCCGCTGGCGCTGGCACCTGGCTTCGTCGGCATCTCGATCTTGCCGGTCAACCGACGGATTTTTGGCGGCTATGCCGTGCTGGTGGTGCTGGCGGGGTTTGGCGTCATCCATATGCGCACCGATTTCGGGCTGGTCTGGATGCTGTGGCTGGTGCTGGTGGTGGTGGCGACCGACATTGCGGGTTACTTTGCCGGGCGACTGCTCGGCGGGCCGAAGTTCTGGCCCAAGGTCAGCCCCAAGAAAACCTGGTCCGGCACCATTGCCGGCTGGGTTGGCGCGGCACTGGTGGGGGTGGGTTTCGTGATCTGGGCCGATGCCGCGTCGCAGATCGTCGGTCTGTCCATCGCGCTGTCGATGGCGGCACAGATGGGCGACATTTCGGAAAGCGCGGTCAAGCGCAAGGTCGGGGTCAAGGATGCCTCGAACCTGATCCCCGGCCATGGCGGCTTGCTGGACCGCTTTGACGGCATGCTGGGGGCGGCGGTGCTGCTGCTGCTGGTCGAACAGATGGTCGGCTTTCCACCGGTGGCAAGCTGATGCGGCGGATCACGGTTCTGGGCTCTACCGGCTCTGTCGGGGTCAGCACGCTGGACCTGATTGCCCGTCGTCCTGCCGATTTTCAGGTGGTCGCGCTGACCGGCGGGCGCAACACCGGCCTGCTGGCGCAGCAGGCCCGGGCGGCGCGGGCCGAACTGGCGGTGACGGCCTGGCCCGAGTGCTACCACGATCTGAAATCACGGCTGGTGGGCTCGGGCATCGCGGTTGCCGCCGGGCCTGCCGCGCTGCTGGAGGCGGCGGAGCGCCCGGCAAACTGGACCATGTCGGCCATCGTCGGTGCTGCCGGGCTGGCCCCGGGGTTTCGCGCGCTGGCGCAGGGTGCCACGCTTGCGCTGGCCAACAAGGAAAGCCTGGTCACCGCCGGGCCGCTGCTCCTGGACGAGGCGGCGCGGCATGGCGCGCGGATCCTGCCGGTTGACAGCGAACATTCGGCGATCTTTCAGGCTCTGGTCGGCGAAGACCCTGCGGCGGTGGAGCGGATCATCATCACCGCATCGGGCGGCGCGTTCCGCGACTGGCCGCTGGAGCGGCTGGCCCGCGCCAGCGTGGCCGAAGCCTCCAGCCACCCCAACTGGGCGATGGGCCAGCGCATCACCATCGATTCCGCCTCGATGTTCAACAAGGCGCTGGAACTGATCGAAACCCGCGAGTATTTCGGCATCGACCCGGCGCGGATCGAGGTGCTGGTCCATCCGCAATCGCTGGTTCATGCGCTGGTGGGGTATCGAGACGGGGCGCTGATGGCGCATCTGGGGGCACCTGACATGCGCCACGCCATCGGCTATGCGCTGAACTGGCCCAACCGCGCCGAACTTCCGGTGGCACGGCTGGACCTTGCCGCCATCGGCTCGCTGCAATTCGCCGCCCCCGACCCGGTGCGATACCCTGCGCTGCAACTGGCGCGGGATGTGATGGCGGCGGGGGGCCATGCCGGGGCCGCGTTCAACGCCGCCAAGGAGGCGGCGCTGGATCATTTCATCGCCGGTGGCATCGGCTTTCTGGCAATGGCAGAGGTGGTGGCGGCGACGCTGGCGCGGGTTGAGGCGGAAAACGGCCTTGGAAATGCCCCGGTCAGCCTTGATACCGTCGTCGAAATGGACCATCTGGCACGGATAAGGGCCGCCGAAGTCATCGCTTCGGGCAAATGGTCATTGTAGGGCAGGGGTAGCGTTTGGATTTTCTGGGTATGATCCCGTCATTCGGCGGTCTGTTGCAGACGATTGTTGCCTTTGTGGTGGCTTTGTCGGTGATCGTCGCCGTACACGAATATGGCCATTACATCGTCGGGCGCTGGACGGGCATTCATGCCGATGTGTTTTCGCTGGGCTTTGGCCCGGTGCTCTGTTCCCGCACCGACAAGCGCGGCACCCGCTGGCAACTGGCGGCCCTGCCGTTTGGCGGCTATGTGAAATTCGCCGGTGACGCCGATGCGGCGTCGGGCAAGGATGCGGGTGCGATGTCGGGCCTGTCGGCTGAGGCGCGGCGGCGCACCATGCATGGCGCGCCGCTGTGGGCACGGGCGGCCACGGTTGCTGCCGGGCCGCTGTTCAATTTCATCATGGCGATTGCGATCTTTGCCGCGATGCTGCTGGCGCGCGGCGTGGCGTCGGATCAGCCGGTGATCGGTTCGGTTCAGCCCCTGCCTTCGCTGTCGGATGTGCTGCATCCGGGCGACCGGATCGTGGCTTTGGGCGGTGTTGAGACCCCGACGACCGAGGCTTTCTTTGCCGCACTCGATCAACTGACCCCTGCGCCAAGTCTGCCCTACCGGCTGGAGCGTGCGGGCCAGATGCTGGATGTGGTCGGCCCCTATCCGCTGTCCGCCACGGTGCTCAGCGTCTCGCCGGGATCGGCAGCAGAGGCGGCGGGGATGCTGGCGGGTGATGTGATCCTGTCGGTTGACGGCATGCCGATCCAAGCCTTCAGCCAGTTGCAGGTCGGGGTCAAGGTGGCGGCGGGCAAGCCGGTGGCGCTGGGGCTGTGGCGCGCCGGGCAGGAATTGACCGTTGCGCTGACCGCCCGCGAAACCGATCTGCAAAACCCCGATGGCACGTTTGAGCGGCGCTATGCCATCGGCGTTGCCGGTGGCGGTCTGGTGTTCGACTATGCCACCCGCACCCCGGGCCTTGGCGAGGCACTGCAAGGCGGCATGACGCAGGTGTGGGACATCATCACCACCACCTTTTCCGGGCTGAAGTCGATGATTGTCGGGCAGATCAGCACCTGTGCGATCTCTGGCCCGATCGGCATCGCCAAAACCTCGGGCTACGCCGCGGCACAGGGCGCGCTGAGCTTTGTGTGGTTCATTGCCGTGCTGTCAACGGCGGTGGGTTTGATGAACCTGTTCCCGATCCCGGTACTGGATGGCGGCCATCTGGTGTTTCACGCCTATGAGGCGGTGACGCGCCGCCCGCCAAGCGACGGGGCGCTTCGGCTGTTGATGGGCACGGGTCTGGTGCTGTTGCTGGGGCTGATGGTCTTCGCCTTGACAAACGATCTGTTTTGCCCGTGATGGCGCGATGTCGCCGCAATGGCGCCATATTCGGAGTTTAAACCAGCGGTATTCGTGGCCCCTTTGGCACGGATCTGACGACAACCCTACGGTGTCCATATGCATCGGCTTGAAAACACCTATCGCGGCCTGTCACTGGTGATGGGCCTGAACTGGGACAGACTGTTCTTTTTCGGCACGATCATTGTCGGCCTGCTGGCCGGTGCCTTTCTGGGCACCACGGTGGGATCTTCGATGCTGCCGCACTGAGACGCCGCGCCGGCGTCTTCGCGCCGCCTCGGCCAGTTTGCCAGACAACATTCTCGCAGCCTTTTGACAAGGCCCCGGCTAGTCGCTAGTCAGGGCAGGTAACAGGCGTGTGGGGCAGAAGATGCGTGACGGATTTCGGGCTTTGGCACATGGCCTGCTGGCACTTGCCGTTTATGCAGTCTTGCTGTTGGCCGCGGCACCGGCGCAGGCTCAGACCTATACGTTCAATGCCGTGCAGGTCGAAGGCAACCAGCGCATCGAAGCCGCCTCGATTCTGTCGTTTGCCGGGATCGAGCGGGGCAAGCCGGTGTCTGCCGCCGAACTCAATGCCGCCTATCAGCGCGTCCTTGGCTCAGGGCTGTTCGCCGCTGTGGAATTCGTGCCGAACGGCGGAACGCTGGTGATCCGGGTGGCCGAGTTTGCCACCATCAACCGCATCAGCTTCGAGGGCAATCGGCGGATCAAGGATGACAAGCTGGCCGAACTGATCGGGTCGGAAGCGCGGCGTGTCTATGCGCCGTCGCAGGCCGAGGCCGATGCCGCCGCCCTGACCGAAGCCTACAAGGCGCTGGGCCGCTATGCCGCGACGGTCACCCCGCGCATCATCAACCGCGACGACAACCGGGTTGATCTGGTGTTCGAAATCCGTGAGGGCAGGGTGGTTGAGATCGAGCGGCTGTCCTTTGTCGGCAACCGCGTCTACACCGACCGCCGTCTGCGCCAGGTGCTGGAAACCAAGCAGGCCGGGTTTCTGCGCCAGGTGATCCAGCGCGATACCTTCGTGCCCGAACGGCTGGAATTCGACAAGCGCGCCCTGGCCGATTTCTATCTGTCGCGCGGCTATGTGGATTTTCAGATTTTGTCGGCCACTTCCGAGATCGTTCGGGACCGCAGCGGCTTTTTCCTGACCTTCACGGTGAGCGAAGGCATTCCCTACACATTCGGCGCGATCACTGCGGGGTCAGAGGTCGAAGGGCTGGATGCCGCGCCGTTTCAGGCGGTGATCCGGCTGCGACCCGGTGTCACCTATTCGCCTACTCTGATCGAAAACACCATCCAGCGGATGGAAGCACTGGCGCTGCAGCAGGGGCTGAATTTCGTGCGTGTCGATCCGCGCATCACGCGGGATGACCGCAATCAGACGTTGGCGGTGGATTTCGTGCTGGTCAGGGGCGCGCGCCAGTTCGTGGAGCGGATTGACATCGAAGGCAACGCCACCACGCTGGATCAGGTGGTGCGCCGCCAGTTCCGCACTGTCGAAGGCGACCCCTTCAACCCGCGCGAGATCCGCGACAGCGCGGAGCGGATCCGGGCTCTTGGCTATTTTTCCGATGCCGCTGTGGATACCCGCGAAGGCTCGGCCGCCGATCAGGTGATCGTTGATGTGAATGTGACCGAGCAGCCGACCGGGTCGCTGTCGTTTGGTCTTTCCTATGGCGTCAACGCGGGCATCGGCATTGGCATCGGCTTTTCCGAGCGCAACTTCCTTGGCCGTGGCCAGTCGCTGAGTGTTGATCTTGATACCGCATCAGCCACCGCCAATTCCGCCATCAATTTCGTCGAGCCGGCGTTTCTGGGGCGTGACCTGAAATTCCGCTTCAACGCCTATTACCGGCAGACCGACAATTCCTTTGCCAGCTATGATACTCAGAACATCGGGATCAGCCCGTCATTCGAATTTCCCGTCAGCCCCAACGGGCGGCTGGAACTGCGCTACAATCTGTCGGAAGACACCATCAGCAACCTCGATTCAGGCACCGGCGGCACCACCGGATCATCGGACATCCTGAAGCAGGAACAGGGCGCGGCGCTGTCGTCGTCGCTTGGCTATACCTTCAGCTGGGACAGTCGCCGCGTTGGGTTGAGCCCGAACGACAGCATGGTCCTGCGCTTTGGTCAGGATTTCGCCGGGTTGGGCGGCGACACCCGATCCATCGCGACCACGGCGCTTTTTCTGGCCGAAACCAGGGTACTCAAGGAAGAGGTGACGTTGCGCGCCATCCTCGAAGGTGGTGCCGTGGCGACCTTTGGCGGCTCCAGCCGGGTCACCGACCGGTATTTCCTGAACGGCAAGATTCGCGGGTTTGAGCCGAACGGTTTGGGCCCGCGCGATCTGGCGGTTGACAATCGGGATGCACTGGGCGGCAATCTGTTCGCCGTCGCGCGGTTCGAAGCCGATTTTCCGCTGGGTCTGCCAGAGGAATACGGCGTCACCGGCGGCGCGTTTCTGGATGTCGGGTCGGTCTGGAGCCTGGATAATACGGCAGGCGGTGCTGCCGGGGCCAGCCCGGTAGATGACGGCCTGAAACTCCGATCTGCTATCGGTCTGACGATCTATTGGACGACGCCGATCGGCCCGTTGCGGTTCAATTTTTCCAGAGCGCTGGCAAAGGAAAGCTATGACCAAGAGCAGACCTTTGACCTGACCGTTTCCACCAAATTCTGATGGCGGGGCTGCGCCAGACCTTGCAGCGATTGCCTGGGCGCGCGGTCGCAGCCCTGGCGCTGATACTGGCTGCACCTTGCCTTGCCACCGCCCAGCAAGCCGCCACCAGCCCGGTGCTGCAGTCCTCGCCGGTTCTGACCCTCGATCAGGACCGGCTGTTCATCGGCACGGCCTACGGCATGCGGGTGGCGCGCGAGATCGAAGAGGCGCGCAAGGCGCTTGCCATCGAAAACCGCGAGTTCGAGGCAGTACTGGCGACCGAGGAAAGGGATCTGACCATCCGGCGCGCCACGATGACCGCCGCCGAGTTCCGCCCGCTGGCCGATGTGTTCGACGCCAAGGTGGTCGAGACGCGCCGGGTGCAGGACGAAAAACTTGCCAGGCTCAACGGTCGCCGTGATCTGGAGCGACAGACCTTCTATCAGGCGGCGTCCCCGGTTCTGGCCGATCTGGTGCGTGAGGCCGGTGCGGTGGCGATCCTTGATGCCCGTGCGGTGTTCCTGTCCGCCGACCGGATCGACGTGACCGATGAAGCCATCATCCGGATCGACCTGTTGCTGGGTGAAGGGCCGATCAAAGCACCGGCCCCAGCGGTACCAGACCCGGCACCATAGCGCCCCGGGCGCAGGCGGGCCCGCCACCCGCCTTGCCAGTGCCAAAGGACATTGCTAGTCAGTCAATGGCAGCGCCAAGGGGAGGATACATGACCGACGCAGCATCGACGCCAGCATCCGGTAACGCCGTGGCCAGGACGGCCCCGACCCCTTATCCGGCATCCAGCGCCGATATCCACCTGATAAGGCGGATCATTCCGCACCGCTATCCGTTTCTTCTGATCGACAAGGTCCGCAATATTGTTCCCAATACCTCTGCCCTCGGGATCAAGAATGTCACGGTGAACGAGCCGCATTTTCAAGGCCATTTTCCGGACACCCCGATCATGCCCGGCGTCACCATCATCGAGGCCATGGCGCAGACAGCGGCGGTGCTGGTCGGCATCACCCTTGATCTGGTCGACAAGGAACCGCTGGTCTATTTCATGAGCATCGACAATGGCAAATTTCGCCGCAAAGTCGTGCCGGGCGATGTGCTGGAACTGCACGTGACCGTGCGGCGCAGCGGCAGCCGGATCTGGAAATTCCACGGTGCTGGTCTGGTTGAGGGCGAACTGGCGGCAGCGGCGGAATTCACCGCGATGATCGACCTGCCGAAGCATTGAGCGCATGACAATCGACGCCACAGCCCGCATCCACCCCAGCGCCCATGTCACCCCGGGTGCGGTGATCGGTGCCGGTGTGAGCATCGGTCCCTTTGCCATGATCGGCGGCGAAGTCACGCTTGCCGCCGGGGTCGAGGTGAAAAGCCACGCCGTTGTCACCGGCTGGACGAATATCGGCCCCGGCACGGTGGTGTTTCCCTTTGCCTGCGTTGGCGAAGTGCCGCAGGATCTGAAGTTCAAGGGCGAACGGACCCGGCTGATCGTCGGTGCCCGCTGCCGCATCCGTGAAGGGGCAACGCTGAATACCGGCACCGAGGGCGGCGGCGGTTTCACCCGGGTCGGCGATGACTGCCTGTTCATGACCGGTGCCCATGTCGGCCACGATGCCCAGGTCGGCAACCGCGTCATCATGGCCAATCAGGCGGCGCTGGGTGGCCATTGCGTGATCGGGGATGATGTCATCATCGGTGGCCTTGCGGGCATCCACCAACGGGTGCGGATCGGCACCGGCGCGATCATCGGCGCGCTGACCATGGTGACCAACGATGTGATCCCCCATGCGCTGGTGCAGGGCCCGCGTGGCGAACTCGACGGGCTGAACCTTGTCGGCCTGAAGCGGCGCGGGGTTGACCGCGCCGAGATTGCGGCGCTGCGTGCGGCCTACCTTGAACTGGCGCAGGGGGAGGGGGCCTTTGTCGAGCGGGCAGAGCGGCTGGCGGCCACCAGCCAAAGCCCGCTGGTGCGCCAGATGACCGGGTTCATCCTGTCCGCCACCGAGCGCAATTTCCTGACCCCGAAATGAGGCGGCCCCGCAGTGACGCGGCGGTGAGTGCTGCCACCCGAACGGCCACCCTCGCCATCATCGCGGGCACCGGGTCCTTGCCGCTGCAACTCGTGCTGGCGCTGGAGGCGCGGGGCGAGCCTTACCTGTTGGCCGAGATCGACGGCTTTCCCATCGAGGTTGACCGTCAGCGCG
>Ga0105049_10002592_pt1 | contig 21421 bp, 21 predicted proteins | sample MAT06_FD_78087 | JGI IMG/M metagenome (GOLD analysis project Ga0105049, IMG submission 78087) | Freshwater microbial communities from Lake Fryxell liftoff mats and glacier meltwater in Antarctica - MAT-06 | ecosystem: Environmental > Aquatic > Freshwater > Ice > Liftoff microbial mat | place...
ATTTCCGCACGCCCGCGTATTTGGCCAGCCGCTCGTCGTCGATGGTGATCGACAGCGTCTTCTCGCGTGCCATCTCGCGCACCGACTTGCGCGCCAGGCCGCCCAGGGCACGCTCCAGCGACCGCACGCCAGCTTCACGGGTGTAATAGCGGATCAGGTCACGAACCGTGCTTTCCGGAACGACGAATTCCGCAGGCTTGAGACCGTTCTCTGCCGTCACCTTGGGCAGGACGTGGCGCAGAGCGATCTGGACCTTCTCGTCCTCGGTGTAGCCGCTGACCCGAATGATCTCCATCCGGTCGAGCAGCGGCTGGGGCATGTTCAGCGTGTTGGCCGTGGTCACGAACATGACGGTGGACAAGTCGTAGTCGACCTCCAGATAGTGGTCGCCAAAGGCATTGTTCTGCTCCGGATCCAGCACCTCCAGCAGGGCCGAGGTCGGGTCACCACGCCAGTCGGCCCCCAACTTGTCGATTTCATCGAGCAGGATGAAGGCGTTGGTGGTCTTCACCTTCTTCATCGACTGGATGATCTTGCCCGGCATCGAGCCGATGTAGGTCCGACGGTGGCCACGGATTTCAGCCTCGTCGCGCACCCCGCCCAGCGACATGCGGATGTATTCCCGGCCGGTGGCCTTGGCGATCGACTTGGCCAACGAGGTCTTGCCGACGCCCGGAGGGCCGACAAGGCACAGGATCGGCCCCTTCAGTGCATTGGTGCGCGCCTGGACGGCGAGGTATTCGATGATCCGTTCCTTGACCTTCTCAAGGCCGTAGTGGTCCTCCTCGAGGATGGCCTCTGCCTTGTCGAGATCGATCGGCTTGGTCTTGGCCTTGCCCCACGGGATCGACAGCAGCCAGTCGAGGTAGTTCCGCACCACCGTCGATTCCGCCGACATAGGCGACATGTTGCGCAGCTTCTTGACCTCGGACTCGGCCTTGATCCGGGCTTCCTTGGACAGGCGCGTCTTGCGGATGCGCTTTTCCAGCTCCATGACCTCGTCGCGGGCGTCGTCGGTCTCGCCCAACTCGCGCTGGATCGCCTTCATCTGCTCGTTCAGATAATATTCGCGCTGGGTCTTCTCCATCTGGCGCTTCACGCGCGAGCGAATCTTCTTCTCGACCTGCAGAACCGAGATTTCGCCCTCCATCAACCCATAGACCGTCTCCAGCCGGGCCGGCACGGCGATGGTTTCCAGCAAGCCCTGCTTGTCGGCGATCTTGACCGACAGATGGGCCGCGACCGAGTCCGCCAGCTTGGACGGGTCGGTGATCTGGGGAATGGAGCTGAGGGCCTCGGGCGGCACCTTCTTGTTCAGCTTCACATAGTTTTCGAACTGCTCGATCACGGCACGAAGCAGCGCTTCCGACTGCGCCGGTTCGCCCGGCTCGTCGGCGATCTCGACGGCCTCGGCCTCGAAATATTCGGTGCGGTCAGTAAATTTGGTCAGGCGCACCCGGCTCTTGCCCTCGACCAACACCTTGACGGTGCCGTCGGGCAGTTTGAGCAGCTGTAACACCGTGGCCAGCACGCCGATCGGATAGATGGCGTCGGCCGCCGGGTCGTCATCGACGCTGTTCTTCTGGGTGGCCAGCAGGATTTGCTTTTCGCCCTTCATGATCTCGTCGAGCGCCTTGACGGACTTCTCGCGCCCCACGAACAGCGGCACGACCATGTGCGGGAAGACGACGATGTCTCTCAGCGGCAGGACGGGCAGGGTTTTTTTCGGACTTTGGGTCTCTGGCATGATGCGTACTCTCACAGGGTCCTCGTTGATCTCGGACCCGCCGTGCCGGCGTGGGAAGCGCCTGCGCTCCGCCGTTTCGACTCGGCCCGCCATTCGGCGGCCTTCGGATGAGTATGTGGTCCTGTCCGCCCCAGGTTCAAGCGTGACGGGTGGGGACGAGGCCCTTCCATCCACAAGCGGTACAGCTGCATGATCCTTGGCGAGCAAGCCTCGTCGCGGCATGGATGGTGCGGCAATGAGTCGTGAACAGGTCAACCTCGCCGTCAGGCGGCTGTGGCCCCGGTGCATCGGCCATCCGGCAGAACGCACGAAGAAGGGCGGCCCCGTGCGAGACCGCCCTTGTCCGGCGTGCGATGAGACAGATCAGGCGGCGCTGTCGGGCACTGCTTTCTTGGACTTGGTTTCGGAATAGATCAGCAGCGGCTGGGCCTTGCCCTCGATCACCTCGGCATTGACCACGACTTCCTCGACACCCTCGAAGGTCGGCAGCTCGAACATGGTCTCGAGCAGGATGCCTTCCAGGATCGACCGCAGTCCCCGCGCGCCGGTCTTTCTGGTGATGGCCTTCTTGGCCACCGCGATCAGGGCGTCGTCGGTGAAGGTCAGGTCGACATTCTCCATCTCGAACAGGCGCTTGTACTGTTTGACAAGGGCGTTCTTGGGCTCGGTCAGGATGGTGACCAGGGCTTCCTCGTCGAGGTCCTCCAGCGTCGCCAGGACCGGCAGGCGGCCGATGAACTCGGGGATCAGGCCAAAGCGCATCAGGTCGTCGGGCTCCACGCCCTTGAGGATGTCGCCGGTGCGGCGTTCGTCGACTTCCTTGACCTTGGCGCCAAAGCCGATCGAGGCCCCGTCTCCGCGCGCCGCGATCACCTTCTCCAGGCCGGAGAAGGCGCCGCCGACGATGAACAGGATATTGGCGGTGTCGACCTGCAGGAACTCTTGCTGCGGGTGTTTGCGACCGCCCTGCGGAGGCACGGAGGCGACGGTGCCTTCCATGATCTTGAGCAGGGCCTGCTGCACACCCTCGCCCGAGACGTCGCGGGTGATCGAGGGATTGTCGGATTTGCGTGAAATCTTGTCGATCTCGTCGATGTAGACGATGCCGCGCTGCGCCCGTTCGACATTGTAGTCGGACGACTGCAGCAGCTTGAGGATGATGTTCTCGACATCCTCGCCCACATAACCGGCTTCGGTCAGGGTGGTGGCGTCGGCCATGGTGAAGGGCACGTCGATGATGCGCGCCAGCGTCTGGGCCAGCAGTGTCTTGCCCGAGCCGGTCGGCCCGATCAGCATGATGTTGGACTTGGCCAGTTCGACGTCGTTGTTCTTGGTCGCGTGGTTGAGCCGCTTGTAGTGGTTGTGGACGGCGACGCTCAGCACCTTCTTGGCGTGGCTCTGGCCGATCACATAGTCGTCAAGCACCTCGCGGATCTCCTTGGGCGACGGCACGCCATCCTTGGCCTTGGAGAACGAAATTTTGTGCTCTTCACGGATGATATCCATGCACAGTTCGACACATTCATCGCAGATGAAAACGGTCGGCCCGGCGATGAGCTTGCGCACCTCATGCTGGCTCTTGCCGCAGAAAGAGCAGTAGAGCGTGCTTTTGGCGTCTGTGCCGGCGGCTTTGGTCATCGAGCCTTCTCACTCCCGCGCTTCAACCCGATATGGGGCTAACGCGCATCCTTCACGTTGATTCCCGGACAGTGGGCGCAAAGGTCTTCAAAAATTGACAATCACCCATCCAGACGCCCGCCACAACCCCGGCCAAGCGTGGCCGGGGTCCAAAGCGGTTGGTTTAATGTTCAGGAAGATCGTGGCGAATATCTGACATGGGAAGTCCCGCTCCGGTTCGCCAGCCGCCTCGCAAGGATCAGGCCATCGTCGCCTTCGATTTCGACGGCACCCTGACGATTCACGACAGTTTCACCCGCTTCCTGCGCTGGCGGGCGGGCGGCGGCGGCTGGCTTCTGGGCCTGGCACGGATGGCCCCTGATCTCGCGGCCTTTATCCTGGATCGGGACCGGGGCCGGCTCAAGGCCGCCTCGGTAAGGGAATTCCTCAAAGGGACGCCCCGGAGGCAGCTGGAAGCCGACGCCGAGGCCTTCGCCGGCCAGGTCTGGCCGGGCTTCCTCCGCTATGACGCGCTCGCCTGCTGGAAGGACTGGGGCGCGAAGGGCGCGTACCGCGTTATCGTCACCGCCAGCCCGGAAACCACCGTCGCGCCGTTTGCCCGGCGGCTACAGGCCGACGCCCTGCTGGGCACGCCGGTGGTGTTCGACACCGACGACCGGGTAACGGGGGCCTTTGCCGGCCCGAACTGTCGGGGCGAGGAGAAGGTGCGGCGGCTGCGGGCGGCGTTCGGAGCCGACATGAAACTGGCGGCGGCCTACGGCGACACCTCGGGCGACACCGAGATGCTGGCCATGGCGGAAGAGGCGGGATTCCGGCGGTTCAAGGGCTAGCTTCAGCGACCGTCGGCATCGACCTCAAAGGTCATGGGCTTGCCGCGCGAGTACGGATTCCAGCCCGCCTCGATCACCGCCGTCACCGCATTGCTCACCGCTTCGGCGTGGACGTGCTGCTTCTCCATGTCGGGACGTCCGTTCGGCCGCATCGGCATGGGGAACTGAACGATCGCCTCGCGCTGACAACCCGCCAGCTTGAGGGTGATGCCAATACCATCCCACGTGCCGTCGGCCTTTGGCCGGGGTTGACGGCGGACTTCCCACTCATAGGTCTCGCCGTCGATCTCGACGGTCCCGCTGGTTTCGCCCGTTTTTTGCATGGTGGCCTGATAGCACTGATCCTCCCCCACAGGGGGAGAGGGATCACGACGTGGTGGAGGGGGCTAACCCCAGACACCGAATTTGGTTCAGGCTCCCTCCGTTACGACGCGAATCTGCGTCGCGCCACCTCTCTCGTTGGGAGAGGATTGTGGAATCAGACCGTCTTGACCCCGTCGCCCTCGGCCTGTTCGCGGCGATCGTAGACGTGGTCGACAATGCCCCAGGCCTTGGCGTCTTCCGAACTCATGAAGTGGTCGCGGTCCAAGGTCTTCTCGACCTCTTCATAGGGCTGGCCGGTGTGGTGGACGTAAATCTCGTTCAGACGGCGCTTGGTGTAGCGGATGTCGGCGGCATGCAGTTCGATGTCCGAGGCCTGGCCGCGGAAGCCGCCCGAGGGCTGGTGCACCATGATGCGGGCATTCGGCAGGGCCACGCGCGCACCGGCGGCGCCGGCGGCGAGGATCAGCGACCCGGCCGAAGCGGCCATGCCCATACATACCGTCGAAACCGGCGAGCGGATGTATTGCATGGTGTCGTAGATCGCCAGCGCCGAGGACACCTGACCGCCGGGGCTGTTGATGTACATGCTGATTTCCTTCTTCGGGTTCTCCGATTCCAGGAACAGCAGCTGGGCGCAGATCAGCGATGCCATGCCGTCGTCGAACGGCCCGGTCAGGAAGATAATCCGCTCGCGCAGCAGGCGCGAGAAGATGTCGAAGGCCCGCTCGCCCCGGCTGGACTGCTCCACCACCATGGGAACGAGGTTCATGTTCATCAGTTCGATCGGATCGCGCATTTAGGCCTTCTCGGGATGCCCCGGTCACGGGAGAGGTGGGCGCGACTCACCGGTCGCTGACCCTGTTGCACAGGATATCGCGTTGCCAAACCGTTGACGCAAGGCGCGAAGGAGTCAGGAACGTCCGATCACTCCGGGTATATCCTGACAGCGCTGACCCGGACCGTCCTCACGGCTGCTCGGAATCGTCCGCTTCATCGCCGCCGCGGCGATAGGCATCAGCGATAGCTGCGGCGACCGCCTGGACCTGGGCCCGCTGGTTGATGCGGTGGGTTTCCGACGCGGGGTCATACAGACCGTCCAGATAGGCCCGGTCCCAGCCGGTCAGGCCCGTCGGGGCGGTGGCCGGGTCGTCGAACAGGTTCAGGATGGTGTCGAAACGCCCCGTGTCTGCATCCGGATCGACCTGGGCCATGGCCACCATCGCAACATAGTCGCCGAGTTGCTGCAGGCTGGCACCGTTCAGGCTCTCCACGTCGACGATGATGAACACCCGTTTGAGGATGTCCTCGGTCTGGTCGTTGAGCCGTGAAGCCGCACCGATCCGGGTCTGCGACGCATAGTCCTGAGCGGAACTGCCGCCGGCGTGGGCCCCGATACCGGACACCTGACCCGGAAGCCGCACGAAGGTATTGCCCGTCTCGCTGTCGACCGGAAGGCTGACATGCCACCAGCGGACCGGCCGTTCCTCGCTGACGAAATCACGCAATTCCGCCGATCCGCGATCCATGCCCGCCCCGCCGACCCGGAACAGCCGTGGACGCATCGCCACAAAGGCCTCGGTAAAGCCGGGCCCGTCGCTGGTGGCGATAATCAGGACGCTGGGATGGCATGCGGGCTCGTGGGCGCGAAGGCCGAGGCTGCGGGCGACGTCCGAGACGCGGTCGGCCAGATACTGTGCCGTCCCGGCCTCCAGATTGGCCACGCCGACGCATATGCCGTCCTTCCAGCGCGCCAGGCCGCGCCGGGGCGCGGGCGCGGCGACCAGATCGACATAGGCCTCGGTGCTGTCTTCCAGCCTGCGGGCATCGACCACGACATCCTCGAGCCGGACGGGATCTTGCGAGACCAGCGAGGTCTGGCCGGCCGGGGCGGATTGCGGCGCAACCAGCAGGGCGGCGGCGAAAATCAATGAGAACACGACACAAATCCTCCTGCGGCTGGACCCTGATCGGTTGAGGTGAAATCGCTTCGCGATTTCGCCGATGCCGTGAATCAGGCTTCAGAACGATGCCGGAGCGAAATCTGAGCCGGGACGCGATCGCGGCCAATCCAGTTTCGCTCTGGCGCGTCAAGATTGTACCATACGGCCACGACGATCCGGAAATCAACGACCCGCTCGATGGCTCGCCATGGCATACGCCCGAGGAGAATGCTTCACTCCCCGTCAGGCGTCGCCCGTACGCTTCGCATCATCAGATCCACGATCTCTGCGCCCCGTGCCCCTGATCCCAGTCGGTTCTGTTCGATGCTGTACAGGGCGTTGAGATAGTCCATGTCCCATGACGTCAGACCGGGAATGTCCGGGTTCGAAAAGACGTTCAAGACCGTATCGAAAGCCGCCACATCGGCGTCTGGATCAACCTGGGCGAGGGCGATCAGGGTGGAATAGTCCGCCAGCTGGGTCAGCGAGAGCGACGCCGTCTTAGTGATGTCCACCACGATAATGGCCTTGAACATGTCGTCGCGAATGTCCGTCCGGAGTCGCGAAGCCCGCGATACAGCGATCTGGGGGGCGTCCCGGCCCGGCAGGCGCGTCGCCAATTCACCGCTTTCGGAATCGACCGGACCGCTGACATGCCACCAGCGGATGGGGGCCTCGGACGTTCGGAACGTCTCCAGAGCGCGCAACGACCGCGTCATCCCCGAGCCTCCGGGACTGAAGGCGCGACGGCGCGCTTCGACGATCCCGTCCGCAACGGCTTGGCCATCCGCGGCGGCGATGATGAGCACGTTGGCGCTGCAACCCGGTTCGCCGGCCGTCAAGCCGAGCTCGCGCGCAACGTCAGACGCTCGATCGACGATATACTGGGCGACATCGGCGCGAAGATTGACCACCCCGATACAAACCGAACTGTTCCAACGCGCCGCGCCCCGGTTCCCGGTGGCAGACGCAGCCACCTCGCCGACGAAGTCCTGGACGACCGCTCGCAGGCGGCGACCCTCGACGACGACTTCCGACAGCTCCGTCGTCGCATGGGGCGGCGGGACTTGGGCAGCTGGCGTATCCTGAACGAGAAGGCTTGCAGCCAAGGCGAGAGCAGACAGCGACATGGATTCCCCCGGAACGATCAAACTGCAGCGCTAGGCAGACAAGATGGCGGGACCGGGGCGGCAGGGTTTCAGCCCAGCGACAAAGCGCCACGGTTGCATCCGCACGCCCTCTCGACGGTTGTCCGGGATCAGATGTCGTCGTCTTCCTTGAGCAGATCTTCCTTGGTGATCGGCGTGTCCGTCACCTTGGCCGTGTCGAAGATCAGGTCGCAGACCTTTTCCTCATAGATCGGGGCACGCATCTGGGCGGCGGCGTTGGGGTTCTGGCGATAGAAGTCCAGCACCTGACGCTCCTGGCCCGGATAGTTGCGGGCCTCGGCCATGATGGCGTTGTTCAGCTCCTGATCGGTGATCTGGACATTGTTGGCGCGGCCGATCTCGGCCAGCACAAGACCCAGACGAACGCGGCGTTCGGCGATCTTGTGATACTCTTCCTTGAGCTTCTTCTCGGTCTTCCTGGCGTCCTCGGGCGGCAGGTTGCCGGCGTCCTTGTCGGCCTGGACCTGTTGCCAGATGCCGTCGAATTCGGCCTCGACCATCTTGGGCGGCAGCGGGAAGTCGTGGGCCTTGTCGAGGGCGTCCAGCAGGGCGCGCTTCAGCTTGAAGCGGGCGGCACCGACATATTGCTGATTCAGGTTGGTGCGCAGCAGTTCCTTCAGCTTGTCCAGCGACTCGATGCCGATGCGCTTGGCGAAGTCCTCGTCGATTTTGGCGGGTGCCTCGGCCTTGATGGCCTTGACCTTGACGTCGAAGGTGACGGCCTTGCCCGCCAGATGGGCGGCTTGATAGTCGGCGGGGAAGGTCACGTTCAGGACGGTCTCGTCGCCGACCCTGGCACCCTTCAGCTGCTCTTCGAAGCCGGGGATGAAGCGGTTGGAACCGATCACCAGCTGGGAGTCCTCGGCGGTGCCGCCCTCGAAGGGTTCGCCGTCCAGCTTGCCGAGGAAGTCGATGGTGACCTCGTCACCGTCAGCGGCCTTTGCGGTCTTGCCCTTCTTGTCTTCGTACGATTTGGCCTGGCCGGCCAGTTCGGTCAGGGCCTCGTCGAGATCGGCATCCGACGCCTCATAGGTCGGGCGCGCCAGCTTCAGTTTCTTGACGTCGGTCGGCGTGAAGTCGGGCATGACTTCCAGGGCCATTTCATAGGCCAGGTCTTCCTGACCGGCGATGACCCTGTCCATGTCCGAAGTCAGTTTCATCTCGGCCGGGGCGGCCGGTCGCACCTTGGCGTCGTCCAAGGCCTTTTGGCTCGAGGTGTTGAGCGCATCGTTGACGATTTCGCCCATCAGGTCGCGGCCGAAGGTCTTCTTGACGTGCGACATCGGGACCTTGCCAGGACGAAAGCCCTTCAGCTTCATCTTCGGCGCGACTTCCTTCAGCTTGGCGTCCAGCTTCGCGTTCAGCTCGGCGACGGGGATGGTCACCGCGATGACGCGGCTGAGACCTTCGTTGGACTTTTCAACAACTTGCATGGCCGGGATTCTGACGCTCTGTGGCGGCGCCTTTCAGCCAGGCGCTGCGCGGTGTGGGTAAAGCAACAAGGGCCGCCCTTTGGAGGCGGCACCTTTGAAGCCCGCCCTTATGTCGAGGACGGTCCCAAAGGTCAACGTGAGACGCGGGACACGGGACGGTTTCGGAGAAGGCGACGGGCGGCTATCAAGGCGCAATGAAGCCCTCCCCCGCCCCGATCGGTGTCGCCGTCTTCCCGGTCACGCCGCTGCAGCAGAACTGCACCCTTGTCTGGTGCCGCAATACGAAGAAGGCGGCGATCATCGATCCGGGTGCCTCGGTCGACCAGCTATTGGCCGCCGTGGCGAAACAGGGCCTGACCCTGGAGGCGATCTGGATCACCCATGGCCACCTCGACCACGCCGGCGGCGCGGCCGAGATGCAGGAGAAGACCGGGCTCGACATCATCGGCCCGCACCCCGACGATCAGTTCTGGATCGACGGCATTCCGGCTCAGGGGCAGCTGTACGGACTGCCCGACGCCCGCAGCTTCACCCCGAGCCGCTGGCTGGCCGACGGCGATATGCTGACGCTGGGGGATACAAACTGGGAGGTCTATCACTGCCCGGGACACACGCCGGGGCACGTGATCTTCTTCAACCGCGCTGCCCGTTTCGCCCAGGTCGGGGATGTGCTGTTCCAGGGATCGGTCGGGCGCACCGACTTTCCGCGCAGCGACCACGCCAGTCTGCTGAACGCCATCACCACCAAGCTCTGGCCGTTGGGTGACGACGTCGCCTTCGTGCCGGGTCACGGCCCTGCCTCGACCTTCGGGGCCGAGCGGCGCACCAATCCGTTCGTCTCGGACGACGCGATGCGCCGGACGCCCGTCGCGCGTCCGACGTCCGGACCCGCCTGAGGCCTGATCGGTTGAGGTGGAACCGCTTCGCGATTCCGCTGATGCCGTGAATGAGGCTCCAGCATGATGCTGGAGCGAAATCTGGGCCTGGACGCGATCGCGTCCAAACCGATTTCGCTTTAGCGAGCGGCCAGCAGGCCGATCAAAACGCCGATTCCAAGGGCGTAAAGCGTTGCCTTCATCGGCTCGGCCTCGACCGCGCCACGCAGGCGCCGGGTCCGATCCCGGCCCCAGTCCCGCGCCGTCCCCGCGTCCTCCCGGACGGCCTGACGCAGCGACCGGCTTCCGGCACCGCGGAGCCTGGCGTCCATCAAAATGGCATCGGCGCGGCGATCCAGTTCGGCAGCCCCCGTGTTCGCGTCGTCGTCAATGTCTTCCGCGCCAGTGGTGCCTGCATAGGTCTCGGTCATCGTCGGACTCCTGTGATGCAAGCCCGTCAAACCACCGTCCCGTCTCCTGGTTCCGATCAAAACGCCGCGCTTCTGAAACGTGATTGAACAGCAAGGTCTCCCGCTGCGTTTGCTGTGCGTAAGAGGAGAATGCGATGACCTACATCGAGCCCGACAGCCCCGGCGGCCAGCCGGAAATCATGCCGCCTGAGATGCCCGAACCCGACATCGACCCCGGCACCCAGCCGGAAGAGATTCCTCAGCAGGATGTTCCCGGCGGAGAACCGGGCGACGCCCGTCCCTATGGCAGCTGATGACGCAAACCCTGTGATTCGTTCGCAATTCCGTGACCGGGAAACCGGAACCGGAGTCGAGCGGGGGGGTTCAGCCCAGCAACCGTCACCGTCGCCACGAAAGGGACCTCCGATGGCTCAAGACCAGACAACACGCGCCAGCGGCGTATCCAAACGAGGGTTCGCCTCGATGGATCCGGAGCGTCAGCGCGAAATAGCCCGCAAGGGCGGGGCCAGCGTGCCGAGCGAAAAGCGCAGCTTCTCCCAGGATCGCAGCCTCGCCGCCCAAGCCGGTCGCAAGGGCGGTGAAGCCTCCCACGGGGCCCGTGTTCGCGGGTCTGGCACGGACGCGGACTAGATCGACGATCCCGACATGACAGGGCGGCGTCCGATCAGGTGCCGCCCTGATCTTATCACGCTTCCAGCAACGCCAACGCAACCGCTGGATCAGAGCTGACCTCGAACGCCCCGACGGTCCAGCCGGACACTTCGGCGAGGCCGCGCACCGTATCCTCGGTGAATTTCCGCGAGTTCTCGGTGTGGATTGTTTCGCCTCGCGCAAATGCGAAGCTCTGGCCATCAATCCGGACGGCCATGCCGCGCGTCGCCTGGAGATGCATCTCCATACGGGAAGCCGTGGCGTTCCAGACAGCCCGGTGTGAGAAGGCGTCCACGTCGAAGTCGGCCCCCAGTTCGCGGTTGGCGCGCACCAGAAGGTTGCGGTTGAAGGCCGCCGTAACGCCCGCGGAGTCGTCGTAGGCAGCAATCAGGGTCGCCGGAGCCTTGGCCAGATCGACCCCCAGCACGAACAGGGCGTCATCACCCAGAAGGGAGCGCGCGGCCTTGAGAAAGGCGATCGCCTCCTCCGATTCGAGATTACCGATGGTCGAGCCGGGGAAGAAGCCGACACGACGGCCCCCGCCGATCCCGGCCGGCAAGGCCCCCAGGTGCAGGAAATCCCCGACCTGCGGTGCCACCCTCAACGTCGTATAGGCGTCCGCGATTCGCCGCGCCGCAGCGTCCAGGGCGTCGGCGCTGATGTCGATCGGAACATAGGCCGCAAGGTCGGGCGCAGCGTCCAGCACGATGCGGGTCTTTTCGCTGGCCCCCGAGCCGAACTCGACCAGCACCGCTTCGGGACCGAACTGTTTCGCCCACTCCGGTGCCACGCGGCGCAGCAGGGTCGCTTCCTGACGGGTCGGATAGTATTCCGGCAGCCGCGTGATTTCCTCAAACAGGCGCGAGCCTTCGGCGTCATAGAACCATTTCGGCGACGCGACCTTGGGTGAGCGCGAAAGGCCCGCGATCAGGTCGCGGCGGAAACGGGCGGTTTCGCCGGGTTCGGCCTCCCGCATCAGCGGAGCCGGAGCGTTCTCGGCCAGTCGCAGTCCCATGAACGCCCACCTTTGATGCGGATAGAAGAAGTTGCGGTAGCTGACCCGCGCATGCCCCTGGGGCGTGGCGAAGGAGGATCCCCGCAACACCATCTGGTTGGCCATGAACTTGCCGTTGTACTCCGAGGCCGTGCCCTCGGTCGGTCGAAAACCGGCGTATGGGGTGTAGGCCCCGGCGGTCCATTGCCACACCTCGCCGAAGGCGTTGGAGAAGGCCTCAGGTCGGCAGCGAACCGCGTGCTCCCATTCGTCTTCCGTGGGCAGCCGTTTTCCGGCCCATCGGGCATAGGCGTCCGCCTCATAGAAGCTGACGTGCGCGACCGGCTCGGTCTGGTCGACGTCCACGCGACCGGTGAGGGTCATCCGGGTCCAGTGCCCCCCGTCGTCGCGCCAATACAACGGCGCGGTCCAGCCCTCAGCCTTCACCGTAGCCCAACCGTCCGCCAGCCACAGCTCCGGTCGGGCATAGCCGCCGTCTTCCATGAAAGCCTGCCATTCGCCGTTCGTGACCAGATCGCCGGCGAGGACGTAGGGCTCCAGCCAGACGCGATGGGCCGGCCCCTCATTGTCGAAGGCGAAGCCGGCGCCGCCATGGCCGATCTCGACCAGACCGCCACCGAACCGGCTCCAGGTGCCCTTTGGCGCATCGGCATCATGCATCCGGGGCGTCTTCTCGAAAGCCGCCAGGTCCAGCGGCGACCGCGACATCAAGTTCAGCAGGTCCATCAGGAAAAGCTCTTGGTGCTGCTGGTCGTGATGCAGGCCCAAGGTAAAGAGATAGCGCCGCCGGGGGTCCGTATCCCCCTGCCCCAGCCAGACGGCCATCCGCCGGTCGATCTCGCGGCGATAGGCCATGACATCGTCAAGCGTGGGCCGGGTCATCAGGCCGCGTTCCGCCCGCTCCACCCTTTGACCAAGGGCTTCGTAATAGCTGTTGAACAGGCTCTGGAAACGAGGATCGACCGGCTGGTAGCCGGGCTCTTCGGACAAGATCATGGCCTCAAAGAACCAGCTGGTGTGGGCCAGATGCCATTTCCCGGGGCTACAGTCGGGCATCGACTGTGCGCACAGATCCTCAGGGGTCAGGCCCAGCGCCAGCCCCGGCATGGCCGCCCGCACCTCATGAAAATGGCTCAGGTCTTCTGACATCCGGTCGGAGATGCGCGATGGCGCGTTCATCTGGTCCGCCCCTGGCAGTTTACGCCGACCCGGCGCTCGGTTTTCGAACGACCCAAGGTCCCAGTTTGTTCCCAGTTAGGGAGGCCGCGGTGACGCTTCAAGCAGCCCGGGAGCCTAAATCAGGGAGATCGCCTCGATCATCTCGTCCACGGCGACCTCCTTGGTCGCCCATGAACACACAAACCGAACCGAACCGTCGTCGAACCGGTAGCAGGCCCAGCCCATGTCGTTGAGCCGTTGATGCGCCGGCGGCGGCATGCGCAGGAAGACGGCGTTGGCCTCGACCGGATGGGCCAGAGTGAAGGCGGTTCGAGTCGTGATGCCCGCCGCAAGCCGATGCGCCATTCGGTTGGCGTGGGCGGCACCGTCCTCCCAGGCATTGGTTTCCAACAACCCCAGAAAGGGCGCGGCGAGGAAGCGCGCCTTGGACGCGATCTGGCCGGCCTGTTTCAGCCGTTGGTCGATGCGCCGCGACAGGCTTTTCTCGAACATGACGATGGCCTCGGTGCAGTTGGCCCCGGCCTTGGCCCCGCCAAACACCAGCACATCCACCCCCAGCCGCGCGATCTGGGTCAGGTCGAACCCAGCCACCGCCGCATTGGCCAGCCGGGCACCGTCCATGTGCACGCCGCAGCCCTTCAGCTTCACCGGCTCGATCAGGTGGCGCAGCTCTTCCTCGGTGTAGACCGTGCCGTATTCGGTCGACTGGGTCAGGCTGAGCGCCGCAGGCGGCTGGCGATGCCCGACCTCGGGCTCGTCGAGGGCGGCGTTCAGCGCAGCGGACTCGATCTTGCCCGAGACTCCCGGCAGGCCGATCAGGCCGACGCCGGAGCCAAAGAAGCCCGGTGCCCCGGTCTCGTCCGTACAGATGTGCGCGGCGTGGTGGGCCAGCACCGCTTCGTGCGGCCAGGCCAGCATCGACAGGGCGATGGCGTTGGCCGCTGTGCCCGAGAAGACGAAACGAATGTCGGCGTCCGCATCCAGTCGGCCCCGGATCAGGTCGGCGGCGCGCGCCGTGATGTCATCCGAGCCATAGGCTCGCGCGAAGCCGTCGTTGGCCTCAGCCAGCGCCTGCATCGCTGCCGGGGCCATGCCGGCCGTGTTGTCTGATCCGAAATCGTAACGCACGCCTCAACCCTCGCTGCCGCTGTCCTGATGGGCGTCGCCCGGCGACGGATCGCTGGCCCTGGCCCTGCCCGTCTTCCCGCGCGCGGACGGTGCCGAGGAAGCCCGCTCCTCGCCATAGGGCACGGCGACCTGATGGGGGAAGGGGATTTCTATGTCGGCCGCGTCCATCGCGGCGGCTTTCTGGCCCACGGACACCGCCTCGTTCGGGGGAGTGACCAGGTCAGGCATGCACGGGGTCTCGCGCCTCGTTTTCGATTTTGCACCCCGCGCCGCATTTCAGGCTTCTGGCGCGCAAGCCGCGGGCGTAAGCCGTTGGCCATGAGCGAGTCTGCGAACCTCTCGTCGTTGAAAGTCGGCGTCGACGTGCCATGGGTGACCAGTTGGACCGGAGAGCCGGTGCTGGGGGTCCGCCCCTGCTCTTCCGTGAATGGCGCGCTGGCAATCGTCCAGGCTGACAACGCCGGCCATGGCAAGCCCCTGTATTCGCAGAACCACGCGGTGCGCCAGCGCCTGACTGTCCGGGACATGCTGTGCCCGATGTGCGGCCAGCCGACGACGCCCGAGGACCGCTACACCCAGGTAGCCCGTTCATTCACCGCCGGGAGCTTGCGCGCCATGGGCCGTGGCGAAGCGCTCCCCGCCGATATCGAGGACGACCGCGTCCTGATCGACGCCGGGGCCATCGCGCCGCTGCACCAGACCTGTTCGACCCGCTCGCTGCGCTATTGCCCGCACCTGAAAGCGGACCCGAACATCGATGTTCGGCCCTTCCCACGGTCGTGGGTTGTGCTGCCCCTGCTGGTCCGGGCCGAAGCGCCGCCGCAGCTGTTTCTGGCCCGGGCTGAGCCCTGCCGCGAGGTTCCCGTGATCGGCTTTTTGCAGCTGTGTGGTCTGACCAGCCAGAGCGATGGGTCCTGGCGCGGCCGGACTCAACCCAAGGGCTGAGCGATGCGCCCGCCGCCACGCTCGATGGCGTCCAGCAGATCCAGGACGTCGGTGAGGGAGTTGGCCTCGCGCGCCGGCTTGTCCCAGCGGATTCGACTGACACGGGGAAAGCGCATCGCCACGCCCGCCTTGTGCCGTGTCGAACGGTTCAGCCCCTCGAAAGCGATCTCCAGAACGAGGCCGAAGTCCCGTTCGGCACGGACGGATCGAACGGGTCCGAATCGGTCGACGGTGTGGTCGCGCACGAACTTGTCGAGCTGCTTCAGCTCCTCGTCAGTGAAGCCGAAATAGGCCTTGCCGACGGGGGTCAGCGGTCCCGCTTCGGTCCAGACGCCGAACGTATAGTCGGAATAGAAGCTGGACCGCTTTCCGTGGCCACGCTGGGCATACATGAGCACCGCGTCGATGACGTGGGGATCGCGCTTCCACTTGAACCACGGCCCCTTGGGCCGGCCGGCGACATAGGGGCTGTCCCAGCGTTTCAGCATCAGCCCCTCGGCCGCCGCCCCGACCGGCGGATCGGCACGCAGGACCGCCAGATCGGCCCAGTCTGCATAACAGACCACCGGCGACAGATGCAGGCGCTCGCCGCCCTGCCCGGCCACGGCCTCCAGCCGTGCCCGCCGGTCACGCAGAGACAGCGTCCGCATATCCTCGCCGTGATCCGCGAGAATGTCATAAGCCACGATCGCCGCCGGGAAGGCCGCCATCGTCTTCGCATCGACCGCCTTGCGGTTCAGCCGCTGCTGCAGGTCGCCGAACGGGGCCACGGCCCCGTCCCGCCAGACCACCAGCTCGCCGTCCAGCGCCCCTTCGAACGTCAACCCGTCCATCACGTCAGGAAAGGCACCGGATATCTCGTCGCCGGTGCGGGAGTAGAGCTTCTGGACCCCGGCCTCGCGAACGGCCTGGACGCGGATGCCGTCCCATTTCCACTCGGCGACATAGTCGGCTGGAGACAATCGGGCGAAATCGACCGCCTCGTCGATAGCGACGGCCAGCATGACCGGCCGGAAGCGGCCCGGCGCATCGCCGCTCGGGCGCTCGGACCGGCCTTCCAGCCAGGCGAACAGGTCAGCATAGGGCGGTTCGAGCGCATGCCATATCTCCTCGATATCGGACGCGTCGACCGGCTCGAGCGCCGTCACGGCCTCGGCACCGTCAGGGTCCGGGGGCTGACTGACGACGGCGGGGCGCATCATGGCCGCAGCCGTCTTGGCCAGCCGGGCCGAAAGGCCGACGCGGAGGCCGCCCGTCATCAGCTTGAGCAAGGCCCAGCGTCCCTTGGGCTCAAGCGAGTCCAGCCACCCTTCCAGCAGCGCCTTGACCTCGCCCCGACCGGCCGTGCGCAGGGCCTCGACGACCTCGCCCAGCCCGGGCTCCCGATTGGGGCGGTGTTGGGGATCACGGGGCCAGATCAGCGCCACCGTCTCGGCCAGATCGCCGACATAGTCATAAGACCAGCCGAACAGCACCGGATCGACCCGGGCCTCGGCCGCCTTGCGGATCATCGCCGGCTTGGCGGCGGCGAAAGTCAGGTCGCCGGTCAGGGCCGCCAGGGCCCATCCCCGGTCAGGGTCGGGCGTCACCGTCAGATAGTCCCGCAGCAGCACCAGCTTGGCGTTGCGCGACGCGGTCAGGGACAGTCGGTCCAGCAGTTCGGCGAAGGCGCGCATCGGACCTCATGTAGGTGTCTGCGAGCCAAACGAAAATCGCCCCGAAGGTTTCCCTCCGGGGCACTGGCTTGCCAGGTCTGAATTTCGTTAGTTGAACAGGCTCGCGATGATTGCGGCGATCCATCCATTGTTCGAGTTGGCGAGAACGGCGTCATTGCCGCTGCGGACATACTCATAGCCGCGCGGCGGCGCGCGCAGGCCGTACTGGCTGTAGTCGGTCACGACATACTGGTTCGAGCGATAGTAGGACGGCATGGTCTGGCCGTAGGACCACTGGCGGGTCTGATAACCGCGCGGTGCCTGATAGCGCGCGGCGTTGTAGCGGCGCTCGGCCCGCTGCCAGCGGGCATAGGCGCGCTGCTGCCGGCGGGCGTCCTGGCGATCTTCACGAGCGTCCTGGCGCCATTCACGGCGGACGTTGCGGTCGTCGCGTCGTTCTTCCCGGCGATCGTCATGGCCATTCTGGTGATACGCGCGATGGTCCCGCGATTGAGCTTCAGCGACGGAGGCCGCACCCAGCGAACTCGTCGCCAGTGTTGCGGCGAGGGCGGCGGTGAGAATCTTCTTCATGAGACGTCTCCAGAGGCGGCCGAAGGGTTTCGACTCGTCCGTACCCTGGTCCCGAGCTGTTGAGCCGGGTCTGAACGTCCTTGATCATGCGCCGTTCACACGGCGACCCCATTGCGGACGGATTGAGGCTCGGTCAGGCGGCGGCGGCCTGGGACGTGTCCGTACAGCTGCTGACGCCCGCCCGCCCGCCGCCGACCCGATTCATCAGCGAGGCCAGGTCGGCGAAATTGATCGGCTTGTTCAGATAGGCATCGGCCCCGGCGTCGAGCCCGGCTGCATGATCCTCGTTGCGGGCCGAGGCCGACAGCACCACGATCGGCGTCTCGCTGTTGGCTCCCTGCCCGGCACGAATGGCGCGGGTCGCGGTCAGGCCGTCCATCACCGGCATGTTCACATCCATAATGATCAGGTCGAAGGTCTGGTTCTCGGCCATGCCGACAGCGACCATGCCGTTCTCCGCGCTGATCGTGGCGTGGCCGGCCGAACCCAGCCAGGCCTCCAGGATCATGCGGTTGACCGGATGGTCCTCAACCACGAGGACGCTCAGCGGCTGGCCGTCTGCCACCTCGGCAAGGATCGGCTCGGCGGCAGCCTGACGCGTCCATTCGACCACCTCGGTCTCGACCGAGAAGGTGAAGGTCGAGCCCGCTCCCACAGTCGAGGTCACGCTGATTTCGCCGTCCATTATCTTGGCCATGCGACGCGCGATCGTCAGGCCCAGGCCGGTGCCGCCAAAGCGGCGAGTCGAGGAATCGTCGACCTGGGTAAACGGCTGGAACAACCGCGCCAGATCGTCGGGTGAAATGCCTGCGCCGGAATCGGTCACGGCAAAATCGAAGCGGGCCCGATCCTGGGTCAGCCGCTCACCCCGGACGACGTAGGTGACGTCGCCCCGGTCGGTGAACTTCACCGCATTCGAAAGCAGATTCTGGATGACTTGGCAGACCCGCAGCGGGTCGCCGCGCACCACGGCGGGAACGTCACCCTCGAAGCGGGCGGTGAAGGTCAGGCCCTTGGCCTCGGCCTGGGCCTGGAACGGACCGGTGACGCGCTTGTGCAAATCCTCAATGGACACATCGACGACCTCGAAGCTCATCTTGCCCGCTTCGATCTTGGTCATGTCCAGGATGTCGTTCAGCAGGCTGAGCAGATTGTCGCCGGAGTTGCGGATGATCGACAGATATTCGCGCTGGGTCGGCTCCAGACGCGTGGCACCCAGAAGCTGGGCGGCGCCGAGCACGCCGTTCATCGGCGTGCGAAGTTCGTGCGAGATGACCCCCAGGAAGCTGGATTTCGCGTCGTTCGCGGCATCGGCCCGATCGCGGGCGGCCCCAAGCTCTTCGATCAAATGCGCCTGTTCCTCCTGGAACGCGCGGATCCGCTCTTCCCGCAGCATGGTCATCATGACCAGTACGACGAGACCAGAAGCCACCAGCGGAATGACCGCCAGGAAGGGCAGGAACAGCGGTCCACCCCACATTCCAATCAGGATAATCGCCGCCGCCACCCCATACGGCGACGAGATGACCAGGGCCTGACGGGGCGAGCTTCTCAGTTGGGAAAAGACCAGCACATAACCGCACACCAGAAGGATGGCGGCCAAGGCGTGTCCGAACGCGTGGCTCGAATACCAGGCGATCAGGGGGGCCGTCGCCCAGGCGGCTGTCGTCGCGGTGGCCACCGCGGGGAACACCAACCCCCAGCCGGTTCCCACGCGTTCGCTGATGCGCTTCTCGACTGCACCGCGGATGGCACCGGCGGCGACAGTGCCGGTGAACCACAGCGCAGCCTTGGTGATCCCCACGGTCGCCAGCAGGCCGAACGCCCATGTGCCGATGATCACGTAGCGAAGATATTGGGTCTGCAGTATCGCTCGAAGCGCCTGCGCGGCTTCGCCCGCGCCCGGTTCGCCGCTGATCGACTTGCCGATACCGTCGGATTCCACCATTGCGCGCCGCCCCACCCCTGCTTGCCGACCGGACGCTAGGCCCAAGTTTCTAAGACGATGTGAACGCTGACAGCGGTGGGACAACCGACGTTCGACGACGTCAGCGGCAGGCGGCGTCTTCCTGTGGCGTCAACGCGCGAATGGACAGGGCATGGACCGGACCGGACAGTTCGTCTCGCAACAGGGCGTTGACCGCCCGTTGCCGCTCCACCCGTCCCTGCCCTTCAAAGGCCTTTGCCACCACCGTCAGATTGAAATGGCTCTCGCCTCCGGGCTGGCCGTCCAGCCCGCCTTCATGGTGGTGGCCGGCATGCCGGGCGCTGTCGTCCTCGATCATCAGCCGGTCCGGAGCCAGGCCGGCCGTCAGTTTTTCCCGGATAATCGTCGCAATCGGGCCTTCGGGCATCGGTGTGTCCTTGTTGGTGACCAATTCGACCTTACACTGGCACCGATGTCATCCGAGTTTGAATACAAACCCCGCTTCAAGGATATGCGGATCAAGCCACCGCGCCCCGAAGAGGAGGCGGCGGAGGCCGACGTCCTGCACCTGAAGCCCGGCGAAAAATCGTGCAACTGGCCTGACTGCCGCGCCGCCGCCACGGCCCGGGCCCCCAAATCACGCGAGCGACTGAACGACTTCTACGATTTCTGCCAACGCCACGCGGGCGAGTACAACAAGAGCTGGAATTTCTACGCCGGCATGAGCGACGGCGAGGTCCGCGCGGCCAAGGAAAACGAGGCCATGACCGGGGGCCGCCCGACCTGGGAAATGAAGGCGGGCAAATTCAGCCGCGAGGCCGCCGCCTTCGCCTCGAAAATGGGCAAGACCAATACCAAGGGCAACGGCAGCTGGCAGGACAGCTTCGGCCTGTTCGGCCGTCGCACCCGCGAACAGGCCGGACCCGAGGGCGAGGATACGCTTCGGCTGGGCAAGCTGGAACGGGCGGCGCTGACGGTCCTCGACCTCGACGCCCGCACCAACAAGGCCGGGATCAAGGTGCGCTATCACGAGATGCTGAAACGCTTCCATCCCGACCTGAACCAGGGCGACCGCGGGGCCGAGGCCAAGCTGCAAAGCGTGATCAAGGCCTACAAGACGCTGAAGAAGGCGGGACTGGCCTAGCGTCGGGCGTCCGGACCCGAAAGGCGGGGTTTATGTACGCGCGGGCGTGCGCTAATCGCTCATCCATGACCTCCCTCCTCGACGCCTCCCCCGATCCCCTGCTGACGCTGGAACCACATCGCCACGCCACGGTGCGCGAGATATTCGGGGTCGATTCGGACATGACCGTGCCGGTCTTCGCCGAGCGCGACAGCCATGTGCCCGAGATCGACGAGGCCTATCGCTTCGACCCGCAGACGACGCTGGCCATCTGCGCCGGCTTCGCCCACGACCGCCGCGTCATGGTCCAGGGCTATCACGGCACCGGCAAGTCGACGCACATCGAACAGGTCGCCGCCCGGCTGAACTGGCCGATGGTGCGGGTCAATCTGGACAGCCACGTCAGCCGCATTGATCTGGTCGGCAAGGACGCCATTGTTCTCAAGGACGGCAAACAGATCACCGAATTCCGCGAGGGCATGCTGCCCTGGGCCATTCAGCGCCCGATCGCCCTGTGTTTCGACGAATATGACGCCGGCCGTCCCGATGTGATGTTCGTGATCCAGCGCGTGCTCGAGGCGCAAGGCCGCCTGACCCTGCTGGATCAGAACCGCGTCATCCGGCCGAACCCGTTCTTCCGCCTGTTCGCCACCACCAACACCATCGGCCTGGGCGACACCTCGGGCCTGTACCACGGCACCCAGCAGATCAATCAGGGTCAGATGGACCGCTGGAACATCGTCACCACGCTCAACTACCTCGACCACGACGTCGAGGCCGAGATCGTCACCGCCAAGGCTCCCGAGTGGAACACCGCCGA
>Ga0105049_10002593_pt1 | contig 21415 bp, 19 predicted proteins | sample MAT06_FD_78087 | JGI IMG/M metagenome (GOLD analysis project Ga0105049, IMG submission 78087) | Freshwater microbial communities from Lake Fryxell liftoff mats and glacier meltwater in Antarctica - MAT-06 | ecosystem: Environmental > Aquatic > Freshwater > Ice > Liftoff microbial mat | place...
ACGTACAAAGAAGCTAGCTGGATTGCTGATTACACGGGGGCTCCGATCCGCCTGATCGGTTGGCTCAACGACAAGATCACTAAGAATTATCCAGGAACGAAGCTGGCGTTCACTGAGTGGAACTACGGCGGCGGGCAACATATCAGTGGCGGCATTGCGGCCGCGGATGTGCTGGGCATCTTTGGCAAAGAGGGCGTGCAGCTGGCCACGGAATGGCGAATGCAACAGGATGAAACGTTCATCGAAGGCGCCTTTCGCGTGTATCGCAACTACGATGGCCAAGGAGCTTCGTTTGGCGACACGTCAATTTCGGCTGACTCAAGCGACGTTAGCAAGGTGTCCGTCTATGCCAGCCTGGATGCGGCAGCTCCGGGAAAGATCGTGATTGTCGCGATCAATCGCAGCAGTTCGGCTCAGAACGCCGGATTAACGGTTGCAAGCTCGGTGCAAGCCACGCGGGCCGATGTTTACGCGCTCAGTGGCAGGAACCCCATCCCCGTTGCCGGTGCGCCCCTTGCGCCCGTAGCCACCAATGCTTTTCTGGTTGCGCTGCCGGCCTATTCCGTCTCGGTGATCGTGCCCAAGCCCTGAAGCAAGCCACGCCGAACGTAGGCGCAGAGTGCATTGTCGTCCCGGCCAAGCTCGCCTAGGCTACCGCCCGGCTGTTGCGCAGAGATCTCCACCATGACCGCTATGCTCCCTAGGCTCAATCCCAACGCTCACTTGCCCGTCGAGTATCGGGCGTTCTTAGCCGATCTTACTCAGCGCGGTTTTCAAGGAGAAATGCGCACGGATTACGCCACACGGCTCACGAGCGCCACCGACAACAGCGTCTACCAAGTGCTGCCACTCGCCGTCGTGCATCCGAAGGACCACAGAGACGTTGAGCTGCTGTTAACGCTGAGCCATGAAAAGGTTCACCGCAGCGTGAAGCTGAGCCCGCGAGGTGGTGGCACGGGCACCAACGGTCAATCGCTGTGCGATGGCGTGATCGTCGATCTCTCGCGGCACATGCACCACATTCTCGAACTGGATCTGAAGAACGGCTGGGTACGCGTTCAGCCTGGTGTAGTGCTCGATCAGCTCAACACATTTCTGGCGCCCCACGGCGTGTTCTTCGCGCCCAATCTCTCGCCCTCCAATCGCGCCACCTTGGGCGGCATGATCAGCACGGACGCGAGCGGCAAAGGCTCACGCATCTACGGCAAAACGAGCGACCATGTGCTCGAGCTCACGCTGGTGCTCAGCGACGGCACCACACTTTTCACCAAGCCGCTCTCCGCAACGGAGCTTGAGGAAGCCTGCGAAAAGCCCGAATTCTCCGGCGAAATCTATCGCGAGGTGCGTAACGTTATCGAACGCAACCGTGACCGCATCGCGACCACCTTACCGCGCCTGAAACGCTTTCTCACCGGCTACGATTTGGCCCACTCAGAACGCCCCGATGGAACGTTTGATCTCTCGCGCGTGATTTGTGGTTCTGAAGGCACGCTCGGGATCGTGACCGAGGCCAAGTTGAAACTCACGCCGCTAGTGAAGCACAAGCAATTGATCGCGATCCGCTACACGGATTTTGATGCCGCACTGAGAGCCGCCAGCGTGTTGGTGGAGGCGAATCCGGGTGCCATTGAAACCATCGACGACACAATCGTCACGTTGGCTAAGGGGGATGTGATTTGGCATTCCGTGGCGCATCTCTTGAATGATGCCGGCGAAGCACCGCTCCGTGCCGTGAATCTGGTGGAATTTGAATCCGATGATGAACTAGTCGTGAGCGAAAAAGTGCGTGCGCTGACAGCCACTCTCGACCGCGAGTTGGGCTCGCCGGGCCGTGCCAGCGGTTACACGGTTGCCACCGAAAAGGCCGATATTGCGGCACTTTGGACGCTTCGCAAGAAGGGCGTGGGGTTGCTCGGCAATGCTAAAGGTGAGCGGCGCCCGGTGCCGTTCGTGGAGGACACCGCCGTGCCACCGGAACACTTGGCGAACTACATTCAAGAGTTCCGTGCACTGCTCGATAAGCACGGGCTCTTCTATGGAATGTTTGGCCATGTCGATGTGGGCTGCTTGCACGTGCGCCCAGCCTTGAACCTGCGCGACGAAGCCGATGAAGCGCTCCTGCACACGCTGAGCGACGAAGTGGTCACGCTCGTTAAAAAGTATGGGGGAGTTTTGTGGGGGGAACATGGGCGAGGCTACCGGAGCTCCTACACACCTTCCTTCTTTGGTCCGGAGCTTTACGAAGAGTTGCGCCGCGTGAAGGGCGCGTTTGACCCACACAATCAGCTCAACCCCGGGAAATTAGCCACACCGATCCAGAGTTTGGATGAGCTCGTCAGCCTCCAAGCGCCCAAGCGTGGCGCCTTTGACCGGCAAATCACGCCAGCCGCGCGCGCGGAATACGACGTCGCGATTCATTGCAATGGCAACGGCGCTTGCTTCGATTGGAGCCCCGATTCGGTAATGTGCCCCTCTTCCAAGGTGACACGCAATCGCATCCACTCGCCGAACGGGCGCGCCGGCATTCTGCGCGAATGGCTGCGCCTCGCTACACGTGAGGGCTACGCAGTGAGCGGTAAGACACAGCCGCTGAGCACCGCTTTGCTGGAAGGGCGCAACAGCGCGCCGACGGATTTTTCGCACGAAGTCTACGATGCCATGAGTGGTTGCCTCGCCTGTAAGGCGTGCGCCACACAGTGCCCGATCAAAGTCGATGTGCCCAATCTGCGGGCTCAGTTCCTCGAACACTACCATTCACGCTACCGACGCCCGCTGAAGGACTACTTCGTGGCCAGCCTGGAGGCAGTGCTGCGCTTGCTCGTGCTTTGGCCCCAGCTCTCCAATTTCCTGTTGAGCCTAGCTTGGTCCAAACACGTGCTCGGCTGGGTGGGCATCGTCGACACGCCGCTTTTGGCTGAAAACACGCTGGCTCAAGGCCTGCGCGAACGCGCTGCGGCCACCTACAATCCAGAACAATTAGCTCAGCTCAGTGCGGAAAAGAAAGCGCGCACGGTCTTCATTGCGCAAGACGCCTTCACCACCTTCTACGAACCGAAGGTGACTCTCGCAACCTATGATCTCCTCACGCGCTTGGGGCGGCACGTGGTGGTCTTGCCCTATCTAGCGAACGGCAAAGCTTTGCACGTCAAGGGCTTCTTGAATTGGTTTCGCTCCGTCGCCAGAAAGAGCGCTGACTTTTATTCGCAGGTTTCTGCCTTCGGAATTCCGATTGTCGGCATTGAGCCCGCCGTCACGCTCACGTACCGCGACGAGTACCCGCATGCGCTCGGCAGCACCGAGCCTGCTTTTCGAATCCTGTTGCTCCAGGAATACCTGGCAACCGAACTTCCCGAGTGGCTGAAGGAGCTGGGCCCGAAAGCACCGAATTTGAGCGGCAAATACCGCCTATTTGGGCATTGCACGGAGCGCACCGCGGAGCCTCAATCCCAAAACCGCTGGCGGGAGGTATTCGCGGCTTTCGGCTCCGAGCTCACTCTAGAAAGCACGGGCTGTTGTGGTATGTGTGGCGTGTTTGGGCACGAAGCCGAACATCTCGAAGAGTCCAAGGGTGTTTACGAAATGAGCTGGGAACCGAAGCTGCCCAAGGACGTTCATGGCCAAGCCCAAGTGCTCGCAACCGGCCATTCGTGCCGCAGCCAGGTCAAGCGCTTCAGCGGCTTCGTGCCCCGCCATCCGGTGGAGGCGCTGCTCGGAGCGTTGCAGAATTCTTAAAGATCGGGAGACCCACAGTGTTAGTAGAGCCTCGAAAATGCATTGCCAAGATGGCGGGCTACACGCCGGGCGAGCAGCCCGCGCGCAGTGAAACCGTGATCAAACTGAACACCAATGAAAATCCCTATCCGCCAAGTCCGTGCGTGCTGGAGATCTTCCGCAATGTCGAAGCCGATGACCTTCGGCGCTATCCCGATCCGGCGGCCAATGCCTTTCGCGACGCTGCAGCACAACTCTACGGCTTGAAACGAGAGCAGATCATCGCCGGCAATGGCAGTGACGATATTCTCAACATTGCCCTCCGCGCCTACCTCGATCCAGGCCAAATATTAGCCTATCCGGACCCCACCTATTCTTTGTATCCGGTGCTCGCAAGCATCCAGGATGCCAAGGTTGCACCCGTCGCCTGGGAACCCGGCTGGAAGTTGCCCGTGGAAGGTCTGCTCGCCACGCGCGCACGGGTTATCTTCGTGGCGCATCCCAACGCGCCCACCGGAACACCGGTGGCCCTCGCCGAACTGCGTGCGTTGGCTACTCGATTTGACGGCCTGCTGCTGGTGGACGAAGCCTATGTGGAGCTAGCGGACGAGAGCGCCCTAACGCTCTTGGCAACTCACGAGAATGTGCTGATTTCGCGCACGCTCTCCAAATCCTATTCGCTCGCAGGGCTCCGCTTCGGCTACGGCCTTGGCCATGCTTCCATCATTGCTGAATTGATGAAGGTGAAAGACAGCTACAACTGCGACGCGCTCTCCATCTCGGCGGCTGTGGCCGCGCTCCAAGATCAAGACTACGCTCGCTCCGTTTGGGCCAAGATCCGAAGCGAACGCGAACGGCTTCAGGTGGAATTGATGAAGCGTGGTTGGGACGTGATCCCAAGTCAGGCCAACTTTGTCTTTGCCCGCCCACCTTCAGGAGACGCTGCCGCCGTGTATGCAAACCTCAAGAGTCACGGAATTTTTGTGCGTTTTTTCAATACGCCTGGCCTCACCGAGCGCGTGCGCATCACGGTCGGTACGCCTGCCGAGACAGATGCTCTGCTCGCCGCGCTCGATGGCTAGTACGTTTGGGCAGCTCTTCTTCCAATTGAAACATGACATCCCATTGCCGCCCAAACGCAACGCACCGAGATTGAGTTCTGGCGCTACCTGGAAATCGGCAACTCCGTAGATCAGCGGACTGATGGTGTGCCCGGGCTGATCGCAGCGCACCACCGCTTTCATGTGGAGCTCTGGATAGCGAATACGGGGCGGGCCACCCGCGAACGGTTCCGCCAGGCCGCTCTCGTCCAACAGCCGTTGCGCCCAACGCCAACAGCAAGCTGAGCACCAACCACGCAAGCCAACGCTTCGGATTATCCTGAATGGACCTGTGACGTTGGGATAGCACGCGAGCGCGACTTATCTCAGTACGAATAGCGAGCGCTAGCCTGGAGGCCGCACGTCTGGCAACCTCCGAGGTCGTGACGCCCCCACCTCGGCCCGAACGTCGCAGTGCAGGGGTCCCCGAGCCTGCCCTCCAACATGGCTAATCTCGCGCACCCCTCAAAGCCAAGAACCTACTTTCGCGAGTCGGCAATCACTGTCGTGGTTGTATTTGCAACATGCTGGGTTGCCGACCAGATCGGTTCCTTACCGCTTTCCTTCTTTTTGTTGTTTGTCCCGCTGCTCTACAAGTTTGTCTGGGCAGCCCCGGTGCACCGGGGTGCCACCACTCTGTTCTTACTTGGCATGCTGCTCGAGCCGCCGGATGAACGACCCGGTAACGGCTACTGGACGGTGCCGTTTGCCACAGCGAACGTAGCTTTTTTCGGCAGCCTCAAGGCCTGGCTTGGGATCCCGGGCTTCTCGCTCAATGTCTTCACACTGCTTGCCAGTTTGATGCTTTGGAAGGCCTACCGGGACGCACGCAAGAAGCACACGCTGCCACCGAAGGAAGCCGTCAAGCTCATTCAGCTCTACCTGGTCGGATTGGCCGTGTGGTTCGTTTGGGGGATGGCTCGGGGCGGCTCCGTGCAACCGGCTTTCTGGCAGCTAGTGCAGGCGGTGGCCGTCGGCATCCTCGGACTGCTGTATCTCTACGCTCTTCGAAATGCGGAGGATGTTCGGCGCTTAGGCACAGCCATTGTCGTCGTTGCTATCACCAAAGGGCTCTTGGTGATCTGGGTGTATGAGGTTGTGTGCCGTCCCCTGAACATCAAGCCCTTTTACGCGACGACGCATTCTGACTCGGTCACGTTTGGGATCGCGTTTACCATCACTTGCATGCGTTTGCTGTGCGACCGAACCAAACAAACGCTATGGCAGGCTTCACTCTTACTTCCTTTTCTGATCACTGTGGTGGTCATGAACAATCGCAGGCTGGCGTTTGTGGGCATGGGCGCATCACTGCTCATTGCGTATTTCATGCTAGAAAAGGGCAAGCTCAAGCGTCAGGTCACGAAAGGGCTGATTTTTATGGCCCCAGTCTTGGCGCTGTACATAGCTGTTGGCGCCCATTCGTCGAACCCGTTTTTTGCTCCCGCAAAAGCCTTTAGCTCGGTGACCAAGAGTTCGGACACCTCGTCCATCACACGAGAAATCGAGAACTACAACCTGCTCCAGACGGCTAAGCGCGTGCTGGTATTCGGCTCGGGCTTTGGCCATGAGTACATCGAATTCGTGAAAGCGGATGATATCTCCGGAGGGCATGAGCTCTACCTTTACATCCCGCACAACAGCGTACTTTGGCTGTTGGGCGTTGGCGGCGCTCTCGGCTTCTGGCTTCTCTGGCTGCCCTATCCAGGCCTAGCGTTCTTCGCCGCTGCTGCGTACCGTGTGAGCCACGATCCGCTTTCGAGGACGATCGCGCTCAGTTGCTCAGGGGCATCTTTCATCCTCATGAGCCAAGCCTGGGGTGATATGGGAGTGAATAGTTTTACGTGCGCGCTCTTGCACGGGGCGTGTTTCGGTGCGGCGGGGCGGATGAGCGTCGCGATTCGATCCAAACCAACGCCCAGCCCGGTGCGATCAAGTGCAGAGCGACCGGTGTCGGATTTTGGGGAAGTGGCTTTGTGATCGCAAAACTCTTGCTGTTGTCACTTCTGATTTTTAGTCTCATCTTGCCGGCGCGAGCTGCGAGAGATCCTATTAAGCCGCAGGTGTTCAAGAAGTTTCTGCGTTGGATGTTTATTTTTTGCCTGCTATATTTGCTCTCAGCGATCTACATCTACCCCCGACTTGATTCCGGCTAACGCTGACAAACGCAGAAGCACGAGCAATGGCCCACGCCATGTTCCGTTCAGGGTCGCGCCTCGGGATCGTCACGCACGGGCTCGAGGACCGACAGATTCCTGGGTGACCTATGAACGGGATACGCAGGGGATTTTGAGTCATGCCGAGCGCCAGCCCGCCGCTCAGGGTCGCCGCTGGCTCTAGCGCATTTTCAAACGTATAAGCTGCGGTCTATGTCGGAGAAACCCAAGAGAAGAAGCCAAGCTTGGTTCGGACACGCGGATCGCGATGGCTTCATTCATCGGGGCTGGATGCGCAATCAGGGCCTGCCTTCGCACCTGTTTGATGGTCGCCCCGTCATCGGGATCTGCAATACCTGGAGCGAGCTCACGCCCTGCAATGCTCACTTTCGCCAGATCGCCGAACACGTGAAGCGCGGTGTGTACGAAGCCGGCGGCTTTCCGCTGGAATTTCCTGTGATGTCACTGGGCGAAACGTTGATGCGCCCGACGGCCATGATGTTCCGCAATCTGGTGAGTATGGATGTGGAAGAATCGATTCGGGCCAATCCGCTCGATGGAGTGGTGTTACTCTGTGGTTGCGATAAGACGACCCCCGCGCTCATGATGGGCGCCGCCAGCTGCGATCTGCCGACGCTCACCGTGTCGGGCGGGCCGATGCTGAACGGTAAGTATCGCGGCCAGGAAATCGGCTCGGGAACCTCAGTGTGGGAGTTCAGTGAGGCAGTCCGAGCTGGGAAGATGTCGCTCCCCGCATTCATGGAGGCAGAGGCCTGCATGAGCCGTTCCGCCGGGCACTGTATGACGATGGGAACGGCCTCGACGATGGCGTCGATGGTAGAAGCGCTCGGGGCCGGGCTCCCTGGCAACGCGGCGATTCCAGCCGTGGATTCGCGACGCTACGTGCTGGCACACATGGCCGGCCGACGTATTGTGGAAATGGTGGAGGAGGATCTCAAGCTCTCGCGCATCCTCACGAAGGAAGCTTTCGAGAATGCCATTTGGGTCAATGGCGCGATCGGCGGTTCCACGAACGCAGTGGTGCACCTGCTGGCACTCGCTGGCCGCATTGGAGTTAAGCTAACGCTGGAAGATTGGGACAGATTGGGACGCAATCTTCCGTGCCTGGTGAATCTGATGCCCTCGGGCAAATACCTGATGGAAGATTTCTACTATGCGGGCGGGATCCCTGCGGTGATCCGCGAGCTTGAAAGCTTGATCCACAAGGACGCGCTCACCGTGAATGGCCGCACTCTCTGGGAGAATTGCGCCGATGCCGAGTGCTTCAACCGCGACGTGATTCACGCGTTTGACAAGCCGTTCACGCCCCAGGGAGGGATCGCGGTTTTGAGCGGAAATTTGGCCCCGCTCGGCGCCGTGCTCAAGCCCTCCGCGGCTACGCTAGAGCTCACGCAACACCGAGGTCGCGCCGTCGTGTTTGAGAGCATCGAAGACTACAAAGCGCGCGTCGATACGCCGGACTTGGACATCACCAAGGACGACATCATGGTCCTCAAAAACTGCGGCCCCAAGGGTTACCCAGGCTTTCCCGAAGTTGGGAACATGGCGTTGCCCCAAAAGCTCCTAGCCCAAGGCATCACCGACATGGTGCGCATCTCCGATGCTCGAATGAGTGGCACGGCCTATGGCACGGTGGTGCTGCACGTTGCTCCAGAAGCAGCAGCGGGCGGCACGCTGGCCTTGGTGCAAAGCGGCGACATGATTGAGCTGGATGTGGCGGGGCGGCGCCTACACTTGGAGGTGAGCGAGGCCGAGCTCGAAGCGCGCCGCAGTCGCTACCAATCCCCAGAAAAGCCCTTTGATCGCGGTTACGGCTTACTCTTTGTCGACCATGTGCTGCAGGCCAATGAGGGTGTCGATTTCGATTTCTTGCGTGGCAAAAGCGGCGCCAAAGTTCCCAAAGAGTCGCACTAGCTTCTCACCGTACGGCGCTTTTGGCGCAACGGAAACCGAAATCTTGGCTGTGTTCTGAGGGCGAGCTGTCGACCCGATTGCCAGAAAGCAAGTAGACCGAAATATTGTAGAATGAACCGCCTCGAACGATTCGATTTCCGTTGCCCTCCGTGGCCGCGCAGTTGTCACACTCGGGCGTGTACTCGTTGTTAGCATCGAATACCCATTCCCAGACATTCCCCGCCAGATCTGCGTGGCCCCAACGACCATTCCCGAGCCTGGCCGATCCCACCTCGCGAAGCGCCTTCACGTCGCAAAGCGCGCCTGATTTCCCGTAACAACCCTACACGGCCAGTGCAATATCCGCGCCTGGATCTTCATTGCCCCACGGGTACCTCCGCTGCTCGTCGCCACCCGCCGCGGCGTAATTCCATTCAGCCTCCGTTGGTAAACGACTGCTCGCCCAAGTGCAGAAGGCAAACGCAAGATACCAATTCACGCAGTTCATCGGGTAGCTCTCGCGAGTTCCCGTTTCATCGGTTCAAGTCTGGCGCGTTCGATCACAGTTGATAATTTCGCTGAGCTCTGCCTGCGTGGAGGGGAGCGGCCAGCTCGCCTGCCAGCCCGAGGCAGGAACATTTGGGTGTGCTCCCTCGCCGGCGACGGGGTGCCCGCTGCCACGCCAGTGTTCGAAATCCGTAGAGAACTCGCGAAAGCGCGCCACGCTGACTTCATGCTTCCCTAGGCTAAAGCCAGCGATTTTCGCCGGTAAATTGGCTACATTGCTTCGCAGGAAGCTGCCGCCTGGTACCGGAAGCTCATCGACGCAGTCCTCGTGAATGCCACACGCGCTCATCCCGACAGCCTCCTCGCGTGCGCCACTGCACGCGACGCCACACGCGAGTAGCGACGTCAGCAGCGCCAGGCGTAGGCTATCCTTCACTCACTAACTCAGGCTGAGCGCCCCTTTGTTGAACTCCGCGTCGCCCACAGTTGTTGCATTCAAGCCCATGGTATTTACCACCGTGAGCAGCACGTCGTTGATATTTCTCTTTTGAGCATCCACGCGCCTGCCGGTGCGGAAAGCCCCGCCAGCCTTGCCAAAGATGGTTGAGAGCGCTGGGGTGAGGACGTGCGTGCCATTGCCCATCTCGGAGGCCAGGTAGACAATCGAATTATCGAGCATATTGCCATTCCCCTCGGGAGTGCTCTTCAGCTTATTGATGAAAACGGCCATTTGCTCGAAAATCCAGGTCTGCGCCTTGATGTACTCGCCACCGTTCGAGCTGTGCTCCATCCCGTGATGATCGCCGGAACAGCCAAGGAACTGAAAGCGCGGGATGTGGTCGCCAGATGAAAGCCACTGCAGAGCAATGATGCGAGAAAGATCGCAGTTGACCGCTTGATAAGCGATTTCGTTGAATGCCGGGCTGACCGTCTGCACGGTGCCAGCGCTCTCGCCGTTACCAGCAGGCAGCGCGCAGCCAGCACCTGGATTGGCCGGAGGCCCGCCACCGACAACACCGCCGCCACCCACCATGCCAGGACTCGCCCCCGGCAACTTAGCCTCGAGTTCGCGTAACGCCGTGAGGTGCGCGTCTAGCTTTGTTTGCTCATCCGATCCGGCAATCGCCTTCACGTCACCAATCTCTGCGTAAAGAAGATCCAAGCGACTCTTGCCGCGCTCGTAGAGGTTCAACAACGCAGGATCGGGAGCGGCGGGCACCGTGCCGGTAGTTGTCGGTTGGGGCGCGGGCGTACCAGCACCGGTGGGCAAACCATTGCCAAACAGGCGAGAAAACGCCGTCATTGGGTCCGACATCGGCCGCACCACTTGGCCCTTATTGTAGTGGCACTCCGCATGGTCACCGCCCTGGCCTTTATCCCACAGGGTCCCAAAGTGAAGAGCTGCAAACGGCGTTTTCCCGCCGATCGCCGCTGCCAAATGCTGGTCGATCGTGGTCGCGGTGCCGTAACGATAGGCATTCTCCTCTGCCCCGCAAGCATTGCCGCTCCCGCAGCCCTGATCGGTCACGGCCGCACCAAACATAGAACGACAACCTCCGCCATGACCCTCTAGCTCAAAATAGGTCGCGACTTTATCGCCTGCCTCATTGTTGATGTTGTCGAACACGATCATGTCCGACTCCAGGCTGGCGAACGGCTTGTACATGCCGGCAAAGGTGGTATCGAGCTGACTCTCGGAACCCCCGTTGAACGGGATCCCACCCGGCAAATTCAGCAGGATCAAGCGAAGCGGGGTCGTCGTCTGAGCTTCCGCGATGACGGAACGAAACACCGGTGTGGCTAGAAAGGCGGCCGCACCCAGCTGCTGGAGAAGGCTTCGACGCTTAAAAATGGCTTTAGACATGGTACGAATCCCTTTCATCGGAGGTGTAGCGGAGCCGCTCACCTGAAAGTTCGAAACACAAAATTATCGGATTTGGCGATGGCCACCGTGACGTCCTTGATATTGAGGCCGCCGGCGGCAAGCTCTTGCGCGATGCTGTTGACGGTGCCACGTTCTGCCGTTGACTCGTCACGACCAAACGCCCAACGGTAGGCCTGCAGCGTTAGGCACTGCTTGCCCTCCAGGCTGCCTGCGATCTTCTGTGCGAGCGCCTTACCGCCTTCGAACGGCCCGTCGATATCCAGCGTGCTCGTGAAGTTACCCTTCGCGTCGACAGGCTTTCCATTTTCCGTCGTGCGGTACTTGCCGATGCCGTCGTAGTTTTCCATGCCAAAACCGACTGGATCGATGAGTGTGTGGCAACCACTGCACGCCGGAACTGACGAATGCGCTGCGAAACGCTCGCGTGTGGTGAGCGACGCGTCGGGAGCCACCGGCATCACCGCAAGATCATTCGGGGCTGAAGGCAGTGTCTGGCACAAAAGGCCGATGCGCACAAACTTGCCGCGGGCGATTGGGAAAGATTCAAATGCTTTGGAGTGCTGAGCAATCACACTGGCCTGCGTCAGAATGCCCATTCGCTGACCATCCGGATTCAGCGGGGTCTTCACCAGTGTTGCTCCTTGCCCTGGATTCGGCAAACCGTAGAGCGCTGCTAGGGAGCTGTTGGCGAACGTGTAGTTCGCTGAGATGAGGCTGCTGAAGGTGGCATCCCCATTCCACAGCACATCATCGATGAATTGCTGGGTCTCCAGCTTCATCGACGCCTGCAACTCAGGCGTAAAATCAGGGTATACGTCAGCAGCCTTCTGCATCTCTTCGAGACGGCTTGTACGGACGAACAGCTGCAAAAAGTGCCGCAAAGTAGCCTTAGCTTCGGGCAACGTGAGCAAGCGCCGCGCTTCTGTTTCCCTACCAGCTTGAGTGAGAATAGCGCCGCTGTCAGCCGCCCCAAAGAGGGCCTCATCCGGCAGCGAATCTGTGAGCAGGTACGAGAGCTGACTTGCAACTTCGTACGAGCTGAGCGATCGCATGGCGCCTTGGGAGGCATCACCCAACTCAAAGCGGTACAAGAAATTGGGTGATTGCAGCATCGTTTCGATGACCTGCGTCACGGCACCTGTGTAGCCGGTGCGCCCCAGTTCACCGGCGAACAGCGCCTGATAGCGAGTGGACTCAGTGCCGCTCAGGGGGCGTCGGTAGACGCGCTTGCCAAACGTCTGAATGAAGGTGTCTCCACAGGCCGTCTCCGAACCGCCGCTGCAGGGGGCGACGGTGTAGGCCTTCACCTGTTTGTCGGCGACGCCCGCATATTGGCTCGCAAGGATCGAAGAGACGGTGAGCGCGCTGCTGTTATTGTCCAAGTAGCGGGTGGTTTGGCTGAGCGGCTCCTGCTCGAGCGCATCCGCTGGCGCCTCATTCAGGGCAAGTAGATGCCGGACGCTCGTGCGGAACTGCGTATTGGTGAGCCGGCGCAGCGCCGTCGGGCCGAACACTGCGTCCACGGGAGGCGGCATAGCCACCGCGCCGCCGCCTGTTCCGGGGGTTCCGGGGGTTCCGGACGTGCCGCCCGTGCCAGGAGCTCCAGGTACACTCCCCATCGCTGCCGGTTCGGACCCACCCTTGTGGCGACCCGTCGTGACCTCATTTGAACACCCGACGGCCCCTAACAGCGCCGCACACAAAATGCCTTCACCAATGAGTTGCTTCATGGCTCACCTCGATTCCAATACCAAGGTAGCACAGGCCTTTAGCAAATTGCGCTCAATCGCGCGCCAGCAAATAGCACTCTTGCGCCGTGTGTGAGCTGTTAGCTTGCACTGCCTTACAGCACATTCAAGTCGCATCAATGTGAGCGTTCATAAGCACAGGGGACACCTGCTGATCGTGTTTTCGCAGACGGGATCCGGCAATTCCAACAACAGTTGGCGCTCTATCCACTGAACTCCCTCGCAACGGGCGCAGATTCAGGCAAGGCCCCACCCCGAAAATGAGCGAAAGCTCCTGCTGATACGGGAAAGTGTCGGTTAGACGCCAATGGGCTGTCTCAAAATATGCCCAATACCATAAGAACTTTACAAGACTGATTTTGTGGAACTTTGCAGTGCCGAAAGAGTCTCAATCAAGCCTGATTTGGAACCAACCCCATCACGCTCAATGCAACTTCAGATTCTTGTTTCTATCCACGGCAGACTTCTTGATTGGTTTCGGAGCTGACGCCTCGGTTTGTACCGGCGCCGGCCCGCCCAATCTGAGCGCCACAACTGTTCCGATCGCACTCACCAAAGCACTCGCATACAAGCCCCATCCCCAGCCATAGGTGACTCGCACGAACGCCCCAGCGCTTGGGGGTTTCGCAAACAAGACCAACACTTCAAGCAGTGTCATCACGCAAAAGGTAGCGCTGATCACACGAATGCCTCGCAGATCATACGGACAGCGTCGAGTTATCAGCAGTGGCACAAGAATGAAGAACCCGAGCGCTCCACCCCAGAACCAGCCCGAGCGCGAGTGCGCGATATCAAATCCGGCTACCAGCGCCGGGTCGGGCTCCATGATCACGAGCCAAGGCGCAAAGAACAACGCCAGCCCCGAAAGCGCCAAGAGCACCAAAAGTCCGCGCCCGTGCCCGAAGTGGAGCAACCCAAAACGCGTGTCGTCGGGATGCAGGATCTCAGCGCTCACCGCTTCTTCCGCAAGTGCCTCCGCCGAAAGCGGCAAGCTACCGAGCGGCACGAGCTCCACATCGCACGCGCTACACCGCACCGTCTCTTCGGCTGAATAGAGCTCGCGACAGAATGGGCAGGAGAGCAGTTGCCCCATCGCGAAAGCATACCGAAGAACCGCGCCAGCCGGGGAGCAACTCTTCGCAAGCCCTCGCTGCCACCAAAGTCCCGCGTTTTTTGGCTCTACTGAGCGGGCTCGCACTCCCGGGTCAACTTGGCTAGCCTACGCCCGAAGTGACGGAATCAGTCGAAGAGCGGACAGACCAGCCTCCCGCCGTGAGCGCAGAGGGTTCGGGCGCTCTTTCGCAACTGGCTCAACTTTTTCAGCTGCCGCCCACCCATCCGTTGTTCGAAGAAGCGATCACTCACCCCAGCCTCGCCAACGAACAGCCCGGCATTTCCGACAACCAACGGCTTGAGTTCCTGGGGGATTCTGTACTCGGATTCTGTGTGAGCGAGCATCTATTCGCGCGTTTTCCGGCTGAAAACGAGGGCTCTTTGACGCGCCTGCGTTCGCAACTAGTTAACGCTGAATCGTTAGCTCGATGGGGCATGCAAACACCGATCCCCGAAGTGATTCGACTCGGCAAAGGCGCCGACGAAAATAGGCTCAAGCAGAGCTTGAACGTGATCGCAGATGCCGTGGAAGCGCTGATTGCTGCTTGCTATCTTTACTCCGGCCTGAGCGGTGTGCGGGAGGTCTGTGCCAGCATCGTTGAGTTTGGACTGGAGAAAGGGCACAGCGGCCAGCTCGATCCCAAGAGCGAATTGCAAGAGCGTGTTCAGGCGCACGGCGCTCCGTCGCCGATTTACGTTATACTAGAGACGCAGGGGCCGGCCCACCAGCGTTGGTTTCGCGTTCAAGTGTGCGTCTCGGGGCAGCCTGCCGGCATCGGCGAAGGGCGCTCCAAGCGCGACGCTGAGCGCGACGCTGCGCGAAAGGCGATCGAGGCGGGCTGGCCGCTTCCCGATCCGATCACGGAGCCGCCCAATGGCGAGTGAAAGGGCCGAGCATGCTGCTTGAGCAACAGCGTCGCCGTTTCTTAGGATTCGCCATTGCAAGTGCGCTTTTCCTCGTCTCAAGTGTTGGTTGGAGTGGCAGCTATCTGAATAGGGCGGCACTCCTCCTTCAAGGAGCCAGCTCTGACACGGTGAGTTTAAGTTCTCGTCTTAACGACATCGAGCTAGCAAAGGTTGTGCACCGCATGGCCGAATCGCGAGTTAGCACGGCTTCAGGGATGGAGATCCCGAAGGAGGTGGCTTTGGCCCATCCCCACCTCCTACTCGTGTTAGAGAATTTCGAGCGCGCCGCGCAAGCTGCCGTCGATAAGGATCCCAAAGGATTTGTGGCATTCTACGCACGTGCTCGAGATGAGGAGCTGACGTTTCACGGGGTGCTCAAGCAGCTCGGCTTCACGCTTCCCCAGGTGAAGCGTTGAGGCGCCCGGTTGCACTCTTGTTAGTGACGTCAGGCCTCTTAGCCACGTCCGTGCAAGCGCTGCCAGGGGCTCCACTCTTGAGCGTCGCCGACGAATCCATGGGCGTCGCGGTTGCCCAAGCCCGCCTCAACCGTTTGGCTCCGTGGCAGCTGAAGGCGTTCGGAGCTGAGCCACGGGGCCAGGTTGAGGGCTTTGTGCGTAATGTGCTCGGTCTGGAACTGATGTCTGTGGCGGAGGCCAGGGCGCAGAAGCTTGACAAGAAGCCGGCTGCTCGCGACGCGCAACAAGTCATTTTGGCGCGAGCATTAGAAGCGTCCCTAGCAGCAAGCATCTTTGAAACTGGGAAGGTGCCGAAGCCTCTTGTCGAGAAATACTTTGCAGAGCATCAGTCAGAGTTCAGCGAGCCTGCGCGTATTTCTGTCTGGCGCATTGTGGTGTCTTCGGAAGCGCGCGCGCTCGAGATCATCAAGGCGTGTCAGGGCGCAGGTGGAGTCCAGCGCTGGCGCCAGTTTGCACGGGAGGAATCCATCGACCGAGCAACCCACCTGCGCAACGGAGATCTCGGCTTTGTGCGTGCCGATGGCTCCACCGATTTCCCCCAGCTGCGCGTGAATCCTCGGGTTTACGCAGCTCTAGAGCCCATTCTGGACGGCGCAATTCTCCCCACACCCCTCAAGCTGGACGAGAATTACGCGGCGCTGTGGCGCCGAGGCAGCGTCACGGCAAGAACGTCGAACCTGGAGGCGGAGCGTGACAAAATCGCGAACCTCCTAGCCCGGAAACGCCTATCCGAGGAGCGCGACACTCTTCTCGGACAGTTGAAGACAACCTACCTCAAAGCGCACAACCCACTTTTACTCGATGTGCTCGACGGCAAGACCTTCGACGCGTCTCCACCTGACAGACCCAAGCCTGTGCCCAATCCGGGCGAGGCCACGCCAAGCTTCCATCCGCCGAAACGGACTGACCAAGGATTACGCTAAAAGCGCTCGATCGAGAGCCACAGCGGCACTCGACTCCGTCAAGACTTGCTTGAGCATGGGTCGCACGCCGAGCGCGTTCAATCGGCTCCGCGCTATTTCAATGGATTCTTCGTTCTTATCAATCCCGATCGAGCGCCGACCCAGCTCACAGGCGACAGCCGCGGTGGTGCCACTGCCCAGATACGGATCGAGCACGATTTCCTTTGGATCGGTGAGGCTTTCCACCAGCCGCTTGAGCAATGCAGCCGGTTTCTGAGTTGGGTAGCCAGTGCGCTCCTTAGCTACGGGCGCCACAATTCCGATTTCCCAGACATCCCCCATCGGCACACCCGGCGAAGCCTCTTCGGTGACGCTAGAACGCAATCTCCGTCCATCTTCTCCAACGACGGCACGCTGCTTCTTGGTGCCCCAGGTGGCGAGTGTGCTCTGGGCCAATGGCTCGTATTGGGGATTGAAACGCGATGGCACGCGGGCATCCTTGCAATACCGCAACAACACATCGTGAACCCGCTGAAAGTTCGCCGTCTTTGCAGGCCAACGCCGATAGCGCCACACGATTTCGCTCGCAAAACAATCGGGCCCAAAAATCTCGTCGCAAATGACTTTGAAGTAGTGCGACGTCTTCGGATCCACATGCAAGACCAAGCTGCCGTGCGGGGCGAGCAAGGTCCGCACAGCCGCAATCCGATCTGAAACATCCTCTAGATACTCGGCAAGCCCAGCCCAACGGTCATCGAAAGCAGGGCGCGTGGAGCGCACCAGGTTGCCGCGCAGATCGCGACTTCTTTCAACCCGCTCATGAACCCGGCCAGTAAAGAACGGTGGATCCAGGTAAGCCAACGTGACGCCGCCAGCCACCATGTCCTGCAGCGCCGAGAGCCCGGCCAGATTGTCGCCAGAAATCAAAAGATGATCGGCAGTTCCCCGCCGAACAATCCCCAAATCCGCCGGAGGCGGTGGGGAAGGAGGCCTGCGGTTCGCCCAGGTCAGAGTTACCGGAAGTGTGGCAGGGAAGGCGGTTCGCACGGTAAGGAGCAGCGTACCCGGGAGCGATCACCCGGGGCCAAGTTTGCTAAAGACGCAATCGGATGCAGTGGACACAAGTAGAGAAGCAGTTAATAAACGGGACTCCCGGCATGCTCAACACAGGCGAAATTCCTATTGGTGCCTCGGCTTCTCAAGGGATGGCCAAACGCTTCTTGCGCCTGGCCCAGCGCGTAGGGTTGGCCGCCGCCTTGAGCCTGCTTTTAAGCTGTGAGCCAACGGCCGTTGATTCTAGGCCAGAGCTCGTGGTGCGTGAGTTTATTGAACGCATGAATCGCGTCCACGGCGAACCACTGGCAGCTCGCGCCGCCTACGACCTTTTGTGGTCTGAGGCTAAGAAGAATCTCTCCGAGCGGGCCAAGCGGGCCACCGCAGTACTCGGCAAGACTGTAACTCCAGAAGAGATGCTCGCACCCTCGCGTTTTTCCCTCAATTTCAAGCCTAAGGCGTTTCGAGCGCGGATCCAAGACCGGTGGGCCATCGTCACCGTCACCGGGGAAGTCGCCGCCACACAACAAGCAGAGGTGAAATGCACTGAGGAGGCTTCTGGCTGGCGTGTGGCACTCGAGCTACCGATGGTCTCACCAATTCGGAAGCGCGCGAACGATGCAGCTCCCGATGCAGCTCCTTGAGCCCTCAGCAGCGGGGCCGCCTAACCCTCAGCAGCGGGACCGCCTAACCCCCTCAACAAAATGCGCGCGGGACGGTGGCCTTCGCCAACGTCCCGCTACTCTCAATCGAAAAATCAGTTAGTGAAAAAGATCGCTTCGATCTCTTCCTTCACCTGATCTTCAGTTTGGTCACGCGCGATGGCGATTTCCTTCACGATCAGCGTGCGGGCCGTATCTAACATTCTGCGTTCGCCAAAAGACAGCTGCTTGCTGGTCTTGAGCCGATAAAGATCCCGCAGCACCTCGGCAACATCATAAATCGAGCCGGTCTTAATCTTATCCATGAAGCCGCGGTAGCGCCGGTTCCAGGTCTGCGTGTCAAAACCAATCGTACGCTCTTTCAGAATATCAAAGATCTCCCGAATCTCTTGCTCGGAGATAACTTGACGCAATCCAACCGCCCCCGCATTGGAAACTGGCACCATGATTTTTCGATCAGTATCGAGAATCCGGAGAACATAAAATCGCTGGCGTGAACCGGCTATGTCGCGCTCATCGATGCTGATCACTTCAGCAACTCCTTGCGCAGGATAAACAGCCTTATCGCCAACTTTGAACTCAACCTGCAGATCCATTTGTTACGTTCTCCTTAAAGAATGATCTGAACCGACGGCCTCGAGCTATGTCGTGAGCGCCTGCCCAAACTGCAATTGCATCTCGCAAATCGGATTACTTGAGAGCTTTCGAACTTCTGTGACTTTTCGCGATCGAGCCTCAACGTTGGTGTCCCGGGTTTAATTCCGGCTTGTTACCACTGTTGAGTTTTTTTGACTTGCTCCCCCACGCGTTTTGTCATCAAAGGAGTTCGTGGGTAGGCGGCTTGCCAAATTTTGGTCAGGAGCCGCCAGGCGCGGAACTGTACTCAGAGCCCATCCCGGTGTCAATGAATTATGACATTCGCCGGTCTTTTCTGTTAGGGCTGTCACGAACTGCATGGGGTCGCTGTTTATAGCACATCGACCCGGGGAGCGCCCGGGGAGCGCCTGGGGAGCCCCCTCCCGATGGCAGCGCAACAGGTGTGCAGTGAATGAAAGCGAGCGTCGTTAGGCTGAATTCGTGATTTCTTCAGCCAGGCCCCAGCGCAATCCACGAGCCGACACCACGCACTCTTCAGCCCCTGAGAGCGCGAGCGCGGCCTGAAGGATCAGCGCGCCGGCGATAATGACATCTGCACGTCCTGGATTCATTCCGGTGAGCGCCTCTCGGAAGTTAACAGGAAGCCGCGTAAGCCGGCTCAGTGTTTCCCGAAGCTCAGTGGCAAGGATCCGCTCGCCATGCAACGCCGCGGCATCGAAGCGCGGCAGCGCGCGAATCACAGATCCTAAAGTTGTCACCGTGCCCGCCACGCCCACCACGGTGCCCACGAGTGCAGGCAGCTCGACCTCACGCAGCTCGCGTTCAATGTCCGCTCGGAGCGCCTGCAATTCTTCCGGAGTTGGGGGATCAGAGTGCACGTGCCGCTCGGTGAGGCGCACGCTGCCGATATTGAGACTCAGCCCTGAGTGGACTCTGGGACCATCCGGACCCACCTCGCCGAGAACGAACTCGGTACTCCCACCGCCGATATCGATCACCAGCACCGGACCCCGCACGGGGAGCGCCGAGAGAGCTCCCTTGAACGCAAGCCGAGCTTCTTGCTCGCCTGAAATGACTTCCACCGGCACCCCGAGGTAGCCCTCCGCGCGACGCAAGAAGTCTTCGGCGCCCGCGGCGTCGCGGAGCGCGCTCGTGCCCACGACCCGTAGACGCTTCACTCCGAGCTCGTCCAACACGGCTCGGTACTCCGCCAAGCACGCCAGCGTTCGTTCGACTGCGGTTGGTGCCAGCCGGCGCGCACGGTCCACACCCTGCCCAAGGCGAGTTACCGTGGATACCTCGCGTACTGCGCCCAGAACGCCGGCCGTGAGCTCGGTAACGAGCAAGAGGACGGAATTGGTTCCTATGTCGATCGTGCCAACTCGGGACACATGAGTCTTTTTCTATTTTGCGAAGCTATTGAGGTTGAGCATCTCTTCGACGTTGGGTTGCACCACGAGTTCCACCCGCCGATTCTTCTTTCGGCCCTCATCTGTGCCGTTGTCGGCGACAGAATCCGTGTCCGCGTAGCCGGCGGCGCTCCAGTTGGCGCGCGGCAAGCCTCCACCCTTCTGCTCCACCGTTGCTGTCAGGAGAGTGAGCACGGAGCGGGCGCGCATAGCACTCAGGCCCCAGTTATCCTTGAAATTCCCACCCTGAAGCGGTTTGGCGTCGGTGTGCCCGGCAACCTGAAACTGACGCTTTGCGAGGTCGGCGTCACCCCGAATCACTTCCGCGATTTTCAGAAGAATCATCTCGCCGTCCGGCTTCAGCTTATCGGCACCAGAATCGAAGAGCACGTCGCCAGGTAGTTGAATGAGCATGCGATTGTTGCGCACCTCCACTTTGAGTCCGAGCTCCGTGAGCTTCTGGAGTTTCTGGCTCAGCGCGTCGAATCGCTTGCGGATCTGCTCGAGTTGGTCGGCACGCCGTTTGAATTCTTCAAGCGCTTTGCGCTGTTGTTCGAGGCTGGCGCTCAGATTGTCGAGGTTCACACCACGCTCGGTGAGCTGTTTCTTGAGCTCGTCAATTTCGGCGAGCGCAGCGACGTAGTCATCCTCCGCTTTCTTATGGGCCTGTTGCTGCACGGCGAGCTGAGCGCGCAGACTGTCCCCCTCCCTCACTTTTTGGTCCCATTCTTCTTGGGAGTACCCACAGCCAGCTAGCAGGGCGACGGCGAGGATTTGGGGGACGAAACGGGTGATGGTGAGCATGTGGGAGAACTCCTTTTTCGGGCGGCGGTCGGACGTTCATCCTCCGAGCTACCCGTGGCGCTAGCTCGACTCTTCACCCAGCGTCAAGTCGTCGAAACTAGCCGATTTTCAACCCGAATCGAACGGCCCAATCCTTTGGGAGGCTCGGCTAGTGGGGCTCGGCGGCCCAAAGCCCATACGGATCATCGCACTTCGCCGAAAATTCCTCGTTGACGCTTGCACTAGCTTGCCATACAAGCGTGGTAACGCACTTCGGCTCATTTGATAACCCGGGCCACAAGCCTGTTTGGAGGAAACACATGGCAAAGAAATCAGCACCCGCTGCAAAAGCCGCACCCGCCGCAAAAGCAGCTCCCAAGACCCGCACCAAGTCCGCACGCAAGCCTGCTGCAGCCAAGGCTCCCAAGGTAGCCAAGGCTCCCAAAGCAGCTAAGAAGCCCGCTGCAGCTAAGAAGCCCGCTGCAGCTAAGAAGCC
>Ga0105049_10002595_pt1 | contig 21409 bp, 17 predicted proteins | sample MAT06_FD_78087 | JGI IMG/M metagenome (GOLD analysis project Ga0105049, IMG submission 78087) | Freshwater microbial communities from Lake Fryxell liftoff mats and glacier meltwater in Antarctica - MAT-06 | ecosystem: Environmental > Aquatic > Freshwater > Ice > Liftoff microbial mat | place...
ACGTATGCATGGACACCAACAACTGGATTAAGCAACGCAACAGCGGCAAATCCAACAGCTTCTCCTACGTCAACTGCAACTTATAATTTAGTTGTTACTCAGGGTGGCGCAGTTTGCACAGGATCTGGCTCAGTTACAATTACAGTAAACACGCCACAAACATTAACAACCAATCCTAGCGGAATTCAAAATTTATGTGCTGGTCAATCTGTTTCAATAACTGCTAGTTCTGGATTTACAAATTACAATTGGACGAGTCCAGGCGGCGTATTAAGTGGACCAACTATCACAGCAGATTTAGCTGGCGCTTTTCAAGTTTCCGCTACAGATGCAAACGGATGTCTTTCAACTGCTGCTCCAGTTACTTTAAATTACTCAGGTGTTGGTGGAAGTTTAACAATTACACCTGTAGGTCCAATTGCATCCTGCGAAGGTCAAAATGTTGTTTTAACTGCACAAGCAGGATTATCTAATTACGAATGGTCAAATGGAGCAACAGGAAACACCTTAACCGTTACTGAAACAGGAGGATATTCTGTAAGTGCAGAAAATGCAAATGGTTGCACCCTTGTTTCAGGTATTGTTAATGTAGAAATAAATAGCCTGCCGGTAGCAAGTTTTACATTTGTCCAAACATTTACTACTGAATATGAAGTTCAGTTTACAAATACTAGTTCAAGTGCTGATGCATCTTTATGGAACTTTGGAGGAAACAATACGAGTATCGTGGGAAATCCACTTTTTACATTTGCATTTGATAATGTATGGCCTGTAACCTTAACGGTAACTAATAATTGCGGAACAAGCACTGTAACTGTTGGTGTGAATGTGATTAAAACTTCAATTAATGATTTACCCGGTTTTAATAATTTTACAGTTGGTCCTAATCCTGGTAGTGAATTCATACTTTTCAGTGGTGTAGCCCAATCAAACAAGAATATCAATATTAGAATTTTTGATATTCTTGGAAAGTTACAAATGAAAAAACAAGTTCAAGTTCAAGGTAATTTTAATGAAACATTGAACACATCTTTCCTTTCAAATGGAATGTATCTTATAGAAGTTGAAAGCGATAAAGCTGTTGCTACTCAAAAATGGATTAAACAATAAAACGATAATTCAAAAAAAGAAAACGGCTGTCTTAGTAAAATAAGGCAGCCGTTTTTTTATTCTATGCTTTTATTGCCCAGCGTAACTTTGCAGAGCGTGCTCGTGGATTGCTATTGATTTCTTGAGGGGTTGCCCGTATTGGATCTGACGCAATCTTGGAGTAAATGCCTTCTCGAAAATTATGTTGAAATGATTTTTTAACGCGTCGATCTTCACCTGAATGAAAGGAGAGAATAGCAACCCTACCGCCTGAAACTAATGAATCAGGAAGTTTTTCTAAAAATTTATCCAAGACTCCAAATTCGTCGTTTACTTCAATTCTTAACGCTTGAAAACAACGTTGACATGATTTTTTAACTTCCTCTTTCCGTTCATTGGGCGGAATAAAAGAAAGCGATTCTTTGATAAGTTCTTGTAAACTTGATGTAGTGTCTAGCGCACCACCATTTCGCAATGTTGAAATAATATTTCGAGCAATTAAAGCAGCATGCGGTTCATCGGAATTGGTTGTTAAAATTTCAGCTAATTTCTGCTGAGATACTGTTTTTAAATATGAAGCAGCTGTTTTTCCACTTTTGGGGTTTAACCGTAAATCTAAGGGGCCATTTATTTTAAATGAAAATCCTCTTTCAGGATTATCAATTTGCATGGACGAAACCCCTAAATCTGCTAAAACGAAATCCATTGGACCCGCTTCGGATACGATTTGATCGATTCCCGCAAAGTTCATTTTTCTAATATCTACAAGTTCTGGCCCATAACCCAATGCAGCCAAACGTTCTTTAGTTTTGGGTAACTCAAATGAATCAACATCTGTTGCAAATAATTTACCATTTGGTAACAAGCATTTAAGTATTTCAGCACTATGCCCTCCGTAGCCGAGCGTAGCATCTAAACCTATTTGCCCTGATTTAATTTGAAAGAATTCTAAAATTTCAGAAACACAAATTGAACGATGCATTCCTGCGGGAGTTTTACCTTGTTCAATAATCTTAGCAACGTCAGAAGAATACACTTCTGGTTGAAGTTCTTTATACTTCTCTTGGAAATTCTTAGGATGTGAGCCAGAATAGCGCACTCTTCTTTGCTTTCTAGGTTCTTGATCTTCCATAATTAAAAATTAAGGATGCAACTACTTTATTCAGTTTCTTTTCCAGAGGTATCAATCTTAATCCATTTTCCTTTGATACGAGTAACAATCAGATTTGGATTGATTTCTAGTGCAGCATCAAAAAAATCAGCCACTTTAGTGAATGGTTTGCATTCTGGTTTGTATTGAAATTTGCCAATTTTATTAATGCAAAGAGTTCCATCTTGCCCATCAATTGCAAATTCATCTTGAATACATGCACAATTATCAAAAAAATCTCCTAACACAATCATTCCATACAAAGGATATGATTCTCTAATGTGAGAAAGTGTATCATTCGGGGCTACTTCTTCATCTTCAAAAGATGGATTACCATTGTATATAGGTATAACTTCATGCCCTGTAGAATTTATAAAACCCCATAAATCATTTTTCATAACCGCCGCTCTCCCATTCGAAAAATTACGAACCGCGTCATATTGAGGAGGAACAATCTCTAAACCGTTAACATCAATAAATCCCCACCCCTTTTCATTCTTTACAGCTGCAAAACCTTCAGAAAATCTAACTATTTCGCTGTAAAGATTAGTAGTTAATATCTTACCGTTGTTTCCAATTAACGTCCATTTAAAAAAACCATCTTGTTGAGCAATTCTGCCAAAAATATCTCCACCTTTATTAAAAACTAATTCATCAAAAGTAGGTTCTATACTTTCCTCGCCATGATCATTTAAGAAACCCCATAAACTATCAATTCTAAAGGCAGCAGTTTTCCCATAAAACTGCAATATTTCATCATATTTGGGAAGGATTATCGTGTCTAACTTATTTACAATGAACCATTTATCTGGAGTTCTAACTTCTGCCTTTCCATTGCTAAAACCACTTCGTACCTCAGCATATTTACACGGTATAACTTGATTTCCTGCTGCATCCGCAAAACCCCATTTATCAAATTTTAACACAGCACTTAAGCCTTCATAAAAATAATCTATTAAAGAATATTGCGCTGGAATAACTGTCTTACCTTCAAGATTAATTAAGCCTTTCAAACCATTTTTTTGAAACAAATAATGGAGTTGATCGAAGCGATAAAGTTCATCGTATCGTGCAGGAATTACTATTTCACCTTTAGAATTTAACATTCCGGCTTGATCATTTTGCACAAATACTGCCGTACTATTTTCAAAGTTATCTATAAATTGATATCTGGGAGAAAGGATTTCTTTGCCAGTACTATCAATAAAACCATACAAAATTGTGTCTCCTTCTTCTTTTTCAACAATTGAAAATCCATTTGTAAGTGCATAAACTCTATTATATTTTTGATTGATGGGAGCTAAATTCCCATTTCTCGATAAGAAAGAAAAATTAGCATCTGTTGCCTTAACTTTTACAATTGCTTTGTTTTCGGAAAACGAGAATGCTTCTTCGAATGCAGGCTTAATTTCATAACTCCCTCTTTTATTTATAAAACCATATTGTAGGTTAGCTTCATCTTTTACTGCAGCCAATCCGTCCTCAAAATCTAATGCATCTAAATATTTATATTTGATTACATTGTTACCAAAACCATCAACAAACCCCCATTTATTTGATTTTGAATTGAAACATCTAAATACACCTTCTTTGTTAGGTTCTGGAATTAAATAGGATGGAAATTCAAAATATAAAAAACCGTTAATACTTATTATTTGAAAAGATAATTCGGTTGTCTTATCTATTGAATTCCAATTTCTTTTTCGGGCTAAGGTTAAGGAATCTCCAAGAAAGTCCCATATATAATCGTAATTAGCAGGGACGATAATTTCTGATTTTTCATTTTTTAATCCTTCATAACTAAATACTAAACCATCTGGAGTTTCTTTTTCTACGTAAAATTTACTAAGTTTCTGTGAATTAACGAATTGTGCACAAAATAAAAATAAAAAAAAGAGTATACTTTTAAGTCCTATTTCTCTGTTAATTACAGTGAAATAGTGAAGTATACTCTTTATTGAAAATCTAAAAAAAAACAAAATAAGGTAATAAATAATTTTGATAGTGAGAATTTAATTGGACAGTGTAACTAAATTCATACCAAAATAAAATTAATAAAAATCTTCTTCTTTTTGAGGCTCTAAAGATTTTGAATCATCTTTATTAGCTGCTTTTTTTGCTTTTTGTTCTTCTTTAAATTTCCCCCAAGCTGTCCATTGCTCTGGGGTTAAAATTTTCTGTAATTTTACATCAGCCGATGTTTGAGCTGCTTGCATTTTAGCTTTTTTAGCAGATTTATCTGTCAGTTTTTTTACTTCTGCTTTTGCATTTTCTCTTTCAATTAGCACAACTTTAACATCTGCTTGTTGATTATCTTTCAAACCTACACGACTCGTCATCATTCTTAAAACTCTGATGGCTCTATCTTCAGGAGAAAGGCTTTTTTGTTTCGCTGGTGTTGAAGATTGTGGTGCCGCAACTACGTTAGTTTGCGCATAAGATGCTGCAGTAAATGCAAACATCGCTAAGGATAAAATAATTGATTTCATTGTTTTGAATTTTAGTTTATGTTTTTCTTTGATGGTTAAAATTAGAAAGTTTAAAAGTAAGTATTTTTTAACTCCGAGAAACATTCTTTTTCATAAGAAAATGTTGAATTGAATTGAACAGCAGATAAGATTCTGAATCTACAATATATCCATTCGACTCATAAAAAGGCACTGCATTTTCTCTAGCATGTAAAATAATTTCTGTTGTTTCTGGATATTGCTTCAACCCTAATTTCTCTGCATATTTAAGCATTATTTTACCAATACCTTTTTTCTGAAAATCAGTTCGCACTGCCATAAATCTAATTTGACATTGGTTGTCATTTAATTTATGAATTCTTGCTACAGCTATTGCAGTTTCAGAATTATCTATGATGAGTGTATGCAATGAGGTTGTATCATCTTCACTTTTTTCAGAACCTTTCGGTTCATTCCACGGCTTTCTCAACACCTCAAACCTCAGTAAAAAGTAAGCTTCCCATTGCATTGCAGTTAAAGGTTGAATGATTTTCCAGTCAGCCATAATTAATAAGTCCAGTTTTTAATTCCTGATGCCCAAAACAGATAAGCGATAGATTTTGCGTATTTTGACTCAAACTCGGCAAGTTTAACTCCCGCATTTATCAAATTTGTTTCTCTTGTATTTACAATAAAAAGAGAACTTTCTCCATTTTGAAATTTAATAATCTCACCAGCAAGTAATTTTTGGAGCGCTACAACTACTTCGTTTTGCCTTATCAACTGAATTTCCAAGTTTTTAAGCGTATTGTAGCTTGTATTTACTTCCACACCAATTCCTCGTTTCAAATCTATCATTTCTAATTCTTGCAACGATATTTTTGTTTTAACTACTTGCAGTTTGCCTCGTTCTTTTCTTAAAAACAAAGGCATTCCAACAGATAAACCGAATTTATAATTATTGGATAAAAAAATATTCTGAGAAATATTAGGCGTTGTGCTTTCTGTTAAAAAGTTATAATCAAGGTTTACAGTTGGTTTTAGCATTTCCGTTCTAAACCTTTTTTCGAAAGTTAGCTGCGCTAGTTTCCCTTCTATTTTCATCAATTCAGGGTGATTAATTAATGCAAAATTTCTTAAACTATCTAGCAAACTTATTGAAAATGAATATTCTATCGGATTAATAAAAAAAGGAATTGCTTCACTGCTTAATTCTAAAGGTCTTGCAATAGAATCCCAAAGGTGAACAGACAATCGAAGTCGCGCATTATTTAATTCCAATTTTGATTGTTCCAATTGGATATTTCTCTGCAGCATGTTCCCGTATGCTTCGAGTGTATCTAACATAGCTGAATTTCCCAATCTCGACGTTTCTTTTACAAATAAAAATCTTTGTTTTGCTAAAGAATCGGCATTGCTAACAAAATCTAATTGTCGCCAAGAAAAGTACCATTCCCAATAATCATTAGAAACATTTAAAAGCGTTTTGTTAATTAATTTAACTTGCTCAGCTTCAGCAATTCTAGATAATTGTTGCGCCTGTCTTAAAGCATTTCGTCTTTCGTCTATAAACAAACCAGCTCCTATTGGAAGTGAATAACCTGCAAACACTAAACCTGCGTCAGGTGTAGAATTTTCAGCACTTACAAAAGCTCCACGATTTCTTTCCAACCCTCCTTTAAAATCCCCAATCCATGCAGGAACCTTTAATACGGCGTCTAATTTATTGTAGTAAGTTGTTTCATCATACCTTTTTTCAGAAAAATCACCTGCAAACTTTGGATCGAAAAAACCCCTTGCTTCGCGTATTTCAAAGCGAGCTTGTTCGGGTAAGAGTTTCGCTTGTTTTACTATAGGATGAAAAGCATTTACGTATTCAAAAACAGCTTTAATTGTAACAGAACCTATCTTAACGGTGTCTTTATCATTTAATTGAGCAGTGAGAGATGTTGAAACACAAAGAAAAATTAAAAGAAGTGCGTTATTTCTCATTCTTAGTTCCACGTGCAGTTCTATTTACTTTTAAATCTTTTTGAAGGTTCGGCGGGAATCCATTGAGTTGACGCCACAGCTCAAACCAAATCGGCACATTATCTAGCATTGCCCAAGCGATTGCGCCACTTCCCATTCTAACTTGTTTTGGCCAAGGTTCTTCATCTGGATCGGCTGTAATTAAAACTCTAAATTTACCATTTTCACTTTCAACAACATCCACTACTTGAATAAGTCCGCCAAAGGTTCCTACACTTGCATTGGGCCAACCAGAAAAAACAATGGCAGGCCATCCATCAAATTGAATTCTTACTTTTTGCCCTTTTCTAAGTAAAGGAATATCCATTGCTTTTACATAAATTTCTGCGGCAACTTTAGGAAAAGCTGGCATTATAGTTACAACTGATTCTCCTTCTTTAATATTTTCACCAATACCGACCCTAACGGCTTTTAAAATATAGCCATCTTGAGGCGCTCGAATGGTGTAAAAAGTATTACGAACTAACATGCTCGCATATTCATTCTGCAATTTTGCTAAATCACCTTCAGCTTCAGCCACGTAAGCCAAGGTAGAATTCCTATCAGAATCTGCTTTTGAAACTTTTTCCATATAATCTGCGCGGATGGAATTTAGCTCGATTTGAGCATTCAAAAGACTATTCTTAGCTTCAAGAAGCTTATTTTCTTGGGAGATAAGCTTTGCTGAAGATTGCTGAAATTTTTCCTGCCTTTTTTGATATTCAACTTGAGAAATTAATCCTTTGCTGTACAAATTCCTACCTAAGGTGAGCTGTGTATCGGCTATAGCGTAATTGATAATCTCCGCCACTAAATCAATAGAATCTGATTTTACTTTTAATCTTCCCTGATAGACCTTGTTAGTGGCTTGTTGCAATTTTAGTATTAAGCTTGAATTTAAAGCTCCTATTTGGTTTGATAACGATTGCGCCTTATCAAAAGTAGATTTGATAGCAGATTGTTTAGCGCCAACCTGCTCTTGCAGTCTTGGAATTAATTCTGGATCTAAAAATTTTTCTTTTATTTCAGACAACACCATAATAGTGTCACCAACGTTTACAAATTGCCCCTCTGCAACTGCCCATTTATCAATTCTACCAGCAATAGGTGACTGTATATTTTGTGGTCTATCTTGCGGAGAAAGTGCAGTTAATTGTCCTGTCCCATCTACATTCTGCTGCCAAGGGACAAATAAAATAATAATTAAAAGGATAAATAAACCAAGTATCCACCATGTTACAATCCTTCCAAATTTTGGTGTACTAACAAGTTGAATTGCATAAAACGTATGTTTTTTCAATTCTTTCTCAACTGAGGTAGGAGATATATTTGTCATAACTATTCGTTTTGAGAAAGTAAACCTTTATATTCACTTTGCTGAGAAAGAAAATCAAATGTACCTTCTGCAACAATTTTTCCCGAATGGAAAATTATAATTCTGTCGCATTCTTTCATAAGAAACGGATCTGTAGAAACAGCTATTAAAGTGGTATTTGATTCTTTACTGCAAATGTTTTTTACTATTGCTGCTTTCTCTGATTTTTCTAATTTATCGAAAAAATCATTAAAAATAAAAAGCTTGGGTTTTTTGATGATACACCTAGCCAAAATTATTTTACGAACAGCAGAACCTGAAATACCTTTTCCTGTAGGAAGCAATTTGGTATAAATACCATTCTTTAGTGAATTAACAAAATCAATAAGACCAGCACTTTCTAACGCTTTTACCACTTGAATTTGAGAAATACCGGGTTTTCCCAGACGTACATTTTCTTCAATTGTGCCTTCAAATATTTCGTCCTGAGAAGTATTAATTGCGACCGCATCGTGCAAATCTGTAAGGTGAATATTTTTTAAAGAAATTCCATTTACTGTTGCCACACCATCATAATTATTTAGCAATCCTGAAATGATATGTGTAAATGTATTTTTACCAGAGCCATTTGTACCCGTAATACATACCTTTTCACCTTTCTTAATTTTTAAATTTATGCCATTTAAGATTTTTTCTTTTTTCTCGGGATATGAGTAGGACAGATTCTTGGTTTCCAATTCAAATCCTTCCTCATCTAACAGCGTGCTTATTCTAATACCTTGCGGCGCATCCAAGGGTAAATCCGTAACATGACCAATTTTATCGAGCGCAGTTAAAACATCATAAACTGTATCTAAGTTCAAAATAATTTTCTCAATTGCTCCTACAATAAAAATAATAACTATCTCAGAAGCAACAAATTGACCCAAGCTAATTTCTCTATTTACTACCAGTAAGCAACCAATTATTAAAGTTCCTCCGGTTACCAATATTTTAAAAACAGTAATATTTAAATATTGCGTGAGTAGTACTGAGAAGTGACTTTTCCTAGCCCCTAAATATTCATCAACATAATCATCCGTTTTATCTAGAGGCATATTCGTAAAACCCGCTGATTTAAAGGTATAATTATTTCTAGCCAATTCTTCAAACCAGGCCACTATTTTGTACTTATACTTGGATTCGTATATACTACTTTGTAAACCTTTTTTGCCCGTAATTGTAAAAACAATCAACAAAAGAACAAATAGAAAAATACCGAAAAAAACAAAAGAAATATTATAAAAAGAAAGTAATAAAAGCCCGAATATTATTTGCAATGCTGCCGTGGTAAGGTCGAGAAGTATTTTGGAAAAACCTTTTTGTAGGGTTATTACGTCAAAAAAACGATTCATTAATTCTGGAGGATGTGATTTTAGCAATGCTTCAGTTTTAATGCGAGGAATTCTAAACGCAAATTCAAAAGCTGCCCGTGCAAAAATTCTCCGTTGTAAAATCTCTACTAAGTAAATTTGCATTATCTGCAAACCCCCAGCTATTATAATTCCAATAATTACAAAGGTGATTAAAACTATAACTCCATCAAATAAAAGACCGCCCGAAATTCGCCCTATAATTGCTTGAATACCAAGCGGTAATGTTAAATTAATTATTCCAATAACGAAAGAATAAACATAAATATAATAGATGTTAATTTTTTCCGTTTTAACAAATTTCCAAAATCTTTTTAAGGGAGTATAATGATTCACTTCTCCACGCATTTGATTGTCTATATCAGCGCCAAACATTGAATTTAGCGCAACTGGACATAATGAAAATAAAAACCGATTCTCGTCTTGAGTAATATTAGTTTTGTTACCTGCTTGTATAACGCAGCATTCTTCATAAGAGAGCAAAGAAGTTATCCAACTTTCAACTTCAATGGGTAAGATTTCAACAGTTTGGCTTGACTGAACAAACCATGCTTTTAAACCATTATTCTCCTCATTAAAAATTATAGGTATTATTTCATCATTCTTGTAAGCAAAAAGAACAATGGGAAAAGACAGGTTCTTTAAAACTGTTTTAAGTTCACTTAAAGTAAACTCTTGCTTAACAAAAGAAAGATTAACTGCAGTGGAAACATCCGTTAGTGACTGCAAGTATTCTTCAAAAGCATTTTCTTGAACATTTAATTGTTCAATGGAGCGACGTACTTTTAAATCATTCGAATCAATTTTAAATAATTCTGTTAACTTTCTAAGAATGAGAGCTATGCTACTATTTGAAATCAAAATACTTTTTATAAAATTGGACACAAACTTAAGCCATAAATCGACTTAAAATAAAAATTTTCGAGGCAAATTTAAACAAATTTTGAGCCACTATTTTTCAAGAGACTCTAAGATATCTGAAGGAGCAAATTGCAGCCTCGAAAGATTGGCATAAATTCCATTCGCTTTATTAATTAATTGCTCGTGCGTGCCCGACTCTGCTATTATTCCATTATCAAGAACTATAATCTTACTTGAATTTCTAATGGTTGATAATCTATGTGCCACAATAAATGAAGTTCTTCCAATCATTAACTTTTCAATAGCTTCTTGCACCAATCTTTCTGATTCAGAATCTAGGGAAGAAGTTGCCTCATCTAAAATTAAAATGGAAGGATTCTTAAGCACAGCTCTAGCAATTGCAATTCGTTGTCGTTGCCCTCCGCTTAAAGTAATTCCTCTTTCACCAACAACAGTTTCATATTTATCTGGAAAAGAAGAAATAAAAGAATCAGCATTCGCATTTTTTGCAGCTTCAATAACTTCATCCATGGAAGCGTCGGGATTTCCATAAAGAATATTCTCTCGAATTGTTCCTCCAAAAAGCATTACATCTTGTGGCACAATAGCCATTTGATCGCGCAATTGAGTAAGACTGTAGGAACGCGCATCTACATTATCAATTAAAATACTGCCCGAATCTGGTTCATAAAACCTCAATAACAATTGTGTGATAGTAGATTTTCCGGCACCGCTAGAACCAACAATGGCGATACTTTCACCAGATTTAGCTTCAAAACTTAATCCTTTTAAAACCATGACTTCTTTTCTTGCTGGATAGGAAAATTCTACGTTTTCGAATTTTACATTTCCTAAAAAACGAAGGGCTGTTTTTTTATCAAAATTTAAATCAATATTCTCAGGAGTTTGGTCTAAGATTTCAAATATTCGTTCTGTTGCTCCTACAGCTTTTTGAATTTGAGCATACAATTCTGCAATTCCACCAATTGAAGCTCCTATAAACGAAGTATAAATTACAAATGAAATTACTTCACCAAATGAAATTCTATTTTCTTGCAGCAATTGCGTGGCGTACCAAACAATACCCACTATTGCTCCAAATAATGCTAGAATAATAAAAGAAGCAAACAAACCTCTAGAAAATGCTGATTTCATTGAAAGGGCTGCAATTTCTTTAATTGATTTTTGGTACCTATTAACTTCAACTGCCTCATTTGCGAATGCTTTCACATTTACAATTCCTTGCATTGTTTCTTGCACCACGATATTAGAATCTGCTACAGCATCGCTCACTTTACGACTAATCTTCCTAATATATCTTCCAAAAATAATGGCCACTACAACTATCGCGGGAATTAACGCCAGCATAAATAAGGTAAGCTTAAATGATATAATGGAAATAAAAATAATTCCTCCAATTATCAATATTATTTGCCTTAAAAATTCTGCTAATGTGGTGGTAAAAGTATCCTGAATTTGAGTAATGTCAGCGGAAATTCGACTATTGATTTCCCCTACCCTCGTTTTAGTAAAAAACGACATTGGTAATTGAATTAACTGCTCATACAGGTGTTTCCGCAATCTAACTAAAGTATTTTCTGTGGTTTGTGAGAAAAGATAAATCCTAAAAAAAGAAAAGAAGGCTTGTAGAAATAAAATTCCCATCAACAATCCTGCTTTTAGATTAATGTCTTTAATACCACCTTCAGTTTTTGCAGCATTTACTAATTGTCCTATAAGCATAGGAAATGCAAGTGCTGTAGCGGAAGTTAAAGCTAAAAAAATGAGTCCTGCAATGTATTTTCCTTTATCTGGTTTAAGGTAAGAGAAAAGCCTACTTGCCTTTTGCAAAGAAGATTTATTGAGTTTTGCCTTTGGAAGGTCTTCTGATGAATTTTTACGTGCCATAAATTTGATGCAAACCTAATCAATTAACATGGTCTCTTAAATGTAAATTTCTCAATTTCGGGGCAAATATTCCCGCAAATAGAGTTATACCAATCGTCATGCTGCCACCAAAAATAACGGAAGGAATTAATCCCATAATTTTTGCTGCTAATCCTGATTCAAACGCCCCGATTTCATTAGAAGAACCAATAAAAATACTATTTACAGCAGTTACGCGACCACGCATTTCATCGGGTGTTAAAAATTGTAAAATATTAGTACGAATAATTACCGAAATGGCATCAAAAGCGCCACTCATTAATAATAAAACAAAGGAAATCCAATAAATCTCGGAGAGCGCAAATCCTATGATACAACATCCGAAAAGCCCTACTGCTGTTAATAAAACTAAACCAGAATTGCGCATTATGGGGAATCGAACAATTACCATACCCATAATGATTGCTCCTATAGCTGGTGCGGCTCTTAAAATACCTAATCCTTCTGGACCTGTGTGCAAAATTTTATCTGCAAAAATTGGCAATAAAGCCACCGCTCCTCCGAATAAAACAGCAAACAAATCGAGCGAAATAGCACTTAAAACGAGGTTATTATTCCAAACAAAGCTTAATCCTTTTCTGAGGCTTTTAATTATGGGCTCTTTAATAGCTTGAGAAGGAGCAAACGAAGGTAAAGTCGTAAATAGTACTAAGGACACTAAAACCAAAACTGCACATAACATATAAGTAACTTCTTTACCATAAAAACCATACACAAGTCCTCCTACTGCGGGGCCTGAGACAGAGGCGACTTGCCAAGCAGAGGTATTCCAAGTAATTGCATTTGCGAGCAATTCTCTAGGTACTATTTGCAGAAGCATAGATTGAATTGAAGGACCTGCAAGACCGCGTGAAAGTCCAATAAGACCTGCAGCAGCGTACAATGAAGCAAGTTGTGCGGCAGTATCAAAATTAAATATATTAAATGCAATAAATGTGAGAAAAATCGCACAGACGGCAAACAGACTAATTGCTCTTACGGCTATTGTTTTTCTCTTGTAAACGTCTGCCCAATGTCCTGAAAATAGCAATATTGCCATATAAGGCAGTGCTTCAAACAAACCAGTTAAACCCAGTGATAATGGATCTTTTGTTAAATCGTATACTTGCCAACCAAGCGCAACAGATTGCAGTTGGATTGCCATAGTTAAAAAAAAGCGGGCAGTTAGAAATCTTCTAAAAGATGCTATTTTGAATGCTGCTGTGGTATTTACCATTCTAGATAATGCCTGCAATTAGCATTAAAGCAATAAAAGTTAAAAATGAAGTTATTGTTTTATGAATCAAGGAAATTTCAATTTTCTTGAGAAACTTATTGCCTACATAAGCTCCTACAAAAGCAGAAAGTGTAACAAACAAAAGTTGAAGATTGTTTGTTTGAAAATTATCACTTCTCAAAAACCAAGTATATAATGGAATTCGTGTTAAATCAATACAAAATGCTATTGCAATTCCTGTGGCAATAAATTTTTCTTTGGAAGAAATGGTTTTGATCAAAAACATGCTACGCAGCGCACCTTGATGACCGGATAAACCACCAAAAAATCCTGATAAAACTGCTCCTACTGGGAGATATTTCTTATTTATTTGTGTTGATTTAATTTTTTCATTTGTTTCAATAACTACAAACAAAAGCATCAAACCGCCGATGAGAATTTTCAAAAATGTAATTTCAAAAGTTCGATTTAAAATAGAATAGTTCAATAAAACCTCGTCTTGCATCCATTCATTTAATACAAAACTTCCAAAGATTGCTGCTGGTATTGCAAAAAGTGAAAATTTAAAGACGAAATCCCATTGAATATTTCTATATACTAACAAAAATTTAAAGCAATTATTTAAAAAATGAACAAGTGCCGTAATTAGAATTGCTATTTCTACTGGATAAACGATGCAAAATACAGGTAACAGTAAGGTTCCTAAGCCAAAGCCACTGAAAAACGTGAGCAAAGAAGCAAATAAAGCTACAAGGGCAATTAAAATGGTTTCCATTTAAGATTCATGCAGCAAGTTCATTTGAATGCACGCCACAACTCCAGCAGTTTCAGTTCTTAATCTACTTTTTCCTAAAGAAACTGCAACATAATTTTTTGCCAATGCCTTCTCTACTTCTTGAGGACTAAAATCTCCTTCTGGTCCAATTAAAATGCAAATGTTATCTGTTGCTGCAGCAACTTCTTTAAATGGAACTTTTGTACTTTCAATACAATGCGCAATGCAAAGTTTCCCAGTGTGTTCGGCTTGAAGGAATTGATCTAAAGAAACACTTTCATTCACCGTTGGCAAATACGTTTGCTTTGATTGTTTCATGGCAGCCTGAACTATTTTTTCGAGTCTATTTTGTTTTACTATCGTCCTTTCGGATCGTTGTGCAATAATGGGTGTAATCTGGTCAATTCCAACTTCGGTGGCTTTTTCTAAAAACCATTCGAGTTTTTCCATCATTTTTGTTGGGGCAATTGCAATGTGTAACTGGTATTTTCTTTTTAGCTCTGATTCTATTTTTCGAATGTTACCAATAACACTATTTTTTTGGTGAACTAATTGAATTTCGCCTTCAAAAATACCGCCAATACCATCTAATAATTGAACTGTTTCTCCTACCTTCAACCTAAGTACTCTGGCCAAATGTAAACTTTCATCTGCATTTAATGGAAATTGGTTTCCTGTAATTCCTTTGGCTAAAAAAAGATGCATACCTCTAATAAAAATGATGAAAAATCAGCTAATAAACAATCCAATTATTGAATATCGAAACTACTTGTAAATTGCTCCGAATCCATATCAACATCAAAGTCAATCCCTTCTAACAAATCGGCACTCACTTTTCGTACGTTTTTAGCTACTTCGTTTCCTTTATCATTAATTTCTATCGAAAATTCTACCGCGTCTCCATCTTTGATTTCATTAAAGTCTCCTTCCACTACATCCAAATAATGGAAAAATAAATTATTAGGAGGAAAGGCAACAAATCCATATCCGCTTTTCATATTAAGGGTTTTGGATATTTTCATATCGCCTTTATCTACAATGTTTTTATAGGTTTTGGGAGCACTTTCTTGGGAAACAAACAATCCTGCAACTAAAGGTTCTCTCTCTCTTTCAACATCATCGATTATAGTGTGCATTGCAACAGGATAGGTAACTTCCTCGAGCATATCTTGTGAAGTTCTTGTTATAATTTCTCGTCCTGTATCGTCAGTATATTCAAAATCCCAACTCAACACCATAACTCGTGTGCCCAAAGTATTTACCTTTCTAATTAAAGGAACAAAATCTCCGTCTGAAGTAATTAGCACCATGACATCGTATTTCTTCATCCACACTAACTCTAGTGCTTCAAGTGCTAACCACACGTCAATTCCTTTTTCTTCCTTTCTCCCAGCTCTAGTGCGTAAAGGTAAATAGTGTGTTACAACACCTTCAGACATTAATACATCATCAAATAGTCTATCGTTGTATAATTGATTTCCGCGCTGACTCGCTTCATAAGCACTCATTCGTCCTCTAAAATAATGAGCATCAACAACATGACATAATTTGTATTCCGTTTCTAACTCTTCACAAACTTGGTGTCGAATGAAACTATGCAAGCCCGCAATGCTAATTCTTCTTCTTTTTGCATGAAAATAATTGTAATAATTACTCACATGTAGGAAATAATTTCCATCATAAAACACTCCAATCTTAACAACACCATCCTTCTTGTCTCTCATAATTTGCTTAGGTATAGATTTAATAAACGTAACTGAATTTAAGAAGCGAATATTAGGACACAATAAATCAATTAGGAGTTTCTGCTAAGAATGAAACTAATACTTAATAATACTTATCTAATTAATAACGAATACCAATATATCTTCTATGAAACAAATGTAAAAAGATTTTGAAGAGAAGCATCATTCAGCGAATAATTTATGCGTGATATTTCCTTTTTATTGATTAATTTTTTGGTATTTGGAGGAATTCGTAGGGTCAAGTTCACCTAATATTTGGAGTACCTGAGTTTTTTCTGCAGGAGAAGCCTGTTTGAAAATGTTGATGAGTTCATCTGTTTTTGCATTGAACCAAACTTGCACGTTAAAAGATGAAGGTCTTTGTTTATTTACCTGTTGAATTTTTTGAAGCGCTTCAATAATTGCAGTTCGGCCAAGGTCTGGTTTGGTGCTTAATACATCCATTCCCATTCTATGATAATTGTAATTCGCCTCACGTAGCGGTTTAAAAATTGGATTAAGGTAATTTTCTGTTAACCAAAATCTGTTTCTAGGAGGAACATCATTCGCTTTCCAACCTTTAGCAGCATCTTGGTTGGCATTTATAACGGCTTGTTGTGCTTTTTGCCAAAAATTTGTGCCACCATCTACACTGTAACTGTCGTAATCGAAAGCTAAAATTACATAAGCATAGTAACTCAATAAACTTCCTAAGCCTGAAACATAAGCAGCGTCGGCCCATTCAATAGGTTGAAATTCTAAATACTTAAACCTAACAGATTCATCCATAAAATTAAATAGCACAGAGTTGTAATTTGTCCCAAAAACAGGTCTTCTTATTTGAATTTGCAAGGACCCTTCCATTTCATCAGGTTGGGTGTACTTTAGAATATTAAAAGTGAGGTTGCATTCTATCCGCTCGTCTCTTTTAAACTGATCGTTAGACCACCTCGTGTTATTCATAAATTCTCTTACAGCAGTTTCAAGTGTAATAAATATTCTTTTATCACTTAATTGAACAGCTTGTGATAGCACCGAAACGCGACAATTGAACTCTTGTGCGTTGAGTTGTTTTAAGGAGACAATTCCTAAAAGTACACATCCTAATATTCTAAGCATTTTTAACAATGTTATTTATAAAATCAGCAATATCGGCAGCAACGTCGAGCTTTGATTTTTTTTCAAACGACTCCCATTGCAATTTCTTGTTCAAGATTGAAATTTTATTGTATTCATTACCAAAAACATCATTCTCATTGGAATATTCATTGAGTACAATAAAATCGAGATTTTTATTCTTCAATTTTAATTCTGCATTTGCTTTTGCATTTTCAATTTCCAAAGCAAATCCACCAACAAGTTGATTTGAAGATTTCTTAGAAGCTATTTCTGAAAGTATATCATCTGTCTGCACTAAATCTAATTGAATATCAGATGATGTTTTCTTTATTTTTCCAGCAACCGAATTTTTTGGCTTGTAATCAGCAACAGCTGCCACAAACAGAGCAACGTTGCTAACAGCGAATCTTTCCTTTACAGCGTTGCGCATTTGTGAAGCCGAAATCACTTTTACGACTTCTACAGATTTATTTGAGGGTGAAATAGTTACAGGACCTGAAATGATAGTAACTTTTGCTCCTCGGTTGGCAAGTTCATCTGCAATTGCATAACCCATTTTACCAGATGAATTATTCGAAATGTATCTTACATCATCAATTTTCTCTTGCGTTGGTCCAGCTGTAATTAATACATTAAGATGTTTCAATTGATTTTGAATGGCAAAGAAATGCTCTAACTTATTTACAATATCTTCAGGCTCAAGCATTCTCCCCTCGCCCACTAAACCGCTTGCCAATTCGCCAGATTGTGGATGGAAAATATGATTTCCATATTGTTCTAGGCGGTTAATGTTATTTTGTGTTGAAGGATGACGCCACATGTCAACATCCATTGCAGGTGCAAAAAACACGGGGCATCTTGCTGAAAGGTAAACTGCTTGAAGTAAGTTATTACAAATACCATTGGCACTATTGGCTAGCGTATTGGCACTAGTTGGAGCAATAAGAACAGCATCTGCCCATAAACCAAGTTCTACGTGATTTACCCATTCACCTTGGCTTCCGGTAGTAAATTCACAATGAACAGGATTGCGAGACAGAGTACTTAAAGTAAGTGGAGTAATGAATTCTTGTGATGAATGCGTCATTACTACTTTAACTTCTGCACCCGCTTTTACTAAAAGACGAGCCAGCATTGCGCTTTTATAAGCAGCAATGCTGGCTGTAACTCCTAGAATAATTTTTTTACGGAATAACATTTCCGTAGGAATTATTTCTCAGTAGGTTGATCTTTCGAAGGATTCCTGTGGTACACTTTGCCTTCTTGAAATTCATGAATTGCAATAAGTGTAGCTTTAGGTTGACGCTCGTAATGTCTTGAAATTTCTATTTGTTCACGATTTTCAAAAATCTCTTCTAGGTTATCTCCTGTAGAAGCAAATTCAGAAAGTTTAGCGTTCAATTCTTCTTTCACATTTAAAGCAATTTGATTTGCACGTTTAGAGATGATAGAAATCGCCTCATAAACATTGTCCGTATCGCCTTCAAGAAGACGGATATCGCGAGTTACTGTTGTATTTTCTACTGCCATTTTTTTAATTCGTCCTGTGGACTTAAGATTTTGGTTTCAATATGTTAAACTGCTCATTCGCCTTAATGAATATTGATTCGGCTTCACGTGCATATTTTCCGGATGCAAATTTATCAATAAAACTGTAATAAGCATCAACTGTATTCTTATATCTTTCAAATTTTTTAGAATCGATGCTGTTTTCGGCTAATAAATAAGATGCTTTTACTGTTAGAAACATCAATTCCTCCTTATAAATTGTATTCGGAAAATCTTTTACCGTATTTTTAAAACTAACAATAGCTGCCTTATAGTCCATAGTTTTAAAGAACAATTTACCTGTATCTACACTTTTATATTCTAATTTCAAACGCAATTGGTCAATCAAATCATTACATTCAGCAACACGGGTGCTACTTGGATATTGATTTACAAACAATTGCATTTCTTCAATAGCTCTTATGCTATTTGATTGATCGAGTGTGTAATTTGGAGAGCCCAAATAGTAGCAATATGCATTCATAAAAGCGACTTCCTCGGCTCTTACGCTTCCTGGATATGTTTTTACAAATTGAGAAAAGTGGTATTCCGCACTTATTAAATCGTCCATGTAATAATTACAGTAACTGTAATAGTAATAAATATCCTCTGCATTTACCGTTCCTCTGTAAACACTAACTAATTCTTCTAAGAGTGGAAAAGCTCTGTTGTAATCTTTCTTATTGTATAATTGGAGCGCCAACTCATATTTCTTGGTGTAATCTGTTCCTTTTACAATTTTCGAATAATTACTGCATCCAGAAATAGTTATTACCACTATGAGAAGTAAACTCCATTTTTTAATTTCAAACATGCTGCAAAAATAATATTTTATGTGAATAACGAATCCATATCGAAATTTATGATAAACATGATATTTTCATACATTTGCAAAAAATATCAAAACCCGTAAGATGGATTTGTTCGAAAAACTTAAATTAAATCGTGGACCTCTTGGTTCATACGCAAAAGATGTGCATGGCTACTTTACTTTTCCAAAATTGGAAGGTGAAATTGGGCCAAGAATGATATTTCGGGGAAAGGAAAGATTAAACTGGAGTTTAAATAATTACTTAGGTTTAGCTAATCATCCCGAAGTTAGAAAAGCAGACGTGGAAGGAGCCGAAGAATTTGGCATGGCATATCCGATGGGAGCTAGAATGATGTCTGGAAATTCTAATTTACACGAGCAATTAGAAAAAGAGTTAGCCGAATTTGAACACAAAGAAGATGCTATATTGTTAAACTTTGGTTATCAAGGAATTATGTCTTGTATTGATGCTTTAGTGGACAGGCATGATGTAATAGTGTATGATTCTGAATCACATGCATGTATTATTGATGGTGTGAGATTGCACATGGGAAAAAGATATGTATTTCCGCATAACGACATTAGAAGTTTAGAAATACAATTAGAGCGAGCAACCAAATTAACAAGCGAAACAAATGGATCTATTTTGGTAATAACAGAAGGGGTATTTGGAATGAGCGGTGACCAAGGGAGATTAGCTGATATAGTTGCATTGAAGAGTAAATTTCAATTCCGACTTTTAGTAGATGACGCTCATGGTTTTGGTACTATGGGAAAAACAGGTGCAGGAGTTGCTGAGGAGCAAAATTGTATGGATGGAGTGGATGTTTATTTTGGAACATTTGCAAAATCAATGGCAAGTATAGGAGCTTTTATTGCTTCTGATGCCCAAGTTATTGAGTATTTACGTTATAATATGCGTTCTCAAATATTTGCAAAAGCATTACCAATGCCTTTAGTTGTTGGCGCAATAAAAAGGTTAGAGCTATTAAAAACGCAACCTGAATTAAAAGACAATCTTTGGAAAATAACTCATGCATTGCAAGATGGATTAAAAGAAGCTGGGTTTGATATTGGAAAAACTCAATCGCCAGTTACACCTGTATTTTTAAATGGTTCTATTCCTGAGGCTGCAAATTTAATTTACGATTTGCGTGAGAATTTCAATATTTTCTGCTCCATGGTTGTTTATCCAGTGGTTCCAAGGGGAGTTATTATGTTGAGATTAATTCCAACTGCTGTGCATAGTTTAGAAGATGTGAAATACACGATAAGTGCATTCTCAAGTATTGTAGGCAAATTAAAAGCCGGAGCTTACGAAAGAGCAATGGAAAAAGTATTGTAATTTTTATAAAAGATAGATTTTAAAAGCCTAAAGAATTAATTTTTTAGGCTTTTTTTATTATTCGAAAAATGTGGTTACGTCAGTTTTTTGGTCTTCATAAACATTTAGGGTTTTGTAGTTCTTTATTTCTGGAATTTCAAACCCCATGAAAAGTACATCATCTGTTTGCTCCTCATCGCCCCTCCATTTAAGAAACAATTCTTTTAAAAGTCTCTTTTGATTGTAAATTTCGCCTGTGTTGCCAAACAAAAGACTTTCTTTTAAACGTTTTGATAAAATCTTTTTTCCATCTTTATTAAATTGATCTGTCACGCCATCTGTAAAAATATAAAACCGGTCTCCTTTTTTTAATTGCAGCGTAACAGAGTTAAATCTTTGGAATGATGGATGTCGAAGTGTAGTTCCTCCAATTCCAGATTTATTAGGTTTTAATTCAGATATTTCGCCATCTATTAATAATAATATTGGCCTATTTGCTCCTGAAAATACTAATTCATTATTAGAAGGATTGTATCTAAATAATGCGACATCCATTCCGTCAGTTATTGAATCCAATTTTTCATTCTCTTTCAAGATATCAATTACAAATTCATTTAATTTATCGAGAATATTACTTGGCTCTAAAATTCCCATTATTTTA
>Ga0105049_10002596_pt1 | contig 21403 bp, 15 predicted proteins | sample MAT06_FD_78087 | JGI IMG/M metagenome (GOLD analysis project Ga0105049, IMG submission 78087) | Freshwater microbial communities from Lake Fryxell liftoff mats and glacier meltwater in Antarctica - MAT-06 | ecosystem: Environmental > Aquatic > Freshwater > Ice > Liftoff microbial mat | place...
AAAGCCCGCTGCGGAAACGTGTGATAGTTTTCGCCAAGCTTCTCAATGCCTAAGCGGTTCAGGTAATTGGTCAGTACGGGGTCTGAGTTGCGGTAGCGACCCACCGTGTTGGGAAGCCACTGCTGCGGTAGGTTGGCGGCATAGTTAAACGAGTTTCCGGCATCGGTGTACAGGTACAAATGGTCGGGGTAACCCAGGGCAGGGTCGAAATCGGGGTCCTGAGGAGCCCGGCAATACAGCCCGCTCGACATGTGCATAATGTCCATGATCCTGATTTTGGCCCTTGGATCGCCCTTGCCCTGCCACTGCGGAATGGGGGCCGGTTGGTCGAGTGTATAAACGCCTTTTTTCATCAGAATGCCCATAAGTGTCGCACTCAGGCTTTTTCCCATCGACCAGCTTTCCCAGGGCGTGTCTTTGCCGAATCCCTCGGCATACCGTTCCGCAATGATCCGGCCTTTGTAGGTCACCACAAAAGCGGCCGTTAGTGCTTCGGCGGGTTCAAATGCCGTAATGATGGCCTGCGTTACTTTGACCATGTCGATCTCAGGGGGCATAGGGCTGTTTGGCAGCACGTCGCCCATGGGCCAGGGCGTTGTGGCCGCATCGGGCAGGTTGCGAGGAACTGTTACCGGTTTATAATTCAAGGCATTGCGGCCTTCGGGTAACGTTACACAGCCCTGGCTCTGGTCGCCGGTGTAAATGGCTGTTCGGGTAATTCCGTTGGGCAACGTGATTGATACTGATTTTTTGGCGTAGTCGATAACGGGTGTGCCCACTTTGGCGCGTTCGGCATAAGGGCTGGAGAAATACCCCACGTTTTCGGCGGCAAAGTCTGGTTTCAAACCCGTGATGAACACCGCCGAACACATGATTTTAGCGTAGCCAGAGGTATGATGCGACAGCGCATCGCCAGGAGGTCCTTTGTACGGGGTTTTCAGGGATAGCTCGGCCCCGCGTGCAATAAGCTTTTCGCGGGCCGTTTGGGCCTGGCTGTGCAGGAGTCCTACACTCAGAAAAGCAACAAGAAAAACTGGTTTCAGCCAGTTCCGATCGGCAAAGTGGTCGTTCATCTTCATAGTTGGGAGGTTTTTCTGCCAAGGACAAGAATTTTTAGCTGACTTTCACCACAAACTATATTTCAACGGGTTAGCCGATAAATAAACAGGGCTGTTCGCTGAATCAACAGAGGGAACTCTTTGGTGTTCAGTGTTTCTTCGATGCTGTGTGCGCCCTTGCCCGATGCCCCCAGACCATCCAGGCAAGGCAGATACTGAGCAACAAACGAGATGTCGCCCGCCCCACGCAAACCGGGATCCGTGGCCGCTACCGGCCCCAGGCCCATGTCGTGGCTAAGTTTGTCGAGCTGGATACGGAGAGCGTCGTTGGCGGCTGTGGGTTCCATGCCCGGAATTCCGTCGGAAAACGAGATCGTAGCTTTGGTGAGGGGCAGGCTTTTATCCACAATTTCGCGCATTTTGGTGCGGGCATTCTCTTTCTGGGCTTCGGTCAGAAAGCGCAGATCGCCTTTAACCAGAGCCGTGCCCGCCACGATATTAGTTTTGCCGATGGTTTCGGCTTTGGCCGTTTTGTCGTCGTATTTCACCTCCGAACCGCCCACAATCAGGCCGGGATTAAACGTCAGGTATTGTTCCTGCCCCAATGTCCGGCGAAACTCGTTCAGAATCCTCACCGCTTCGTAAATAGCCCCGTAGCCCATATCGCTGAAAATCCGCGACGAGTGCCCCGTCCGGGCTTTCACATTCAGGGTCCAGCTACTCGATCCACGCCGACCAGTGGTCACTGTGCGTAGTCCGCCCGCCGTTTCGAATCCTAAAGCGATATCGCACTGTTTGGCCCGCGCCACAAAATCAGTCCGGCTGGCGGCACCGCCCCCGCTCTCTTCGTCGCCCGTGAAATAGATGGTAATCGAGGTATCGTCCAGCAGTTTTTGCTCATTTAGGGCTTTGAGCGCGGCAATGATCAGCACATCGCCCCCCTTCATATCATTGACACCCTGCCCCGAGGCCGTCGAATCATTGACGCGGGTGAACGGCTCCATGGATAGGCTTTTCTCGAAAACAGTATCTAAGTGGCCAATCAGGAAAAGCTTTTTGCCTTTCTTACCCTGCCGGGTCGCTACCAGATGACCCGCCCGGTTGAGGGAGTCGGGCAGGGTAACCCACTCCGTTTTGAACCCCAGTTTCTCAAATTCCTCGGCCATCAGTTTGCCCACCTGCCGAACGCCTTCTTTATTGAGCGATCCGCTGTTGATGTTGACCATTTTTTCCAGAAAGGCTTCGGTTTCGGGTTGTTGCCGACGGGCAGTCTCTACCACTTTTTGCTCGACTTTAGTTAACGTTTGGCTATACGTATTCAGGCTAAGTGTCAGAAACCCGACGATCAGAAAGTACTGTTTTTTCATGGTTGTATTCATTTTGGCGGTTTAAAATCGCGGTAAATCACTTCTGAAACGACTCCAGCACTCGTTTCACAACGCCGTCCATGGCTTTGGTGTCGATCCAGCGGACCACCATCACTAGCTCGTGTTCAGTGTCGACGTACACCATGTTGGTGCCGTTGCCCAAATGGTAGTAGCTACTGACGGGGGCCGAGGGCAACAACTTTGGGTCGGTGTTGAGAAAGTAATTCATGTAGCCGTACGTCGGCTGGGCAGGCGTAGGCGTAGTGGCCTGTTTGATCCATTGTTCAGAAATCAGTTGCCGACCGTTCCAGTTGCCTTTATTCAGGGTGAGCAGGCCGAACCGGGCCATATCGAGGGCGTTGATAAACATACCACCGCCCCAGTGTCCGCCCCCGCTCACCGACTGCACGGCCTGTCCGTCCAGTACAATCCACGAGTTGCGGTAGCCGGTCCAGCGCCAGGTGTTCGAGGCACCAATGGCGTCCATCACGTTTTCCTTTAATACCTGCGGCAGCGGTTTACGCCAAACACTGGTGGCGGCCAGAGCCAGGGCATTCACCCGCACATCGTTGTATTCGTACACCGCTCCGGGCAGGTTGCGTTTGCGGTTCAGCCATTTGGAGGGGTCGGCATCCGGGCGGTCGGCCCAATCGGTTTTGCCCCAGAGCGTACCCTCAAAATCGCTGGTCTGGCGCAGCATGTGATCCCAGGTAATGGTGCGGTTGTGCGGGGTCTCGAACGGGGTCAGCAGTTCGGGTTTACCAAAGTCTTCGGCTGAGCGCGTAACGGGCTGATTGTAGAGTTCGATAGGCGGGACGTACCCCGCCACGGTATCGTTTACGCTGCGGATCAGGCCCTTGTCCACGGCCAACCCAACCACAGTCGACAGGAAGCTTTTGGTAACGCTATGGGTAATGTCGCAGCGTTGCGGTTCGCCCCATTCGGCCACAATGTAGCCTTTGTACACAATCACTCCCGTTGGCTCACCCCTGTCGGCAAAAGGGCCAATGGCAGACCCAAAGGGCTCTTTGCCAAACGACTGGTAGTGCGACTGCTCCATGCTGCGCGGATTCTTGATTTCATTGTCGCGGTGGAAAGCAATGGCTTCCAGAAGTTTTGCCCCCGTCAGGCCCATCTCGGCCGGGGTCCTGCGCAGCCATTGGTGAGCGGGAGGGAAATACGCAGCTGTTTTGGTTGTAGCCTTGTTCTGAGCCAGGGCCAGAGAACTCCAGATCAGAAGCAGGGTAGTTAGCTTAAAGGGCATTTTCAGGTTGATTTTGACTACTTTGGGGGTGGTATCTGCCGGTTGCACTGGCTGGCTACTACGAAACGCCAATATAGAGTGAATCGACTGATAATAAAAAAGCCCCTACTCACTACAAGCAGGGGCCGGGATAGGCAGTAAAGAAAAATGTACTTAGTTGCAATTACTAGAAAATAAAGGAAAAGCTTGCTCCGTGCTTAGTAATTTTCTTGGCATGTGGCTCCGTTTAGCTCTCCAACTCAAACATCGCTTCGATTTCTACCGATATATTGCCGGGTAGCGAACCCATTCCTACCGCACTGCGAACGCCAATACCCCGCTCTTCGCCCCAGATTTGCGCAAAGAGTTCGCTGCATCCGTTGATCACTTTGGGATGTTCCTCAAAATCGGCTATACAGTTTACCATGCCCAGAATCTTAACCACCTGCTTTATGCGGTTCAGACTTCCCAGCTTGGCTTTCAGGGTCGATAAAATGGCCAGACCCGTTTGCTGGGCCGCTTCTTTGCCGAAGGCTATGTCCACCTCTTTCCCAATCCGGCCCGTCATCAGGCTGTCGTCGGGCCTATAAGGGCCATGCCCCGATACATAAATGAAGGTGCCCACAATAAGGCAGGGCTTGTACACCCCTTTGGGCGCGGGTGCGGGGGGCAATTGGAGGTTAGGGGCGTTGAACTTTTCGTCGGGGGTTGTCATGTTGTAAAGGGTGTTTATGCGTTGGCTTGCTGGTAATAGTATGTTGATAAATCGTCCCCAAAAGTACACAGACCCTTGCACAGGCCGTTTCATTTGCGCAACTTTCCGCGTTATTCGTCCTGACTTTTACCTCATCCATGAACACGCCCTCCCGCTCCCGCCTAATACGCCGGGCTATCCTTCTCTTCGCCTGTTGCCTTTCGTCTGTTGTCTTTCTTCTAAACTGTTCCCGCCTTTCGTTCAACGAGGTATCGGTGGTAGGCCGCAACTTCGACGATGAAGTGCAGCAGACGCAGAATCTGAGCTTTTCGTTCAATAAAAATGTGGGGCCAAAAGGCCAATTGAACGAGTGGGATTCTATCCAGTACGTGCAGTTTAAACCAGCGGTGCGCGGTAAATTCAAATGGGTGTCAGAAAGTGAACTCGTGTTTTCGCCCGCAGTTGCCTTCGACCCGGCCACCGACTACCGCGCCGAACTCACCGATGAGCTGCTCGATCGTGCAGCGGACAAAGACTTAAAAGTATCGGGGGAAGAAATTGCCTTTCACACGCCCTATCTGCAACTGATTGGCACCGAGTCGTGGTGGACTCGCTCCCGCGAAACGGGGCAGCCCGTGGCCAAACTCAAACTGAATTTCAACTACCCGGTGTCGGCAGGGGAGGTGGCTGGCAAAGTAACCGTGACGGGCGAAGATGATAAAGTCCTAACCACCCAAACGGCTCAGACAGAAGGCCAAACGGCTGTTGGCCTGACCCTGCCCAACGCACCTACCCCCAAAAATGCGCAACCCATTACCCTGAAAATCGACAAGGGAATCAAGGTGCCCAATACGGCGTACACCAGCCGCGAGGTAATTGAACAACCGGGCTCGTTGCCCAATAAAAACGCGGTCGAGATTGTGGATGTGCAGACCGGTTTTGAAAAGAACGGCAACAACGGACCGCGCGGTTACGCAAAGGTGATTACTACCCAGGAACTACAGCCAGGGCAAATTCGCCAGTTTTATACCATTCAGCCCGCCGTAGAAACCACGGCCGAACTAACCGAAAATGGCTTTATCATTCGGGGCGATTTCAACGAAACCGATACGTACGTACTGACCCTCACCGACCAGATTCGGGGCGTGTTGAACACACAGTTGGCCGAACCCGTGAGCCGTGATCTATTCTTTGGGAAGATGCCCGCGAGTATCCAGTTTGCCAACAAAAAAGCCCTGTATCTCTCCTCAAAAGGAGCGCGAAACGTGGGCCTGAACATTGTGAACGTGCCGAAAGTGCAGGTCAAAATCGCCAAGCTGTACGAAAACAATATTCTGCATTACCTCAAAAACGGCCGGTATGAGGAGTACGGCGAAAGCGCCGACGGAAATTGGTCGCCCACGGGAGGCTATACCTACAATGCCGACGAAGAGAGTCAATACAGCAATATTCTGGTTAACAAAACCATTGAAACGAGCGATTTGCCCAAAGTGCGGGGTATTTCTGCCTTAAATGTGGCCGTGCCTGAGCAGCCTGGTATTGCCATGTCCGATGGCGCAGCTACCCGGCCACTGCGAGGGGTGTACCTGATTTCAGTTGGCTCTGCCGACGAAGCGTATATGAACGCCAGCCAGTTGGTTTCCGTGTCAGACATTGGATTGGTGGCTCGCCAAACCGGCACCGAGGTACTGGTTTGGGCCAAATCTATCCGTACCGCCGAGAATTTGCAAGGGGTCGAGGTGTCGCTGGTGAGTAGTAATAACCAGTCGGTAATGACGCTCAAAACCAATGGCGAAGGGGTTGCCCGCTTCGAGAAAGTAGACGAACGCGTTCCCGGTTTTACCATTGCCCTCGTCACGGCAACTACTGCCGACGATTTTAACTTTCTGTCACTGCCCGATACCGAGGTAGAAACGTCCCGATTTGAGGTAGAAGGGAAGCGTGACAATGCGTCGGGTTTTGAGGCTTTCGTGTATGGCGACCGCAACATTTACCGTCCCGGCGAAACCATCCATTTTAATACCGTTGTGCGCAACGCGACCTGGCAGAGCGTGGGCGAAGTGCCACTCACTATTCGGGTGCTGATGCCCAACGGACGGGAGTTTCGCGCACTCCGCAAGCAAACCAATGCCGAAGGAGCCGTTTCTACGGATGTGCCGCTCGACCCGGCCGCTGTGACGGGTACCTACACCATCGAGGTTCTGAACGCCAACAACGTGTTGCTGACGTCGGAGTCGATTAGCGTGGAAGAATTCATTCCCGACCGGATAAAGGTCGATGTGCTCACCGACCGGACGTTCTACCGAAGTGGTCAAACCATTACGGCCTCCGCCACGGCTACCAACCTGTTTGGCCCGCCCGCAGCCGACCGCGCTTACGAGCTCGAACTTCAGTTGAAACGTAAGCTGTTCACGGCCAAAGGGTTCGAGGACTACGGATTCGAGATGGGCGGTATGGGGTCGCTCGCCACGCCCGAAGGAGCCTCGGCAGGAACCATCGTGAAAGAGCTTCGGCAGGGCCGTACCAATGCCAACGGGCAGGCTACCGAGCGCTTTCCCATTGCGGCTACTTATGCCGATATGGGCTTGTTGGAAGGTAAATTGTTCACGACTGTTTTCGACGAAAATGGACGCCCTGTCAACCGGCTTCGGCGGTTCGATGTGTTTACGCAGGATGTATTTTATGGCATCCGGGCGGCCGATACGTATGTGACTACGAACGCGCCCCTGGCGTTTGAATCGGTTGCGCTCGACAAGGATGGCAAGCTCAACGCGGGAGCCAAAGCGGCTGTAGAAATTATCCGCTACGACTACCAGACCATTGTTGAAAAAGATCCTAACGGCGTTCTGCGTTATAAAACAAACCGGCGCGAGAAATCGGTGTATACCAACGCGTTGACGTACAGCGGTGGGCAATCATCGTTTAAATACGTTCCGACCGTATCGGGAGAGTATGAAGTGCGCATTCGGCGGCCTAATGCTACCGGCTACACGACGACCAATTTTTATGCCTACGGCTACAGCAGCACGACCGCTTCATCGTTTGAAGTGAGCCAGGAAGGCCAGGTGCTTATGACCCTGGATAAGGGCAGCTACGAAACCGGCGACAAAGCCAAAGTACTGTTTAAATGTCCGTTCAATGGTAAGCTGCTGGTGACGGTGGAGCGCAACCGGGTACTGGAATATCACTGGCTTGAGACCGACAACAAATCGGCAGAGTGGAGTTTTTCAGTGGGCGACGATCACCTGCCCAACGTGTATGTCACGGCTACGCTGATTCGGGCGATGGAGTCGCCAGATGGGGCCATGGCTAATTTGCCCATTACGGTGGCTCATGGTTTCGCTCCCGTTTCCGTAATCAATAAAGACACCCAGCTTCCGGTGACCATTGAGGCCGTAGCCCAATCGCGCTCTAAAACGAAGCAAACGATTCGGGTGAAAACAAACCGCAATGCTCAGGTGACGCTGGCGGTGGTGGATGAGGGAATTCTACAATTAAAGAATTTCCAAACCCCCAACCCGCACGGCTTTTTCTATCAGAAACGTGCCCTGGAAGTTAGCAGCCACGACCTCTACGCCCAACTTTTCCCTGAGCTGTCGCTAAAAGGCCGCCGGGGCGTCGCACGCTCTAGTTTTGGGGGTGACGGCTATAACCTCGAAAAGCGCGTGAATCCATTGGCCAACAACCGCGTGAAGCTGGTGGCACTCTGGAGTGGCATTCTGGAAACGGGCCTTACTGGCGAAGCCGAGTTTACCATCGATATTCCCCAGTTCTCAGGCGACCTGCGTGTGATGGCCGTGGCCTACAAGGGCAATGCCTTCGGGTCGGCCAACCAGAGCCTGAAAGTAGCCGACCCCATTGTGATCAGTGCGGGTGTTCCCCGGTTCCTCTCGCCCGGCGACGAACTGGATTTGCCCGTCACGATGAGCAATACCACCAAAAATGCCGCCCAGATTACTGCCCGATTGTCGGTGAGTGGCCCGCTCGAAATTGTGCAGGATAGCGCATCGTCGGCCATCCAGAAAATGACGGTACAGCCGGGTCGTGAGAGTCGGGCTATTTTCCACGTTCGGGCAAAGCAGGTTATTGGCCCCGGTGCCATCAAAGTCACGGTGCAGGGCCTGAACGAAACCTTCACCGACCAAACCGACATCACGGTTCGTCCGGCGGCTTCGCTGGTCAAAACCACCCAGTCGGGGGCTATTGCGGGCGGCAAAACAGAAGCAGTGACTCTTGGCGCAAATTCTTTTCTGCCGGGTACGGCCCGTGCTACACTGGCTCTGAGCCGGTCGCCGGTGATGCAGTATGGTCGCGAGTTGGCCTACCTGCTCGGTTATCCCCATGGTTGCCTGGAGCAAACCATCTCGAAAGCGTTCCCGCAATTGTACTTCGCTGATCTGACCAAAACCATTGGCCAAACGAGCAACGTGTACTTCGTTCGCTCCGGCGATTCCGACCTAAACCCCGCGTTTAACGTGCGGACCGCCGTGGAAAAAATCGAAGGCCAACAGAATTACAACGGTGCCTTCGGCATGTGGCCTGGCCAAATAAAGCCCGACGATTGGGCAACGGCCTACGCGGTACATTTTCTGGCCGAAGCCGGTCAGGCTGGTTACGAAGTGCGTGGGGCTACCCTCAGCAAAGCCCTCGATTATCTGACCAACCTGACCAGCACGCCCGCGACGGAAGATGAGTATGTGTACGACGAAACGGGCAACTATACCGTGCGAAAAATGGCCAGCCGGACGCACATTTACACCCTGTATGCACTCGCCATGGCGGGCAAACCCAACCGCCCAACCATGAATTATTATAAAGAAAATAGTGGTCAGCTCACAGCGGATGCTCGTTATCTGCTGGCTACGGCTTTCTACCGCGTTGGTGATACAAAAAGCTATAATGCCTTGATGCCCAAACGATTTGTGGATACGTCGCGGGGGCGTCAGTCGGGTGGGAGTTATGCTTCGCCCATTCGTAACCTCGCGCTTGTACTGGAAGCGCTGGTAGATACCGACCGCGACAATCTGCAAATTCCGACCCTCGCCCGGCAATTGTCGGGAGCTATTCGTCAGTCGCCATACCTCAACACGCAGGAAGCCTCGTTTGCGTTTCTGGCCCTTGGTAAACTGGCTCGTCAGAATGCAGGAGCCACTGTCACGGCCAATGTGCTGGCGGTAGGTAAATCGCTGGGCTCGTTTACCGGTGCCGACCTGCTTCTGAAACGCGTTCCGACTAAGGGCCCAATTACGATTCGCACCAATGGTACGGGGAGTCTGTACTTCCTGGCCCAGTCGGAAGGTATTCCTGCTGATGGTAATGTAGCTGAAGAGGATAATGGACTGGTGGTGCGCCGGGAGTATCGCGATCGCAACGGCAACCCAGTCAGTAGTTTCCGGCAGAACGATCTGGTGGTTGTGAAAGTAACGGTGCAGGTAAGCAGCGGAGTCGATGTGCCCAACGTGGTGGTAACGGATTTGCTACCCGCAAGCTTCGAGATTGAGAATCCGCGCCTGGTTGGCGAACAACGCGACATGACCTGGATGGGAACTGCCGCGAGTCCCGATCATTTCGACGTTCGCGACGATCGGATCAATTTCTACACCACGGCTACCGGGGTGCCTAAAACGTTTTATTACCTCGTTCGCGCTGTTACAAAGGGCAACTTTGTTGTTGGTCCCGTATCGGCCGATGCCATGTACAACCCCGAACTACGGAGTTATTACGGAGCCGGAAAGGTGCGAGTGCAGTAAGGGAGTTTGGTGCTGAACCATTTGCCGTTCAGCACCAAACGTATTTTAGACACGTTATCTTTATACAAACTGACTCACGCTGTTTTATGACTATCATTATTCCCAAAAACGCGTCTGTTGTTGAGGTAGAGGCTCAATTAAAACGGACGAGTAAGAAAAAGCCAAAAGGATTTAATGCCGCCAAACATGCGGGTACGGTGAAATGGGAGCAAGATCCATTAGCGTATCAAAACGAAGTACGGGGCGAATAGCATGGAGCGCATTTTAGCAGATACGAACGCGCTGGGTTATTTACAAAAGAAGCACCCCACAGTGATAGCTTTATTAGATGGTAAACAGGTATTCATCTCTGAGTTCACAGAGATGGAATTGCTTTGCAATCCTAATCTTCTAAAATCAGAACGAGTAGCCACTCAATCACTTTTGGATGACTGTTATATCGTCAGTCTTAATGAACAGATTAAGCAAACAGCGATCAAAATTCGGCTTTCTACCCGTATGAAACTGATCGACTCTATTATTGCAGCTACAGCTGTGTGGCTGGATGTTCCTATAGTAACGCACGACAGCGGCTTCGACCGAGTGAAGAATATGGCTACAGTGATCATCTTTGACAAAGAAGATTGAGAAGCCAACAACCCCGAACTACGGAGTTATTACGGAGCCGGAAAGGTGCGAGTGCAGTAGGGGGAGCGATTACCGCAACATGCCCAAGGCAAATTCAAACCCAGGCAGTACGTCTTCGCCATTGAGCGTTTGGTCGAAGCCGTGTAACACACTGATGGAGCCATCGGCGCGGAAAATGCGGACTTCTTCGGTGCGTGGGTCAATCATCCAGCCTAGGCGGCAACCATTATCCAAGTACTCCCGCATTTTCTCGCCAGTGTCTTTAAGCGTATCCGACTCGCTTAATAACTCTACCACAAAATCGGGGCAAAGGGGCGGAAACTGTTTGCGTTCTTTGGGAGTGAGGGCATTCCAGCGGTCAGTGGCAACCCAGGCTGCATCGGGACCGCGTGTTGCCCCATTAGGAAGGCGGAAACCGGTCAATGAGTCAAATACGTAACCAAGCTTTGCCTGTCGGTTCCAGATTGTTAAATCTGTTGTCAATTCACTATTTCGAATGCCTGATTGACCCCCAGTTTGTGCCATAAATTTAATATTGCCCTGCGCGTCACGTTCAAATTTAGTTTCGGGGTTTTCCTGGCAAAAATAGAAAAACTCCTCGTCGGACATAGTGCGGAGCCGATCTATGAAGTCGACCCCTCCAAACTCCTCCGGTTTTATGTTTAAGACAATAGTCATAGTTACTGTTGTTTGCTGCCTCTAATATACTACTCTGCTTTTCTCACTCAGCACACGCTGTTGTTTTTATCCAGTTTGGCTGGAAAACGGTCAGTAGAGTAGGTTGATTTCTATTCCAATCTATTCTGCATTACTTACATTTGGGGAATCCTTTAACCACTTCACCCAAAACAAAGTATGACTGCTCCTGCCCAGGCTGCTATGGCCTTTGATGAATACCGCCAACACGATGCTACGTCCCTTGCCGACCTCGTCCGGCGCAACGAAGTTACCCCCGCCGAACTGCTGGAAACGGCTATTGCCCGTGCTGAGGCTGTGAATCCGCAACTCAACGCGATTGTGTCACCGCTCTACGACCGGGGCCGCGATATGGCCAGCAAACTACCAGGCGTCGGACCGTTTCGGGGGGTGCCCTTTTTGCTAAAAGACCTTGAACTCGATTGGGAAGGAACCCCGCTCAAATCGGGTTGTGTGGGTTTTCAGCACTTTGTTTCCGAACTCGACAGCGAGGTGTTGATTCGTCTGAAACAAGCCGGCTTGGTCTTGTTTGGCAAAACCAACACGCCCGAATTTGGTCTGACTCCCTATACCGAATCCAAGCTTTACGGCCCTGCCCTTAACCCCTGGAATCCGGCCCATTCGCCGGGCGGCAGCAGTGGTGGGTCGGCGGTGGCAGTGTCGGCGGGGATTGTGCCAATGGCGTCGGCCAGCGATGGGGGAGGCTCCATCCGGATTCCGGCCAGTTGTTGCGGACTGTTCGGTATGAAGCCCTCGCGGGGGCGGGTGCCGCTGGGTCCGCGCAATGGCGAAATGTGGGCGGGTGCGGTGGTGACTCATGCCGTTACGCGCTCGGTGCGCGACAGTGCAGCCTTACTGGATGCCGTCAGCGGTACTATGCCTGGTGAACCCTATTTTCTGCCTGTGCTGGGTCGGTCGTTTGCCGAAGAAAGCCGTCGCGAGCCGGGGAAGTTGCGCATTGGTTTCTCGACGGAGACGCTCATTGCTTCGCAACCCGTTCATCAGGAATGTATTAAGGCTGTACACGATGCGGCTAAACTGCTCGAAAGTCTGGGGCATACCGTGGAAGAAATCAAACTTCCCTACGACAAAACGATATTGACCGAATCCTTCTTCACGATGGTTTTGTCGGAAACGGCGGCTACCGTGCGCGAATTGGGCGGATACCTCGGCCGACCCGCCCGCCGGTCCGACGTAGAGCTAAACACCTGGGCTCTGGCCCGTATGGCACAAGCCTTCACAGGAGCTGATTATGCCTACCAGAAACGCCGTTGGAATGGTCTTTCGAGGAGTATGGCGCACTTGCACGAGCAGTATGACGTGATTCTGACGCCTACGCTGCCGCGTCCGCCACTTGCCATCGGCGAGTTTCAGAACAAACCCGCCGAAGATCGAATGATTAAGATTATGGATTCGCTGGGGGCTCTCAAACGGCTCAAAGGTAGCAAGGTAATGGAGCAGCTGGCCGAAAAAGCGTTTGGTTATATCAGTTTTACAGGCATTGCCAACATGACCGGACAACCATCTATGTCGGTGCCGTTACACTGGTCGGCTGAAGGCTTGCCCATTGGCACTATGTACACGGCAATGCTTGGCGACGAGGCTACCCTGTTCCGGCTGGCGGGACAACTGGAGCAGGCCAAACCCTGGTTTGAACTGGTACCAAGTTGAGCATAGAGTCGTTTACCTGTTACGCCAGATGGCCTATAAAACCCTGACGAATTGACAGCTTTCTCAACTTCCGGTGTTTATTTTGAACAAAGGACTAATTTTTGCTGTCAATAGCAGACCAACTACTCATTCTTTCTGGTTCAGTTAAAGAATTACGTTTAATGTTTTAACTGATTTATAATCAGGCAACTGATTCGCAACTATTGGCGAATTATGACAAACGGTTCCTAGTTTATCAGAAAGGCACTGACAGTGAACGACAAAATCTTGTAATTTTATGGCGACCATACACGAAGTTATGTCAGATACGCCGACTCGCGACGATCGGAACCGTGACAACGGACCGACCGAACCAGAGAAAATGTTTCCAAAGAGTGTTTCCGCCGATCAAACTCCGGCTGAAACGCCTGTACGCCGATACACCGACGAGCAGAAATATAAGGTTTTCAACAAGGAGTTTATGCCCCACATAGACTCCATGTACAACTTTGCCTTTCGGCTGACAATGGACGAGGACGATGCCAACGATCTCGTCCAGGATACGTATTTGAAGGCATTTCGCTTCATTTCGTCCTTTGAGCAAGGAACCAACGCCAAAGCATGGTTGTTCCGCATCTTGAAGAACAGCTTCATCAACGATTATCGGAAGAAAAGCAAAGAACCGGCTAAAGTCGATTACCAGGACGTTGAAACGACCTATAATTCGGAAGATGCCGAAACGGAGCATACGGTTGACCTTAGGGCCGAATCGGTTTCTGATCTGATTGGAGATGAAGTAGCCACGGCACTCAATTCGTTGCCGGTTGACTTTCGAACAGTTATTATCCTTTGCGATATCGAAGGGTTTACCTACGAAGAGATGGCGAAGATTCTCGATATTCCAATAGGCACTGTTCGGTCGCGCTTACACCGCGCTCGTAACTTGCTGAAAGAAAAACTGCGTGACTATGCAGCTTCTATGGGATATAAAGAAGAAAGTGAAGAGTAGCCCGAACTTTTCTGAACCAGAAATTGGTTCTCCCTTCAACTTAACGTAATATTATTTTTGGAATAAATTAAATTTTTCCAATGCAAACGTCGTTCCTATCGTCAGCTCCGGGCACTATGAAAGAGCACTGTGACCACCAGGCAGATTGCCTGAAGATGATCCAACTAATTGTGGACGGAGAAGCTACTGAACAGCAGATTGAAAAGCTCCGAAACAATCTACACACTTGTCAGCCCTGTATCAAAATGTATCATTTAGAGAAGGAAATCAAGGAGTTGCTAAGTGGCAAAATGGAGAAAAAATGTTGCCCGGAACAATTGGTAGCCAGCATTAAAACGAGAATTCTACAGTTTAGCTAAATCAAAAAGCGAAGAAATGGGTTGGCAATGACCACCCGTTTCTTCGCTTTTTGATATATACTAATTAACTTTTGGACGGTAAGCTTATCATTTTTTCTGCCCCTTCCGGGTCGGGCAAGACGACCATCGTCAGACATCTATTAGCCGAGAACGCAAATCTCGGCTTTTCTATTTCGGCCTGCACCCGTGACCGGCGAGGTCGTGCCGAGCAAAATGGCAAGGATTACTACTTTCTGACTCCCGACGAATTCAAGCAAAAGATCGACAACGACGAGTTTGTTGAATGGGAAGAGGTGTATGTGGGAGCTTTCTACGGCACGCTTAAATCCGAAATTGAGCGGCTGTGGACAAGTGGAAAACATGTTTTGTTTGATGTCGATGTGCAGGGTGGCCTGAAACTCAAAGAATACTACTGCGACAAGGCACTGGCTGTTTTTGTGCGGGTGCCCGACGAAGAAACCCTTCGTCAACGATTAATTGGCCGGGGTACCGAAACCGAAGACAGTTTATCGAAACGATTATTCAAAGTTCACTTTGAAATGAGCTTTCAGAATCGGTTTGATGTCGTTCTGGTCAACGATGATCTGGAAACATCCTATCGAAAAGCGCAGCAGTTAGTCGATGATTTTGTGAAAGAAGGCAAGGCTCCGGCAAAGGGAACAGTGCTATGAAAATCGGTTTGTTTTTTGGCTCGTTCAATCCCATTCATGTTGGCCATCTGATTGTTGCCAACACAATGGCAACTAATACTGACCTGGAACAGGTATGGTTCGTTGTATCTCCCCAAAACCCCTTCAAAAAGGTTAAGAGTCTGCTTCACGAGTTCGACCGCTTCGATATGGTGGAGAAGGCCATTGCCGATAATAGCCGCCTAAAAGCAACCGACATTGAGTTTTCGATGCCCAGACCCAGCTATACCATTGACACGCTCCGAAAATTACAGGAAAAATACCCTCAGCATATTTTCAAACTCATTATGGGCGAGGATAATCTGGATCAATTTGCTAATTGGAAAGAATACGACACAATTCTGAATGGCTTCGGGTTGTATGTGTACCCGCGCCCCAACCGTAGCGACGGACCGCGTAGCGACGGACCGCGTAGCGACGGACCGGCAACTGTCAGCCCCTTTCGTAAGCACCCTAACGTTCGGTTGGTGCATGCTCCACTACTCGACATTTCGGCTACGTTTATTCGGGAAAACATCCGTGCTAACCGCTCTATCCGGTATATCGTACCCGAAGTAGTGGAGGAAATGATTGTCAGGAAGAAGTTTTACGTGTAGAAAGTGGCTTTACGGTGTTCCTTTCTGATACGTAACCTCGGTTACTAACCCGATAGCACCAATCCGAAATGCCACCGAACGAGCCGTAGACTTTTTCTTCGGGTCGTCGCAATGAATGCCCTTCTCTAAAAAATAGATGTAGAACTTCTGGTTTCGATCGGCAATCATGTTTACATCGGGCCGACCCAGAATCCCTCCCAGATCGTTGACGTGAACGCCCTTGAACTCCTGCCGCGAAGCGTCTAAATCATTCACCAGCGTAGCCCGAATGCCATTGCAACCGCCCCGGTCTGACCGCCATTTGGCCACGTCCAGTTTCGCAAATTGATCGGGCGCCGAATAGCAACCCACGAGTAAGCAGACCAACAAAGCCAGCATAAATCCACTTTTTTGAGTTATAACCTGTCTATTGCTCATTGTTCGTTATACAAGGTTTGTAACAGTGTTTGTCCAACAGCTTTCAGGGTTCCCCGGTCAATGTTTTCCATTGTGTCTTCGTTGGTGTGCCACGCAGGGAAGAAACCGCCTGTTTGCAAGTTGGTATGAATGATGTCGATCATTGGAATTTTAGCAATGATGTTAGGGGCAATATGGTCATCGGTGATGGAACCGCCGGCAGTATCAACAAAATATTGGCTGTAGCCCAGTTGGCTGGCGGTTTGCCAAACCTGATTCATTATACTTGGTGCAAACTGCATGGAATAGCCTTCTTTGGCAAAAGTGGCGCCCTTTGCTCCAACCATGTCGAGCAAAATACCATAATAGGCTTTGTAACCCGGTACATGAGGATTTTTGGCCCAATATCGCGAACCAAGGCAAAATCCAATGTAATCGAACTCGTTGCCGGGTTCCTTGTCTCCCCCCGCTTTCTCGCCATCGCCCCAGTCTTCGGCATCGAAGAAAACAAGGTCTATACCTACACTTGGCTTCTGTTTGGCTTTTTGAATAGCGCGGGCTAGTTCGAGAAGAACACCGACACCTGAAGCCCCGTCGTTGGCAGCCAGAACCGCATCGGCTCGATCGGCAACGGTAGTATCCTGATCAGACCGTGGGCGCGAATCCCAGTGCGAACTCAGCACGATCCGCTTGCTAGCTTGTGGGTTTATACTGCCAATAATGTTACGAGCATTGAGCGTTTTACCATCCCAGGTTTTGGCCTGAAATTTTTGCTCAATCACGGCAAAGCCAAATTCTTTTAGTTTGGCCACCAGGTAGTCTCCACCTTTTACGTGAGCAGCTGTATTGGGAACCCGTGGTCCGAAGGATACCTGACGGGCAATATATTGATAAGCAGAGTCGGCATCGAAGGCCGGGGCCGACGTACTTTGTGCAGGCTGTTCGGTTGAGTTTGTTTGCGACTCCGTTTTTTTGTCGTTTTTGCACGACGCGAGAGCTGTGAATAAAGCTAGAGTAATCAATAATGTCTTGCTCATGAATTGTATTTTCTTAGATCAACGAAAATTCCTCACTCCTCATACGCCCAGTCGATCCGGTGCTTCATATCTTTTATAACAAGCCCTTGTTGCTTGAAATAGGTTCTGACCTGATCTACTTTGTCGTAGAGCTTTTGCTCTTTGTATTCGCGGTAGAGGGTTAGCATTCCTTCTACAACGCCGTGGCCTTCGCCAGTTTCTTCGAGCAGACCCAATACATTTTCGGTAAAATCAACAAACGAGGCTTTCATCGACTCGAAAACCTCCTCGCCTAAGGTCGCTGGCCGAAGCTGATTCATGTAAATCATGTTCACATACTTGAGCAGTGTAAACAGGTGTGCAATGGCAACGGCCGTATTCAGGTCGTCGTTCAGCGCATCGTGGAAACCCTGCAAAGCACCCTGAACATCGACCTGTTTTTTGGTATCTGGCGCTAGAGCTTCATCAGCAGTATAAGTCAGCGTTTTTACAATGCGGAGACCGTTTGCGAGCCGTCGGTAGCCTTTTTGAGCTGCTTTGAGGGCATCATTCGAGAAGTCGAGCGTACTTCGGTAGTGCGATTGTAACATAAAAAACCGCACCGTCATCGGCGAATAGGCTTGCTCCAATAGGGCGTGGCTCCCTGCGAATAGCTCAGCGGGCAAAAACGAATTCCCCAGCGACTTACTCATTTTCTGGCCGTTTACCGTCAGCATATTCGAGTGCATCCAGTAACGTACGGGATCTTTACCCGTGAGGCCATTACCCTGGGCAATTTCGCATTCGTGGTGCGGAAATTTGAGATCCATACCCCCCCCGTGAATGTCGAACTGTTCGCCCAAATACTTGGTACTCATGCACGAACACTCTAAATGCCAGCCCGGAAATCCGTCGCCCCAGGGCGATGGCCAACGCATAATGTGTTCAGGAGAAGCATTTTTCCAGATCGCAAAATCGAGCGGGTTACGCTTTTCAGACTGCCCATCGAGGTTGCGGGTTTCGTTGAGCAGATCCTCGATAATTCTCCCCGACAGTTTGCCGTAGTTGCCGCCCTGTTCGTTGTACTTTAAAATATCAAAATACACCGACCCATTCGATTCGTAGGCCAGACTCTTGTCAATCAACACCTTAACCGCTTCAATCTGCTCCACCATATGGCCCGTTGCGGTGGGTTCGATGCTGGGAGGCAGTAGGTTGAAAGTTGTCAGCACATTGTGAAAATCGTTGGTATAGCGTTGTACAATCTCCATTGGCTCCAGCTTTTCGAGCTTAGCCATCCGCCCAATTTTATCTTCACCTTCATCACCATCGCCCACCAGGTGACCCACATCGGTAATGTTGCGCACATACCGAACTTTATAGCCCATGTGTGTCAGGTAGCGAAACAGCGTATCGAAGGTCAGAAACGTGCGGACGTTGCCCAGGTGAACGTAATTGTAAACCGTTGGGCCGCACACATACATGCCTACATACGGCGGACTAAGCGGTTCAAACGGTTCTTTTTGGCGGGAGAGCGTGTTATAAAGTCTGAGGGGTTGCATTCAAGGGAATGAATAACGCATAATGAATAATGGCAAAGGTACAGGATTGGCGGGAAAAGGTGTGGCACCGATGCCAACTCACTATCTTTGCCTAATATCTATTTTACTTTATTGTTCAGAATGCATCTCGTCGAAGTCGGCACTAATTCCGCTCACCAACAAGAATTCATTCAGTTTGCTGTTCGACTGTATCAGGACGAGCCAAACTGGATTCGCCCCTTAGATGCCGACCTCGAAAGCGTCTTCGATCCCAAAAAGAACAAGCTGTTCGAGACTGGCGAATGCATCCGGTGGCTGTTGCTCGACGATCAGAACCAGACCATAGGGCGGGTGGCGGCTTTTGTCAACCAGAAAACCACGATGACCCGCAACGAACAACCCACGGGGGGCATGGGCTTTTTTGAGTGCGTTTACAACCAGAAAGCCGCCAATATGCTTTTTGATGCCTGTAAAAAATGGCTCGCTGAGCGAGGTATGGAAGCCATGGATGGCCCCATTAATTTCGGCGACCGCGACCGTTGGTGGGGGTTACTGGTGGAAGGTTTTGACCACGAGCCAAACTACGGAATGCCGTACACCAAGCCGTACTACGTCCTGTTTTTCGACAATTACGGCTTTCGGGATTATTTTCAGCAGCACACCGTTGCAGCCCCAATTGAGAAAGACCGACTGATAGCAGGTATGCATCCGACCGTTCTCGAACGCGCCAACCGAATCATGAACGATCCGGCGTATTCGTTTGAACACATCCGCAAAAATCAGCTACCCAAGTTTGCCGGTGACTTTGCCGAAATCTATACCAAAGCCTGGGCCAAAATTCTGGGAACGCCTAATATGAGTCAGGAGAAAGCCCTGAAATTGATGAAGCAGATGAAGCCCGTCATGGACGAGCAATTGATCTGGTTTGGGTATCATGGTCCCGAAAAAACGCCTGTAGCATTTTTCATTATGCTCCCCGAACTGAATCAGTATTTCAAGCACGTCAACGGCAAGATGGATTGGCTGGGCAAGATTAAGTTTCTGTATCACAAAACGTTTAAGCCTACTCACAAGGCATTCGGTTTGATTTTCGGTGTGGTGCCCGATTTTCAGGGTAAGGGGGTTGAGTCGGCCATTGCCATGTCGTATCCAACCCGCGTGGGCTGGTCGGCGAGTCATCCGTACAAAGACATGGAATTGAACTGGATCGGCGACTTTAATGTCAAGATGATTCGGTTTTCAAAGATGCTCGGCGGAGTTGTCAGCAAGCGGCACATCACCTATCGCTACCTGTTCGACCGCACGAAGGAATTCAAACGCCACCCGATTATTTAATGGTGAAAGAGCGAATGGCCATCAGGCAGCACTCTTTCGCCATTCGCCCTTTCTTAACACCCTGACCGATAAATAAATAGTGCCGGTTCGTTTCCCGAAAGAAGTCTATATATGACTAATATTACAAATTGGTAGGTTGAGCAGGATAGCCTGATTTACCGATCTCTTACTTCTTATACACATTCTTTCCCTTTTTCTTCTATGAAACGAATCCTTTCCCTGTTCCTTTTTGTGGGCATCGCACAACCACTGCTGGCCCAAAACCTTTTGCTGAATCGCACCAACGGTAACGTGGGCATCGGCATCGCGTCGCCCTCCTCAAAGCTGCATGTGTTAGGTACCACTACCCTCAACGGCGGTGCCTTCATCGTAGGGGAGCCACTAACCTATACGGCCAATGCTGGGATCAATGGGGGTGCCCTTCGTATCGACAATCCCGGCTCAGGGTTTGTCTTGATCGGTGGCCCTCGCCTGTACCTTGATCAGGACCGGCTTCAGGTGATCTACTCTCCCGCGTTGCTTGGGTTGGGCAACTACCCTTCGCCAAGCTCCTTATTGCTGAACCCGCTGGGTGGCAACGTAGGTATTGGTACCAGCAACCCGACCTACAAACTATCCGTTAACGGCACCATTCGCTCCAAAGAACTGATTGTGGAGACTGGTTGGGCCGATTTTGTGTTCGACGGATCCTATCGTCTGCGTCCGTTGGCCGAGGTGGAACAGTTCATTAAAACGCACCATCACCTACCCGACATGGCTTCGGCAGGCGAAATTAGCCAACAGGGAATGCCCATTGCGGAGACCATCACCCGCATGATGCAAAAAATTGAAGAACTGACACTCTATGTAATTGCTCAGCAAAACCAGTTGGCTACACAGCAGCGGCAGATTCGGCAACTTAAAGCCCGCCTGAACCGATGAAAACCTACCTGTTTTTACTACTCTGCCTGCTACCCGGCCTCGTAGCCCTTGCGCAGCCCACCACCGAGGCCCTGAAGGATTGCGGCACGCCAACACCCACCCAACCGATTGTAATTCCGCAGGCTGTTTTTGAGAGTTACCAGCAAAAAGCGGCTCTGCCGATCTGCGTACGGGTGGTGATCACTATCTTCGCAAACACCGATGGATCGAACGTCGCGACGACGGAAACGAACGTATTGCGTCAGTTCCAGAATATGGTAGATCAATACGCTCCACACAACATCTGCTTTCTGCTTCAGGATATTCGACAGGTGAACAACACCGACCTGAACGATCAGGATGCCGATACCGAGGGGGCAGAACTCCTGCCTTTTCGGGTAGCCAACTGCCTGAATATCTTCGTCCATAATGCCCTTCCCGGCTATAATGGCAACGCTTATGATGTACCCAACTACAACGGCTATATCAGCATGAACG
>Ga0105049_10002597_pt1 | contig 21402 bp, 18 predicted proteins | sample MAT06_FD_78087 | JGI IMG/M metagenome (GOLD analysis project Ga0105049, IMG submission 78087) | Freshwater microbial communities from Lake Fryxell liftoff mats and glacier meltwater in Antarctica - MAT-06 | ecosystem: Environmental > Aquatic > Freshwater > Ice > Liftoff microbial mat | place...
ATGTGATTAGAGCGATGACATCAAGTCTGCGACAGATAGACAGCCCTACCTAAAGCCCAAGCTATAGCTCGTGGGCTACCAGCACTTTTTGAGAAGTTGCCTTCTAAGGATTGATCGTTTCTAGGTTTGATCGTAAGAAATGACGCGATTACTTGAAAGCCTAGGATAAGTTCTTATGTTTCAGGGAGAATATAGATGGCTACTGAAACTGTGTTTGAATGCCCTCAATGTAAAAGAAATGGGATGGTTCGCCTGCACAGCGAAGGCGATGTTTTTGAGTGTATTTATTGCCGCTACACCAGTGATTTGAGTGCAGATCAAAAAGGAGCAGGGCAAGGGATGAGTTGGTTTGCCTTGCTAACCCTGGTGTTGGTTGTACTCCTCATTGCCACGGGTATTTGAGGTAAGCTCTCGCAGACTAGCTTATCCTGCGGCGGCTTGCCGACAAGGGTGGGCATGGAGGCCGCTTTTCTGGGGAGCAATCTGGCCTTTGGGATGATCCTTTTGGCCGATCGCCCTCTGCGAGAAGTGAGATCGGCATGAGAGAATAGGACTTTCATGAGATTTAACCGATGCCCGCAAATTTCATTCAAAACGAAGCCGAGTTTGATGCTCTTTTAAGTGCAGAGTCCTTGTTTGTGGTCGATTGCACCGCCACTTGGTGTGGCCCTTGCAAGCTGATTGCGCCGCTCATCGATCAACTGGCCGATGCCTATGCTGAGCGGGTCAAAGTGTTGAAGTTAGACCTTGACTCAAATAAAGACGTGGCGAAGCGCTATGGCATTCGCAGCATTCCGGCGGTGATGTTTTTTAGCGGCGGTGATGTGGCTGAAACCTTGGTGGGTGCCAAAAAATATGAAGACTACAGCGCTACTCTTGATAAATATTTAGGTTAGCGCCGACCGATTCTGTCGGTTTTTAGGGTAGCCGTTGCGGGTGTCAGCGGCGATCGCCCGCCCCTCACAAATTCCTAAACAAAGGAAGGGCGATCGCCCCACCTAGCCATGAAAAGTGCCTCAGCCAGCCACTAAAAATCTACGCCCCGTTTGAGGTCTACGCCTTTTTCGGCATAGTGTTTGTGGCAAAAAACCTCAGAGTGAATGCTCGCCAGATCAAAGTAGGCCGGGGTGTTTTTGCAACGTCCGGTGATGATCACTTCGGTGTCGCGGGGTTTGCGGAGGAGGGCTTGAACGATGGGGTCTTCGGGGAGCAGCTCCAGATCCACCGTGGGGTTGAGTTCATCGAGAATGATGGTTTTGTAGAGGCCAGAGGCGATCGCTGCCCGCGCAATTTCCCAACCCCGTTCGGCTTCCACATAATCTAATTCCTGTTGTTGCCCGCGCCAGACAATGGCATCGCGGCCACAGCGCTGATGATCTACTAAGTTTGGGTAGCTTTGCTGGAGGGCGGCGATCGCGGCATCTTCGGTGTAGCCGCTGCCCCCTTTGAGCCATTGCATAATCAACACCCGGTGAGATTTATCTTGGCTGATGCCTTTGCCGATAGCCTGTAGAGCCTTGCCCAAGGCGCTCGTAGACTTGCCCTTCCCAGCGCCCGTATAGATCTCGATGCCCTCAATGCCGTGGGTGGCGGCGCTGGGGTGGAAGTGGGGTCTCATTTCTGAGTGTAGGTCGGCAATGTCGAGGAGGGCGGGGGGGGCACCTCGCCCTGTGGCGATAATTTCGAGGTCGGCAGACTTGTTTTTGAGGGTGCGCACCACCTCATCCACGGGCAACAAGCCCAGGTCTAACACGGGGTTGATTTCGTCTAGCACCACCACCGAATAGAGTTCAGAGGCGATCGCCCCCTTGGCTACATCCCAACCCCGCTGCGCCTCTAGGCGATCAAACCGGGTCACATCATCGGCTCCAAAAAACTCAGCACGCCCCGTCCGCACTTGATCGATGAGATGGGGGAAGCCACATTGCAGCGCCTCAATGGCCGCATCTTCGTCGTAGTAGCGCCCTGGCCCCTTGAGAAACCGCAACAAAAGCACCCGCGTTTGGCTAAAGGTTTTGATTCCGAGGCCAATGGAACGCAACACGACCCCCAGTGCCGCTTGGGATTTTCCCTTCCCCGCCCCGTCATAGACATGGATTTGCCCCTCCAACCGTTCCGACATCCCTTGGGCGGTACGAATTCCGATGCCGTTTCGTGTCATGGCTCTAAGATTATTCATGGGGCATTGATCCTAGCAAACTGAACGGGGCATTAAACGGGTCATTGAACAAGTCATTGAGCAAGTCATTGAGCAAGTCATTGAGCAAGTCATTGAGCAAGTCATTGAGCAAGTCATTGAGGGGATGCAGCAAAGCGTCAACACTCGTTTGAACCTAGCGGATCACAACCCTAGACTGGTCTCCCATTATCTAGGGGTAATTGGCGTAGGTCAAGCCTTTAGAACACTATTGGTAGGGTTTTCGAGCAAGCTCTAGATCCTGTGGCTATCCCTAGAGCAGACTGATCAGCCGAGATTGAAATTTGGAAACCCTACCGCCAACACTCACCACTGCCAGCCAGAACTATGTTTTACTCTGTGTTGCCGTTGCGGGCGATCGCCTTTCAAATCTTATTTTTATTGGTGGCGATCGCCATCGAAAGTGGGGTGTTGCAGCGCAATATGGCCATTCCTCCCCGGCAGGCAGTTCAATATGCCACTATCCTCAACCTTTTGGTGGCAGGGGTGGGGTGGTTTGTCTTCTTCGCCGCCGAAACCATCATGCCCGCCCCAGTGGAATATGATCTGATGGCGTTTATCCTATTCAACCGGTGGTCTGCCAGTGCGGCTTTGTGGGGGATTATGACCGGCTTTTTAACCTTCTTTGGGAGCTTTTTGCTGAAGGTTTTTAGCATTAATAAACTGCTGCCCATTGTGTTGCTCAACCAGGTTCCCCAAGAAACGAGCAATCGCTCTAGCCAGGGTCGCCCTCGGCTCGGCAAACGCACCGTCACGGTATCCGAATCTAACTTCTCCAAACAAGCAAGCTACGTCCTGGAAGCCAATGCCCTCAGCTATTCAGCGATTCTATTTCTGCTCTTCGTGCGGTTTCTTGTGGTCGATTCTCCCAACATTGCTACCCTCCTGATGCTCCCGTAATACCGCTTTTAGAAGCGAGCAACGTTGAGACTGTGAAATGAATCCACAGACGAACGATTGACGATTTTAGATTGGAAGATTTTCATGGAAAACCTTTACAGAAAACCTCTATATACTGAGTGTCTTGATAACAGAGGGCTTCTGGGCTTTAGACCCAGAAAAATTAGGAAGGGGATGAAGGGATGCAAGCTGTTTTTGAAGTTATTAATGCCATTTGGAACCAACTCAAGCCGCCCCAGGCTTTCTCCTGGCAAACCCTAATTTTGCTCAGCCTTTTTTCGTGGGCCTTGTCATTTTTGGTGCTGACCTTGTTTTTGCAAGAATGGCTGGCCTGGATGGGCTGGTTGTTTCTAAGCGGGGGGGTTGGTTGGAGTTCGTGGGGCACAAAACTCAATCTTCTCGGCTGGGTGTTTCGTCCTGGCCCTTGGATTACCGGAGCCTTGGTCTGTTCACTATTTTTTTGGTGGCAAGGAGAAACGAGTATTTTGCCCCTCGTGTTAACCCTGTGGCCGTTGATTTCAGCGGCGATCGCCATTATTCCCCGCTGTTTGCCCAACCTCAACCCGACCCTTCCGGATCCGGCCACCCGCCAAGAGTTAATCATTTTATTGCTCACGGCTTTGCTGATGAGTTGCTGGTTCCGCTTCCACTTTCTCACCCAAGATTGGTTGATCAACTATCCTTCCTTGCTATCCGATGATCTCTCGCGCAGTGGGTTGGGGATTCGCATTGACCAAGGAGCGCCACCCCAGCGTCGGGGTGACCTATTTCTCAATCGCCTCGAATTTCGGGTAAAAGAAACCTTAGAAGGCCGGCGCTGGTCGGAGGTAGAGCGTTGGCTGCTTGACCGAGACACCCAACTCGTGGGGTTGAGAAGCCAAATCCAGGCCACCCGGGGAGGCAACGAATCTGCGACCGAAGATGCTCTGTGGCATCTTCAAGCAGAGGTTCCACCCGAACAACCCAGCCCAACGACCTATCAACTCAATCTCCAAGCCTTTTGGTTGGGGCCTAGCTCCCGGAGTAAGGGCTACGTGCTGCAAAAAAAATGCCAAGTGACGCAGGTGGTGGCACCGACGAACCCCCAGGTTGTGGTTGCTCCCCCGGCTGCACCCCCTGAACCCCTCGCGACTATTCAATGTGAGCTAGGCAGCCAGACAATTTGGTTAGATGATAGTCAAAACGCCACAGAGCGGAATAGCGGAGAGGGAGTCGGATAATGCTGGGCCGTATCATTGTCATTGCTACGAATGTTTTTCGGGAAGTCATCCGCGATCGCATCCTTTACTTGGTGGGGGTCTATGCGATCGCCCTGGTTGCTGTTGGGCGGCTGCTCCCCGATGTAGCAGCCAGTGCCGAATCCAAAATTTTGTTGGATGTGGGGTTGGCGGCTATTAGCTTAGTGGGCTTAGTCATTGCTGTTTTCATTGGCACCGCGCTGGTCAATAAAGAAATTGAAAAACGCACGGTCTATGTTTTAATTGCTAAACCGGTCAGCCGTCTAGAGTTTATTGTGGGCAAGCATTTGGGCTTGTCTGGGGTGTTGGCGGTGCTGGTGGCCGCCATGACCCTGATCTATATGTTGGTGTTGCAGGTATATCGCACGCCTTTCCCGGCCAGTAGCATCGGCATCGCGGCCCTGTTCCAATTTCTCGAACTCTCTTTGATCACCGCTGTGGCTATTTTGTTTGGGGTCTTCACTAGCCCATTGCTGGCGACCCTGATGACGGTGGCCGTCTATTTGATGGGGCAATCGAGCCGCGATCTGTTGGCTCTGGGTGCCCTGAGCGATAATGCAGGGTTTCAACGAGCCACCGAAGCGTTTTACCTGGTCTTACCCGACTTGGCGCGGCTCAATCTCAAAAACCAGGCGGTTTATGGCCTTGAACTCTTACCCGACCCGCTGCAATTAGTCGCTAACGGTGTCTATGCGGTGGTTTATATTGCGCTGTTGTTGGCGATCGCCACTCTCATCTTTTCCCGCCGCCAGTTCTAGCCACAGCACCAATTGGTTCTAGGCTTTAAACCACGCCCTAGGGCTGCAGTCGCTGAAGCTGCCAGCATTTAAGCTAGTATCCCCAGCCGCAATCCCCTTACTTACACCCAATGGATTGCAGCACTTGCTCAGCTCTCCCTTGGGTATCAGATCCCGTCGTCGTTAGGGCAACAAAAATTCCCTGCCCCTCATGCACCAAAAAGAGCTGATAAGACAAGGCTTCTGCCGTTTGCCCTTCGACGGTTTGCTGCCCTTCCACAATTGTCATTTGCACCGTCTGGCCACAAATGTCACGGGGTTCAACGCTCTGCCCCTGGACGGTAATGGTCTGCTGCTGCTGCTCTATACTTCTCCGCATGGCCTCTTCCACTTCGGCTTTATTACCTTGCATGGCAGCCGCGCTCAACTCGCCCACCACTAAAACGGTACTTTCTGGGGCATTTTGGCTCATCACCCCGGCAACTCTAAATATTCCCATGTCCATTGACATAAACCCTTCGCTTCCTTCAGGGATCTCGTAGTCAATGATGTCTCGGGCAACCTCATCGGCTGCACCAGAGTCAAAGGATATCTTCGTGGCACGCTGCACGAAAAAACCCAGCGCCACCACACCCACCACGCCCAATACCACCAGCCCACCACACCCGATCCCAATCCACTTCCAGACATTCCCCGAGCGTGGGCTAGGCGGAGAGGTATTCGGGTCCGCGTTGGGTAAAGTCATACAGCTACTCCACAGCAATCTTGCAAAACAATCTATTTCAACCTACCGATCCAATGAGATGCATTCCTGATTTAGGCTTCCTAGGGATGGATATAGCTATGCAGCACAGAATCCTGTCAACAACTTATGCCTGTAGCTGTATAGATCTTAGTCAATAGTTACCTATCTAGAACTACAATCTCAAAAGATGACAGTGACTTCAATCGGTGACCGTCTAGTCATCATAACTGGCTCATCTTAAAATCTTGAAAGGCTTATCCCACAGGGATCTTGGCTTTTATAGTCATTTTTCTAACCAGAGCCAGTTGGGTATTTTTAGCAAACATTGGAGTCTTAAACGATAGCCCCATAGCTATCGACATTGTGCATGGGCAGCCGCCTATACCCTAAGCCTGTCGCAGGGTCAACAGCTTCGACCAGCTCAGCCTAAACGCTTGTCTTAACTTGGATGGCTGCAGCTATATCTCCTTGATCTTGAATCTTCCTTGTTGCTGTTAGCGCCATTCCCCATTCCCCATTCCCCAATCCAACATTACCCAATCTTTACAAACTTTCCAAAAAATTTATGGAAAAGAACATTTACTCTCATAGAACCAAAAGTTACTCTAGTAGTAAGAAATCTCCATGATTTCTATTTTATAGAGCTGAGTGGTTTGTTATTTACACCTGACTTATTCTTAAAAAAAGATTTACTAATCATTAAACCGTGGTTAGTAATGATTGACTAACTGAGTTTTGTGTTGCCTTTTGACCCTGTACATCAGTCTGTAGCAAGACTCATACTTTTGTGAATAGCAACAACCCCTGCGTGATTAGAGTTTCAGGTCTTTTGAGATATCTTATGGTGATGAAAACTGCTCTGTTGATTTAAGTTTTAGACATTTTATAGTAGAGCTTTAGAGAGAATTGCAGAGTGCTACGCAGCCTAATCTTTCGTAACAGCATACATTTAAATTCAATCCGTCCATAACGAATGATTGGCTCTATCCAACTGTTTTTAACTTCTTTTTTAAACCTATTTTTTTTAAGCTGATTGATTTTTTAGTTGTTGACTGCCTGCATCCACCCTAGCTTTTTGCCCTCCCTCAACCTATGGCACTCTTTTCTAGAAAATCTAACGTTCACTCCCATCTCACATCTGCTGCCTTCAGCCATCTTTCGGCAACCTCTTCAGAAGGAGATGCCTTCCCTAGGATTTTGAATACCTACGAAGCAGGAGGCTATGGCGTGGCTGTGTGGTCTAAAGAGGGGCAGTCTGGCTTCTCGGTTCTCCATTCGGTGGTGGGGGTTTGGGTGGTTATTGGCTCTGATATAGGGCTGTGTGATGCCGCTACCCTCAGCAATAGCTACGATATCCCTACTCCACCAGCAGCAGCTCTAATCCAACAGATTTCTGGTATCCCTGCTAGCCCGACAACCGATTCCTACACACCTCGTAAGGGTCTCTTCAGAAGACCTGTGTAGGGTGAGGGCGTTCGCTAGATAAGTCCGCTATTTGCAATTAGGATTGAGCCGCCGCCGTTCCATTGTGCATTGGGGCGATGATTCACTTTCTGAGATGCCTGTCTGATCTTTTTTGAAGTTATGTCGAGATTCAACCCGTCTGATGCCTATGCCGTCCCAAGGCTCTAGGAATCATGTCGATCGGATCATTAATCTCTGCTTCAACAAGATGAAATCTTTGCATCTGTGAGATCTTTAAACATGACAGAGCGAAACTAGCAAGCTGAGGTCGTGGGCTTGTGTGGCTTGTAGCCATCGCTATGAAACTTAGGACATGCTGGCGCTATATGCCGAATTCTTGCGGGGTAAATCATCGACGACCTCATCTGGCATCGGCAGTACTGCCAGGTCAAAGGCAAGGGGGATGCGGCGATCGCCATCTGGCAAAAACAATCTGGCAAAAACAATCTGACAAAAACACCCTCTCCGCCCGGTTTTTCTACTCAAACAAATGCACCGCAGCGAAGAGGGGCGATCGCCCTAAACCACCACAAAGTTCACCAGCTTTCCGGGCACCACAATCACCTTTTTGATGTCCTTTCCGGCGATGTACTTTTGCGCCAATTCCGATTCGGTGGCGAGCTTTTCTAAGGTGGCTTTATCCGCTGTCGCAGACACTTGGATCGTGCCGCGCGTTTTGCCCATCACCTGAATCACCAGGGAAATTTCATCCACCACCAAGGCCTCTGGATCTAGCTCTGGCCAAGCTTTGAGGTGAATGGACTCAGGGTGTCCTAGGTGATGCCAGAGTTCCTCGGCAATGTGTGGGGCAAAGGGCGCGATCAGCGTGATTAGCGTTTCGATGCCTTCTCGATACACCGCAGAATCTTTGCAAGGCGCATCCGTCAGGGCATTGCTCAGCTTCATCAGCTCCGATACCGCCGTGTTGAACTGATAATCGCCTTCGATGTCGTCGGTAATTTCCTTAATGGCGATATGCACGGCGCGGCGCAGATCTTTTTCTGCTTTGCTCAGGGTGCCGCCAGGTTTGCCCTGGGGCAGGTTCGCCACATAATCTGTGAGCAAGCGCCAAACCCGGTTTAGGAAGCGCGACTGCCCTTCCACATCGGCATCATCCCACTCCAAATCTTTCTCGGGGGGCGCTTTGAACAAAATGAACATCCGCGCGGTGTCGATGCCATAGCGGGCGATCACATCTTCGGGTGCCACCCCATTGCCCTTAGATTTAGACATGGTGGCGTAGAGCCGTTCGAGGGGTTCTCCCGTTTCAGGATCGGTGGGGTTGCTGGGATCTGTGACGCGGTCAGAGGGAATCCACTGATCTTTACCGCTACGCTTGGGGTTGCGGTAGGTCAGGCCCTGCACCATGCCCTGGGTGAGCAAGCGCTGGAACGGTTCATCGAAATTGAGCAGGCCGCGATCGCGCAAAAACTTCGTAAAGAAGCGCGAATACAGCAAGTGCAAAATGGCGTGTTCAATTCCGCCGACATATTGATCCACAGGCAACCAGTCGTTTACCTTTTGGGGATCAAACACCTGCGTTTCGTTGCGGGCATCGGCGTAGCGCAGGTAATACCACGATGAGTCGATGAAGGTATCCATCGTGTCGGTTTCGCGCTTGGCCGGGGTGCTGCAGGTGGGGCAGGGCAAATTCACCCAGTCTTCGAGTTGCGCTAACGGAGAGCCGCCGCGCCCAGAGAGTTCTACCTGTTCGGGGAGGAGCACGGGCAGGTCAGCTTCAGGGACGGGCACAATGCCGCAGTTGGGGCAATGCACCACAGGAATCGGGACGCCCCAGTACCGTTGCCGCGAAATCAGCCAATCCCGCAGGCGATAGGTGGAGGTGCCTTTGCCTTGGCCGCTAGCTTCGAGGTGGGCGATCGCCTTCTCCACACTTTTTCCTGCCCCTTTCCCTGCCGGAATTCCATCCAGAGAGCCAGACTGCACCATCACCCCATCCCCAGGCCAGGATTCTGCCATCGTGTCGCCATCCAGCGCCTCACCTTCAGGTTGCACGACGACCTTCACCGCCAGCCCAAACTTACGGGCAAACTCAAAGTCGCGCTGGTCATGGGCCGGAACCGCCATAATCGCGCCCGTTCCATAGCCCATCAGCACATAGTCCGCAATCCACACAGGGACTTTCTTACCATTCACCGGGTTCAAGGCATAACTGCCCGTCCATACTCCGGTTTTCTCCCGATCCTCCATCATCCGATCCACTTCGCTCTTGCTGGAAGCTGCCTTCTGATAGGCTTCCACCTCAGTTTTCTGCGCGGCAGTGGTCAGGGTTTCCACCAACGGATGTTCGGGAGACAGCACCATGAAGGTGGCTCCCCATAGGGTATCGGGGCGGGTCGTGAACACCGTCAAGGCATCACCCGTCTCGGTGGTGAAGGTAACTTCGGCTCCAGTGGATTTGCCGATCCAGTTTTCCTGCATCAGCTTCACCCGCTCAGGCCAGCCCTCCAAGGTTTTGAGGTCGGTCAGCAATTGCTCAGCATAGTCGGTGATCTTGAGGAACCACTGACTCCGCCCGCGATTCTCAACGATCGCCCCCGATCGCCACGATCGCCCATCCGCATCCACCTGCTCATTGGCCACCACGGTTTGATCCACCGGATCCCAATTCACCGCCGCCTCTTTGCGATAGGCCAACCCCGCCTTCAAAAACTCAATAAAAATCCACTGCGTCCATTTGTAATAGTCGGGCGCACAGGTTGCTACTTCCCGATCCCAGTCATAGGACAAGCCCAAGCGCTTGAGCTGCCCTTTCATCGTTTCGATATTTTGGTAGGTCCATTTCGCGGGATGGATGCCCCGGTCGATGGCAGCATTTTCGGCGGGTAGCCCAAAGGCATCCCAGCCCATCGGGTGCAACACCCGGTAGCCCTGCATCCGCCGTACCCGCGCAATCACATCCGTAATGGTGTAGTTGCGCACATGGCCCATGTGTAGGTTGCCGGAGGGATAAGGAAACATCGACAGGGCATAGAACTTGGGCTTGTCGGAATCTTCTGGCGCAACGTCCAGTCCTTGTTCCGTCCAAGCGGTTTGCCATTTTTCCTCAATCGCTGCGGGGTTGTAGCGGGACTCCACGTCAAGGCTCTCCTCAAATGGGCATGGCCATGGGTTGCACCATGGGATGTACTAGGGTTTCGTATGGCTATTGTGACATACTCTTTCCCCCACTGATTTCTCAGTCATTTCCGGGAATTACAGTTCTTTTGTCTTCTGGGTTTATTCCTTCCTTGGCAGACGACAACGGGCACAATCTAGAAATAACGATTAAAGTGCTTTTCGCATCAGTTAGATCCCCTATTAACTGTGGTATTTTTGCCGTTATTCTGCGCAGGCTTAACGGAATTTTTCTCCTGCTCCCTGTCCAGCCTAAGGCGGTTCAGCCTTTTATCTTCACCTTTTATCTGCAAAGGTTTTGGGCTGGAACGCTAACAGACTCTTCCTTTGTCCGGCAACGATAGCCTGAATCCTCCGCACTCCTTGTGACAAGCCAACGTAATTTTTACCTTGAGTATCTTTTATGAATGACCCCAATCGAAAAGGTTTAGTGCGCTACGAAGATGTCGGTGATGACTACCTAGAAAAACGCCAACTCCGCCGCAGTGCGGGGTGGGTTTTGCTCTGGGCGTTGGGCGTCGGCGCGGTTATTTCTGGCGATTTCTTTGGTTGGAACTTTGGGCTAGCGGCGGGGGGCTTTGGGGGGTTGGCGATCGCCACCTTCCTGATGGCCATCATGTACCTCTGCCTCGTCTTTTGCATTGCAGAGCTATCTGCCGCCCTGCCCCATGCGGGTGGCTCCTACGCCTTTACCCGCCAAGCCTTTGGCCCCTTGGGTGGCTACATCAACGGTGTTACCGATGTGATCGAATATGTCGTCACCGCCGCCGTGATTGTAGTGGGGATCGCCGGTTATCTCAACGCCCTGATGCCAGGAGTGCCGCTGTGGGTCTGGTGGGTGCTGTCCTACGCCATCTTTGTGGCCATCAACATTCGCGGCGTCGAACTCACCCTCAAAGTGGGGTTGGTCATTACCCTAATGGCCATGGCCGTGCTGGTGGTGTTTTATATTGCTACCCTCACCTCTGGCTCCTTCGATCCCAGCCTCCTCTTTAATATCACCCCCGATCCTGGAAACCCTGCGTGGCTGCCCAAGGGCGGATTTGGCATCTTTGCAGCGTTGCCCTTTGCAATTTGGTTTTACCTCGCCATCGAGCAACTGCCCCTAGCCGCCGAAGAAACCCATGATGTATCTCGCAACCTACCCAAGGCCATCATTTGGGGTATCATCACCCTGCTGATCCTGTCGCTGTTTACCCTCGTAATCAACTCTGGGGTCGCCGGAGGAGCCGCCGAAATTGGCGAGTCCCTGGCTCCCCTCGAAGTGGGCTTCCGGGCTGTGTTTGGCTCGGGTGCCACTAGCATTGTGCTGACCCTCGTAGCGCTAACGGGCTTGATCGCCAGCTTCCACACCATTATTTATGCCTATGGTCGGGTGCTGTTTGCCCTTTCCCGCGCTGGTTATTTTCCTCGCTGGATATCGGTAACGGGGCGCTTCCAAACCCCCGCCCGCGCCTTGATTTTAGGGGCAGTCATTGGCTTGGGTTGCGCATTTTTGATTAACCTATTCAGCGACACCGTGGGTGCTGCGCTGCTGAATATGGCCGTGTTTGGTGCGGTGATCACCTACGCCCTCAACTTTGCCACCTACATCAAGCTCAAAATCGATCGCCCCGATCTGCCCCGCCCTTACAAAAGCCCCGTGGGCATTTGGGGTGCGGTGGTGGGCTTTGCGCTCTCAATTTTTGCGCTGATTGCTTGCTTCTCCGTTCCGGCCTACCGTCCGGGGGTGATTGGCACCGCCATCTTTTTAGGGATTTGCGTGCTTTACTTTTTCTTGTACAGCAGAAAGAAACTGGTTTCCCGTGCTCCCGAAGAAGAAGATGCCTTAGTGGGTCGGGCGATGCGTGAAATCGAGCATCCCACAACGCCCAATTTGCATCAGTAAACCGATGCCATTTTTCTCGCAAGAGCGGGGATGAGTGGTTTTGTATAGCGGTAGCCATTATCCATAGGACAGTCTCTGTCATTCCCGCGCAGGCGGGAATCCATCTTGAGAGTCATGCGAACCATGGATTCCTGTTTCCACGGGAATGACGCTGGCATATCCTAAGCTTCGTGACTATGGCTATAAAACGACTAACCGGGTTGCTTTCTCAATGGGTTTCCTGACAGATTTCCGGAGGGGAAGCAACTCTAGTATTTTGGTGTGAGTTGTAAGATAAGGACGATCGCGTGACGGATGAATTGCTTTGGATTGGGGGCGATCGCATGGCTGCGGCCTCGGGTCAACAGACGACCTTAATTGACCCTGCCACCGGGGAAGCGTGGAAAACCGTAGCCAAGGGCGGCGCTGAGGATATCGACCGGGCGGTGCAGGCGGCAGCGCAAGCGAGGGGAGACTGGCGGCGCGTAAATAGCCGCGATCGCACCCAAATTCTGCTGACCTTGGCGCGGCTGATTCGAGACGAGCGGGAAAGCCTCGCCCAACTAGAGAGCCGCAATGTCGGCAAGCCCATCCGCGAAGCCCGAGAAGAGGTGGATCTGACCGCCGACTGTTTCGAGTTTTATGCCGGAGCCATTAATAAAGTCGGCGGCAGTATCAACCCCGTCGCAGCGGCGGGCACCAGCCTCACCTTTCGGGAACCGATTGGGGTGTGTGGCCTGATCGCCCCGTGGAACTTTCCCCTGGCCATTACCGCTTGGAAGGTTGCCCCAGCCCTCGCGATGGGCAACACCCTGGTGCTAAAACCCGCCAGCCTCACCCCTCTCACGGCGTTGCGGCTAGGAGAATTAGCGCTGCAAGCTGGGGTTCCCCCCGGTGTTTTTAACGTGGTGCCGGGGTCTGGCACCGAGGCCGGAGAGGCGTTGATCCGTCATCCCCTCGTTCGCAAAATCTCCTTTACGGGGTCTACGGAGGTGGGGCGGTTGGCCATGCGGTTGGCCGCAGACGATATCAAGCGCGTCACCTTGGAGCTTGGGGGAAAATCGGCCAATTTGATCTTTGCCGATGCGGATTTGGATAAGGCGGTTCCTAAGGCGCTGTGGAGTGTTTTGGGCAATGCTGGCCAAGACTGCTGCGCGCGATCGCGCCTCCTGATCGAACGCTCCATTTACCCCGAGTTTATTGAGCGCCTAGACGCTGCGTTCAAGGCGCTGAAGCTGGGGTTGCCGTTGCAAGACGACACCGAAATTGGGTCGCTGGTGTCTCAGGGGCAGCGCGATCGCGTCCAAGCCTACATCGACACGGGCACCGCCGAAGGGGCTAAGCTGATTTGCGGCGGTGCGCCCCCCAGCCAAGCGGCGCTGCAAGGGGGCGCGTACCTGCAACCCACCCTGTTTGCCGATGTTACGCCAGCGATGACCGTGTTTCGGGAAGAGATCTTTGGCCCCGTTCTCTGTGCCATGCCCTTTGATGCGGAGGCGGAAGCGGTGGCGATCGCCAACCACAGCCTCTATGGCCTCTCCGGCTCCATTTGGACTCAGGACATCAGCCGTGCCCTGCGCGTGGCCAAAGCCATCGAAACGGGCGTGATCTCCATCAACACCGGGCACAGCGTCCATCTCGAAGCCCCCTTTGGTGGCTACAAACAAAGTGGCCTCGGGCGTGAACTCGGCCTTGCCGTTCTCGACCATTACAGCGAATTCAAAAGCATTTTCATCGCCGCATAGGCCAGGGATGATCCCCGATAGCACCCTGCCCAAAGAGGAGACAGAGCCTCCAGCATCCCTGAGCAATCCGGGGAATCTGATGTCTAAGTCTCCTTGGGCAAGGGGGATTTCAGGGGATCTCCTAGACCTGACGATGACCTGACGATCGCCCTCAAGATCGACCTATAAACAATCGGTTTTTCTATCTGGGAGACGCGCGCAGCCATCCAGACTGACCGCATCCCACGGCAACCTCTAAAATCCACTAAAATTCACCCTTAAAACTCCCATGACGCAACCCCCTGTCCGTGGAATGCTCTCCGTCGAAGACTTGATCCAACTCGTCGAGGCCGAAAAAATCGAAACGGTGATCACCGTCTTCCCCGATTTGTATGGGCGGCTGTTGGGTAAGCGGATCACCGGGCATTATTTTATCCACGATGTCTTGCAGCACAACGTCCATGCCTGCAACTATCTACTGGCCTGCGACATGGAAATGGATCCCGTTCCGGGCTATGGCTTTACCAGTTGGGCGACGGGCTACGGCGACTTTCGGATGGTGCCCGACCTCAGCACCCTGCGCCGCGCCTCTTGGCTCGAAGACACCGCCATCGTGCTCTGCGACATTCTCAACGAAGAAGAGGATGTGCCTGTGGCGGTGGCTCCTCGCAATATCTTGAAGCGGCAATTGGCGATCGCCCAATCCCTGGGCTACACCGTCATGGGAGCTTCGGAACTCGAACTCTATGTTTTCAAAGACTCCTTCGAAGACGCACGCAATAAGGGCTACCAAAACCTCGAACCCATCGGCCATTACATCGAGGACTATCACATCTTCCAGGGCACCAAGGAAGAGTTTCTGATTGGCGAAATCCGCAGGCACCTCGACCGCTCCGGCATCCCTGTCGAATTCTCTAAGGGAGAATGGGGGCCAGGGCAGCAGGAGATCAACCTGCGTTACACCGACTTTTTGGAAATGTGCGATCGCCATGTCCTCTACAAGCACATCGCCAAAGAAATCGCCTGGCTCAACGATGTCGCCATCACCTTCATGGCCAAGTGGGATGAGCGCTACGCCGGGTCAAGTATGCATGTCCATGCCAGCCTGTGGGATAGCACCGGCAAAACGCCACTGTTCCCTGGCGATGAACCCTACGGCTCGATCCATTCCTCCCCGATCTTCCGCTGGTTCCTCGGCGGCTGGATGGCCCATATCCGCGAAATCTTCGCCTTCTATGCCCCCTACCCCACCTCCTACAAGCGCTATGTCGCCGGCTCCTTTGCGCCGACTGGGATCGCCTGCTCCTACGACAACCGCACCGCAGGCTTCCGGGTGCTGGGGCATGGCTCCGCCCTACGGATGGAATGCCGCGCCCCCGGTGCCGATGCAAACCCCTACCTCGCCTATGCCGTCACCCTCGCCGCTGGGCTAGATGGCATCCAAAACCAAATCGAGCCGCCCCCTATGTTTGAAGGCGATGTCTACGAAGCCCAAGATTTGCAGCAGGTGCCTAAGACGCTGAATGAGGCGATCGCCACCCTCGCCCAAAGCACCTGGGCCCGCACTGTCCTCGGCGACGACGTGATCGACCACTACCTCCATTTCTTCCGTACCGAACAGCGCAAGTTTGATGAAGTGGTCACCAGTTGGGAACGCGCCCGCTATTTTGAGCGGGCTTAGCGATGAACCCACGAGAGCAGGGCACACTAGGGAGGATCGTTGAAAAGGGAACTCCAATGCCTGCATCTCCACTCTATGGAACCATGACTGACCGATTTTTACCCCATCCACTAGGACGTACAAATCAGAAAGCATCCACTTGATCAGTATCTATCCGATAACAGAGATCTTTAGACAATAAAGGTCTGTACTGATTGCGTTGCATTCATTGCGCCGCATTAACTGCGCTGTATTGATTGCGCCGCATTGATCATTCTGTATTGATAGTTCTGCATTAATTGAGATGAACACACTACTTCTTGCTGTCATTCTGGTTGTCATTGTTATCGCTATCGTCAGTATCATGTTTTTCTTGGCGCTTTCTAAAGGGCAGGGCAAATCAAGCGCTTATCCCTATCAACGTTCTGACTACTTCCTGTCAAAGGCTGAGCGATCGTTTTATGGGGTGCTCGTCCAGGCCATTGGAAGCAAGGGCTTGGTTTTTTCTAAGGTTCGGGTGGCCGATGTCATTACTCCCAAAAAAGGGATGGATCGGTCTGACTGGCAGCGCGCATTTAACGCCATATCTGCGAAGCACTTTGATTTCCTGATTTGTGATCCCAACGACTGCTCAGTTAAGGCCGCAGTCGAGCTAGACGACTCAAGCCATGATTCAGCCAAGAGACAGAAAAGAGACACCCTCTTAAACGGAGCCTGTGTGTCTGCGGAGTTACCGCTGCTTCGTTTCAAAGTAGCTAGGGCATACGTGCTGGCCGACATTCAGCGCCAACTTGAGCAAACCCTGGCGCCTCTCGGGAAAATCGAGCCTGATCATGCGCCCGTTGAGCCTCCCGCCCAGACTCGATCGGCACGGCTAGACGTTGAGAAAGCTCCACCCAGGGTGAGCCATTCGGCTAAAACACGGGAGCAGCCAGCTAAACCACCGAGTCAGGAGCCACTTTCCCAGCCCGTTGACCAGCCAGCCTCGACCCCACCCCCATGCCCCACCTGTGGCGCACCCATGTTGCGCCGAAAGGCCAAATCAGGCAGTAATGCGGGTCAAGATTTTTGGGGTTGTAGCACCTTTCCTAAATGCCGTGGCGTTCTTAAGCCCAACCCATAGCTAACCCAGCATCACTTAATGCATAACGATGATCCCCAATTTCTATAGAAATTGGGGATCATTTGCTGAATTCATCACCTTGTATCAATTATGACCCAATCTCTTTCCGTATCCGTACAGCCTACTTTCCCGACTGGGTGGGCGATCGCCCACCCAGCTATCTTGGTGCAAACACCCTATCCTCTATCAATTGCTCAAGCGATCGAGGGAGCCACATCCTAGGTTTAAGTAGTAGTAACTGTTCAAGGAATTTCAATCAATTGTGGCGATCGGAGAACTTGCTCAACCTGAACAGTTCCACCGCCTCAATTGATTGAAGATTTGATGAGGATCGGGGTATCTATCGAAAGATCGGAGAGGAGAACTTGTCTTTTACTGAAGGCTTCTTCTACCCTAGAAGTATTAACCAGCACAGGGCATCAACCGAATGCATTCAGTAGTGTGCGATACGGTTTAAACCATGAGTCCGCAACTCAAAAATCCGTTTCTCCTAGAATCATCACAACTCATTGGGCAGATTGGGAATGTCTTTGTTCTCAACCTGTATGCTCGGCTGCGAGAAATGCAGACCCTCACACGCAGCATCGCCCTCACCATGGAGCATCTTCCAGCCTCCGATGAGTTAGTGCTTCAGATGATTCCTAACACTTTAGATTTCCATGGCGATCGCCTCATTGCTGGGGGTGGCATTTGGTTTGAACCCTATCAATTTCACCCAGAACAGGAGCGCTGTAGCTTTTTTTGGGGGCGCGATCCCAGCGGTCAGCTCGTTTATTGTGATGGCTATAACCAATCTGAATCTGGCTATCACCAAGAAGAGTGGTACATCGTCGGGCAATACGCTCAAAAAGGACAATGCCTGTGGAGTAAATCCTACATGGATCCTCACTCCCAAGAACTGATCATTACCTGCACAACCCCTATCTTTAAAGCCGCACAGTTTGTCGGAGTCGTCACGGTTGATGTCACGCTCAATGGGCTACAAGACAAGATCAACCATTGGCAGAAAAAGACGGGAGGCTATATTTTTATTTTAGATAGAAATAATCAATTTATTACGTTTCCTGATTTTGAGCAAGTTAAGAAATCTTATATTTCGCCAGCGGGCGACAGCCTAGAAAAAATCGTTTGTATTGATGAGCTTGCCAAGGATGTTCCAGCGTTTTCACCATTACTTGCCATGGTGAAAGAGATGGATGCGGTTGTCCTAGATCATAGTCTTGAACAAGATTTAGCGAACGTCAACATTGCTCAAGCTATCAGCCACAGAAGCGAGCATATGGGCTATGAAGAAGGGCAGATGTTTGCGGCCATTCTATCTGATCCGCTCAATAGTGGCGATCGCACTGATTACCTTTTTCAGCTATATGAACTAGAACAAGATGGGCTGTTACAAGAACCGGCGATCGCCTTTCTTTTCCATGTTCCCAAGGTCTATTGGAAGGTCTTTATGGTGAGGCCGCGCTCTGAGGTTCATGCCACCACCCACAACCTAATCCAAGCCGACAAAATGGCAACCCTCGGCCAAATGCTCGTCGGAGTAGCCCATGAACTCAACAATCCTCTTAACTTCTTGGTGGGCAACTTAAACCATGCCCGCAACTATATGTTTGATCTCCTGAGAGTGGTGAACCTTTACCAAGATAGTTATCCCAGCCCCACCCTTGTGATCAAACAAGCCATCGAACAAATTGATTTAGAATTCCTTCAACAGGATTTACCTAACCTGTTTAAATCCATGAAAATTGGAGCCGATCGAACCCTAGAAATCATCAAAGCTTTAAAGGGCTTTTCGCGCCTAGATGAAGAGGACTATCAACGGGCCGATCTGCATGAAGGACTCAATAATACCCTCCTCCTCCTCAACAATCGGCTACAGCTCAAAAATAGTCGATATAGCATTAAAGTTATTCAAGACTATGGTGATCTTCCTAGCATCGAATGCTTACCAGGGCAACTCAACCAGGTTTTTATGAATCTTCTGGTCAATGCCATGGATGCCCTAGAAGAAACCTGCGCTATCCATGAAAAAGTCTACCCCTCTTCGGAGTTTTCTCCAACGCTCCAAGTTGGCACCACACGGCTCGATTCTGATCACATTCGAGTTTGCATTCAAGACAACGGCGCAGGCATTCCGCTAGAAGTTCAAGAGCGGTTGTTTACGCCCTTCTTTACTACCAAAGTACCGGGCAAAGGCACAGGTTTAGGGTTAACCATCTGTCGCCAAATTATCAACGAACGGCATGGAGGACGGTTACACTTCCAATCAACCCCCAGCGTCGGCACTACGTTTATGGTAGACCTGCCTGTGCAAGCAGAGCCCAATGCACCCGCCTAATGTCTGCACCGTTTCCTTTGCATCTACCCTTGGTTTCGACCCATTTATGCGATCGCCCATTATTGGCATTACGACCTATAGTCGCAGCGAGTCTGGAGAATTTACCCTGCCCGGTGCCTATGTCGATGCGGTGCAACTGGCAGGGGGTTTACCTCTGCTGCTACCCCCCCTGCAAGCCGACCCCACCCCCTTGCTCGATGTAATAGATGGTCTAATCTTTGCCGGGGGCGGCGACATCGACCCAGAACGCTACGGTGGCAACCCACACCACACCATCTACCTGGTGGATGAAGAAAGGGATAATTTTGAGCTAACCCTGGCGCGCCAAGTGATCCAACGCGATCTTCCGGTCTTGGGAATTTGCCGAGGGATGCAGGTGCTGAGTGTGGCCGCTGGGGCAAGCCTCGTAACCCATGTGCCCGATATCTATGGAGCACAAATCGCCCACCGCCTCGATCATCCCCGCCGCCCGACCCCTCACCCAGCGCAGGTTTACCCCAATACCCGCCTTGCTCAAATGCTTCAAGCCACTCAGATTACGGTTATGTCTTGGCACCACCAAGCGATTCAATCCGTGCCCGGAGGTTGGCTTCCCGCCGCCCAGGCTGCAGATGGCGTGATCGAAGCCCTAGAACATCAATCCCATCCCTGGCTGATTGCCGTCCAGTGGCACCCCGAACTGTCGCCCCAAGACCCTGTGCAGCAGCGACTTTTTCAGGGCTTGGTGCAGGCAGCCCAAGACCGTCTCAGGCGAGTGGCAGGGTAAGGGCGATCGCCCAATCCTTTTAACCCACGAGTTCCACGACGCTATTCCACGACACTCTCTATTCGCCCCAATTAACCGACAATGAACAACGGACATGAGGCTATTTAGCTGACCTGAGAAGCACCCACCGACCGGATCCAGTGGCAGCCAATGGAGTTGGGTTGCCTGGGTTGAAAGAAAGCTAACGGTTGGCTAATGGTTGGCTAACGGTTGGCTAAAACGGTTGAAGAAAAGCTAACTGTAGGCAATTCTAAAGCCTTCTGAGGCACTTCTGAGGTACTTCTGAGGCACTTCTGAGGAAATAGCTTGCAATAGCCAAACGGGTTGAATCATGAATACTTGTTGTTTAAGGAGTATGTATGCGTTTAGCGAATAAAGTGGCTCTCATTACAGGATCTGGAAGCGGTATTGGGCGCGAGGCCGCGCAATTGTTTGCCAAGGAAGGCGCGCAAGTCGTCGTCAGCGATGTCAATGAGGCGGGTGGCCAAGAAACGGTGGAGGCCATTCAGGCGGCGGGCGGCGAAGCCAGTTTTGTGCGGGCGGATGTGTCGAAGGCGGCAGAGGTCAAAGCCATGATCGAGGCGGCAGAGGCTACCTATGGCCAGCTAAACGTGCTGTTCAACAACGCCGGGATTTTTCATGGCGAGGATGGCTCGGTGCTCGATACCGAAGAGGATATTTGGGATCTGACCATGAACATCAACCTCAAGGGGGTGTTTTTGGGCTGTAAGTATGGCATCCCAGCCTTACAGCGAGCTGGAGGTGGCTCGATTATCAACACCGCCTCGTTTGTGGCGATGGTAGGCGCAGCTACATCCCAGTCGGCTTACACCGCGAGCAAGGGGGGCGTGCTTTCCCTCACCCGCGAAATAGCGGTAGAGTTTGCCCGCCAAAATATCCGGGTCAATGCCCTTTGTCCCGGCCCCGTCGAAACACCCCTGCTCGAAGAGTTACTGGCCGACCCCGCCCGCCGTCAGCGTCGATTGGTTCATATTCCACCCGGTCGCTTTGCCAAGGCTTTTGAAATTGCCAACGCGGCGCTATTCTTGGCCAGCGATGAATCATCGTTTGTGAATGGCTCAACATTTCTGGTGGATGGAGGCATCACAGCAGCCTATGTCACAGCGGAGTAAAGCAATGCGCCGCCCCTAATTCCCGGTTGCGGTTCTTCTGTTCAGCCAACCCTCAGCAAGCAGGATATACCAATAGGAGGAGGGGCGATCGCCCCTCCTCCTATCCCTCGCATTACCCTTGATAGATAGACCCTTTTTCTATCATTCTTGCGGAGGCGGGAATCTATCGTTAGGATCGCGGGATCAGTGGATTCCCGTTTTCACGGGAATGACGCCAGCATGTCCTAAGCTTCATAGCGATGTCATAGATCAGAGGGCTAGAACGAGATCAAGCTTCAACCAGCAAAGGGTTTGACTGATATTGCCGGAGAGCTTGATATTGCTGAATAGTGACAGACATCACCCGATGAAAAAGGGGGCGATTAATGCCCC
>Ga0105049_10002598_pt1 | contig 21394 bp, 15 predicted proteins | sample MAT06_FD_78087 | JGI IMG/M metagenome (GOLD analysis project Ga0105049, IMG submission 78087) | Freshwater microbial communities from Lake Fryxell liftoff mats and glacier meltwater in Antarctica - MAT-06 | ecosystem: Environmental > Aquatic > Freshwater > Ice > Liftoff microbial mat | place...
AACACCACGCCGGACTCATTGCTGGTAATAATCGCGGTACCACGCGACGAAACGTGCGACGCCGGTTTCGATCGGCGTGGCGGGCGTGAAGCCGGTGTCGCGCGTCAGGTCGGCGACGTCCGCCGCAGTGGCGGGCACATCGCCGGGTTGCATCGGCTGCAGATCGAGCACGGCCTTGCGGCCGAGGGCTTGTTCGATGCAGGCGATGAAATGCGACAGTTCGACTGGGCTGTGGTTGCCGATGTTGTAGAGACGGTACGGCGCTGAACTGGTGCCGGGATCGGGCTGCGCGGGATTCCACGCGGGATCGGCCTGCGCGATGCGATCACTGGTGCGCACCACGCCCTGGACGATGTCGTCGATATAGGTGAAGTCGCGGCGCATCTTACCGTGGTTGAAAACCGTGATCGGCTCGCCTGCCAGGATCGCCTTGGTGAACAGGAACAGCGCCATGTCGGGCCGACCCCATGGGCCATAGACGGTGAAGAAACGCAGGCCGGTGGTCGGCAGGCGGTACAGATGGCTGTAAGCGTGCGCCATCAGCTCGTTGGCCTTCTTAGTCGCCGCGTACAAGCTGACCGGATGATCGACGTTGTGATGGACGCTGAAGGGCAGCGTGCTGTTGAGCCCGTAGACCGAACTGGAACTGGCGTAGGTCAGGTGCTCGACCGTGGTTTGACGGCAGCCTTCCAGAATGTTGGTGAAGCCGACCAGATTCGCGTCGATGTAGGCGTGCGGATTAGTCAGGCTGTAACGTACCCCCGCCTGCGCCGCGAGGTGGATAACGCGTTGCGCACGTTCCTGCGCGAAAAGCTGGGCGGTTGCCGCACGATCCGCCAGATCCAGGTGGTGGAAACGGAAGGCGGGATACGCCTGCAGCAGACGCAGGCGCGCCTGTTTGATCGTTGGATCGTAATAGTCGTTGAGGTTATCAACGCCCACCACCACCTCACCACGTTCCAAGAGGTGACGGCTGGTGTGGAAGCCGATGAAACCGGCAGCGCCGGTGACCATGATCTTCACGCGGGCGTGTTGCGGTGGTGGTTCAGGGCGCGCGCCCGATTGAGCAAGGCTTGCCGCGTCAAGGCGATGCCGATTCCTGCCAGCATGCCGACCACCACGCCAAGGATCGCGATGAGCGACCGCCCCATGCCGACGGGTTTCTGTGAGCGTTGGGGTTCGTCCACCAGCTTAGTCTCTGCCACGATGGCCATGCGTGCCTGGATGGCGGTGATCTGCCCCAGATGATCCTGCTCGGTGCGCTGCAGGTCGGCTTCGTCGCGGATGAGGCGATCACGGGATTCCTTCATGCCGAGCGTCAGTTGGCGGTCCAATTCATCTTGCTTGCCGCGTTCGCGCGCCAGTTCCAAATCGAGCATCATGACGGTCAGGACTTGCTCCTGCCCAGTAAGATTCTTGCTGGCGACATCGCGATTGCCGGCGATACGCGCCATTTCGCCTTCGATCTTTGCCAGTCGTCGGGTATTCCGGGTGCTGTCTTCCTCCAGCAGAGCGCGACGCAGGACCAGCGTTGCCGCTTGATCCTTCAGCGCGGCCGCAGCCCGACGGGCTTGTTCGAGTTCCAGTTCCAAGTTGGTGCGCAGCATTTGGAATTGCTGCTTATGCCCATTCAGCACCCGCTCCGCGACCCGCTGGTGCAGGGTGACATGTTCCTGCTCGTGATCGACCGGACCTTTGCTGGTCAGTACCACCAAGTTGGTGCCTCGGGGGTTCTTGATGTCCATCCCAAGGGTGAACCCGGGCTCACCGATGGTTTCACCATGGGAACGTTCGATCACCGGCAGAAACACATTGGTCACCTTGGCAATCACCGCTTCCGGCGATTCGATGGCGGAGGCCGAGCCCTGTTGTAGGGTCCCCAGTTCAAGGGTCGTGAGGTACGCATAACTGCGAGGTACCAACACGGCGATCGTAACGCCAGCCGCCAGCCCCAGAGCGGTGCAGCCGATCACCACGACTTTGTGCTGAGCCAGGGTCACCAGCAGATCGATGAACGACGGCTCCTGCGCAGACAAACGCTCCGCGCTCCACTCGGAGAGTGCCTGGGGGATCGCTGAATGCGGGGGGTGTGCGTTCATGGTGGATTCTACCTGCATGGGACCACAAGTCGGGCAGATGGGAGCGTAATGCTGAGGTACGCGGCAGTGCCAAGACACGCTTCGCGCGCGTCACCTGGGTTTTGAAGGCTCACAGAGGTATCAACTGCCCAAGCGCTCGCCAGTGGGCAAACTCGGCTGTGTCTGAGGGAAATGTAGGCAAGTGAAAAAGATGCAGATGCACAGCCCAAATCGTGTGGGCAGACTGCCGGCGCGCAGCAATTGACTCAAATCAGAAGCGGCTCTCCGGAACAAACACCGTATCGCCGGGTTCCAGCACCGGGTCGAGCACCTTGGTATCACCAGTCAAGATCGCGCGCACGTCGACCACTTGGACGCGTTTGCCCGAGCGCATGAGCTGCACGTCGCCCTGTTTAGCGTATTGGGTGAAACCACCCGCCAGACTCACGGCCTTGGACACCGTGAGCACTTCCTGCGATGGTAGGTTGACTGCACCGGGTTTACCGACGTGGCCGATGATGTAGACGCGGTCAAGGCGCGGGACGATGATGATGTCGTTGGGTTTCAGTTCGACGTCGCCAACCAGCGAATCGACCTTGTCGGTGACCGGGACCGCGAGACCGATCTTGGCACCCGGCTGGTTGGGATCATCGCGGATGACCAGGGTGCCGCCGCGGTTGGCGTCTTCCAGGAAACCGCCCGCCTGACCGATCGACTGCATGGCAGTGAGTTGGATGAAGGGGCTGAGCGGCACGCCGCCGGGTTTAGCCACGTTGCCCATTACGTAGACGAAACGCGGGCTGAACTCGATCACGGTCGCGGTCACCACCGCTTGGCGGATGAAACCTTCAAGCAAGCGCTTCGACACTTCGCCGGTGAAACTGCCGACGCTACGACCGACGACTTCCGTGATGTCGCCGATGAGCGGGAAGGGCACGATGCCGTTGGCGGGAACACGCAGCGTGGTGGTCAGGTCCTGATGGTCGAAGACCTCGACCTTGAGCAGATCACCGGGATAAAGCGTGTAGTCCCTGGGTGCGGCGGCGACCGCCGGCGGCGGTACGGTTGGAGCACCGGCGATGGGCGGGACTGAAACGGGAACAGCCGCGGCTTCACCCGCGGCTGCAGTAGTTGTTATAGTGGCGGACAGTGCCGCCATCAGAACTACCAGCAGCGTGAGCGTCATCAGCGAACGGAACTTCCGCCGCACCAATTGGAGGACTACAGCAATCACCATGACTCCGAAAGGCTTCAGGGCTGCGAAGCGCTGGCGGCGCGCGATCCCGATTCGGAACCAGCAGGCAGACCAAGCTGACCGCTGGTAAAACCTGGGTAACGGTCTTCAGGCAGGTTACCGGCACCTCTGGTCAACGTGCCGGTGCCGCCGCCGATTCCACCGCCGATTCCACCGCCAATGCCGCCGCCAATGCCGCCGACCACCGGCTTGGGCTGCGACGGACCGCGCGCGCCACCCGCACCGCCGACACCAGCCTGGTAGAGATTGGCCATGGTACCGTCCGCGTTGAGCTGCACCGAGTAGCTGGTGATCGTCTGGTTGCTCGACACCACCACCATGGAGGTCGGGGTCAGTATGCCTTTGGCGTCAGACCTCATCTGGATCGTCACTTGGCTGATGGTGATACCGGCGCTGTCGGGACCGGGCACTGGACGCGCGGTGACATTGCCGACGGCGTCGCGGATCACGGTGAAGACCACGTTTTTGCCATCAATGGACAGGGACACTTCGATCGGCTTGCCACCTTGCTCGGCGCTTTGGGCGGCACTGACCAGTTGCTGCGCCTGCGCGGTAGTAAGGTCGCCAGCCATCAGGCTGCCGAAAGCGAGGGTGCAGGACAATAGCACGGCGCACAGACAACGACGCATGGGGCCTCCAGGACAGGTGGATGTGGGGCCACTTGTAGGCTCCCGCACCTAGTGGTGCAACCGGCGGCTTGGCGGGGTTTGCGCCAAAAGGCGCACAGCTAAGCCCATCGGATTGAAAAAGAGGAACGGCGGAAGGGAGCAAGGCAGGGATGGGCAGGCATTTCTCATGCCTTCACCGCCGTTTCTCCGTTCCACTTGTTCCATTGGCTGTCCCAGGTTGCTTTGGCTTGCCGCCATTCCACGCCAGTGGGCACAAAACCCGCCGAACACCACACCTGGATTTCCTCCGCTACGCGGGCTAAATGCGGCCCACCCATGAGTGAATCGCCGCACGCCTCTGACAGCTCCCCGCTGACCCTGACTGATCTGCTTGGCACCTGCTGGCGCCGGCGCTGGTTGTGCGCGGGGGTATTCGTGGTGGTCGCGGCCACGGTGATCCTGACCACCTTCCGTATCACGCCGCAATTTGAGGCGACCGCCACGCTCGCAGTTGAACGTGGGCGCAAGGCGGTGGATTTCCAGTACGACCCCAGCAGCAACTCGGTGGAGTTCAGTTTCATCAACACCCACCGCGACATGCTTACCGCCAACCCGGTGCTGGAACAGACGCTCGCGACTACCGACCTGCTGCAGAGCAAGGCCTACGCCCAGGCGGAAGACCCGATGAAGGTGCTGAAGGAGCGGGTGAAAGTCACCACCCGGCGTGACAGTTGGATCATCACCGTGGCCCTGCGCGACGAGGACCCCGAGCGGGCGCGCATGGCGCTGACGGCGCTGCTGGATGCCTACACCGCCAACCAAGCATCACAAAAATCAGAGCGCGCGAGCGGCGCGCTGACCTTCTTGTCGACCTCGGTGGATACCGCGCGTACGCGCGTGGAAGAGGCCCGACGCAAGGAATACGTCTTCCGCAGCGAACACTCGATCGTCAACGGTGCGGTGGAAAACAGTCTGGTGTCACAGCGCATCGATCTCCTGAACAAGGAACGCGCCGCGCTGGACCAGCAGATGGCGGAATCGCATGCACTGCTGCAACAATTCAAAAATGCCGACCAAGCAGCAGATCCAGCGGAACGTCTGAAGTCATTGTTGCGCATCGAGCCGGTCGGTCGCCATCCGGTGGTGGTCGAGCAGCAACAGCAATTGTATACCGCCGAGGATGAGGCGCAGGCACTCAGCCAGAAGTACGGCGGACGCCACCCGCGCATGATCGAGGCCCAGGAACTGATCCTGGCCAAACGCCACCGCCTGACTGAAACCGTGGCCCTGGCGCGTTCCAGCGTCGAGACCCAGTACCAGAAGCTCAAACTGCAGTACGACGAATTGATGGTGCGCACCACCGACGCACAGAAGGAGCTGAACCAGTACCGCGCCGATCTGTCGAACTTCCAGGCCCTGGAGACCGAAACCAAATCGCGCGAGGAAATGTTCAACCGTCTGCTCACGCGTATGGGCGAAGAAGAAGTCGCGAGCCGGCTCGACGCCAAACAGGTGGTGCAGATCGATCGGCCGAAAACCGATCTGCGTCCGGTCAACATCCGCAAAACGTTGTTCGCTGCTGGAGCACTGGCCGCCGGTTTGGTCGCGGCGGTTTTGGCGGCGCTCGGCGCCGAAGCGCTCGACCGGCGCGTGCGCGGCGCGGCGGCGACGCAGGAACTCACCGGGCTTCCGCTGCTCGGCCAGTTGCCATTCGTCCCTGGGTTGTTGCCGCTGGGTAAAGGCGGCGACCCGGAACATCCGGCGATGCTGGCCGAGGCCTACCGTGCGCTGCGAGCGGCCCTGCGCCTGACGCGCAGCAGTCCGACCGGCTCGCGCGTGCTGGTGATCACCTCCAGTGGGCCAGGCGAAGGCAAGAGCACCGTCTGCACGCGCCTGGCGATCGCGCTCGCCGCTGCCGGCGCGAAGGTACTGTTGGTCGACGCCGATCTGCGCAAGCCGACGCTGCACAAACAATTCGGCGATGACCGCGAACGTGGCCTCAGTTACCTGCTGGCGGGTGAGGAAGGCATCGAACCCGCCGCCAGCGACCATCCGCGCCTGGATGTGCTGCCGGTCGGCGTGCGTCCGCCGAATCCATCCGAGCTGCTGCACAGTCCGGCGCTGGCCACGGCGATCGCCCGCTGGCGCACCAGCTACGACTACGTGCTGCTCGACAGTCCGCCGTTGGGTCTAGTCAGCGATGCACTGAGCGTCGGCGAACTGGCCGACGGCGTGCTGCTGGTCGTGCGCGATCGCGTCACCGCCAAGGGCACGCTGCGATTGGTGCTCGATCGCCTGTTGCCACTGCGCGCCAAGGTACTGGGCCTGGTGTTCAACGCCGAACAATTCGATTCCGCCGGGTACGGCGGCTATAACTACCGTTACGGCTACCAATACGGCTACGGCCAACGGCCGGACACCGGTAAGGCCTGAACGGTGCGTGGCGGCAGAAATTGATGACCAGGGTCGCGCGCGCATGGCTGGTGCTGGCGCTGGTCGTGGCGCTGGCGGCCTACGGTGGGGCCGGTGATCTGGTGCGCCCCCTGCTGACGGTGGCCATCGCCATCGCGCTGGTGTTGGCCGCCATCACGCTTCGACCACAATTCCACCGCCCGCCGCTGGCGTGGATCGCGCTGCTGTTCCTGCCCCCGCTCGCCATCGCGCTGCTGCAAGTTTTGCCACTCGGCTGGCATCATCCGTGGATTACTGAAGACCGCATCGCGCTCGGCGTCACGCCGCAGGCGTGGAGTATCGATCCGGCAGCGTCCACCGCTGCCCTGGTGTGGCTCGCGACGCTGAGCGGGCTGGCGCTGACGGTGTGCGTGCTGGCACGCGGTGAACGGGTCCGCGCACTGGTCGACGTGCTGATCTACGTGGCGGCGGTCAGTGCGGTCCTGGGATTATGTCTGGCGCTGACCGCCGCGCCGTGGCCGAGCCTGAGCAACACCACCCGCACCCGCGGGCCCTTCATCTATCCGAATCACGCGGCGGCGTTCTGGGCTGCGTGTCTGCCGCTGGCAGCGCTCATCGCGCATCGCCGCGGTAGCCTGCTGCGTTGGGGTTCGGTGGCGGTACTTGCGCTCGCCATCCTGCTGTCGGGTTCACGGGGCGGAATCCTGGTCGCGGCGTTGGTGATGTTGCCGATCAGTTTTTCGCTGCTGCCACGCGCACATCGCTGGCGCTGGGCCGTTGGCGGCGTGGTGGTGGTGGCTGCGTGGTTGTGGCTGATCGGGATCAGCGACGTAACCGACAAGTTCAATCGCCTGCGTGGCGAGGAAGGCGTGACGCTGAACGGACGAGTGACCATGTGGCAAGCGGCGCTGCCGGTGATCAGCGATGCCGGCGCGCTCGGCAGCGGCGGCGGCACCACCATCCCCGCCTACCGTCGCAGCGGCGACCCGCAGTTCGCCGACGTGCTGGTCGACCACCTGCACAGCGATCCACTTGAATGGTGGTTGGAATACGGCTGGCTCGGTCTTCTGGTCGGAGTGGCCGCGTTGGGTGCCGCGCTGCTGCGGCTGCGTCCACAGCCCAGCGCGTGGCGCGATCCCGGTCGTCGGACGCTGATCATCGGTGCGGGTGCCGGTCTGCTGATTCTGTCGCTGCACGCTTGCGGCGATTTCATCTGGCACAACACCATGGTGGCGATGACCGGCGTGCTGCTGTTCTGTGTCCTGGCGATCGCCGGTCGCGACCGCGAACCTGCTGCGACCAACCGCCGTCGCGCGCACCTGCTCTGTGGCGTTGCCGCGTTGCTGCTGCTGCTGGGCGCCTGGTGCTCGTGGGGCTGGCACGTCAGCGAACTGCGCGCGCGTGATGTCGAGCGCTTGGCGATCGCCCGTCAGGCGGCCGGAGTGCCGCTGGGCGGTGCCGAGGCGATCGAACGCGCACTGGCCACTGAAGCCCAAAGCGTACGACTGGCTGTGACCCGCATCTGGCTGGCACACGCCGCAGGCGATCTGGCTACCGCCCAGGCGGAGTGCGCCAGCGCTGCACGCTTGGCTCCTGGCGACGCTGCGGCGTGGGCGCAGCGCGCACTGGTAGCAGCCAGCGCAGCAGATGCCCAGGGCACGAGCGTGGCGATCCGCCGCGCACTGACCTGGGCGCCTGGGTGGCCCGAGATCCAACGCATCGCCTTGCGCTTGGTGGTTCAACAAAAAATAGCAGAAAAAACCGCAGCAGAAGGTGAACACCGCCTGCTGCCGGCGGAACAGACCGCCGCCATCATCGAGGTGGTGCTCGCCAGCGACCGCGCTCAACCACGGTGGTTTTTTCCGTTGGCAAGTGATGTGCTGGGCCAAGCGCGGGTGCTGGCGCAGGTGCGTGACGCTGGCCCGGCACTCGCGTATTCCGCCGAGCAGTGGCTCGCCGAGCAGGGACCAGTGGAGGATTGGTTAGCGCTGCGTAGCCGCAGCACGCCTGGGCCGACCGCGCGGCGCCCGGCGCTGCTTGGCCTGATCCATGATCGACTACTGGGACCAACGGCGTGGCAACCGCTCATACCGCTGGAGGTGGAAGAACGTCGCGCGCTGGGCGACCAGCTGACCACGCTCGGATTGCCGGTACCGGCGGGGTTGGCCGACACGCTGACGCGTGATGGTTGGCCGTGGGCACGATGGGCGCGGCCGGTCGATCTGCTCGACCAACCAACGCGCGATGAACTGGCGCTGCTGCTGCGCAGCGAACTGCACCGCGGCTGGGCGCGCCTGTGGACCGACCGCTTAACCCTCACCAACCGCGCGCTTGCCGGTGACAGCGCGATGGTCACCCGCGATTGTCCGCCGCAGGTACTGGCCCGCCTTGCTGGCATCACGCCCTACCACGATATCGCCCTGGTGATCGATCCGACGCTGCGCCGACGCGCACGCGTCCTGTTGGAACGCTGGCGCGACTGGGAATGGCAGGAGCTGCCGGGAGCTGGGCGTTGGTCCTGGTGGTTTGGCGACGGCAGCGGTCAGGCGCTGATCACCAGCAAGCGCTGGACCGGTCTGGTGATCGACGGCGAGTGGTGCGGCTGGATCCGAGGGCACCAGGATCTCGCGGCGCTGCTGGGGCACGGATTAAAACGGGTAGTGTTGTTGGAGCCGTGAGGTCGGCAGGCCACGGACTACAGGCCACGGGCTACAGCAAAACAACCGACTGCAGTCGATCATTCGGACCTGTAGCCTGTAGCCTGTAGCCTGTAGCCCGTGGTCGGTAGCCCGTGGTCGGTAGCCCGTGGTCCGCCTGTAGCCTGTAGCCCGTCCCAGTTACTTTTTTCCGCCCGACTGCTTGCCGTTGAAATTGCGGGCGGTCGGGTCGAGGTCTTTTTCGCGCCGGGTAATGCTCCCGCGCACTTCGCCATCGGCCATCACCGCGCCATCGACTTCGATCTTGGCGCCGCCGGCTGCCGTAGCAGAGCCACTGAATTTGGTTTCGCTGACGACGCCCTTGGAGTTGGCTTTCACCTTGGCTTTGTAGGTGATCTCCAGCTCGCCGAGTGATGTCAGGGTCAGCTTCCCCTCCTTGAAGGTCAGCTTCTCCTTCGGTTTTTTGTCCTCGGTCGGAAAGACGATGGTGTAGATGCGGCCATCAAGATCCGGCGCGGGCACCGGTTTTTTTTCCGCCGCGGGGCAGAGCGCGACCAGCGCCATCAGCAACAGAGCAGTAAACCACGAGCGCGAGGCGACGACGGACATGGGACTCTCCAGGGGTGAGGACTGTTGAGCGCAACGCCTGACGGGCAACCGACCGGGAATGGAACCGTGGACCGCTGCCTGGATCACCGAGTCAGCTCGGGCAAAAAACTGCGCCGATCAGTCAGATTTCCGCGCTGGCGTCGCTATGTCAGATCAGATCAGGTCAGGTCAGGTCAGGTCAGGTCAGGTCAGACCTCACGCGCCACGCCAAACGCGTCACGCCAACAGTCCCAGCAACGCCCGTTCGTAGGCGTCGACAATCGGCTTCGGCGCAAAGCGTTCGGCGCGCGTGCGCGCCGCGCGCCGCATCGCTTGGTAACGCGGCTCATCCATCAGCAGGTCGGCTGCCATGCTGCCCAGGCAGTGATCGATGCCTTCCGGGCAGAGCAGGCCGGTGACGCCGTCCTCGACCACTTCGGGCAAACCGCCGGCGTGATAGCCCAGCACCGGCACACCACACGCCATCGCTTCAAGCGCGGAGAGGCCGAAACTTTCGGCGCGCGACGGCAACAGGAACAGATCGCTCGCCTGCAGGATCGGTTCGGGTTTCTGCTGGCCGAGCAGCCGCAGATCGTCACGAATGCCGAGTTCACGCGCGAGGTGCTCGGCTTTCGGCAATTCCGGTCCGTCACCGACCAACACCAACACGGCTTTCATGCGCCGACGCAGCACGCTGAAGGCGCGCACCACTTCTTCGACACGTTTCACCGGGCGGAAGTTCGACACGTGGGTGATGACCTTGTAACCCTCGGGCGCTAGGTTCACGCGCCACGGTTGCGCCGGATCCGGTTTGAAGCGATCGAGCTCGACGAAGTTGGGGATCGCCTGGATGCGGCCCTTCGGCACGTGGAACCACTGCTCGGTCTCACGCGCCAGCCATTCGCTTGGCGTGGTGATGAGGTCCTGTTTGGCGATGGCGAAGCGGGTGATCTCGTAAAATCCGCGTTCGCGTCCGACCAGGGTGATGTCGGTGCCGTGCAGCGTACAGGCGAGTTTCACATCGCAGCGGGCCTTGCCGTTCGGCCGACCACATTCACGCAGCACCTGCTGCGCTTGCCACGCGGCGGCGGCGTGTGGGATGGCGTAGTGCGAGTGGATGATCTCGACACCGTGCTCATCGACCACTTCGATCAGCTTGTTGGTCAGGTTGAGGGTGTACGGCGGATGACGAAACAGCGGGTAATCACCGACATCCACCGCATGAAAACGCAAGTTCGGCAACGGCCGGTCCATACGAAACGGCAACTCGTAGGACACCACGTGGACATCATGTCCACGTTCGGCGAGGTGGATCGCCACCTCGGTGGCAACCACGCCGCTGCCGCCGTAGGTCGGATAGCAGACGATGGCGAGTTTCATTCGGGCACGTTATACCGATAGGTCGCTGACGCTCCCGCGGCGAGGTCGCTGCGCTCCCGCGGCGAAGCCTCGAAGCGCGTGGCCGCCAGGCCCGCTCGCAGCGCGAAGCTCGTAGCGCGTAGCTCGCAGCGCGAAGCCCCGATAGTCACTTGCCCTCGCCGCCCGCCGGCACTGTCGCCTTTGGTTCCAGTGCCGGCTGGATCTTCATCCCCGACACCGGCACCAGCTTGCGCGTCCACGGCTGATATCCTTGGCGCTCAATGCTGACGGTGACTTCCTTGGCTGGCGACAGCGGGATCACCTGCGGTGTGGTACCACGGAAGGCGCCGTCGATCAGGATGTCGGCCTTCGACGGTTCGCTGTCGATCGACACCTCGACCAAGTTGATGGCGTTGGGCACATCCTGCTTCGGCACGTTGCGCAGTTCCGGATGGTCGGCGAGGTAGTCGCGCACCAAGCCGGAAGCCGTGCTGAGCGCCTGCCAAGTGGCGAGGCTTTCCGGTTCGTTAGTCGGGCCGGTGAACTTGGCACGTCGCTGCACTGGTGATTCACCACGAATCTGGCGGCTGAGCACAATGCGACCATCGATGTCGACCATGCGCAGTTCGATCACCGCGATCTGTCGTTCGGTGGCACCGTGTACATCGGCCTCGCCGGCTTCGCGCCGGAGATCGATGACTTTGGTCACCACCACCAGATGCGCGCCACGAGTAGCCGCCACCCGACCGCTGTCCCACTCACTGGAACCGGAATCCGGCAGGCTTTCGCCCACTCGGGCATCGGCGTTCTTGGCCAGCAGATCGATGTAGTTGGCCATCTTGTGCGGCAACTCGATGCGACCGTCAGGATAAATGTCGGCTAGTTTGCCGAGCGCTGTTGGCGCGAACAACACCACGCGCAGATCGCCGCCGGCCTGTTCGACCGTCACCGCTTCCGGTTTCGCCGCCGTGGGGGCCTCCTCCTGCCAGCGATTTGCTTCGCGACTGCAGGCGGTGAAGGACAAGGACAGGAGCACGATCAGGAGCAGGGTGTAGTTTGCCATGGCGGCGAAGTATGTCGTGGAGTGCCTGTGCGACCACCCCCGCCTCGCGGCGCGGCACGCCGCTGCGGGTGCGACGGCAATGCTGCAAACCTAAGACCAACGACCTGTGGTTTTTTCGCCACGAAGTGACGGGCGCTGCATCAGCCTGCATCAGCGGCATGGGCTTGACCCCCTCCCACATGGAGTCGAGCATCACCCGGCATGCTGCGTGGTATCTCTCCCCTGATCGGTCCGGACCTGCTCGGCGTGTTGTACCGCATGGGCCACGGCGATGAGCTGGTGCTAGCCGATGCGCACTTTCCGGCGGAAACCCTCGGCCGGCGGGTGGTCCGTGCGGATGGACATCGCATCGCGGAGTTACTCGATGGCATTCTGCCGCTCATCGCCCTCGACCGCTACGTGACGACGCCGACGTTTCTGATGGCACCGGTGGCTGGCGATCACGTCGATCCGGCGGTGGCCGCTAGTTACCACGCCGTGCTGCAACGTCACCATCCCTGGGCGACAACAGCCGCGCAGGTCACTCGCGAGGCCTTTTACGAACAGGCTCGTGGCGCCTTCGCGATCGTGGTCACCGGCGACACCATGCGCTACGGCAACCTGATCATCCGGCGCGGCAACGACGCCTAAAAGACGGTGGCCGGACAGTGCTATTTGGTGGCGGCTTCCGGTACGGCTTCCTCAGGCGAAGCCTCGCTTTCGGCCTTGGGCTTACTCGGTGCTTCGTCGGGCACGACGTCTTCACCGACGGTGTGGCGCATGACCTCTTCGACTGAGGTCACGCCACGCAGGGCGTTCATCAATCCGGCGCGACGCAGGGTGATCATGCCACAGTCCATCGCGGCTTTGCGCAGTTCGATGGTGGACGCGCCACCGATAATGACCTTGCGCAGTTGGTCGCTCATCTCCATCGCTTCGACCAGAGCGAAACGACCTTTATAACCGTTGGAGCACAACGAGCAGCCGACTGGCTTCCACAGGCTGATGTTTTCGATCTCCTCCGGTTTGTAGCCGCAGACCAGCAGCTGGTCGCGAGTCGGCAGTTCCTCTTTGGTCATCGGCGCCTTGCAATTCTTGCACAGACGACGGCCGAGGCGCTGGGCCACCACCGCCAAAACGGTGGACGCCGCGAGGAACGGCTCAATGCCCATGTCGACGATACGCGAAATGGTCGACGGTGCGTCATTGGTGTGCAGCGTGGAGAGCACCAAGTGACCCGTAAGCGCGGCTTTCACCGCGATCTCGATGGTCTCTTGGTCACGAATTTCACCGATCATGATGGTGTCAGGGTCTTGACGCAGTAGGGCACGCAGCGCCGCGGCAAAGGTTAGGCCGCGTTTCGGATTCACGTGGCACTGGTTCAGGCCTTCGATTTCGTATTCGACCGGATCTTCCACGGTGTTGACGTTGTCTTCGACCGTCATCACCGCACGCAGGCAGGAATAGAGCGTGGTCGATTTGCCCGAACCGGTCGGACCGGTGACCAGCAACATGCCGTACGGTGCGCCGATGGCTTTTCTGACAACCTCCAACACTTCGGGCTCGAAGGCCAGGCTCTCTAGCGAGCCCGCCAAGTTCGATTTGTTGAGGATACGCATACAGATTTTCTCGCCATGCACCGTCGGCAGCGAGTTGACACGAATGTCGATGGCGTTGCCGCCCATCTTTACCTGGATGCGGCCGTCCTGCGGCTTGGCGCGTTCGGCAATGTTCATGGTGTCGGTCATGATTTTGACGCGCGACACCATGGCGTTCTGGATCTTCTTTGGCGGACTGAACATCTCGTGCAACACGCCGTCCATACGGAAGCGTACACGCACGCGTTTTTCAAACGGCTCGATGTGGATGTCCGACGCGCCTTTTTGGATGGCGCTGGCGATGATGGTGCGCACCAGCTTGACCGCCGGACTTTCGTCGCCTTCGGCGACGTTGATATCCTCGTCTTCTTCTTTTTCGCGCTTGGCATCGGCAACCGAGAGCTCGTCACCCTCGTCGCCCATGGTCTCCATCATGTCGGCGACGGCTTTTTCTTGCGCGTGGTAGGATAGTTCGCGCGCCTTATTGATCGCCCGTTCGGTCGACACCACCGGCAGGATCTGCTTCTTCACCGACAGCTTAAGATTATCGAGCATCACCACGTCGTAAGGATTGGCGACCGCCAACGACAGGTGATCACCGATCAGTGCCAGGGGTAGGACGCCGTAAAATTTCGACTGTTCCTCCGTGACGATGTCCTCGCCCTTGTTCATCTCGCGGATGAGATCCATATCGATCTTCATCTTGTCGAGATCGATGGGTGGGGTGGATGAATCCTCGCTGACCATGCCGAGCAGGGTCATCTCATCGAGGAGCGCTTCGGCGACCAGTTGCGAGGCCAACAGCAGGCTTTCTTTGGCGCACTTGTCGTACAGCGCTTGGAGGGTGGCTTCCTCCACCAGTCCGTGTTTACGCATCACCGCGGCCAGCTTGCGGTTGTAGCCCATCACATTGGCCATTTATGGACTCCGATGTCTCAAAGTGCGAGGTGCGAGGTGCGAGGTGCGAGGTGCGAGAATCACATCCCGTTGTTCTGCAGCACCAGATTGATCTCGCTCATCTTGGTAAGGAAGAGCTGGAGCGTGCAGCCGGTCTGGCCTTCGATCTCCTTGAGCACTTCCTCGGTGAGCGAGCCCGCGATAGCGATGACCAGCACCGAACCGATGGAATCCATCGGCACGAACTGGTAACGCCGCATCATGGTCGGCTCGAAGATCTCCAACAGGTCCTTCGAAATCTGATACTGCGTCGGCAGAATGTAGGGAATGCCGAACTGGTTCACCAGCACCGCGACGATCTTCTCTTCGGTGATCAGCTTGTTCTGCACCAGGGTCTCGCCGAACAACAGGCCAGACTGATGTTGCATGCGCAGCGCGTCTTGCACTTGTTCGTTGGACAGCAGACCCTGCTCGACCAGCAGTTCACCAAGACGCTTTTTGACCAGACGGTTGAGGGCAACCATATCACGCTCCGTCGCGCTGGGCTGTGCGCTTGAGATCTTCCTGGTCCGGGCTGCGCGCGCAGGCGTCATCCCAGGTGATCTGGTTGGCTTTGTACAGTTCAAAGAGGCTCTGATTCATCGTGCGCATGCCCAGCCGCGCGCCGGTCTGGATGTGCGACATGATCTGATGGCACTTGTCGTCGCGGATGAGCGCGCGGATGGCTGAGTTGGGCACCATGATCTCACACGCCATGGCACGACCACGGCTGTTCATCTTCGGCAGCAGCTGCTGACAGAAGACGCCTTCGAGCACGAAGGCGAGCTGGGTGCGGATCTGGTTCTGCTGGAAGGCCGGGAACACGTCGACGATACGGTTGATGGTTTCGACCGCGGAGGAGGTGTGCAGCGTGGCAAAGGTCAGGTGACCGGTTTCAGCCAGGGTCAACCCGGCCTCGATGGTTTCCTTGTCACGCATTTCACCGATCAGGACGATGTCAGGGTCCTGACGCAGCACGCGGCGCAGCGCCGAATTGAAGCCCTGAGTGTCGGTGCCGACTTCGCGCTGGTTGACCAGACAGCGTTTGTTGCGGTGCACGAACTCGATCGGGTCTTCGATGGTGATGATGTGGTCCTGCATGGAGGCGTTGATGAAGTCGATCATCGCTGCCAACGTGGTGGACTTGCCCGAACCCGTCGCGCCGGTGACCAGCACCAGACCCTTGGGCAGTTCGCACAATTTGGTGCAGACATCCTTGGGCACACCAAGCTGATCGAAATTGAAGATCTCGTACGGGATCGTACGCATCACCCCGCCGACCGCACCGCGCTGCAGGAAGACGTTGACGCGGAAGCGACCGACGCCGGCCAGACCAAAGCTCATGTCGAGCTCCTGGTCCTGTTCGAAGCGAGCGATCTGCTGGCTGTCGAGCACTGAGTACATCAGCTTCTTGGTCTGGTCCGGAGCCAAGGGTTCCAGGCCAGGCAATTCCGCCAGGGCGCCGTCGACGCGTACCCGCGGAGCAGAGTTGGCAGACAGGTGCAGATCTGATCCGCCACGCTCGACCATGGTGCGCAGAAGCTCTTCCATCGTGATCATGAGGCCGTCCCTTCAGGGTTCTCGGGGCGTACTCTGGCGATCCAGGGCAGCGCGTGCAAGTGCCGGGGAGCGGTGCAGATGCGCAGAACACCGTGGGTGTCGCAGGAACCCGCGTAAACACCCGAGTCGCGTGTAGAAGTCGGCGCGGGTACGGGGCCGCTTAGCTCGACTTTTGCCCACTCCTCTGATCACGCCGCCCTGCATATCTGCACTAAGAGGCGTTCTATTGAGATGGCCGTGCTAGTTTTCACGCGGGCGAGGCTTTCCGAGTGGTGCAACAATGGTGTGGTCGCCAGTTAAAGGACCGCAAGGCCGGCAGGGCCCGGAGCACTCGGGACTTGAACGATTCACGGTACCGGCGGCACGGTCGTCGCTGGTTGTTTCTCTGGCAGTTTCACTGCCGCGCGTTCGCTCTCGACCAACGCCCGGATGTGCGGCGCCTGACCACTTTTCAGTACCACGTCCATGCTCGCCGGCACCGGATCATCCGTGCCGGTGACCCAGCTCTTCGCGAATGCTTCGCGTCGCGCCTCCGGTAACAGCGAGAGGATGGTGCGGTCCCAATCGGAACGCGTGACCACCCCGCCGGAGTGGTCACGGTACCACGTGCGCAACGCCGCGAACAAGGCGTCGTCGCCGACCTCGTCGCGCAGTGCCGCATACATCAAGGGACCACGGCAGTAGAGCAGCACACCAAACTGCATGTCGCTCATGCGATCGCCGGCGCTGGCGAGCGGCGCTGACTGTTTGGCGATCGCCACCATCGCCGGCAGGCGCGTGCCAATGAACATCTGCATGGTATCTTTCGAACGCAGGCGCTCCATCACGTACCACGTGCTCCACTCGGTCAGCGGTTCATCGAGCCACGGCTCTGTGTGAGTGTCGTTGCCGACCTGGTCGTACCACCAGGAATGCAGCACCTCATGGATGGTGGCGTGCAACAGGGTGTTCTCCTGATCCGTGAGTGGATCTTTGCCGCGCCAATTGAGTTTGGCGAACAACGGTTCGTGCAGGAAGGTCATGCCGCTGGCTTCCATGCCACCGACCTGGAGCGCGAAGGTGGCGAAGACGATGTCGTAGCTGCGCCGTGGGTAGGCACCGAACATCTCGCTGGCGATGATCAGCGCATCACGCGCGACGCTGGCACAAAACGCCGCGCGCACCGTGTGTTTGCCGATGTAGGCGACGCGCACCTCCGGACCGTTCGGCGGTGTCAGGCGCATGACCTCAACCGGCTGGTCGCTGACCCACGCCACCAGGTTGCGTGTGCGGGGCGACAACACCAACCACGTACCGTCGGCCTGACGCGACTCCTGCCCGCTGGCGACCAACGTCCAGCCGTCGGGCAACGTCAGGCGCCAACGATAATCGGCCGCGCGCACGAACGATGGATCGGAATACGGCACCAACGCCGGAAACTCCCAAGCGCCACGCCGGATCGCCAATTCCGGCAGCCAACTGTAGAGGTGATGTCCGTGCGCGCTGCGGGTCAGCAAGCCAGCGCGTCCACCTTCCTCTGGGATGGAGGTGGTGAACTCCAACTCGCAGGTAATCCAGGCACCGCTGGCCAACGGTTTCGCCAAGGGCAGCAGCACTCCACGTCCATCAGCCACCATCTGCGGTACCACCGCGCGTCCGTCGACGCTGGCCGCGGCGATGACGATGCCGGTGCCGATGTAGGAACGGCTGTTGTTAGCGTGCAGGACGAAGCCGATCTCATTCCATGGTTCGGCTCCGTCATTGCTCAGCGCGACACGCATGCGTCCCTGCATGTGACCGGTCGCCGGATCGTAGGTGCTGGTCACCTCGATCGCCGGCTGGACCTGCGCGAGCGGCAGGGCATCAGCGCTCAGTTCGACCGCCACCGCAGAACGCAACTCGCCAACCCAGGCCGGTTCGCCAGCAGCAAGGCCACTGCCCAGCAGCAGCATGAGTGCAGTGATGATGAGGTGGCGTTGACGAGTAATCATGCGCGTTCGTATGTCGGCAATGCACCAGGAGCAAGACCCAGTGATCAGCACTGTGCGGGAGGGCACCAACGTTGCACGCAACGACCCCTCCACAGCCCACAACCACGCATACGCTCGCATCCATGACGCCGGCACCTCCAGAGAGAGATTCCCAGACGCCCGACCATCGCCGCTTGTTATCGTGTCTGCCTGAACGCCGGGGACCAGAAGTCGCCTCCCTCGAAGCGTGGTTCGCCGCTCATGGCGCCCAGGCCTGGAACCGCCTGCATGATGTCGGGCGCGGTGATCCGACGCTGATCGACGATGATGCCGTGGCGATCGCAGCGACGCATGCGGCGGTGAGTCCGGGCAGCCACGCCGCGCTGCTGATAATGTTGGCGGCGCGCGACGAATCCCGGCGCCAACGACTGGTCGACCAATGCCTGACGCTTGTGGGACAACATCCTGGTCCGGCACTGCGCGCCGCCGGTTATCAACTCCACGAATACCATCGACTCATCGATGGACGTTGGATCAGCGCGGCGAAAAACCACTACGCCAGCGATAACGACGGTGCGTGGGGGGTGTTCGAAGCGGCGGCGATGTACCAGCCGGATTTCCTCACGCCGCAGGATATCCCCTGGCTTGATGACCGCCGGCACGATCAACCACGCGATCATGCGGTGGTGATGCTGAGTCTGGCAAAACACTGGCCGGCGCAGCGTGAAGTGCTGCTCGTTCTGGCAGTGCGGGCATGTGATGACCACCCGGCGGAGGCACTCGCCGGTGCGAGCCAGACCGCGCGTGATGAGGCCGATCTGCTCACGCCGGAATTGATCGCGGTCGTGGTGCACCTGCTATCGACCACCACGGATGATGCGACGCGCACCTCAGCATGGGAACTGCTCGGTGGTGCCAGCAAGGTCGCCGCACATCACTTCACCGATGCGCTGCTCGATCAGCTTGATGTCGCGGCGATGGCTGGGCCGGGAACCTTGTTCACCATTCTGCGTCACCTGATGGGAATCGAACTGGGCCGCTTGCCCGCCCTACGCCGGCGTTTCGCCGCGCTGATGCGTCGCCATCACCAGGCTGGCGTCGAAGCGGCGTTCTACGGTTTTCAGGGTGAGGCATTGGCGCAGGTCGATAGCGAGATCGTCGGCGCCCTGCTGACTGGCTTCGCCGCCGCGGCGTATCCCGCCTATCAGTTCCTGGGGCGTCTGCTCGACAAACGCGGCGAGCTGATCGACGAGGCGGTGGTGGATGCGGCGATCAGCAACATCGAGCACGCCACCAACTACGCCTTCGGTTTCTTCCGCACGCTGATCGAAGAACGCCCGGAGTTCACCGCCCAGGCGACCATCGCATTGTTCGAATGTTTGGCCCGCGAACCGATCAACCGTGCGCACGTGCGGGTCGAGCAGATGGAGGTGCTCGGCGCCATCGCCAATGCCAGCCACGTACGCACCGGCCTGGAGCGGACCCTGCGTGCGCCGCCCAAACATGGATCGCGCCGCGCCCGCGCGCTGCTGGCGATCATGTTCCGCGACAAACGCCGCGCGCGCCGGCATGTGCTGCTCGAAGCGTTGCGCTGGGCGGCAACGACCACACATCGCCGTGACCAGAGCGACAGCGCGGGTGAGACCCGTTATGCCCCGGTGTGGGACTTCACGCTCTTCATCATCGACCACAGCGGTGACGACGTGCACTCCACCAGCGCCGCGGAACGTTTTCTCGAAGGCGCGTTCCAACTCAGCCACCTGTTCCGTACCCACGCGGAGGCCAGCGATTTCCTTGAGCGGCTCAACCTGCTCAGTGCGCCCGCACTCCCGTTGCCTACCGGAATCGCGGGAGTGATCGATGATCCGCTGCTCGATGACCTGCACGCCCTGGTGCTCGAACTGGGACGGCGTTTCGCCGTCACGCCGCACCTTGGCGTAGTCGACGAGTTCCTTACCCGTTCGGATCAGGCACGGAATGAATTGTCTGTGCTTGATCAGCGGATCGGCGAAACCGACCCCGCCAAACGACCGCTGCTGGAACGGCGCATCGCCGCCCTGCGCCAACGTCTGGCCACCTGGGCGGACCCCGTTTATGCGCATGCACTCGATACCGGCGACGCCACTGGCCTCGACGCAGCGGGACGCGACCTGCTGCGCCACGAGCGCAAGGACCTGACCAAACGTCTGCGCGACGCGCTGCGTTCGGAAGCCGTGCGCATCGCCACCGAAGCGGTCGAACGTACGCGCCTCGATTGCTACCGCGGACGCCTGCATGAGATCATCGGACGCGAGGTGGATCTCGCGTCCGTCGAGCCGGCGATCCTGCCGGTGTTCCTGTGGTTCCCGGCCATCGCCCACCTGCCGAAGAACACTCGCTGGTTGAAGCGGCTGCTGGAGGACCGGCTGCTCAAGCGACCACATGACTGGCTGCGCAGCGAACCGGAGGTCCAGACATGGGCCGAGCGCGTACGTGCGGCCCAGCCCGGCGTGCAGCTCGACCGCTGGCGTGCGACCTTCAGCCGCGCGTACACCTACCGCCCGAAGGACGCCCAGGCGGAGAAACGCCGGCGCATCGCCGCCGATTTGGCACAGGCCCGTAGTCTCCTGGAACAGGCGGGCGTGAAGAAACTCGCCAGCGGGAGCTATGAGGAGATCGCACACCTGCATGCGCAGCTATCGGCACCCGTCAACGCCGACCAGGATGTCGGAAAAGATACCGGAAAAGATACCGGAAAAAATGCCAAGGAGGAACGGCCACACATCGCCGCCGAGGTGCTCGCCGAGGTCGCCATGAACCTGGAGCGCGTGCGCGTTGCTGAACAGACGCCCGAATCCGATTTCGCCGGCACTCTGACGCTGAGCGTCGAGACCGACCCCATCGAAATGCTGTTCATGGGCGAGTACGGTTTCGCCTCGTGCCTGTCGCTGCGTGGCATCAACGCCTGGAGCGCGGTCTCCAACGCCATCGACCTCGACAAGGTCATCCTGTGGGCGACCGAACCCGACGGCAACGTCGTCGGACGTCGATTACTGGCGTTGGTGCCCGAGGGCGTGCTAACCTTCCGCACCTACACCAACCGCCACGGCCTGGGGCTCGATGCGTTGTTCGAACGCTTCGTTGCTGAGTATGCGCAGCACTGCGGCGTGCCGCTGGCGCATGGGGTGCAGAGTGGGCCGTTGCTCAGTGATCGTTGGTACGACGACGGATCCGTATAGGTGGGAAACGTGATGGGCGACTTCATGCATTTTTCGTAACTACTCAGGCCGGGCCCCTATCACTTCGCGATGGGGCGGGCACCGAGTGGCGATGGGCGGATAAGATGGCGAAGCCATCCGCCCACGGGCGAGAA
>Ga0105049_10002599_pt1 | contig 21394 bp, 11 predicted proteins | sample MAT06_FD_78087 | JGI IMG/M metagenome (GOLD analysis project Ga0105049, IMG submission 78087) | Freshwater microbial communities from Lake Fryxell liftoff mats and glacier meltwater in Antarctica - MAT-06 | ecosystem: Environmental > Aquatic > Freshwater > Ice > Liftoff microbial mat | place...
ATCTGGCGTTACTCTACTATTCCCAGGGCCGCTACAGTGAAGCAGAACCGTTGTATGTCCAAGCCTTGGCGATGAGGCGGCGGATCTTGGGCGAGGAGCATCCTTCTGTCGCCCAAAGCCTTAATAATCTGGCGTTCCTCTACAAGTCCCAGGGCCGCTACAGTGAAGCGGAACCCTTGTATGTCCAGGCGTTGGAAATTCGGGAACGCAAGTTAGGGACGGAGCATCCTTATACCGTTGGGACAAGGAATGGGTTGGAGGAGGTGCGGCGGTTGATGGGTGGGGGGTGAGGTTTCTGGCTTTCAGATTGCCTAGCTGCTGGTCAATGGTGGGTGGAGGAGATTAAGCCTGTGTGTGTTTAGGAAGGCGCATGGCTCTGTGCCCTAGTGGGTGGAACTAGGGCGAGGTAGGGTGGGCAGATTTAGGCGATGCGCTTTGAGGGTGGGGGTTAGAGGGATCTCTAACCCCTGGCTGGCTGACTTTCTGAGGGGGGTTAGTGGGTGTAGTCTTGGAGGGCTTTGACATCGAGGGGGTTGCTTTGGAGGGAGCGGATAGCCGCGATGGTGGCTTTGGCTCCGGCAACGGTGGTGATGGTGGGCACTTTGTAGACTAGGGCGGCGCGGCGTAGGGCGCGATCGTCGATTTGGGCGGCTTGGCCGAGGGGCGTGTTGATGATCAGTTGGATGTCGCGGTTTTTGATCGAATCCATCACGTTGGGGCGGCCTTCGTGAACTTTGAGCACCAAATCAACCTCTAGGCCATGTTCTTGCAGCACCTTGCGGGTGCCAGAGGTGGCGACGACATGTAGCCCTAGGTCTAGTAGCCCTTGCACGACGGGCACCGCCGATACCTTGTCGCGGTCGTTCATCGACACAAAGACGGTGCCCTTGAGCGGCAGCACTTGGGAAGCCCCCAATTCTGCTTTGGCGAAGGCTTTGCCAAAGTCAGAGTCGATGCCCATGACCTCTCCGGTCGAGCGCATTTCGGGGCCATGGATGATGTCTGTGCCCGAGAATTTGGAGAAGGGCAAGACGGCCTCTTTGACGGAGATATGGGTGGGAATGACCTCGGTTGTGAAGCCCAGTTCTTCGAGGGTTTTGCCAGACATGACGCGGGAGGCGATCTTGGCGAGGGGCACCCCGATCGCCTTGGAGACGAAGGGCACGGTGCGGGAGGCGCGGGGGTTGGCCTCTAGGATGTAGACCTGATCATCTCCGGTGGCGGTGCCTTGGATGGCATATTGGACATTCATTAGGCCAATGACCTTCAGGGCTTTGGCGAGTTTTACTGTCCAAGTGCGGATGGTGGTGAGCACCTCCTCAGACAGGGTGATGGTGGGGATGGAGCAGGCCGAATCGCCGGAGTGGATGCCAGCTTGCTCGATGTGCTCCATGATGCCACCGATGACCACGTTGCCCGTGTGGTCGGCGATCGCATCAACATCGACCTCAATGGCATTTTCGAGGTATTGATCCACCAAAATGGGGTGGTCGGGTTCCACTTGCACGGCATAGACCATGTAGCGTTCGAGATCTGCGTCAGAATAGACGATTTCCATGGCCCGACCGCCCAACACATAGCTGGGGCGCACCACCACGGGATACCCGATTTTCTTCGCCACCTTCAGCGCTTCGGGGGTGTTGCGAGCGATGCCATTGGCAGGCTGGCGGATATCCAGTTCCCGCAGGATCTTTTCAAACCGCTCTCGGTCTTCGGCAGCGTCGATGGAATCTGGGGAGGTGCCCCAGATTTTGAGCTTGGGAGCTTCGAGGGCGTTGAGGTAGTTTTGTAGGGGCAGCGCCAGCTTGAGGGGGGTTTGGCCACCAAACTGGATGATGATGCCTTCGGGGTCTTCGGCCTCAATGATGTTGAGCACATCTTCCTTGGTGAGGGGTTCGAAGTAGAGGCGATCGCTCGTGTCATAGTCGGTCGAAACCGTTTCTGGGTTGGAGTTGACCATGATCGTTTCAAAATCATCGTCGCCCAAAGCAAAGGAAGCGTGGCAGCAGCAATAGTCAAACTCAATGCCCTGGCCGATGCGGTTAGGGCCACCGCCCAAGATCATCACCTTGCGCCGGGTCGAGGGCAGCACCTCTGACTCGGTGACCAGATCGGCCTCGTCGCCATTCAGCACCTCGAAGGGGGTTTCGTAGGTGGAGTAATAGTAGGGGGTGAGGGCTTCAAACTCGGCGGCGCAGGTGTCTACGGTTTTGTAGGTAGGCACAATTCCTAAGGATTTGCGGTGGACGCGCACCTCGTCTTCGGTGGTTTTGGTGGCGTAGGCAATTTGGCGATCGCTAAACCCTTGCTGTTTCACATCTAACATTTGCAGCGGCGTCAGCCCCTTCAGCGGCGTGCGCTTGAGGAACTTCTCGGTTTCGAGCAACCCCTGAAGTTTGTCGAGAAACCACGGGTCGATGCTGGTGAGTTCATAGATCTCGTCAACGCCCATCCCCATCGACATGGCATGGTGCACCGTAAAGATGCGGTCGGGGTTGGGGGTGCGTAGCCCCGCTTGCAGTTGAGCCAGGTTAGGCAGCTTTTCGGAGCGATCGCACCCCCAGCCTGCCCGCCCAGTTTCGAGGGAGCGCAGCGCCTTTTGGAACGACTCTTGGAAGGTGCGCCCAATGGCCATGGCTTCGCCAACTGACTTCATTTGGGTGGTCAAAATCGGCTCGGCTCCGGGGAATTTTTCGAAGGCAAAGCGCGGGATTTTGGTCACCACATAGTCGATGGTGGGTTCAAAGCTGGCCGGGGTTTTTTGGGTGATGTCATTGGGAATTTCATCGAGGGTGTAGCCCACCGCCAGTTTGGCCGCCATCTTGGCGATCGGGAAGCCCGTCGCCTTCGAGGCCAGCGCCGAACTGCGCGACACCCGAGGGTTCATCTCGATCACAATGAACTCCCCGGTGATGGGGTTGACGGCAAACTGAATGTTAGAGCCACCGGTTTCGACGCCAATTTCGCGGATGATTTGGATCGAGGCATCCCGTAGCCGTTGGTATTCTTTGTCGGTGAGGGTTTGCGCCGGAGCCACGGTAATCGAGTCGCCGGTATGAATCCCCATCGGGTCGAGGTTTTCGATGGAGCAGATGATCACCACGTTATCGGCGAGGTCGCGCATCACCTCTAGCTCATATTCCTTCCAACCCAGCAGCGATTGCTCCACCAAAATCTGCGAAACCGGGCTAGCATCTAGGCCGCTAGCACAGATCTCTTCAAATTCTTCTTGGTTGTAGGCGATGCCGCCGCCGGTGCCCCCCATCGTAAAGGCTGGGCGAATAATGAGCGGATAGTTGCCAATTTGGAGGGCGATCGCCCTTGCTTCTTCCATGGTTTCGGCCAGCCCCGACGGGCAAACCCCCACCCCAATCCGTTGCATCGCTTCTTTAAACAGCTTGCGGTCTTCCGCCATCTCAATGGCCGGGAGTTTTGCCCCAATCAGCTCGACTCCATAGCGGTCTAGCACCCCACTTTTGGCCAAAGCCACGGCCAAGTTGAGCGCCGTTTGGCCGCCCATCGTGGGCAGCAGGGCATCGGGGCGCTCTTTTTCAATCACCTTTTCGACGATTTCTGGTGTCAATGGCTCGATGTAGGTGCGATCGGCCATTTCGGGATCGGTCATGATGGTGGCGGGGTTGGAATTGATGAGAACCACCTCATAGCCTTCGTCGCGCAATGCCTTACACGCTTGCGTTCCAGAGTAGTCAAATTCGCAGGCTTGCCCAATTACAATGGGGCCAGAACCCACCAATAGGATTTTGCGGATGTCAGTACGGCGAGGCATAGGCAGAAGAGTCGTGATGCTCAGTAAGTCCAAAACATTTTAGAGGCAATTTCGGATCTGCGAGTGTGTTAATAGGCGTAATCCTAAAAGAATGTACAAATATTTTTAAGAATTACACAAAAATAATTCCCACTAGCCTACCCCCGTCCGCCGATTATGGGATGGAAATCGGGGTTCTCATTCTGCCATGGGTCGCCCTTCAGAGTAGGCTAGTAGGGGGCGATCGCCCTTTCCCCGCTCCGGTTTCCACGGCTCATTTACCGTCACCCTTGCCCATGTTTGCTAAAGAAAATCTTTTTGCCCTGTCATTGTTTCCCTACCTGGGCTTCCTCTGGTTTCTCACCCGCACCCCCCAAACCCCTCGTCTTGCCCTCGTTGGGTTTTATATGACCCTCGTGTTTGTGGCCATCACCATTCCCGCTGGCCTCTACGCCCAATCGGCCTACCACGACGAACTCGCCAATGTGGATTGGTTGCATGGCGGTGCCGAATTTTTCTTAACCTTGGCCAATATTCTCGTCGTCATTGGCTTTCGGGTCGCCATCCACAAACACCAAGCCACCCCGCCCTCAGAATAGAGACACCCGGTGTCTCCAAGACACCGGGTGTCTCCTATTCTGCAGGGGGATCGATGGACTGGGCGGGTGGCGTGATTCCTCGTTGGCTCAGGGCGGCTTCGAGGTCGCGGAGCAGTTCAAAATCTACCGCTGGGAGGAGATGCTTCTGGGTGGCGGTAGGAGCCAAGAAGGCAAAGGCATCGCGCCACTGGGTCGGGCTGACCGCTAAGGGAGCGCTGAGGTGGCAGGGGATAACGCGCTGGAAGTTCCAAGCGGCGACCTGCTCAACCCAAGCCAAGGTTTCGGCGGGGGCGCGGTTCAAAATCAGGGTTTGGAGCACCGGCGCGACAAAGGGGCGACCCTGACCCTGGAGCGCCGCAAAGGATTGGAGCCAGTTGGGTTTCCAGCGAAAGGGATAGAGGCCAAAATAGGCTTTGGGAGAGCGATCGCCCGCTTGCCACGACGCTTGCAGCGCTGCCCCCAGCGTTATGGTTTCTAAGGCGCTAGGGCGAAAGTAGACCGAGAACAGGGCAATGCGCTGCCACCCCTTGCGGCGATTGGCAACGGTGTCGGTGATGGGTTCTGTGGCTGTGTCGCGGGCATGGAACAGCAGGGGGTAGGGGTCGAGTTGGGCGATCGCAGGCGGCTCTTCTGGCATCGAAATGAGGCTATCGGTGAGCAGGAGTGTGCGCGATCGCCGATGCAGCATCGCTACTTCTTCAAAGAGCCCCAAGCCCAAGGAAATAGGCCCCAAAATGGCATAGTCAAACTCCTCTCCAAAGGGCGTGTCTTGGCTGTTGGGTGGCAAGCGATGGGTGCGCCCCAGGGGTAAGCCCAACCAACTCAGGGGCAAGTTGAAAGGAAAACTCCACTGGTGCGGCGCAACATACACCTGCGCCGCCAAGAAACAGCGGGCAAATGGCCCCGCAAACACCTTATGCTCTAACCCAGACACCGTGGGCAAAATGATATATTTCACAGCGCCATGTTGCGCTTCTAGCTCGCGCATCCAGCGCACACATTCTCGCGTCGGGGCGACCGGGGCATACACCAGCAGCCCCCCTGCATCTAAGCGCACCACCGTCATGCGAATGGGCACCGTGACGTAGAAAATGCCTTGGATCTGATCAAACATCCATACCGTATCGCGGATGACTTCAGCGCGCAGGGTGCGACGGCGACTGTAGGGATAGATGGGTAACGTCCACCAAAACGGCCAGTGCCAGTCTGCCGGGTTTTCGCCTACTAATTGCCCTACTAATTGCCTATGCCTGAACCACTTGATCCCCACCGTTGCTTCCGTCTCCGACGCGCGATCGCCCTCTTTCAAACCATACCATTCTGCTCTCCTCCCCAGCCTCCCACGCTACGACCCTTGCTGCCGATCTTGGGTTGCCCAAATCGGTTTACTGAATTAGCTGAGTCACCCAATAGTTATCTGGGTTGCCAGCGGGCGATCGCCCCACCTGCAACCGAGCTAAGCGCCAGGTTTTGCCTTCTGCTTGGCGTTGCAAATAGACCTCAAAAGGGTTGTGGCGTTGCACCACACTGCGATTGGGGTAAACCAACGTTAATGCGTAGGTTCCTTCTACCCGAAACCCCCGGAACTGGTCGATTTGCAAGGGCTGGCGAGCCTCGATTTTGACCTCGCTAAAACTAAAGGAGGGCTGGTTGGCCGATGAAACCCGCAATTGCTGCGCCAGTTCGGCTTGGGTTTGGCTAAATTGGAGGGCGATCGCCTTTTCTACCAAACTGCGATCGGGCATCTGCCCACCACAGGCCGTCAGAGACAGGCTGAGTAGCAACACCAGCCCCATCCGTATCCACAACATCCCCATGCAACCTCTCCAAATGTAGCCACCTTGGGATAATAGCCCTTCCCGATGCAGGAAGGGGCGATCGCCCCTGGCTCAAGCCCATTCTAAGCCCCCCGTTCCCAGCCCAATTCCGTTGAGCCACTCTATAGCGGTTTCTTCAAGTATGAGGTGCGCTCAACTTGGGAACACTCCCTGAAACAAGGGGCTGAAGCCCCTTGCCCATACTTCACCAGCGTGAAAACCGCTCTAATCTGTTTTAAAAACGGCTTCAAAACCTGTTTCAAAATCGGCTTCAAGACCGGCTTCAAGAAAAGCCTACCCAGCTTTCCCCAGCCCAATTCCAAGCTTGGAATCAAGCTTAATTCCAAGCTTGATTCTAAATTTGAAGCGAATAAACCGATAAAAATGGATCAACCGTGCAAATTTTAGTTAATCTACCGCGTTTAGTCTCCTACAATTAGGCCGAGCCAGTAAGTTTGAAATCCAAACCGTGGACTTGTAGGCTGAGTGCCCTCACCCCCCCAGAAAGCCTCCCCGGCATAGGCCATAAGCCGTTTCAGATAGCGCTCGCTTTGGCTAGGAGCATGGATCAATGCGATGTTTTAAGGAAGCAGGTTTTAAGGAAGTAGGATTATGGCAATCGGACGAATTTTTATCTCTGCCGGACATGGGGGGCAAGAGGGGGCGGGGGTTGATCCGGGCATCATCGCAGGGGGCACCACCGAAGCCCGCGAAATGATCTTGACCCGCGACCTAGTGGTTACAGAGCTGCGATCGCGCGGGTTTGAAGTCCTCTCCGTGCCCGATGACCTCAGCCTTACCCAAACCCTGGGCTGGATCAACGCCCGCGCCCGCAACACCGACATTGCCCTCGAAATCCATGCCGATGGGTCAAGTAACCCCACCGTCCGAGGAGCCACCGTCTTTCATATTGCCAACAACGAAACCCGCAAATCCCATGCAGAGCTGATGCTGCTAGCTTTGCTGCGACGGGTGCCGCAAATGCCCAGCCGTGGGGCAAAGCCCGACACCAATTCGGGGCTGGGGCAACTCATCTTTTGCCGCCAACTCACATCCCCCTCGCTACAAATAAATTTGGGGTTTCTCACTAGCCCAGACGATCGCACCATCATCCAAAATCAACGGCGGGATATAGCGTTGGGGCTTGCCGATGGGCTGGCATCTTGGAGCCGGGCGATCGCTGGAGGCCCAGACCCAGGAGAAGGCTACCCCACTATCTCAATCAACATCAACGGCGGCATTTATCAAGAGCAAGGGGTGATTGTCAACGGCAACGCCTACATCCCCATTGATTTAGTCGATCGGTTAGGGCTGAATTTATCTCAGTCTCCAGATATCGTGCGTATTACTTACCGCAATGTGGTGTACATCAAAGCCGTCGATTTACGCACCTTTAGCATCGCGGTGAGTTGGGATGCCGTCACCCGCACCGTTATTCTTCGCAATAACACCGTGTGCCCTGGCCAAATCGACCGCATCATGGGCATCGGCAACACGTCTGAAGTGCAGCTCATCATGTTCCTTAAGAGCAACAATGAAAGCGCGTTGAGCACGTTTGCAGATCTCCCCAAACTCTACCGAGAAGAGTCTGCAACCGAGGGCGTCAACCACGACATTGCATTTTGCCAAATGTGCATCGAAACCGAGTTTTTGCGATTTGGCGGAACGCTGCGGCCAGCGCAAAATAACTTTGGGGGCTTAGGGGATGTGGGGGGCAGTGCCGATGCGGCTTCGTTCCCTAGCGCCCGGATTGGGGTGCGCGCCCACATTCAACACCTCAAAGCCTATGCTAGCAACGCTCCATTGGTTCATGCGGTCGAAGACCCTCGGTTTAACTTTGTGGCACGGGGCATTGCGCCCCTCATTCGCCAACTCGGCGGACGCTGGACAGCCGATGCGAGGTACGGTGATCAAATTCTGGCGCTGGTTCGTCGATTGTACGAAGCCTCTGGCCTACTTTGACGTGCGCCGCAAAGCAGATCATCCTCGTGGGTTTTCTATCTTTGCACGATTGATGGGAGGCAGCGGGCAGGACAGAGCCTTTGGTGAATCGGCGGCGTGCCTAGGACGGTTTAGGAGCCAGGAATGGGATCAGCCCCAACTGTTCTGCTTGGTAGATGGCTTGCTTCACCGTTGCACCCTGCTGCATTGTGATGTAGATCAAGATGATCAGTGCCGCCCGAATGCCAGTATCACAATGCACCAAGAGGGGCTTGGGCAGGTCGTTGATTTGCTTGAACGTTTGGAGCAATATTTCTTCAGACAGCGCCTCGGTTTTGAAAGGGCAGTGGACATAGACCAACCCCATGGCTCTCGCCTGGGTCGCTTCGATCGCCAGAAACCCAGCTTCTTCGGGCGATCGCACATTCAAAATTGAGCAAAATCCTTCCTCGGCAAGGGGCGAGAGTTGATCGAGCGAAATTTGTCCGGCGATCGCCAATGTGTCATTAATTTTTCGAATCGTTTCCATGCCACCCTCCCCAGATACTATGGGGAATCAATCCCTTAATGGATCGATCTACTCCTTCATCTGAAAGGGCTGAATCCTCATGGATGCAGCCAGTCACCAGAGCATCATCCGAGCCATGGCCAATCAGACGCAGGGGAGATACCTCCTATCTTTGAGGCTAATCAAGAAATGTGAGGAACTTGTGAGGTGAAACCTGAGATTATGCGTCTGGGTCATGGGTCTGGATCACTGGATCACCAAGTTCCAGCCTAGGGCGGTGGCAATTTGAGCGGCTAGATCAATGGGGTTGAAGGGTTTGGCGATCGCCTCTCGTACCCCCAAATCTATATAGCGCTGTCGATCCGATGCCTGCACTTTTGCGGTGAGCAACAACACCGGAATTTCGCAGGTGGCGGCGTTTTCCTGGAGCTTTTGAAAGGTTGTGAGACCATCCATCTCAGGCATCATCACATCTAACAAGATGGCATCAGGCTGCATGGTAGCCGCTTTCTCTAACCCTTCATGGCCAGAGCTAGCCGTGATCACCTGCCACCCCGCCACCGTTTCTAAGCAGATTTGGGTCACTTCCTGGATGGAGGGTTCGTTATCAATCACCAAAATTATTTTACTCATCGCGGGTTGCGGGTGGTTTATGACGAGGGAATCGGAAAAACACAGGCCGAGCATCCGTTGATCTTACCGGATGCCTTGAGCCTGCTTGGACGCCTTAAAACTGGCTAAAAGTCTTGGGAGTTTCACTTAGGAACTGGCAGGCTGTACCGGAATTGTGAAGTAAAACGTACTTCCTTGGCCAAGGGTACTTTCTACATAAATCTTGCCCCCATGATGTTGCACGATGTTGCGGCAAATCGCCAAGCCTAAGCCAGTTCCTTCGTGGTTACGAGAATCTGAGGCATCGACCTGCTGGAAGCGCTCAAAAATCGTCTCTTGCTTGTTTTCCGGGATCCCTCGGCCTTGGTCGGCGACGGAAAATAGGATGTGGGGTTGAGCCAGGGAAGGGCGATCGCCCTCTTCTCCGAGTTCTCTTTCTGCAAGCTCCTGGGCTGCGGTATTGGCGGGTCGCGGCAAGCCGTGGGTTTCGGTCGCGGTTACCAAAATGGTGCTTCCTGCGGGCGAAAACTTGATGGCATTGCTGAGCAAATTGGTCAGCGTTTGCAACAGGCGATCGGGATCTGCACAAAAGGCCAGAGACTCGGCTTGCATCACCACGGCAACCCCCACTTTCTCAGCCATCGGTTGCATCACTTCCACCGCTCGACACACTAGCGCTGCCGCGTCACAGGGTTGACGTTGCATGGTCATTTGGCCAGATTCAATCCGTTCGACATCGAGAATGTCATTGATCAGGCGCACCAATCTTTCTGTGTTGGTGACGGCGATATCTAGCAGGCGTTTGGTGGTGGTGGGGTTGGTTGCTAACAACCCACTGGCCAGCATCCCCAGTGCGCCATGGATGGAGGTCAGCGGTGTGCGCAGTTCATGGCTCACAACCGACACAAACTCATTCTTCATCCGTTCGATCAGTTGGCGCTCAGTAATATCTTTGAACGTCACAACACTGCCCACCATCTCCGTTTGTTCTTGGATGGGCGTGCTGGCATATTCTACAGGTATCATGCTCCCATCTTTGCGCCAAAAAATGGTGCGCTGGGCTGCTTGCACCGTGCCCCCCGTCAGGGATGACACGAGGGGGGATTGCGCCTCTAAGCCGTCTAGAGGCGCGCTTCCGGGAGGCATAAATAGCACCTGAATCGATTGCCCAATCAACTCTGTGGCGGTGTAGCCTAGCAGCGCCGCCGCTGACGGATTGGCGAAGGTAATGCGGCCTTGCAAATCTAGGCCACAGATGCCCTCGCCCACGGCATTGAGGATGAGTTCTTTTTCGTGGCTGAGGGCGGCGAGGGTGTCTTCTGCCTGTTTGCGATGGGTGATGTCTCGCAAAATGACGGTGTAGAGCGTTTCGCCATCGAGCGCTAGTTTAGAGATAGAGGCTTCGGCAGGGAATTCGCTCCCGTTTTTGCGCCGACCGTAGATGGCACGGCGATCGCCCATCCGTCGCGCATTTCCCTGGGACTGGCCAAACTGCTGCACATGGTCTTGATGGCTCTGGGCAAAACGATTGGGCAACAACAGCCCGAGGGGTTGCCCCAACACGTCTAGGGCGGTGTAGCCAAAAATCTTTTCGGCTCCTTGGTTAAACAGGGTGATATTCTGCTGCCGATCGACCGAAATGATGGCATCGTCAGCGATATCTAAAATGCCTGCAAACCGCGCTTGCGAAATGTAGAGGTCATCTTGGGCGCGTTTGCGTTCTTCGAGTTCGCGCCGCAGCCGCTCATTGACCCCCACTAATTCCGCCGTGCGCTCGGCCACTCGCACTTCTAGCTTGTTGCGGCTCTGCTGGAGGGCATCATCTGACTGCTTGCGGTCGGTGATGTCGCGGGTAACAACGGCATAGCCCTGGATGGTGACATCGGATATAGCGGCTAAACGGTTTTCTGAGAGCGGGTTTGAACCCGCAAAGGATACGGGGGTGATCAACACATCTCCCCAAAAATAGGTGCCGTCTTTGCGCCGTCGCCAGCCCAGAAATTCGCAACGCCCCTCTCTGCGGGCGATCGCCAAATCTTGTATCGGCCTACCCTGCGCCACATCCTCTGCCGCATAAAGGCAGGCAAAGGATTTGCCCAGCACCTCAGCGGCTTGATATTGATTAATGTGCGTTGCGCCGTTGTTCCAACTGATGATGCAGCCCTCAGCATCTAGGCGATAGATGGCGTATTCCTTCATCCCATCGACCCATTGCCCGAAACCGCCATCAATGCCCCCAGCAGAGGCTCCCGTCGCTTCAGGTTTGCTCAAAGATCCGCCCGTAGGGGCTGCTATCGCTGTCGCTGGGTGGGAGGGTGGGCGGGCGGGCGCGGCTGGGTGGAAACGATCTGTGGCGGCGAGTTGAGTGGGGTCTATTCGCTGAGCTTGGGCGGCATCGGCAAACCGTCGCCAAAGGCGCACCCGTTCTAAGCGATGCAAAATCCGGCTGACCAGTTCTGGCCCCACCACAGGCTTACTTACAAAGTCATCAGCTCCGGCGGCAAACACTTGGTTGACGGTGGCAGCGTCGGTGTGAGCCGTCAAAATCATAATCGGCAGCCCCCCCCAGCGCTCATGGTCGCGCACGGCTTGGCATAGCTCAATGCCCGTATGGTGGGGCATTGCAATATCTAAGATCAACAGGTTAGGCTGGGTGGCTGTGAGGGTTTCCCAGAATTGCTGAGGGTCAGCCAGGGTCGTCAGGTGGACACCCCAGGGGGCAAGCAAGGTATGCAGGGTTTCGAGTATGACCACATCGTCATCGACCACTAAGAGACGGGCATGGGGATCGGGGGCGATCGCCCCTTCTGGCTGCAACTCTACCTGGGGCGGCGCTGGGGCGGCTGGAGCGGCGATCGCCCGTTGGAGCGATCGCACCGCTGTTAGCATCGCCTCCGTAGGAGAAGCGGTCTTCAGATCCATGGCCTCTAGCCACTGCTCTAATTGCCGCGCCTGGAGCGATGCCTCCGGGAAGCCAAACGTCCCTAAGGAGCCAGCCAGACTATGAGCCTCCTGCTTGGCCTGTTGCCACAGAGATGCGGTGAGCGTGCCCTGGGCACTTTCTAGCGCCGCCACTTCTAGGGTTTGCAGTTGGTTTTGCACATAGCCTTGCATCCGCTGCCAGACATTGGCGATCGCCCCCAAGGTCTGCTGCTGCACCCGCTCGGCAGGGGTCAGGGTGGGGCTATCTGCCGCCTCAATGGGGGGTGTCAACGAAACCGTCGCAGCAGTGGCCGAGATCTGGCTCGATGGAGCCTGGGGCTGTTCTGGCTCCAACTCTAGGGGCTTTAGTCGATAGCCAATCCCATAGACCGTTTCCACGACATCTGCCGGGGCACCTTTGGCCTTTAGTTTTTGGCGCAACCCCTTCATGTGGGTGCGCACGGCCTCTTCCCCTGGCATTTCTTCAAATGCCCAAATTTGCTCCAAAATGATGCCGCAGCTAAACACCCGCCGACTGTTGCGCAAAAAAAGTTCGAGCAGCGCATATTCCTTGGGGGTGAGCGCCAACATCTGCCCATCGTAGGTGACCTCGCAACTGCTGGGGTCAAGGCGCACTAAGCCCCATTCCAGCACGGGCTGGCTGGCCACTCCGCCCCGCCGCAACAGTGCCCGCACCCGTGCGGCCAGTTCTTCTGGGTTGAAGGGCTTAACCACATAATCATCGGCTCCAGCATCTAAACCCATGGCTTTGTCGTGGCTGCTATCTCGCCCCGTGAGCATGAGGATGGGCATTTGATAGCCTGCATCTCGCCACTGCCGACATAGCTCAATGCCGTTGCCATCGGGCATGACGACATCTAACAACACCAAGTCAAAGGTGAGGGCTTCGATGAGCGATCGCGCCTCGGCACCCGTCGCCGCACGGTCAACCACATAGGTCTGGTCTGTGAGTAATGTCGCTAGGGCGGTAGCAGTAAGGGTATCGTCTTCAACGACCAGAATTCTCATCGGCGGTGGGGAGTTATGGAGGTTATGGGAGAGTGCGGCAACCGGCGAAAAATGACAAGTAAGCGGTGACTTAGCGATCGCCCCCAGCTAACCCAGTCAGTCACGAAAATCGGTAATTTAGAACAGTAGTTTAGATCAGCAATTTAGAACAGTAGTTGAGATTAGTAATTCAAGCAAAATATCAGAAGAACAGCCAGCCTTTGCTCGAAATTCAGAACTCTATTTAGAATTCAGAACTCCATTTATAGCTTTAGCCATTTATAGCTTTAGCCATTTATAGCTTTAGCCATTTATAGCTTTAGCCATTTGTATCTGTAGCCATAATCCATAGGACATTTACCTGTCATTCCCGCCTGCGCGGGAATCCATCTTGAGAGTCTTGCAACCCATGGATTCCCGTTTTCACGGGAATGACGCTGGGATGTCCTAATCTTTGTGACCATAGCCATAGCTTTGTGACTATGGCGATAGAATTATGAGCTGCGATGGAGTTGAGGCAATTTTATCGTTAAAAAACCGTGAGTAACAGAAAGCCTGGGTGCTCAAGAGCGCTTGCTTGAAACCTTAAGATTCATTAGCCCTCACAAGATTGACGACAAGCGATCGCCACAATCGAGCGATAGAGTGCAGCGCACCGGATCGTCAGAATGGCGCTATCAACCTCATGCATTGAAAATGGGCGCGTGCTGAAGCCCGTGGCCATAGCCGGAGTGGTTTGAGCCGCCAAACTCTAGTGAGGGCGCACCTAGTTATGGATGATGCGTGGGCTGGAGGGCTGAGTGGCTTTGCTGCTGGAGGGTTTTGCGTAAATTTAGATTGGCGATCGCCATCCCCACTTGTTCTGCGACCGTCCGTGCGAGCTGCCGTTTGGCTTCAGACAAAACCTCCGGCGTGGCGGTGCTGAGGTAAAACAACCCCAAGGTTTCGCCCTGGGCCATCATCGGAATGCAAAGGGATGCGGCGATGGGCGTTGTCTGGCCAGGGATAGTAGCTGGGATATGCTTGCAACGGGGGCGATCGGCTCCGTCCATCCAATGCACCCGCCCTCGCCGCAGCCCCCAACATTCTTGGAGCGAAAAATCAGGCATCGATAACAACTCCGCGCCCCACTGCGATGCCGCTTCTACCAGGTTTAGATCCTTGAGGATAAAAATCCCCCCAGAGCAGTTCGGAAACAGCGGGGTGATCAAACTGGCGATCGCCGCACAGGCTTCTTCAACCGTTAAACAGGCCTGCAAAAAATCACTGATCTCGCTCAACAGTTTCATTTCGGCGTTGCGCTGCTTGAGTTCATCAATGGTGTTGAGCTGGATGGCCAATAGCTCTTGCTGAGCGATCTGCCCCAAATCGCGCAAGAGTTGTTGGTCTTCGTCTGTTAAAACACGAGGCACCTGGTCAATAATGCAGAGTGTCCCAAGGTTGCTGCCATTCCTCACCATGAGGGGAGCCCCAGCATAGAAACGGATTTTGGGGCCATCGGTCACCCAGGGGTTATCTCGAAAGCGCTCATCGAGCAAAGCATCGGGCACCACAAACAACGAGTCGCCCAAAATGGCATGGCCACAAAACGAAACATCACGCGGGGTTTCGCAAACGTTCAGCCCTTGGCAGGACTTAAACCACTGACGTTCGGTATCGATTAAGCTGACCAACGTAATGGGCACACCAAATACCCGTTTGGCAATGCGCGTAATCCGGTCAAACCGTTCTTCTGGCTGTGTATCTAAAATGTGGAGAGACTTTAGGGTTTGAAGCCTGATCGATTCGTTCGGGGGAGAAGCGGGCGTTTGCATGGTATCAGTCCATAAAAAGTACGTTATAAAGCGGCAAGCACTTGGTTTCGCCCTGCTTCTTTTGCCCGATAGAGTGCCGCATCTGCTGCCTTAATGAGCGTTTGGCTGGTGCTGCCATGCTGCGGAAAACAGGCCACCCCAAACGAGGCAGTGAGAGTATCCAAAATCTGCCCTTTGTGGGGGCTTTGGATTTCGCTGATGGCGATGCGCAGCATTTCGGCCCGAGCGGTTGCTTCGGCTAAGGTAACCTCTGGCAAGATCAGCATCATTTCTTCACCGCCATAGCGACAAGCAATATCAGAATTTCGCACATTCTCTTTGAGCAGCGTGCCAACCATTTGCAGCACCGCGTCGCCAGTGTCATGGCCAAAGGTGTCATTAAACCGCTTGAAGTGATCAATATCGATCATGATCACACCGATGGAGTGATGTTTTCGTTGAGCTTTGACAAGCTCTTGGGTCAATGATTCTTCAAGATAGCGGCGGTTGTATAGGCCAGTGAGGGAGTCGCGGATGCTCTGGTGCTTCAGGGTTTCTTGGAGCTTGAGATTGGCGATCGCCATCCCCACTTGCTCGGCCAAGGTACAGGCCAGTTGTTGCTTAGCCCCCGCTAGCGACGCTGGGGTTTCGCTGCTGAGGTAAAACAACCCCAGGGTTTCGCCCTGGGCCATCATCGGGATGCAGAGGGTGTCGGCGATCGCCACATCGGCAGGAATATGGCTACAGCGCAGACTTAATCGATTTTGCCCGGCCCAATGCATCCGCCCTCGCCGCAACCCCCAACAGCTATGGGGTTCAAAATCAGAATAAGAGTGCAACGTTGATCCCCAACTCACAACCTTTTCTAGGCGATTGCGAGAGACACTGGTCATAAAAATCCCCCCAGAGCAGATTGGAAATAGCAACTCGACGAGGTTAATAATAGTCGTGCAGGCTTCTTCGACCGTCGAGCAGGCCTGGAGAAAATCGCTAATTTCGCTCAAGACCACCATTTCGTCGTGGCGTTGGTCAAGCTCGCCAATGCGATCGTTGAGCTGCTGGTTGGTTTGCTGAAGCGTCATTTCAGATTGTTTGATGGCCGTGATGTCGCGGAATGTAACAGCAAAGCCATCGCCCACCTTGACAGCAATATTTTCAAACCAGCGATCAATGCTGTCGTGGTTGTAATAAAACTGACGCTGAATCGGCTCGCCCGACTCTACCACCTGCACATAGAGATCAAACAGCCCATCTTCCCGATTGCCGGGCATTTCTTCTAGCAGCCATTTGCCGATGATATCGCCGACCTCTCTACCAATAATTTGGCAGGCGGTTGGGTTGCTTAGGAGCCATTCAAAATCAACAATAGTGCCCTGCCCATCGCGCACCGAGCGAAACGCCATGATGCCATCGAGAGAACTATTCAAAATACCGCTTAGCTGCATTTCTGAGATTTGCAGATCGGTTTGTATTTGCACCAGTTGAGTCATATCCAAATGGCTGCCGACCATGCGCACCACGTTGCCTTGGTCGTCTTTGAGGTGAATGGCGCGCGACAGAACGTGAGCGATAGAACCATCTTTATGGTGAAATTTCTGAGTACTTATAAAGTCATCTATCCGGCCATTGTTGTAGTCATCAACACGTTGCAGAGCCGTGGCGAGATCGTCTTCAAAAATGAGCGACTTCCACATCTCCGGGCTGTTCTCTAGCTCGTGGTCGGCATAGCCCAGCATGGCTTTCCACTGGGGCGAAAAGTAGATCTTATCCGTGACCAGATTCCAGTCCCAAAAACCTTCCGAGGAAGCCTGGAGCACCAGTTCTAGCTGATCGTTTGCCGATTTAAGGTTGAGTTCAGACTGCTTGCGATCGGTAATGTCGTAGTTAATTCCAACCATCCGCTGGGCGTTGCCCTGAGCATCTCGTTGCACTAGGGCCGATGTTTTGATCCATCGCATTTCGCCGCTAGAATGATGGATGCGAAACTCATAATCAAATTGAGGCATGCTCATTGCAAGAGCCTCTTGCATAGCTACTTCAAGGTCAAGAATATCCTCAGAAAAAATAAATGACCGCCAATCTTGATAGGTCAAGGGGCGCTCCATCGGTTGCAGGCCATAGATCTCGTACAGGCGATCGTCCCAATTGAGGTCATCAATTAAGTTCCAATACCAGGTGCCAATTTTTCCAGCATTGAGGGCGAGGGTGAGGCGGTCAGACAGGTTTTTCAGCTCAATTTCAGCCTGTTTGCGGTTGCTAATATCGCGGACGACGACTAATACTTCATCACCCCATATTGGTGCGATTCGAGCTTCTTCATAGAAGCTGTTTCCATCGACTGTAAATTGATAGTCTTGCTGTTGAATCTGCCCTGTTTTTATGGCTTGTTGGGCAAGATAAATGCGCTCTTGGGCGATCGCCTCTGGCATAATTTCAGTCACCCAATGCCCTTCAATAGCGTCATTAACCTGAAGCACATGAATAGCCCCGTGGTTAATCACCTGCTTTTGCAACCCGTCTTGGCGCATCCGCACTAAGAAGTCAGGAATGGCGTCAATTAAGGCGCGGTTAGTCGCTTCACTAGTCTGTAAGGCCAGCTCTGTCTGTTTGCGATTGGTAATGTCGATATGGCAACCAATCATCCGGATGGGGCTACCATCCAAACCCCACTCAATCACCTGGCCAGAACAAACGACCCACACCGTTGAGCCATCTTTATGGTGATAGCGCACTTCGGTGTAGTAAGGAAGGTCGCCGTGGCTTTGGATATGGCGCTCAAAACAGGCCAACACCCGCGCTAAGTCTTCTGGAAAGATCATCTGTTGCCAGATGTCTGGGGAGTTTTCGAGTTCATTATCGGCGTAGCCAAACATGCGCTTAAAGCCGGGGCTAAGGTATTCCTGGTTGCCCGCAATATCCCAATCCCAATAGCCTGCCAGAATAATGTCTAGGATATTTTCTAGAAGTTTCAGCTCTTGGCCAACTTGTTCGGTCTGGCACTGTAGGGCTTCGGCGCGCTGCTGCTCAGCTTCGAGCTGCTTGCGCTCGGTAATGTCTTGCACCATGTAAGAAAACTGAGGCCGCCCGCTGCTTGCGGTGCCAAGATAGGCCACCACCGCCGACAGCCAATGGGTTCTAGATTCCGTTCCATGCTCATATTCAAATTGAACGGGTCGTTGCTGCTCTTGGCTCTGGCGATAGTGCTGCAGCCACCGCTGGATATGATCGGGAGGAACCCCGATCGCCGTGGCCCACTGGTGATCGAGGGCGGCTGGCTCGACGCCAAAAAACTGGAGGGTGGCCGGGTTGTGGAAGGTGTGCAAAATGTCATCGTCTGACAGTTCAACCACGCCCAGAACTAGGGGCGAAGTGTCATAAAAAATCTGGAGCAGGGTTGCTTGCTCTTTGAGTTGGGCATGGCTCTGTTGCAGGGAGAGTACGGCGTGGTCATGTTCGGTGGCGAGACGTTTTTGGGCACGAATATCTCGGGCAATTTTTGAGGCCCCAATCACCCGGCCCGTTTCGTCGCGGATGGGGGAGATCGTTAAGGCCACATCCACCAAGCTGCCATCTTTGTGTAGTCGCTGGGTTTCGTAGGTCTCGACCCGCCCCCCGAGAGCGATCCGCTGTAGAATCGCGGCGGCTTCTGCTTGGCGATCGGGCGGAATTAGTATGGCTATCGGGTGGCCAACCACCGCCGCCGCGTCGTAGCCGAAGAGGCTCTCTGCTGCCTGGTTCCAGCTAGTGATCACGCCGTTAGGGGTTTCGCCGATAATCGCCTCCTCGGAGGAGGTGACAATGGCCGCCAACTGAAACTGGTCGTTGCGGCTTTGGCGCAGGGTCTGCATCATTGTCTGGCCTTCCACCACCTGCGCGGCCAACTGCTGGTTGGCCTGCTCTAGAGCCTGGGTGCGGGCGGCCACCTGGGCTTCGAGATCGGCTTTTGCCGCCTGCAACTGCGCCACCAGTTCGGATTGGTGGATGGCAATGCCCAGGTGCACGGCGATGTGCTGCAGCCCCTCAATTTCTTCGGCAGACCAAGGGCGAGGAGCCGTGCAGTTGTGGGCAATCAACAGCCCCCACAGCCGCGATTCATCTATGACCGGAACAATTAAGTTGGCCTTAACCGAAAAGCCTGCTAAAAAATCGGCATGGCAGGGGGTCAGGTTTGCAGCGGCAACATCGGCGATCGCCCACACTCGTCCCTCGTCGTAGGGTTTTAGCCAGCACGACTCGAAGCAACTGTCATGCACCACCCGGTCGAGCAGCGACCACTGGGGATCAGAGATCGCTTCTATGACTACGCGACCGCTCCTGTCAGGGTCAAATTGGTAGATTAGGGCGCGATCGCAGCCCAACAACGGCTGCACTTCCTCGACGGCCACTCGCAAGATCGTGGCTAAATCTAAGGATTGGCGAATCTGGAGGGCGATCGCTGCAACAATATGATCCCAATTCAAGGGAGCAGATATGCTGTGGGATTTTTTGAGGCTGGAAGGCGATTGATCTGTGGAACGGGTCATGCGGCTTCTATCCTTAGATCCGTCTGCAAAACAAGGGATGGGCCATGCAAAAGCCTATCCCTTGTTTTGCAGGCACTATATTAGTAATCCCCTATTCACCGCAGAAGACACTTCTGATATGTGAAGCTTGATACTTTGCACACTGCATTTAATCCCGCCCATTGGAGGGCGTAACCGTTGCGTCATCCCCATTCTGTGGGTTAAAACGACCGTTCCAAAGGCCACCAGTTTCTCGGCCTAGTCAGGTCTTTTCCCAAAGTCAGATGCTTAATATCACTGCCTCAAACAAGTCTTAGCGCGCCCTCGCGCACTGTAGAAACTGGTTTGGGATGGTGGTTAGAAGATACTGATTAAAAGATTATATTTCCGGATGGTGGTTAAAAGATACTGGTTAAAAGATTGTGCTTGAACGATGCGGCTTGAACGATGCGGCTTGAACGATGCGGCTTGAACGATGCGGCTTGAACGATGCGGCTTGAACGATTGAATGGGGCAGATGGGAACACTAGGGCTGAGATGAATACGGTAGTCGGGGTGATCAGGTTTGGTGCGACAAAGGGCAGATTGAGGAAACCCTGACGCAACGGTTGAAGCTTGTTATAGACCTTCTTTAAAGATCCCAACGCCTCATAGGATTGAGCCGCTGATGACTTCCCAGGACACACTTCAACGCGCTCGGAATGGGGATGTAGGGGCGATCGCCACCCTCCTCAACCAAGTGCTGCACGCCAAGGGCATGGTCGCCAAAGTTTCGCTCACCCATACCCGCCTCAAAATCCTAGTAGAAAGTGAGCAGGTGCCCGATGCCGAGCAACTCACAACCTACCTTCGCAGCAGCCTGATCAAACTAGCCGCCACCCATATTCACACCGTCCAAGTTTACGGTCGCCAAAGTGCCTCCAATACCCCGGCTTGGAACCGCACCTTTGCCTTACCCGAGGCCGCGACGGTGGCTGCTGCTGCCCCAGCCCCGTCGTCGGCTGCGGTGCCCAGTCTTCAGCGCCCAGCGACCCTCACTCGCCACCGTGCCCCGACCTCCCAATGGCCACAGATTTTCTTTGGCTCCATCGCCGCCATCACCCTCATTTTGGTAGGGGCCAACCTGCGCGCCATTCACAGTCGGCTGACGGGCACCCCCAATTTTGCCGCCACCGTGGGCACTGATGGGCGATATGAAGCCCCCATTGTGCGTAGCCTCTATGGCATTCCGGTGATTGATGTCACCTTCAACGACCAAACCTTCCCGATGATGGTAGACACCGGAGCCAGCGGCACCCTCATTACCCAGCCGATGGCCGCAGCTCTAGAGGTGCGCCCCATTGGTCAGATGGTGTCTTCCACTGCTAACGGGAACGCCACCTTTGATGTTGGTTATGTGCGTTCCATCGAAATCGACGGAGCCAAGATTTACAATATCCCCGTAGCCGTTGGCCTCCCTGACCTCGAAATTGGGTTGTTAGGGCATGACTTTTTTAAATATTTCGATATGGTGATTCGTCAGGATGTAGTGGAATTTCATCCGCGATCGCCCTAACCCCTCCATCTCGCTCAACCGCGTTTCCCCTATGCCCGCCGCCCGCCCCGCCCAACGCCCCCAGGTTGCCCTAGTGTTAGCCATGAGCGCCGACGGAAAAATTTCGGATGGAGCGCGATCGCCCGCCCGGTTTGGCTCAGAGCGCGATCGCGCCCACCTCGAACAACGCATCGCCGCCGCCGATGGCTTCCTCTTCGGTGCAGGCACCCTGCGCGCCTATGGCACTAGCCTCCCCATCCGCGACACAGCATTGCTCCAGCACCGCCAGCGCCAAGGCAAACCGCCCCAGCCCCCCCATATCGTCTGTTCTGCCTCAGGAAACCTTGATCCTGGCCTACGCTTTTTTGGCCAGCCCGTACCCCGCTGGCTGC
>Ga0105049_10002601_pt1 | contig 21391 bp, 20 predicted proteins | sample MAT06_FD_78087 | JGI IMG/M metagenome (GOLD analysis project Ga0105049, IMG submission 78087) | Freshwater microbial communities from Lake Fryxell liftoff mats and glacier meltwater in Antarctica - MAT-06 | ecosystem: Environmental > Aquatic > Freshwater > Ice > Liftoff microbial mat | place...
CACTCGATTCGATCGATTCGATCGCTTCGATCGCGTCTGCGCCGATCCCAGGCTCGTCGGTCCTCGTGCCGCACGTGAGCCGCCTTGGGACCGCGCGTCGGCTCGCCGCCCATGCCGGCCTGCCGTTCTTCGCGGCCGGCTTCAGCGGACATGGCAACCTCGGCGCTGCCTCGCTGCTCGTGGCAATGCATCTCTTACGTAAGGAGTCCTTGCGCTCGCCCGGCTCCGTCGCCGAGCATGTGCTCCTGGCGAGCGCGGGCGGAGGTCTCTCCTTCGGCGCCGCCTGGTGGCGATTGCCCGCCTTTCGCTCAGCGCACGAGACGCGATGAACCCAAGCCTGTCACAGCTTCCCCTCCCCGCGCGCGCGACATTTCGACTGCGCACGCGTGACGGTGCGCGCACGCTCGCCGATCTCCTCGCCGAGGCGGCGCTGCTCGCCCCGTCACTGCCCGATGCCGCCGACGGCGTGCTCGAGATCCCCGCGGGCGACGTCGCGAGCACGCTCGTCCACCTCGAGGCCGCGTTCCTACGTGGCTTCGTCCCGCTCCCGTCAGTTCGGGCAAGAACCGCGCAAGTGCTCGCCATAACACGCGATCTGCCGGCTGCCGAGCTCGCCCTGCGCACCTCCGGCTCGACCGGCGTGGCGCGCGTGCCGGCCTTCACGTTCGACGCGCTCGTTCGTTCCGCCCACTGCATCGCCGACTACCTCGAGCTCATGCCCGACGACGAGCTCGCGCTCTTGCAGCCACTCGATCACGGCTTCGGTCTCATCGGCCAGCTCTTCGCAGCGATCGCTGGCGGCTGCGCGGTCACCGACTGTGCGACGCCCTACCCGGACGAACGCGCCGAGGCCGTCGCGAGCTCCCAGGCGACCGTGGTCGCGGCGGTGCCACACACGCTGCAACAGCTTGCCGAGCACCTGCACGAGCTCGACCCTGAAGCCTGCCGGCGCCTTCGTTCGGTCGGCTCCGCCGGGGGTCGGTTGCCGCCCGCGTCGGCGCGCCGCCTGGCCCTGGCCTTCCCGCACGCGGTCATCTGGAACCAGTACGGCTGCACCGAAGCTGGGCCGCGCCTCACCGCGGTACCGTCGACCCACATCGCGTTCTATACCGGCACCGTCGGTCGCGCCGTCGGCGCCGTGCACCTCTGGGTAAGCGACGGCCCCGAAGGTGAGATCTTGCCGGCCGGCCGGCCGGGCGAAATCTGCTTTTCCAGCGATACGCAGATGCTCGGCTACCTCGGCGACCCCGATGCAACGGCCCGCCAGCGGCGTGACATCGGCAGCACCAGCGGCTACTGGACCGGCGACCTCGGCCTGCTCGACCCCGACGATCGGCTGCATGTGCTCGGTCGCGGTGACGATCTCGTCAAGGTCCGCGGCGAACGCGTGTCGCTCTACGCGCTTGCTCGCGCCGCGGAAAGCGCCGGTGCACGCTCGGCGATCGCTATCCTCACCGAGCCCGACGGCGAGTCCGCCGACGGCGTCTTGACGCTCGTCTATGAAGGCGATCACGCGCTCGAGCCAGCGGACCTCATCCGCATCCTGCCGCCCGCCGCCGGTCGCATGTTGCCGCGCCGGATCTTGTGGGTGCCGGCGCTGCCGCGGCTCGCGTCGGGCAAGATCGATCGCACCGCGGTCGAGATCCTGGCCGAGGTATCGCGATGAACGACCCCGGCGAGGCGATCGCGGTCTCCCCGCTCGAGGCCTGGGTCGCGCGCCTACTGACCACCCTCGCGAGCGACCTGCCGGACGCGCAGCTCGCACCCGAGGCGTGGTACCGGAGACATCAGGCGCTGCCGCTCGAGCTCGCGTCGCTGCAGGTCATGCAGCTCGTCGATCTCATCGAGGCAAGCTTCGAGGTCGTGCTCTCGAGCCTCGACGTGACGCGTGTCCACTTCGCAACCCCGGCCGCAATCGCGACCCGGCTGCGGCAACGGGGCGTCGGTTGAACGGCTCCAGGACCCGCCTGCGGGTCACCCACTTTGCCGGCGTATACCTCGCGCGCATCGCCGTGCACCTGCCGACGACACGCGTCACGACCCACGCCCTGGCGGCGCTCATGGGTGTCGACGGCGACGCGCTGATCCGCCTCACCGGCATCCTCGAGCGCCCCGTCGCCCCACCCGAGCACGCGACCTCCGACCTCGCGATCGCTGCCTTGCGCGGCCTGCTCGACGACGCCACACCGTCGCGCACGTCCGAGATCGACCGTCTGATTCTCGCGACCGTCACCCCCGACCACCCCTCACCCGCGACCGCCCCCCTCGTGCAGCACCAGCTCGGCCTCGGCCACGCGCCGGCGTTCGACATCGCCGCCGCCTGCGCCGGCTTCGTCTACGCGCTCGATCTCGCGGCGCGCGCGCTGATGACCGGCGATCGCGCGGTGCTCATCGCCGCCGCCGAGTGCCGCGTGCGCACACTCGCTCGTGCAACCCCCGGCGTGCGTGTGCTCTTCGGCGACGGCGCGGTCGCTGCCCTCGTAACGGGCGAGACGACGAACTTGCGCCTGCTCGCGACCGGCCTCGGCGCCGACGGCAGGGGTCACGCCGCCGTGCGCGTCGAAGCCGGTGGCTCACGCCTGCCGACGTCCACCGCGACGCTCGCCGAAGGCCTCGAGGCGCTGCGCATGGAAGACGGCGCGCACGTCTTCATGAAGGCGACCGAGGCGTTCATCACGCTCGCCGACGACTTCCTCAACGCCCTCGGCCTCACGCTCGACGACATCGCGCTTGTCGTCCCGCATCAACCGAACGTGCGCATCCTCGAACGGGTCGCGCGCCTCCTGCGCCTCCCGCCCGAGCGCCTCGTCATCACCTGTGATCGCCTGGGCAACATGGGCGGCGCCTCGGTCGGCGTGGCGCTCGCCAGCGCGCTGAGCGAAGGCCGCATCCACCCCGGCGACAAGGTCCTGCTCCTCACCGCGGGCGCGGGCTATACTGCCGGCGCCGCCCTCCTCGAGTCCGTCGCACCGATGCCCCTATGTTGAAAGCGTTCGTCTCGTCCTACCTACAGTCGCGCAGGAAGCGCGGCTACCAAGCCTTTGCCGAACGATGCCGCGACGTGGGCGGCGCCCAGCAGGACCTGCTCATGCGGCTCGTCGCGCGCAACGGCGAAACGGCCCTTGGCCGCCGCCTCAGCGTGCCCGGCGTACGTTCGCTCGATGACTTGCGCAGGCTCGTTCCGATCACCGACTACGACGCGCTGCAACCCGAGCTGCTCGCCTCGCTCGCCGGCACCCCGAACCAGCTCGTGCCCGGTCGCCCGGCGTTCTACGGCATGTCGTCGGGCACCACCGGCCGCGCCAGGTACATCCCGATCGACGAGGCCTACCGCGCCGACTTCCAAGCCACCCTCCAGCACTACCTCTACGGCATCGTGCGCGACCACCCAAACGCGCTCGCCCACAAGCTGCTCTACCTCGTCGGCCCCTCGGCCCTCGAGACCACGCCGGGCGGCGCCAGCGCGGGCTCGTTCTCGGGCCACAATCAACGCAGCCTGCCGGGCTTCCTGCGGCGTCTCTACGCGGTCCCGGCCGACGCCTTCGAGATTCCCGACGCCCTGCGCCAGGCCTACGTCGTCGCCCGCTTCGCGCTCGCCTCGGAGCTGTCGCTCGCGTTCGCGCTGACGACCGCCCCGCTTGCCCTCGTCGGCGCCACAATGGAGCTGCACAGCGAGGCACTCCTACGCGACATCCGCGACGGCACCCTCGACGCGACTGGGCTGCCGCCGCAACTGCACCGAAGCTTGAGCCAGGGTCTACGGCCCAATCGCGCCCGCGCGGCCCTCCTCGCGAGCCGCATCGCCGGCGGCAAGCGCCCGATTCCGAAGAACTTCTTTCCCCACCTGGCGCTGATCGCCTGCTGGCACCACGCGAGCGCCGGCAGCCACCTCGTTGCACTCCGCGACCTCTGGGGCGACGTGCCGATCCGACCGGGGATCTATGCAGCGATCGAAGGCTGGATGAACGTTCCCTCGAGCGACGCCCATCCCGTGCACCCACCGAGCGGCGTGCTCGCGGCCGACGCGGTCGTGCTCGAGTTCATGGGCAGCGACGGCGTCACCCGCTTCGCCCACGAGCTGAACGCGCCTGGCCGCTACGAGGTGCTCATCACATCAGGCGCCGGCCTCTGGCGCTATCGCATCGGCGACGAGGTCGACGTCACCGGCTTCTTCGAGCAGCTCACCGCCCAGACGCCCCGTCCGACCGGCCACGCTCCGATGTTCCACTTCGTGCAGAAGGCGGGCAACGTGCTCTCGCTCGGCCACGACATGACCTCGGAATCACACGTGCGCACCGCCCTGCAAGCGGCCGTGCCTGGTGTGCGCCGGTGGGTCTTCGGTCCGAGCCCGGACACCGTCGACAGCTATCGCATCGTGATCGAGTCGGCCGAGCTGCCCCACGGCTCACCCGATCCCCGTGCCCCGGCCGTCGATGCCGCCCTGCGCGCGGCCAACACGGGCTACGCCGCGGACCGCGCCGATGGCCTGCTGCAACCATTGGAGGTCACGACCTGCACGCCCGCCGCGTTCGACGCCTGGGAGTCGAGCCGCCGCAGCGCGTCGCTCGCGCAGGCGAAGCCGACCGTGTTCGTGAAGTCATCGCGCGAGCTCCCGCTGTGATTCTTCACGCGCTCGTCACCGGCGCCTCTTCGGATCTCGGCCAGGCGATCGCGCGCGCCCTCGCCGCCGCCGGTTGGACGTTGACCCTCACCGGCCGCGACCGCGACCGCCTCGATCCCCTCGGCGCCGAGCTCGGTGCGCGCATTCTGGCCGGTGACCTGGCCGACCCCAGCTTCCGTGCCCAGCTCGTGCCCGTTTCCACCACCCCCTCGACCGCCGCGTTCACCGGCTTCGTGCACGCCGCCTCGCACCGCTTCGACTACCAACGCTTCCACCTGATCGACCCGCACGACGCGGCCCTCCAACAAGCGCTCGACCACGACGCACCGATCGACCTCCTGACGCGCGCCTTGCCCGACATGATGGCCGCGCGCCACGGCCGCGTCGTCCTCGTGAGCTCGCTCGCGGCCCAGGTCGGCGGCCAGGGCGCCTCCCTCTATGCCGCCCACAAGGCGGGCCTCGAGGGCCTCGTGCGCGGGCTCGCGGTCGAGTACGGGCGCTTTGGCATCACCGCCAACGCGGTCGCCCCGGGCTTCATCCAGACACGCCGCCTCGATGCACGCACGACCGAAGAAGCCCGCACGCGCCTCGCGGCCGCGACGGTCATCAAGCGCCTCGCGCATCCAAACGAAATCGCCGCCGCCATCGCCTTCCTGATGGGCCCCGACGCTGCCTACATCACGGGGATAACGCTCCCCATCACGGGTGGCCTCCACCTCAACACGGCCTGGTGACGCATGGTGGTGGGCATCCTCCTGATGGACCTCATCTGGCTCGCGGGCCTCATCGGCCTCGCCTGGCTCTCGGCGTTCACCGCCCTCGCCTGCCACACGGCGCTCGCCGCCACCTCGCCCGCGCTCGCCGTGGCCCTCGCTCTCGCGACAGCGCTCCTCACCTGGATCCTCGCCTGCACCGCGGTCCTCTTTCTTTTGCCCAAGCCAAAGCCTGGCAAGTATCGCCTCATGCGCGACGCCGCCTTCTACGCCTGGGCGCTCGGATTCATCGCACGCCGCTGGCTCGACCTGCCCCCGATGGGCCTCCTCTATCGCCAGTCTGGCGTGCTTCGCTTCATCGTCCTGCGTGCCTCGGGCGCCAAGATCGCGTTCACCGCCCAGATGTCGAGCGACGCCGCCGTGCTCGATCCGGCCCTCCTCACCATGGGCGCCGGCGCCATGCTCGGCAGCCAGAGCACCGTTACCGGCCACTTCATCCTCGGTGACCGCCTCATCCTGGCCCCCATCGTCATCCACCCGGGGGCGCAGATCGCGATCGACGTCGTCATCGGGCCGGGCGCGACGATCGGCACCAATGCGGTGATCGAAGCGCGCGCCTCGATCGGCCCCGAGTCGACCATTGGCGCCGAAGCGGTGATCGGGGGCGGCGTCGCGATGGGGCGCGCGGTCATCGTGGGCAAACGCGCTCGCATCCCGATGGCAAGTGTTGTACCCGCGAAATCGCAGATCCCCGATGGCGGGACCTGGCCACCGTCGCCCACGCCCCCAAGCAAGGATGCCACCCCATGAAGCGCCTTCTCTACTCGCTCGCCCTCGGTCTCCCATTCGCCGCCGCTCCTGCTTGCGACGACGACACCGCCGCCACCCCAACCATCACCTACTCCGGCGCGCTCGTGAACGGCGTCGACCAGTCGCCGCTGGCCGCTGCCCAGATCTGCTTTGTCAGCAATCCAGAGATCGCCTGCGTGCAGACCGCCGCGGACGGGTCGTACGCGGTCGAGCTGCCGCAGAAGACCAAGGTTGAGGTCGAGGTCGTCAAGGAAGGCTTCATCTCGGTCCGCTCGAACTTCGTCACGCGCGAGGTCGACAGCTCGATCTCGGCCCAGATGTTCGCCCCGGCCGCGGTCGAGGCGGCCTTCCAGCTCGCTGGCGCGACCTACGACGCCACCAAGGGCGGCATGCTCGTGCGCGTCTACGACCCGGCCAAGGGTCAGCTCGTCGGCCTGGCAGGCGTCGCAATCGACGTCGAGCCAAGCGATGGCAATGGCCCCTACTACCTCGACGGCCTCACCTTCAACACCAGCGCGACCGCCACCACCGCGGTCGGCAACGCGCTCTTCTCGCAGCTCGAGGACAAGACCTACAAGGTCCGCTTCACGAGCGAGACCCACGACTGCAAGGGCACCTACCTCTGGAAAACCTCGGATGGCCGCGTCGAAGCGATCGTGAAGCCCGGCTTCGCGACCTACGTCTACGCCGACTGCTCGGCAAAATAGCCGCTCCCGGGCGCTCTGCGCATGAACGTCCTCGTCACCGGCGCCGCGGGATTCATCGGCCTGCATGTTGCTGAACGCCTGCTCGCCCGGGGTGACCGGGTGGTGGGGCTCGACGTGCTCAGCGACTCCGACCACGTGCCGCTGAAGCACGCGCGCCTGGCCCGCCTCACAAACCCCGGTTTCACCTTCGTGCAAGGCGACATCGCCGAGCCGGAGGTGCTCGAACGTGCCTTCTCACAGCCGGTCGACTGCGTCGTGCATCTCGCGGCGCGGGTCGGCGTGCGCCACTCCGTCGCGCACCCGGCGCCCTACATCGACACCAACCTCGTCGGCTTCAGCCGCGTCATCGAGGCGGCCCGCCGCCACCGCGTCGGGCACTTCATCTACGCCTCGTCGTCCTCGGTTTACGGCAACAACGACCAGCTCCCGTGGTGCGAGACGCACACGACCGAACAACCGATCAGCCTCTATGCCGCCACCAAGAAGGCCAACGAGCTCATCGCGCACAGTTATAGCCACCTCTATGCACTGGCGACGACGGGGCTTCGCTTCTTCACGGTCTATGGCCCGTGGGGACGACCCGACATGGCCTTCTTTACCTTCGCCGAGAACATCCTCGCCGGCCGCCCGATTCGCCTCTTCGGACACGGCGCGGTGCGACGCGACTTCACCTACATCGACGACGTGGCGAACGCGGTCGTGGCTCTCGTCGACCGCCCGCCGGCACGCGAGACGAGCCCGACGCAGACCCCCTATCGGATCCTGAACGTCGGCAACCAGACTTCGATCGAAGTTCCACGGCTCATCGCCCTTCTCGAGGAGGCGCTCGGTGTCGCGGCGATCGTCGAGCCGGTGCCGATGCAACAGGGCGACATCCTCGCCACCTGTGCGGACGTGAGCGCGCTCGAGGCCCTGATCGGCCCCTGGCACGCGACCCCGCTCGAGCTCGGCGTGAAGCGCTTCGTCAAGTGGTACCGCGGCGAGTATCGCCCGCTCAATTGAGCCCCCTGCCCAGCCAGGCGGGTGGTCCCTTGCTTGCCGAGGGGCCCCGCGGGTCCTAGCTTGCTCGGGCATGAAGACCCTCCTGGCCCTTCTTTTCCTGCTCGTCACCTTGACGGCGTCGGCGCCGGCCCGGGCCGAAAGCCCGACGGTATCGCCATCGGCTGCCGATGCTGGCGTATCGCTCTTGGCGACCGTGCCGTTCCGGACGACGACCCACTTCCGCTTCTTCGGTGACGAAGACGTGCAGCCGATCCTGGAACGCCTGGCCGGCGTCGCCGAGGATCGGTTCCAGCGCCTGTGCCGGCCGATCGCCGCCTGTGACCGGGTCACGCGGCCCATCGACATCTGGGTGGCCGAAGACGCCGAGCGCTTCGCGGCCAGCTTCCCGGAGCCGAACCCGATGTCGGAGTGGGCGGCCGGCGTGACGTTCCTCGCGCAGCAGCGGGTGATCCTGCGGGCCCACGGGTCGGCGATGTTGACGCTCGACGAGACGTTCGACCACGAGCTCGCGCATGTGCTGGCACACACCTACACCCAGGGCAATGGTCGCTCGGTGCCGCGTTGGTTCCATGAAGGGCTGGCTATCTGGCAGGCCGGCGAAGCGGTCCTGCAACGCCTCGAAACGGCGATGAAAGCCGCCTCGAGCGGACATCTCCTGAGCTACGACGAGCTCGCGACGAACTACCCAAACCAGGGCACCCAGGTCGCAGTCGCCTACGCGCAGTCGGCGCTCTTTGTGAAGCGCATGGTCATGGTGAAGGGCCCGCTCGCGGTGATAGAGATCCTGCAGGACACAGGGCGCGGCATCGCGTTCGAGACCGCGTTCGAACAGCGCCTTGGAACGACGGCGCGCGAACTGTTCAATCGACTCGACGAGGACCTCGAGAAGTCGAGCTCGCCCTTCCTGTTCCTCTATGACGGCAACTTCTTGTGGGGCCTGATTACGGTCCTGTTCGTCATGGTCGCGTGGTGGCGGATGAAGGACCGCAAGCGCCAGATGGCGCGCCTGGCCGACAGCGAAGACCGCCGCATCGCCGACGAAGACATGGCGCTGCTCGCCGAGCGGACCCGCATGGCGCTGCCGCCGGTGCAGCCGATTGAGCTCGACGAGGAAGGCAAGCCGCTCTTGCATTGAGCTTTCAGGCGATCGCGAGATCCCAACGGTCGGGAATCAAGAGGCCTTCTTCGAGAAGTGCCCGCAGCTCCGAGTCGTGCTCGGCCTGCGCGACGACCGCCTCGGCATCCAGCGGTCCTTCGGAGAGCCGCTGCGCGAGCGGCTCGGACAATGCCACGAGCCCGACCTCGTCACCCGCATCGCGGCGCACGAGAAACGAACGCGGCCCCCTCGGATCGGCCGCGCCGTGCATGAGCAACCCGCCCGCATCGAAGCCCGCGCGCACGAGCCCGACACCGGTTGGCAGGCTCAACGTCTCGGCCAGGGCACCATCGAGCCCGAGCCCGAGCTCGATCGGATCAGGTGGTGCTGCACTGGCGATCGCCGCCTCGAGCGCGGCCAGGCCTATCGTCTCGCGGTCGACACCGGTCGTCTCGCTCAGGAAGGCCGCGAACCGATCGCCGATCGGCGCGCGCGAAGGTACCGCGGCAACCGCGAAGCGCGTGACGAGACCCTCTGGACCGGCCCCCGCGGCTCCGAGCCGCAGCAGGGTGGCACCCAGGGCCGACTCGAGCCCGGCACGAACCTGTGCCACACCCACCCCGATGTGGCCCGGCAGGGCGTAGCCGAGCGCGAACACCTCGTCGCACGACGGCAGCTCGAACGCCTCGTACAGCGCCTCATAGCCCGCGATCGACGCGCCGATTGACGCCTCGTCAGCCGGGCTCAGCGACGCGACCAGCGCCTCCAGCCCTGCGAAGCACTCGCCATCGGTGTCGGCCGCAATCTGCATGAGGCGGCCTGCAATGTCCTGCGCGACAAAGCGCCAGCGTCCCCCCGCCAACACTGGCGGCGCCGGCGCGCGCCCCGCGACATACGCGCCCAGCGCCGCGATGTGGTCTGCGAACGCCTCGAGGTCCTCGAAGCGACCGAGCTCGGGACCAGGCGCGCCCGCGAACGTGAGCGCCAACTGCGACGCCAGCTCGGGCGAACGCAGGCGCGGCGCGTGGGCCGACGCGTACGCGAGCCCGTCGGTCATCAGATCGATCGCACCATGCGGGGTGAACACCGGTCGACCGAGGCGCATCGAGCGGCGCACCGCCGCGAGCTCACATTCCAAGAACGCGAGCCCGCTCTCCGTCCAGCGCTCCGCCGAACCATCTTCACGCGGGATACCCGCCGCCCGCTCACAGGCGGCGCAGAAGCCCGGCCCGACCGCCGTCTGGTCCGTATGCCGCTCGCAGCGCGTGAGCCCAGCCTCGTCGAAGAAGTACCAGAGCGCCACCGGCAGCACCTCGGCGAGCCGCGCCGCGAGCGCATGGAACAACATCGAGCCGTCCGGCTTCCAGCAGAACCCGACAAGCCCGTGACACAGCTCGTGCGTCGACCACTTCGCGCGATGTCCGGCGTGCAGGCTGCCGAGCAGGACATCGTGGCGAAACGACAGGTACTTCGACTCGCCGAGCAGCCCCCGCTCCCACTCCGGCGGCAGCCCCGTCACCGCCAGGTCGGGGCGCCCGACAGGCAACCAGTCCTCGGGCAACTCGAGCTGAACGCGCCGCTCGTAGTCGAACAGGAACAACCCCGCATCGGCCGCGAGCCGCGCCACCCGCAACGCCGCGGGCGACCGCAGCAGATCCGCGACGGGCGCATGCAGCGCGAGCGCGAGCGCCCCGGCTTGAGCGGGTGTGCAGGGTGACCGCGGGACGTTACCGGAAGGGGATTGCTCGGACATCGGCGCGGCGCTATCACGCGACCATGACGAGCGCCAAACGTTTCCAGAGCGTATTTCGGGACGACCTCTTCGCCGGCCAGATAGCCCTCGTCACGGGCGGTGGCACCGGCATCGGCCGCTGCATCGCGCACGAGCTCGCACGCCTTGGCGCGGTCGTCGTCGTCGCGGGTCGCCGCCGTGAACCGCTCGACCAGGTCGTGGCCGAGATAGCGGCTGCCGGTGGCCAGGCCCATGCGCGCGAGATCAACATCCGCGATGAGGTCAACGTCGACCTGGCAATCGCCGGGATCGTGAAGGATCTCGGTCGCATCGACCTGCTCGTCAACAACGCCGGCGGCCAGTTCGCCTCACCCGCGGCGCTCATCCGACCCAAGGGCTGGAAGGCCGTCATCGAGACGAACCTGAACGGCACCTGGTTCGTTACGCACGCCTGCTTCATGCATAGCATGCGCAAGCACGGCGGCTCGATCGTAGCCATTGTCGCCGACATGTGGAACGGCTTCCCGGGCATGGTCCACACCGGCGCCGCGCGCGCCGGCGTCGTCAACATGATGCAGACCCTGTCGATCGAATGGGCCGCCGCCGGCATCCGCCTGAACAGCGTCGCCCCCGGCTTCATCTTGTCGAGCGGGCTCCACAACTACCCGCCCGACGTCGCCAAGATGGCGCGCGAGGTCTTCGTGAAGAACCCGACCTCCCGCCCCGGCACCGAGAGCGAGGTCTCGGCCGCGACCTGCTTCCTCCTGTCACCCGGCGCGGCCTTCATCACCGGCGCCACGATCCGCGTCGACGGCGGCGGCTCCCTCCAGAAGGAGCCGATGCTCCCGATGATGAAGCACGCGAAGCTGCCCGCGTTCGACGGCTTCCACCTCGCCGCCGACCTGCCCGAGTCGTTCCAGGACCTGTCCTTGGCCAAGGCAGCCCAAGGCGATCCTGGAGCCCCCAAGTCCTGAGCGCGCTCAGGAACCGCAGCCGCCGCCTTCGAGCGCCATGAGTCCCTCATCTTTTCCGACCATGAGATCGAGACCGATCATCTGGTGCAGCTTCCGGTCGAGCAGGTGCGTCGGGCGCACGTTGCTCAGCGCCGAGAACAGGTTGCCGCGCACGTTCGGGTTCTCGGCGTGCAACTCGGAGATGAGCTGCTTTACCTTGTTCCGGTGCAACCCATCCTGTGAACCGCAGAGGTCGCAGGGGATAATCGGGAACCGCATGAGACGCGCGAGCTCCGAGAGCTCTTCTTCATTGCAGTAGATGAGCGGCCGGATGACGATGTTGCGCCCATCGTCCGAGCGCAGCTTCGGCGGCATCGCCTTCATCTGCCCCGAGTAGAGCAGGTTCAGGAGCAGCGTCTCGATCGCGTCGTCGCGATGATGCCCGAGCGCAATCTTGGTCGCCCCGAGCGAGACCGCCGTGTCGTACAGGATGCCGCGCCGAAGCCGCGAGCACAGCGAACAGTAGGTCTTGCCCTCGGGGATCTTCTCGGTCACGACCGCGTAGGTGTCGCGCTCGACAACCCTGAAATCATAACCATTTTCCGCCATATAGCGGGGGATGACGTCAGTCGGGAAGTTCGGCTGCTTCTGATCGAGGTTGACCGCGATCATCGTGAACGCGAACGGCGTGTGGCGCCGCACCTCGCGCAAGAGATGCAGCATGCCGTAGCTGTCCTTGCCGCCCGAGACGCACACCATGATGTGGTCGTTCGGCTCGATGAGCCCGAAGTCCTCGCTCGCCTTGGCGACCTTGCGCGCGAGCCGCTTCTCGAGCGTCTCCTTCGTCCAGCCACCCTCGGGCCCGCCCTTCTTGGCGAACGCCGAGCCCGGCGGACGTCCGAGATCATCAGTTTGCGCAACCATCACGAAGCTCCTGGCAACGAGAGCCGAGCGGCCGCGAGCGACACCCGGACCTTCACATCTGGTTTGATCTTGAGCGTGCCGAGCAGCGCCGAGTAGGGCTTCACCCCGAAGTCCGGCTGGTGCAGGACGACCTCGGCGACCCAGCGATCGCCGTCCCGATGCGCTTCGATCGACAGCGGTTGCGAGCGGCCCGCGAGTGTCAGCGTGCCCTTGATCGTCGCCGTGTTGTTTCCACCTGAAGCGCCGGTCAGGACCGTCACGGTGTCGGACCTGAACACGATCTCGGGGTGGCGATCAGCGCTCAGCACGTCCTCTCGGATGTTTCTGGCGATCTTGTCGCGGTCGCGCTGGCCGAGCCCGTTCGCGACCTCACGACCTTCGCGCATGACCGCGTCGACCACCAACGAACGCGCGTCCCAACGGCCTTCCACCGTTGTCGCATCCACCTTCAACGCGAAGCGCGTGACCTTGATCTTGAGGTCGTGCGCGACCGCCGAGAGCAGACCGTCCTTGAATGTGTAGACGAAGCACTCAGCGCTGTTCGGGTCGAAGTCGGGCATGGCACTCTCGAACACGTGAACGACGAAGCCTCGCGAGGCGCGCAAGCGCCGGATGCAGTATCGGAAACGGGCCCACCGGGCAAGCAACGGCTGCGTATGAGCGCGCGCATAAATGCGCTTGCGCAGGCCGCGGCGGGCCTCGTCCCGGCCAACGGACGCGTGGTCGAAGTCGGCTATGATCAGGGCGCCATCCTCCTCTGCGCGCTGGCCGCCCGCCCCGATATCCGCGCCATCGGCATCGAGATCCTGCCGGCCCTGGCGGCGCTCCAGTTCCCACCCGAGCTCGAGCTTCGCGTGTCGTTGCGCCTCGGTGACGGCTTCGACCCACTCGTTGCGGGCGAAGCCGACGTAGCGATCCTGGCCGGCATGGGCGGCCGCACGATCGCCGAGATCCTCACGCGCGACCCGGCGAAGACCCGCTCGCTCTCGGCGCTCGTCCTCTGTGCGAGCCATCGCGAAGCCGACATCCGCCCGGCCCTCGCGTCGCTGGGCTATGGCTTGGCGCGTGAGCAGCTCGTGCTCGACCGCGACCGCTTCTACGAGCTCATCGTCGCGCGCCCGCTTGCGCTGTGCCCGACCAACCACTTCGACCGCGACCCGGTCACCGCGGCCTGGGGCCCGCGCCTCTTCTCGCCCGAGGACCCCTTGCTCGGCGCCTTCTTCGACGACACGCAGCGCCGCTTCCACGCGGCCTTCGCCGAAGGCCTGCGCTCCTATCCGGGGAGCGCCAAGGCTGCGCTCGGCGAGAAGCTCGCCTGCCTCGAAGCCGCCCGCGCGCAGTTGCGAAAATCCAGCTGAACGCGTTCAGGGCTTGGTATCAGAGCCCGGTTCAGCGACCGGCGCTTCGGGCGCCGGCAGATCGTCGAGTACCAACAAGCCCGCCTGACGCAGGAACACGCCGTCTTTGCTGACGATGTCGAAGCTGCCCGTCAGCGAGACCTCCTGCCCTTCGCCGAGCGTCGGCAGCACGCTCCACATCGAGCCATACACCAACAGCTCGCGCTTCGAGGCCGGCTTGGCGTCGACGAGGTACAGGCTCGGCGGCGGATTGCAGGTACGCGCCGGGCGCGGTGGCGGCCGCGGCGGTGCGTCCGAGTCGACCACCTCCGGCACCGCGGCAACCGCGTCCGGCTCGGGCGGCGGCGGTGGCGGCGGCGGCGGGCACTTCTGCAGCTTCTTCACGACCCCACGCACGGTCACCGATTCGCCGATGAGCTTGTCGCGCTCGCGCAGGATCCCCTCGACCGTGTAGCTGCCGTCGGCATTGAGCTTGTCGTACGGCTTCTTCGCAAGGTCCGGCGCGGCCGGAAGCGCAATCGTCACGTCGCTCCGCTCGGACGGCTTCGGCTTGGCGATGTCTTTCGTGCAACCGCCGAAGAGGCCCCCCGCCATGGCAATGACGGCCGCGGTCACGGCAGCCAAAGGCGATACGGCGGCCATGCCGCAGGCGATACTGTACCCGATCCTCATTGAGCCCCCGTCAACGTCAACGCTGCCGCCAGAAGGGCTGCGTCCCCGGCCACGACACGATGGAGAGGGAGTTCGGCGCGACGTAGACCGGCACGCCCCCGACCGTGACCAGCTGTCCATCGACACGCGCTGCCCCTGCGATCCGGTTCCAGCCGGCAGGGACGTCGAGCGCCGCGAACCGGCCCAATATGTCCGTGGTCTCGCGATCGATCAAGGGCACCGTGTCGTCTTCGAGGTTGTTGAAGTAGACGATCGAGCGCCCCGGATTGGCGAGCCCGAGCCGCACGTCGCCGATCGGCCACGAGTCGCGGGTGCTCTGACAGTCGCGCACGCGGCCGCCGATAGCGCCATTGTCGGGCGACATCGCGGGCAGCCCGACCGAGTTCGTCGTGAGGATCCACTGCCCCTCGGAGACCATCTGCGCGTCGTACTGCACGCGCCCGTCGACCACCTGATGCGCCAACAGGACCACGTGATACATCCAGGTGTCGTGCCACTGCGACTCGCTCGTCGTCGCGTACGAACGGATGATGAGCGGCGTATCCAGCGGCACGCCGGCTATTTCGTAAACGCCGAACTGTTCCTCGCAGCTGCCGCCGAGTTCGTTCGGGTCGAAACACTGATAGCCGAGCGGGCACTGCTCGTGCTTGTCGCACTCTTCTGGCACGTTGGCCGGCGTGCTCGCGACCGAGACGGCCGATCCGATAGGTGTGCCACGGGTGCGATAGCACGCCTTCTTCGCGTCGGGCGTCGGCTCGTCGTTGCACACGCTCGGGTCGAAGCCCTCCGCGAGCAGCACATCGACGCGGATCCCGATCGTCTTCCTGCCTTTGCCGAAGCGCGCGACCGCGCCATACAACGTTGCGGTGCCAGTCTGCACGGGGGCCGCCGCGGTCTGGTCGATGCAGTCGAGGTTCGGCCACTGGTCGGACTCCTCGTTCGTCGACGGATTTGTGATGTGAGAGACCGCGGCAGCGGGCGGGTCCACGACGCAAACACCCGAACGGCAGACGCCGCTCGAGCAGGTCGTGGCCGCGTCGCAGGCATTGGGCAGGACGGGCGGCGTGGTGACGTCGCTGGTCCCGTCGGGCGTGGTCTCGACCGTGGCATCGCCCGCGGTCTCGGTCGCATCGACCTCCGAGATCGTCTCAGACGCATCGGTCCCGTCCGCCTGCCCGATGCCGCGCGTGCCTCCGTCGCCGCAGCCGCTGCTGCATATAAGGAGGGCCATCCCCGAGCCGAGCACAATCCAGTTCTTCATCGCGAGAAACCTCTACCAAGAGGGGGCGGGAAGCGATACCAGAACGGGCCGTTCGGCTTCTAGCGGTTTTCGGTCCAGCGCTGTTGGGTCCGGGACGCGAGGGGTGGGACGGTTGGCTGGCAGGGTCGAAGATTTGTCTTGACTGTGCCCGCCAGCTGCGCAAGATGGCGCCCCGCACGCGGGTCAAGCGCTGCGAACGGCGACATCCCACGGGTGGCGCCCAGGTGGCGATAGATAGGCACATAGCTCAGTGGGAGAGCACTACCTTGACACGGTAGGGGTCCTCGGTTCAATCCCGGGTGTGCCTACCAACCGCCCCACGCGGTTGGACTTCAGCCAGCAGACCGAAGGCCCGCAGCGGACCGCACCTCGATAACGGGGCGCAGCCTGAGCCCGACACCCCCCACCGGCGCGCCTCTTCAGGCGAGCGTGTGAGAGGACGATAGAAATGCCGAAGATCAAGACGCACAAGGGCGCTGCCAAGCGCTTCCGGGTCACCGCAAGTGGCCGGCTCAAGCGCAAAAAGCGCATGCATGGTCACAAGCTGACCAAGCAGTCCTCCAAGCGCAAGCGCAACAACGTGCGGGCTGCCTACGTGGACCCCGCCGACGCGCCGAACATCAAGCGCCTCCTCCCCTACCTTTGAGAGACGTCACGCTCCCCTCGCGGGGAGTGACAGCGGATCTCTGAGCATCGCCAGCACCTCGGGTGCTGCCCAATCAGACCTCCGTCAGGAGTTCGTTCCCATGGCTCGAGTAAAACGCGGATTCAAGGCGCGCCGTCGCCGCAACCGCATGCTGAAGGCGGCCTCCGGCTATCGTGGCCGCCGTTCCACTCTCTACAAGACCGCCAAGATGGCGGTTTTCAAGGGATGGATCTATGCTTACCGCGACCGCAAGCAGAAGAAGCGCCACTTCCGTGGCCTTTGGATCGTGCGTATCAACGCTGCGGTTCGTGCCCTGGGGTTGAAGTACAGCGAGCTCATCGCGTTGCTCTCGCGGGCGCACATCGAGCTCGATCGCAAGGTGCTGGCGGACATCGCCGTGTACGACGCTGCTGGCTTCGCCCGCATCGTGGAGCAGGCGAAGAAGGCGGCTTGAGCCTGACAAGGAGCTGACGGATGACGAAAGCAGATCTGGTCGAAGCCGTTTATGCCCAGCTCGAGGGCGGGTCCCGAGTGTCAAAGCGTGAGTCGTCCGAACTGGTCGAGCTCGTGTTCGATACGATGAAGGAGACGCTCGGAAGCGGGGACAAGGTCAAGATCTCCGGGTTCGGCAACTTCGTCGTCCGGCACAAGAAGCCGCGGGTGGGGCGCAATCCCCAGACCGGCTCCGAGATCACCATCTCCGAGCGCCGGGTCCTGAGCTTCAAGGCCTCGCAGGTTCTCAAAGGCGCGCTCAACGGATGAGCGCGCTCTGCGATCCCCGACTGCGCAAGCAGTGGTTGGGAGCGCAGGTGCGTAATGAGTGCGACTCGGAGCGATCCGCGTCGCAAGGCTCGGGGCTTCTGCCTCGGGCGTTCGAGTCAGGGTCCCGGAACGCCGGTGCCCGAACGGCAGCGGGCAGCCGCTGTCGGATGCGATCCAGTGACGGGGCGTGGCGCAGCCTGGTAGCGCAACAGACTGGGGGTCTGTGGGTCGCAGGTTCAAATCCTGTCGCCCCGACCAGGATCGCAGTTTTCGTGGGAGCCGTAGTCCTGGCTTCGCCATCGTTGGCGGGGCCGTGCGACGGCTCTCACGGTCGAGCTCAGGGTCTACCCCTTCCCCGCCTTCCAGCCGCGGTCCACGCGGACGAAATTCGGGCAAGGGGTCGACCAGGTGCTTTGGGCCTCGGAGGCTCGGGGCGATGAAGAGCGCAGAAGCCGACGGCGGCCAGCGCTGGTATCTCGGCCGGGTGCGGGTCCCCGCAAACGGTCATGGGCCCTTCAGGGCTCGTCGGGTCGGGTGATCGAGATCGCCCGCGGCTGTGGCGTCTCGAACGCTCGCCGCTGAACCCGGGCGTCGTGGCTTGGCGGCATGACCACGATGCGTTCGGACGTCGGACCTTGGGTCTGCGTGACGCGAGCGATGGCTCGACGCGCAGCACAATCGGTTCGAACAGGCCGCCCAAGAGGCAATGTTGCTCACCGTCGACATCGAGTCGCTGCGGACGCGAAAGCTCAAAAAGCAGGTTGGCCAGAAGACGTTCACGCGTGGCTGCCAGTACTTCGCCAGTGGGCGGGTAGTGGAGACCAAGCGCGAGGACGACAACTGGATCTCCGGCACCGTCACGGGCAGTGCGCGTGACAACTACGCGGTCCGGATCTTCCTGAGCACGAAGGACGCGACCATCGTCAAGAGCGAGTGCACGTGCCCGTACAAGCACGGCCTCTGCAAACACAAGGTCGCGTTGGCGCTGGCCGCTCTGGCCGACCCGACCCTGCGCGGCGCCGAGAGCGCGGGCTGGGGCCGGATCCTCGACGACGCCGAAGAGGTCGCGCAGGAATTCCTGGTCGGCAACGACGAGGCCGAGGATCGGCTCGTGATCCGCCTCGACCTGCCGCTCACGCCGGACGACGTGATGCGGGTGCGGCTCCTTCGCTCGACGTTCTCCAAGCGCGGCCGCGGCGCCGAACGGCCGATCAGTGGCGCGCAGGTGCGCGAGGCGCTCTTCCAGAACCCGAACGTGCTCGGCTTCAAGCGTTCCGATGAGACGATTGCGGCGCGCATCGCGGGCCTGCTCGAAGACGACGACGACGATCCGAACCTGCTCGTCGCCGACAACGGCAATCTCGACATGTTCCTGCGCGCCGCTTCGCGCGTGCAGGAGGTCTTCTTGGCCGACACCGATCGGCGCATGCAGATAAAGCTTGAGGCGGTGCGACCACGCGTGCGCGTCGACTCGCTGAAGAACCAGGGCCTGTCGCTGAAGGTGCAGATCATCGTCAACGGCAAGCGCAAGACGCTCGACAAGCGCACGCGTGTGGCGGGTGAACCGACCGCGTCGTGGCTCTTCGACGGCGACAATACACTCTTGCCGGTCGCGGGCGGCGCCGGCACGGGCACCATCACCTATGGCCTCTCGCGCCGTCAGGCACGCATGCCGCTGCGCGAGGTGCCGACGTTCCTCGAGCGGGGTCTCAAGCGCATGCGCGAGATCATCAAGGTTGAGGCCGACCCGGGTGTGCTACCCGACATCCAGGCGCCGGAGCCGTTGCTCATCCTCGGCGAAGATGGCGAGCACCTGAAGGTCCAACTGTCGTTCCGTTACGGCGACCCGGTCGAGCTGCAGGTGATGTCGAACTCCTCGCCCGAGGTGCTGCGTGCGCCCGAAGGGCAGGAGCCGATGTTCGTGATGCGCGATCTCGAGACCGAGAAGCGCCTGCTCGATCTCGCGCGGGCCGAGGGCCTGCCGCTCACCGATGGACCGGGTACGGCCCTCCTCGACACGCCGACGGGCCTCTCGTTTCTGGAAGAGCACCTGCCGCGGCTCGAGAACGACTGGGTTGTGCTCGGGCGTGAGCGCCTCCTGCGCTTCCGCACAAAGCAGGTGATCCCACGTCTGCAGGGTCGCATCCGCACGGGCCTCGACTGGTTCGACGTGGCGATCGAGGTCGGCGTCGAAGACAGCCGCTACGGTCTCGACGCGCTCTTGCAGCTCTATCAGAACAAGAAGCGCTACCTCACGCTCGAGACCGGCGAGCTGGCGCTGCTCCCCGACTCGTGGGTGACCCATCATCTGCAGATGGCGATGGAGGTCCCGCAGCTTCTGTTGTCGGGCGGCATCGGTCGGGTGCCGCGTTATCACGCCCCGGTGCTCGATGCGCTCATCGGCGACTCGCAGTACATCGACGCCGACGACGAGTGGAAGAAGCTCTCGGCGCGCCTGCGCAAGTACTCGGGCGTCGCGGAGGAGCCGCTGCCCGAGGGCCTGCGGGCCGAGCTGCGCCCCTACCAGCGCCAGGGCTACGACTGGCTCGCGTTCCTGCGCGACTTCGGGTTCCACGGGATCCTGGCCGACGACATGGGTCTTGGTAAGACCCTGCAGGCGCTGACCTGGCTCCTGGCCGAGCACAAGTCGCAGAAGGGCGACGCGGCCGAGGGCGGCGGCACCGAGATGAAGCCGCCGCGCGCCGAGAACCCATCGCTCGTCGTGTGCCCGACCTCGGTCGCGTCGAACTGGGTGTTGGAAGCCGCGAAGTTCACACCCGGCCTGAAGGTCTTTAAGCTCACGGGCGCGAACCGCGACAAGACTTACGACGCAATCAAGAACGCGGACGTGGTCGTCACGACGTACGCAATCCTGCGCCTCGATCTCACGCGCCTGCAGCGCCGCACCTGGCACGCGTTCATCCTCGACGAGGCGCAGAACATCAAGAACCCGGAGAGCCAGACGGCTATCGCTGCGAAGAAGATCAAGTCGAAGCATCGCTTCGCCCTGACCGGCACGCCGCTCGAGAACAGCCTGCTCGAGCTCTGGTCGGTGTTCGACTTCCTGATGCCCGACTTCCTCGACCAGAAGTCGATGTTCAAGTCGCGTTATGTGCGTTCGGGCGCCGAGACGCCCGAGGACATCGCGGGTCTGCGCGTGAAGATCCGGCCGTTCATGCTGCGTCGCGTCAAGAGCGAGGTCGCAAAGGATCTTCCGCCAAAGACCGAGCAGACCTTCAAGATCCCGTTGGCCCCCGAACAACAGGAACTCTACGACAAGGTCCGCGCCATGCAGAAGAAGAAGCTGTACGACGCCATCGCCGAGAAGGGCATGGGCGGCAGCACCGTCGCCATCCTCGACGCGCTCTTGAAGCTGCGCCAGGTCGCCTGCCATCCGCGCCTCGTCGACCTCGAGATTGCCAAGGGTGTGACCGCCAGCTCGAAGCACGAAGTGCTGCACGAGCTCATCGAGGAGGCGGTCCAGGAAGGACATCGCGCGCTGATCTTCAGCCAGTTCACGTCCCATCTGGCGATCCTGAAGGAGTGGCTCGACGAGCAGCAGATCGGCTACTTCTACCTCGACGGTCGCACGCGCAATCGCCAGGACTTGATCGACGCGTACAACGGCCCCGATGGTCCGCCGCTATTCCTCATCAGCCTCAAGGCGGGCGGCACCGGCCTCAACCTCGCGTCGGCCGACTACGTCATCCACATGGATCCGTGGTGGAACCCGGCCGTCGAGAACCAGGCGACCGACCGCGCGCATCGCATCGGGCAGACAAAGCCGGTCTTCGTGTATCGCCTCGTCGCCGAGAACACGGTCGAGGAGAAGGTCGTCGAGCTGCAGGAGAAGAAGAAGGAGCTCTTCGACTCGGTGGTGTCGGCGGACGGCTTCACATCGACGGCCCTCACGATGGACGACCTGAAGGCGATCTTCGACGACTGAAGTCTTCCTCTTGATTGGATTGACCCAGGCGCCCGACGGGGCCTAAGTTGCCCGGGTGCGGACGTCCGATCCAGCTTCGCCATTGGCGGGGCGGACGCCCGATCCAGCTTCGCCATTGGCGGGGCGGACGCCCGATCCAGCTTCGCCATTGGCGGGGCGGACGCCCGATCCAGCTTCGCCATTGGCGG
>Ga0105049_10002602_pt1 | contig 21390 bp, 12 predicted proteins | sample MAT06_FD_78087 | JGI IMG/M metagenome (GOLD analysis project Ga0105049, IMG submission 78087) | Freshwater microbial communities from Lake Fryxell liftoff mats and glacier meltwater in Antarctica - MAT-06 | ecosystem: Environmental > Aquatic > Freshwater > Ice > Liftoff microbial mat | place...
AGCCATTGCACCACCGACGTCGGGGCGCTCCCTCCCTGCGGGCTTCGCCCGCTTTGATGGTCGGTCGCATCCCCGACGCTCGGTGGCGCTTCCCCGTGAGCGTCACTCGAGAGTCATCCGTGTCGTCGAAGCTCGGCACCTTGCCGGCCATGGCGGCGAAGAACTGGAAGGCACGTGGCCGGGCGCCTACGCGGTGATGCGAGCACGAATCTACGTCGAGCAGAACGCGGAGCACCTGCTCGACTTTCGTGGGACCCCGCCCGGCGCTGCCCAAACAGCCGTCGAGCGTCTGTTCGACCAGGAGCCATAGTCGGATGCGCGAGCTCATCTCATGCGCCAATTGCTGGTTCAACGGGCTGCAATATGGGTCGATTGGGCTCAGTGTCGGCTTTTGCGTCATTCACAAGGTGGCACTGCGCAAAGCGGACGAGACGACGTGCGCACATCTGAACCGTAAGGATCTGATGCTGGACGCGGCGACGGCAGAGAACGCGGCGCATCAGAGGCGGTACACCCGCGGCGACGGGCCGCAGCGCATCGATGACGGCGCGGCCACGAACAACGGCGAGTGGATCACGACCGACCTGCAGGCTTTGCGTCGCGATGGCGTAGGCGACATCGTCGTCGAATATGGGCGTGCTGGCTCGACCGTTGAGTCGCTTGCGCAGCTACGCCGCGACCGGAGCTTGCGGGCGGAGCTCGCGTTGCTGAGCCTCGGTCGGGGCTATGTCGCCAACTGCGTGCGCAACGAAGGGCGCTGGACCAGCGGCGTGCACTTCACCTGGTGGACGGTGCAGCGACTCGCGCGCGCGAGCCTGCCCGAGGTATCCGCGGCGGACCAACGACGACAGCTTCCGACGGCGGCGGAGCGGCAGATCGAGCTGGAGCTGTGGTCGTTGGTGATGCTCCGACTGGTGTTCATCGCCGATGTGGGGTCGCATGCGCGCCAGGAGGGCCACCCCATCGCGGCGCTGTCAGACCTGCCGGAGCGCGCAGCGCTCGCGATGACGAGCGGTCCGAAGCTCAAGAGCCTGATGCGTTGGATCAAGCTCGAGGGCCTGAGCGCAATCGATGCGGCGCTGCCGGTGGCCGAGTACGAACGGCTCGGCAGCGAGCTGCATGTGCAGCGAGACTTGAACGCGCGATCCGGGACGAGGCCGCCTGCGCGGGCCCGCTGAGTCATTCGACGCGATGCGGCCGGATCTCGGGCGGCGCTCAGGTTCGCGCTCCGCTCGGGGTACCGGGCCCGCCTTCCCGCGATGCAGCGGAGCGGCCGCCTCACTGGCCCGTGCAGAATGCGGCGTCATAGACCACGAGCTCACCCGTGCCGGCCCGGGTGCTGCACCCGACCTCGTTGCGCGAGCGGTTCAGATAGCAGCGAATGACGCCTGCGCGCGCGCCGCTGCCGTCCTCGACGTCGGCGTACACGAAGTCGTAGTCGTCCGGCGAGGTCGCAATGACGACTGTGGCCACCGCCAGGTTGCCGGCGCCATCATAAGTCCGGAGGGTGATCGTGAAGTGGCGCGGCTGGCCGTCCGGTCGTCGTCCTCCGCGCAGCCCGAGTCGCACGCGCCCAAGGGCACCGTCGACGACCGGCCGGGAGAAGAGCGGGCTGGCTCGGACATCGTCGATCGCCGCCGGGCCATCGTCGACCGAGACCGTCACCAGATGCCCGAGCGCGCCGCCTCCCATGTCCGAGGCGGCGAGATCGATCGTCACGGGGACCATCATGCCGTCCGGGAGGAGCTCGCTCACATCGGCCGTTGGTGCGAGCGTGGGCGCGGTGGTGTCGGGCGGGCCGGCGGCCGCGAGGCGGCGGATCCATCCGTCGCGCTTGGTGAGAACGAAGAGCGCACCGACCTGGTCGACGCCGAAGCGCATGTCGGCCCGGGTGTCGCTGATCACCTGGAGGACCGTCCGGGGGAGGCCGGCGCGCGTCAGGGTGAGGGCGCCGATGGTCGCGTTGGCGCCGGTCGTCAGCGCCGCGACCGGGACCGAGAAGATGCGGCCGAGGTTGAGGTCGCCAAATACATAGTGCCCCTCGAGCGCCGGGACGGATCCACCGCGGGCCACGAAGCCCCCGACGGTCGCGAAGCCCTCGCTGCGATCATACTGCGCCGCCGGATACGTATAGCCGAAGGACGCGTCGTCAGGCGGCAGTGCTATGCGTTGGTTCTGGTCGAAGTGGTTGGGCACGAATGTGCCCTCGCGCTCGCTCCAGCCGTAGTTGGCCCCGGCGGCGCCGACGTTGACCTCCTCGCAGGTGCGCTGTCCGACGTCCGTGATGAGCATGCGGCCGGCGGCCGGACCCGCCGGGTCACCTGCGTCCCAGGAGAAGCGCTGCGGGTTGCGGAAGCCAAAGGCCCATATCTCCGGGAGCGCGCCGGGAACTTCGACGAAGGGGTTGTCGGCCGGGACGAGGTAGCCCGATACCGCGAGCGGATCGATGCGCAGGATCTTGCCGAAGGGTTGTGCGAGATCCTGGGCGGTGTGATGCGCGTCGAGCTCGACCAGGGTCGGGACGTTCCAGGTGTTGCCGCCGTCGCCGAGCCCGACGTAGAGATTGGCGTAGTCGGCGTCATCCGGGTCGAGGCCGGGGCGGAAGGCGATCTGATTCATGTTGTGGTCGACGTGCGGCTGCGCGACGCGCAGCACCTCACGCCGGGAGCCCGGGTCGATGCGGTCGGGATCGGTCGGGTCGACGCGCCACTCGGCGAGCACGTCGTGGTGCGTCGCCGGTACGCCGCCCGGCGTCGGAAAGTCCGGCGCTCCCGATAGTGTCGTCTCGGTCGAGACGGTGTAGAAGACGCCCCAGCCTGGCGCGCCGAGGCGGGCGAAGTCTGGGTGGAAGGCGAAGGTCGAGACGCCGAGCTCGGAGTTGGTCGCGGGATTGTCGTCGAGGAAGCTCGCGCCGCGGGCGCCGCGCACGTCGAGGAAGGGCGTCGCGGCGAGTGTGCGCTGCCTCAGGATGTAGATGCGGCCGCGCATGTCGTTGGCGAAGACGCGCCCGGAACCGTCGCCTGCGTGATGAAGGAAGTTGAGGCGTGCGCGGGGGCGGGCGTTGCCGACCGCCGTGACGGGCGCCGCTGTGACGTCGACGAGCTCGGCGACGACGCCGCTTGGAAGGATCGGAAAAGGGATCGGATCGAGGATGTTCTGGGCGCGCGCGGTGGACGCGGCGACAAACCCGAGGGCGGTGATGGTGGCGGCGAGTCGCATAGCCTCGTTGACCCGGGACGGAGGGCCTCGCGTAGAGTGTCACGACGCCCTTCCGAGCGCCAGGGTCGCCGCCAACGCGTGGGCGTGACCGAAAATGAGAGGGGACGCCCCTGGAGTCGGTAGGCCCTTTGGGCAGCTGATACGGCGAGTTGAAATCGTCGTCGGTGAAGTAGACGACGTCGAAGTACATCGCCTCCTCGAGGCGGTCGAGCCGTTGCCGGGCGGCCCCGTCGACGCTGACGAAGATATCCAACTGGCGCGTGTCGCCGGGGGCCGAGAACGCGAACGTCGAGGAGGTTGTCGGGAAGACGACGGCGGCGAGCAGGACGAGATAACGCATGGGAACTCTGAGGTTTGGGCGGCGCGTGCCGCAACCGTATAGAGCCGCGTCGTTCCCGACCTGACATCGTCGCTGCAATCTCGAACCCCCGGCTGAGCGGCCCGACCGACTCGTCCCCGAAGCTCAGCTCCCGATGGCGTCCTCGCTCTCGCGTCGGTGCGGTCGCGACCACCCGACTGCGGTCGCAGACGTCCTCATGCCTCAGCTTCAAATCTCCGTGTTCTCGGTGTCTCCGTGGTTCAATCATCCGGATGTGATGTGAAGTGGGGCCCGCTGGGATCCACTGTCATGGCTCGGCGACAATCAGCTGGGTCGCCAGTCGTTCGCCCCATGGCAACGTGATCGCACGTCTGGCACTTCACGCTCGTGGCGACGAATGCAAAGGCCTCCTCCTTGCGTGGCCTGTCGGCAAACAGGTCAGGATCTGCGTGCCCGGCCGTCGCTGTCGCGACCCTTCAGGTGGCTCGTGGCCGAGGCGAACGCGCGCTTGCGGACCATCTCCGGCAGCGGCTCGGCGTAGCGCTTGCCGTCGGTCATGAGCGCCGCGGCGAGAGCCAGGAGGGCGTCGTCGCCGTGGGCGTAGCCGAAGATCTTCTTGGCCGTCGCGACGAGCTCGCGCTCGGCGCCGTGAAGGTCGCCAGCGCGGTTCTTGGCGACCGCGTTCTGACGGGCCTGGGCGGCGTAGCTCTCGGCGACGATGCGGTCGACGGCGCGCTCGCGCGGTTGCTGGTCGTTGGCGGCGTGACTCGCGAAGGTGAAGCGCACGACGCCGGTCGTCGGTACGTCGCCAAGTGGATTGTCGAGGGTAGGACCGACGCGGCCGTCGGCTAAGAGCTGCGCCAGGACTTCGACCGAGTCGCCGATCGCACCGTCGGGGAAGGTCAGCTCGAAGACGAGCTCGATGACCTGCTCCGAGGTGAGGTCGCCTACGCGCACGATGGTGCGGTCGGCGTCGAGCGCACTGACCGCATAGGCCGTGAGCGGCCTGCACTTCACGCCGGGCGCGCGATCCAGCTTCGCCTTTCCCGGGGCGGGCGCGCGATCCAGCTTCGCCTTTCCCGGGGCGGGCGCGCGATCCAGCTTTGCCGTTCCCGGGGCGGGCGCGCGCACCATGAGGCGAACATCGCGGCTCACGACGTCGAGCGCCTCGCCGAGCTCGCTCGTGAAGAAGTCGCCGATCTGGGCGGCGTGCTCGACGTGGTAGAAGTGGCCACCACCGGCCGTGGCGATGCCCTGCAGGAGCGCTTCGTTGAAGGCGTCGCCCAGGCCGAAGGTGACCGTGCGCACGCCGCGGGCGAGCTGATCGGCGGCGTGCTGGGCGAGCGCCATGGGGTCGACCTCGCCGACGTTGGCTTCGCCATCGGTCAGCAGAAAGCAGCGGGCGACCGGCGCCGGGGACCCGCCCGCGGGGTTGGGTGCGGCGACCTCGCTGCAGGCGCGAAGCCAGCCGTCGCAGAGCGCGGTCGAGCCGCCCGAGTCCACGTCCCGGAGCTTCGTGCGCGTCAGGTCGATGGCAGCGGCGGTCGCGAAGGTCGCGGGGATCGCGAGCGCGACCACGTCGTCAAAGGTCACCACTGCGAAGCGGTCGGTCGCGGCGAGGTGGCCGAGCGCGGTTTCGAGCGCCGCCTTCGCGAGCTCGAGCTTGGCGCCGGCCATCGAGCCGGAGCGGTCGAGCGAGAAGGCCGCGTGCACCGGCGGGCGGATGCGGTCGCGCGGCGCGGCAGGGGCCGTGATGCGCGCGTGCAGGTAGCGCACGCTGTGACCGGAGCTGCGGATGAAGCTGCGGTCGGCGGCGAGGGTGAGGGTCGGCATCGGAGGTGGGTTGATTCGGTGTGTCATGCGGCAGTGATACGCCCCCGACCGCCGCCGCCGACGTACTGAAAGGAAATTCAGGGCGCGTCGCGCGGCTTACGCCGGCGGCTCAGCCGCAACATCGGAGGCAACCGCCTGGCGCTTGACAACCGGACTCAGGACCGTCCCTTACTCGGGGTAAGGAGGCATGATGCCCGCACGCAGCAGCGCCGTCTCGACCCTGACCTCGAAGGGGCAGGTGACCATACCGGAGAAGATCCGATCGGAGCTCCAGCTTCAGGCGGGCGATCGCCTCGAGTGGCGGACGACCTCTACCGGTGCCATCGAGGTGGTGAAGGTCGGTCGTGATTGGCGCGACCTGGTCGGCATGCTCGGAGTTCCGACACGATCGGTGTCCGTGGAGCAGATGGACGTGGAGCTCGCGGACTGGATCCGGCGGCGACATGCGCGCCGTTGACACCCATGTGCTCGCGCGTCTCATCGTCTCCGACGATCTCGCGCAGCAGCGGCGTGTGGTTGCCCTCGTCGAGCGGGCGGTTGCCAGTGGCGAGAGTCTGCTCGTCACGCATGTCGTCCTGGCCGAGCTCTCCTCGGTTCTCGAGGCGAGCTACGGCTACGCGAGGTCGCAGATTGCGGCCGCATTCCGAGCGCTGGTCGACACGCCGCCATTCGTAGTTCGCCCGCGTGGAGCCATCGATGATGCGCTGGTGTGGTACGAAAAGGGGCCGGCGGACTTCGCGGACTATCTGATCATCGCGACGGCGACGGGCGAAGGATGCATGAAGCTCGTGACCTTCGACCGCGCTCTCCTGAAACGCGGCGACTGCGAAAAGCCATAGGACCAGGTCCAAGACGACGGCATGCCGCGGTGGCTCGAAGCGCGAACGGTCGAGTCAGCTGCGGACCGACGGCTCGCGGGCCCAGATGCGCCCGTTCTTCGCGGTCGCCACGAAGCGCGCGAGCCCGGTCTTGGTGTCGAGGTCGATGACGCCATCATCGGCTGCGATCCCGGCGGCGGCGACGAGCGATGCCGCCCCGGGCCCGACGCCGATCACCTTCAGGTGACCGAAGGCGTCGCGCAGCCAGTCGATGGCGGCCGCCTCGCGTGAGAGCTTGTCGGCGCCATCGCTGCTCGGCAAGAGAACGACCGCGTCGAAGAACAGCGACGGGCCGCCACTGACGGTGTGGTCGGCGCCCACGCGGGTGCCATCCGCCGCGGTCGCGCCACCGATCTTCGGGGCTACGATCTCGACGCGGGCACCCTCTTTCGTGAGTGCCGCGACGAGCGCCGCGAGCAGCGTGGCGTCGAAGCCGTCGCTCACGAGCGCGCCGACCTTGCGGTGCAACAACGTGGGTGTGGCCTTGCCGATGAGGCTCAGCGCGGGCGAGGGGGCGATGTCGAGCGGCTCCCGCGCTGGCACGATCGACGTTGCCTGCCCGCTCATGCCGAGTGCGTCGGCGACGCTCGCCTCGAGCGCCGGGTCGATGATCGCCAGGTGCCCGAGCACGCGTTGCCGGATCGGCGCCGTCGCGACCTTGGACAGCTCGAACGCAAACGCCGAGACGATGTGGCGCTGCTCGGGCTCGGTCATCGAGCGAAAGAACATTCGCGGTTGGCTGTAATGGTCGGCGAAGCTCTCGGCGCGCAGCCGCGTCTTGCCCGCTTCGGGGCGCGACAGTGCGGCGGCGAACGGCGTAAAGCCGCGCTCGGGGTTCTCACGGGCACCGCCGGGGTCGAGCGAGTTCGGCTCGTAGGCGACGCGTCCCTTGGGGACCGCCTGGCGCATGTGTCCGTCGCGCTGCAGGTTGTGCATCGGGCAGCGCGCGCGGTTGATCGGGAGCTCGTGAGAGTTTGGACCACCGAGGCGCGAGAGCTGGGTGTCGAGGTACGAGAAGAGGCGTCCCTGCAAGAGCGGGTCGTCGCTGAAGTCGATGCCCGGCACGATGTTGGCGGGACAGAACGCGACCTGCTCGGTCTCGGCGAAGAAGTTGTCCGGGTTGCGGTCGAGCGTCATCTTGCCAAGCACGCGCAGCGGCAGGACCTCCTCGGGGATGAGCTTGGTCGCGTCGAGTACGTCGAACTCGAAGCTGTCGGCGAAGGCCTGATCGAAGAGCTGCACGCTGAGCTCCCACGCGGGGAAGTCGCCGCCGTCGATCGCCTGCCACAGGTCGCGGCGGTGGAAGTCCTGGTCGGCGCCACAGAGCTTGACCGCCTCGTCCCACAGGACCGACTGCGCGCCGAGCACCGGGCGCCAGTGGAACTTGACGAAGCGCGCGTTGCCGGCCGCATCGATGAGCCGGAAGGTGTGCACACCGAAGCCTTCGATCATGCGCAGCGAGCGCGGGATGGCGCGGTCCGACATCGCCCACATGACCGTGTGCAGGCTCTCGGGCATGAGCGAGATGAAGTCCCAGAACGTGTCGTGGGCGCTGCCGTTCTGAGGGAACCCGCGGTCGGGCTCCATCTTCACCGCGTGGATGAGGTCCGGGAACTTCATCGCGTCCTGGATGAAGAAGACCGGGATGTTGTTGCCGACGAGGTCGTAGTTGCCTTCGTCGGTGTAGAACTTGACCGAGAACCCGCGCACGTCGCGCGCCAGGTCGACCGAGCCCGCGCCGCCCGCCACCGTCGAGAAGCGCGCGAATACCTCGGTGCGCTTGCCGGCCTCGGACAGGAACGCCGCGCGCGTGATGTCGGCGCACGACGCATAGCACTCGAAGAAGCCGTGGGCGCCCGATCCGCGCGCGTGAACGATGCGCTCCGGGATGCGCTCGTGATCGAAGCTCGTGATCTTCTCGCGTAGGACGAAGTCTTCGAGCAGGGTCGGCCCGCGCGCGACGGACTTCAACGAGCTCTGGTTGTCGGCGACCGGGATCCCCTGGTTGGTCGTCAGCGTCTGTGCGTCGTCGCGCGCCGTCTGATGGGTCTCGCCGCCCGCTCCGGGCGTCTCCGTCGTAGACCTGGCGGGGCTCTTCGGGGTCTTGGCGCTCATCGTTGCTCCGAGGGTGGTCGAGGGTGCGTGCGGCATCACAACGCGTGCGTTTGGGCCAAGCACGGAACGCGCCAGCCGCGACAGGCCACGACGGCGCCCGTCTCGGCATATGCCGCCGCAGGGCTTTTCGCCCCGACTACGCCGGAATGCCCCAGGCTCACCCGAAGGAGTCGGCATTGCAGGCGCGACACCACGGCTTGCGCCAACGCCCCGAAGCGGCGACCATACGCGGGTCTCGGGTCAGGCGAAGAGGTGGCCATGCAGCGCTATCGGAATGGCCGCGTCATCATCCAACAGGGTGACATCACGCGGCTCTCGGTCGATGCGATCGTCAATGCGGCGAACCCGAAGTTGTCCGGGGCGAGTGGGGTCGATGCGGCCATCCACCGAGCGGCCGGGCCCGAGTTGGGCGCAGCGTGTCGCGAGCTGAAGGGCTGCGAGGTCGGTGAGGCGCGCACGACGCCGGGGTTCCTGCTGACGGCGCCGTGGGTCGTGCATGCGGTCGGGCCGGTGTGGCAGGGCGGCACGAAGGACGAGGATGCGCTCCTGGGCGACACCTATACGAGTGCGTTGCGCGAAGCGATGGAGGCCGGGGCGACGAGCGTGGCGCTGCCGGCGATCTCGACCGGGGGCAATCGCTTCCCAAAGCAACGCGCGGCGCAGATCGCGGTGTCGACGGTGCTCGACTTCCTGGAACAGCACGCGGCGATCGAGCAGGTGATCTTCTGCTGCTTCAGCGACGCCGACCTGGCGATCTACGAAGCGGTTGCGGAAGAGTATTTGTGATGGGATTCCAGGTAGTTGAGAAGTGGTCACTGGACAGCCTGGCTGAAAGGGTGTTCAGTCCGCCTCGTTCTCTCTCCAAGAACACGTCCGGCTGCGGGACTCGATGAGTCATCGACCCCGCGGCCGGGCAAACTTCGCTTGATGGGCCCAGTCGTCACAGCAACCGCTTCCGCGTTCCATGCAGACCCCCTTGGCGGGCTCGACCTTCGTATCGATCCCTGGGCGGTCGAGCAGGGGGCGGAGACGCAGGTCGATCCGGAGGCGGAGGACGCGGCGGAGGTGCGGCTCGAGGTCGAGGTCGCGCCGGAAGCGTGGGCGCCGATCCGACCGGGGTATGTCGCGATGCCGCGTTCGGTGTGCTTCGTCGACGGGGTGCGACGCATCGACCTGCGCGTGATGCGGGTGCTCGAAGGCGAGGGTGGTGCGCCAATCATCTGTTACGGCGCCTTCGGGTCGCACGCGGTCGGCGCGGTCGAGGTGCGGCCGTCGGGCGTGCCGACGCGCCCGCGTGAGGCGGCGTTTCTCATCGAGCGGGTCGGGCGCGCGCTGTTGATAGGCGGCGGCCACGAGGTGCCGGATGTGCCGCTCGCGCCGGGCATCGTGTACCTTGGCGCGGCCATCGACATGAACGATCCGATTGCGCCCCAGATCCGCCTGCATCGCCAGATGCGCATCGCGGAGGAGGGGCTCGGGCGCGAGCTCGCCGCGGTCGAAGGCCGGCTCGTCATCATGGATGGGCCGCTCTCGTTCGAGGACAAGCAGAAGGGCTTGGCACTCGGGGCGGTGAAGCGGCTGCATCAACTGTATCTGCCGCGCGAGCTGCTGCCGATCCTGATGAAGCTCGGGCGCGGCGAACGCACGCCGATCTTTCACATCGGCGGCCGCTACCCGCGCTACTCGTGGTTCGTGCGGCTGTCCGCGACGGGGCCGACCGAGCCGCCGTGGTCCGGGCTCATGCGCCTCGAATTGCACGAGCACGTCGGGGTCGAGCGCGGCGTGATGCTCGCCAATCTGTCGGCCGGGGTGCTGCCCGAGTTCTCGCCGGCGCGTGGCCACGATCCGCGGGCGCCGCAGAATCTCTTGCCGATCGGCGCGCTGGAGCATCATCTACGCCACGCGCTCGGCGACCAGATGCTCATCCGTCGCCACCTCGAGACGCTCGTGCGCTTGCGCAGCAGGGAGAATGCCCGATGACTCGAGACCCTGAAGCCCCGATGGAAGACCTCTCGCAGGAGACGGCCGTCGGCGTCGTGCTGGGCACGCAGGATGCGACACCGCTCGAGCTGTGGGTGGCGGTGCGCCCGGGCCAGGACCTCCAGCTCGATGACCTCGTCGCCATCGAGAGCCAGGACGCCGAGAACCGCGCGGTGCGCTTCTATGGGGTCGTCGACCAGGTGCGCAAACGGCACGAAGGCACGCAGTTCGACTCCGATGCCTTCCGCGTGAAGGACGGGACGTTGCCCGCGGAAGTCAGCTATGCCGGCCACGTGCGCATCACACGCGTCGAGCCGGAAATGTTCTTTCCGCCGACGCCCGGGGACGAGGTGCGGGTTGTGCGTGGGCTCGCCTACGAGAAGGCGCTGTTCTTCGACGAGATGGAGCACAAGGTCCCGATCGGCCTCACGCGCACGGGGCAGATCGTCTACGCCGACCTCGAGTTCATGAACGGACGACGCGGCGCGCATGCCTCGGTGAGCGGCGTTTCGGGGGTCGCTACCAAGACGACGTACGCGACGTTCCTGCTCTACTCGATGTTTCGTTCGGGCGTGCTCGGGGCCGAGACGGCGAACACGAAGGCCTTGATCTTCAACGTGAAGGGCGAGGACCTGTTGTGGCTCGATAAGCCCAATGCGCGCATGAAGGACGAGGACAAGGCGCGCTGGAAGAAGCTCGGGTTGCCGTATGGGCCATTCCAGTCGGTCGGCCTCTATGCGCCGGCGAAGAACGGGGTGGTCGTGCCGGTGCCGGATACCGGCGAACGGCAGGACGGGGTCGAGCCCTATCTATGGACGCTGCGCGACTTCGCCAAAGAGCACTTGATGCGCTTCGCGGTGAGCGACGCCGAGGACACGCGCCAGCAACTGTCGTTCGTCGCCGAGCGGGTCGGGGCCTGGCTCGCGCGGGCCGCGGACGAGTCGCCTGATGCGGGTGGCACGCTGTTGCTGGATGGCGTGCGCTGCCAGACGTTCCATGAGCTGGTCGATGTGATCGACGCGAAGCTGCCGCAGATCATCGGCGGGCAGAACATCGCCGCGACGACCCAGGACGCGTTCCGGCGGCGGTTGCGTATGGCGGCCTCGCGCATGGGGCACCTCGTGCGGGCGGACCATGATGGCTGCCGGCGGGCGCGCATCGACTGGGACAAGCACCAGGTCAGCGTCATCGATCTACATCGGCTGCACTCGTCGGCGCAGACGTTCGTCGTCGGCGCGGTGTTGAAGCGTCTGATGGAGCGCGACGGGGCGACCCCGCTCACGTTCGTTGTGTTGGATGAGCTCAATAAATACGCGCCGCGTTCGGGTTGGAGCCCAATCCAGGACATCGTGCTCGACATCGCGGAGCGCGGGAGGAGCCTCGGCGTGTCGCTGTTCGGCGCGCAGCAGACGGCGTCCGAGGTCGAACGGCGGGTGGTCGCGAACGCGGCGCTGCGTATCGTCGGGCGCCTGGACGCGGCCGAGGCGGAGCGAGGCGAGTATGGCTTTCTGACCAAGGCCGCGCGCGATCGCGCGACGATTCTGAAGCCGGGCACGATGATCGTCTCGCAGCCGCAGATCCCGACCCCGATGCTGGTGTCGTTCCCGCGCCCGGGCTGGGCGACGAAGCGGTCGGAGGTCGCGGCGTCGGCGCGCAAAGACCCGTTCGCGGATATCGATTGAAAATCGTACACACCAGTGATTGGCACGCGGGACGGCTCTGGAAGCGGGTCCCGCGCCTCGATGAGCTCGGGCGCGCGTTGACGTCCATGGCGGAGTACGTCGAGCAGGAAGGCGTCGACCTGGTATTGATGACCGGTGACGTGTTCGACACCGGGTCGCCGCATCCCGATGCCGAACGACTGGTCTTCCAGATATTGAAGCGGCTCGGTCAGACCGCGCCGGTGATCGTCATCGCCGGCAATCATGATGACCCGCGTCGTCTCGAGGCGTGGGGAACGTTTGCGGAGCTGGCCAATATCCGGTGCATCGCGAAGCCGCGCCGGCCCGAGCAAGGTGGCTTGATTACCGTCACGTCGCGCGATGGGCGCGAGACAGCGCTGGTGGCACCGATCCCGTTTGCGCCGATCCGCTGGTTCGTCGACGCGGCCGGGATCGGCGACGAGTCAAAGGCGGTGAGCAGCTATGCAGCCGGCGTTGCGAACCTCGCGGCGGTCTTCGCGGACGGCTTTCGCAGCGACACGATCAACATCCTGATGGCGCACACGCACGTCGAGGGTGCGAAGCTCGCGCGCTCGGAGCGCACGGTGCACCTGGGCGATCAGTGGGCCGTGACGCCGCAGCAACTGCCGAGTGCTGCGAGCTATGTGGCACTTGGGCACATTCATAAGCCGCAGGCGTTGCGGCACGCGGTCGAGTACGCGGGCTCGCCGCTGCAGCTCGACTTCGGCGAGGAGGGTGAGGAGAAGTCGTTCGTCGTGATCGAGGCGCACGCGGGGGTGCCGTCGAAGACGCTGCGGGTGCCGTATGAAGGGGGCACGCCACTCAAGACGTTCGAAGGCACCTGGGAGGAGCTCGCGGCGGCGACCGATATGCTGCGGGCGGCGGGGCACTTGCGGGTGTTCTTGAAGCTCGCCGAGATTGAGCCCGACGTGGTCAAGCGGGTGCGCGAGCTGGTGCCCAACGCGGTCGCGGTGCAGGTGCGGCTGCCGGAGCTGGATGCGACATCGCCGACGGTGCGGCCGCAGCGCGAGGCGAGCCCGTTGGAGCTGTATCGCGCGTACTGCGAGCGCAAGTACGAGATGCCGCCGGAGCCGGCGGTGATCGAGGCGTTCGCGGAGCTGTGGGACGCGGCCGAGGGCATCGGCCAAGCTGGACTGGTCGGGGACGGCGGGGAGGCGTGCGGTGACGGAGGGCCCGGCAAGGATGGCGGAGCCTCGACTGGAGGCCCCGGCAAGGATGGCGGAGCCTGGACTGGAGGCCCCGGCAAGGATGGCGGAGCCTGGACTGGAGGCCCCGGCAAGGATGGCGGAGCCTCGACTGGAGGCCCCGGCAAGGATGGCGGAGCCTCGACTGGAGGCCCGGTTTGAGGCCGTTGCGGCTCGAGGTCAATGGGCTCACGTGCTTTCGCGACGCGGTCGCGATCGACTTCGGTGCGCTGGCGCTGGTGGCGATCGAGGGGCCGACCGGGGCAGGCAAGTCGAGCCTGCTCGATGCGATGATCCTGGCGCTGTATGGGGTCGTGCCGCGCATGGGTGCGCAGAACCTGAGCGAGCTCATCGCGCATGGGCGGAGCGGCTTGTCGGTCACGCTCGACTTCGAGGTGCGAGGGCAGCGTTGGCGGGTCGCGCGCACGGTGAATCGCAAGCGACCGAGTCAGGCGATGTTGTCGGAGCTCGTGGAAGAGGACGGCGCGCGGGTCGAGAAGCGGCGCTTCAATGGCGTCATCGAGGTCCAAAAGGAGGTGCGGTCGCTGCTTGGGATCGACGTCGCGGCCTTTCAGCAGGCGGTGATCCTGCCGCAGGGCAAGTTCCAGGAGTTCCTGCAGTCGACGCCTGGGGACCGGCGCAAGATCCTGAGCGAGCTGCTCGGGTTCCAGGTGTACGCGACGATGCGGGCGCGCGCGGCGGAGATCGCGAACCGCCTTGGCGCCGAGGTCGACGTGCTGGCGCGGCAGTTGGCGGGCGACCTGGCGCTGGCGAACGCGGAGCTCATCGCTGAGCTGGAGTTGCAACACGGGGTCGCGCGGAGTGAGCGCGAGGTGACGCAGAGTGCTGCCGATGGGGCGCGCGCGAAGCTCGGCGAGGTCGAGCGGGTGGCAGCGCGATGCCTGGAGCTCAATGCGATCGACGACGCGCTGGTCGTCCTACAGCAGCGCGAAGCGGTCATCGTGATGATGGACGAGCGGGTGGCGCGGGCGCGCGCGGTGGTGCCGGTGGCGCCGCTGGTTGAGCGCGTGGAGGCGACGGCTGCGCGGGTCGAGCAGTTGACGGGGCGCGTGCGGGAGCTGGCGGCGCGGGCGCTGGCGGCGGACAAGGCGCTCGAGGTGGCGCTCGAGGCGGCGCGCGATGCGGAGATAGCGGCCGAGCAGATAGGCGCCTTGCGGGCACGCATCGCACTGCTCGATGAGGCGCGTGGGCGCTTCGAGCAATATCAGGAGCTCGTCTCGCGGGTGACGAGCACCGATGCTGCGCTTGCGGGGGCGAGCAGCGCGGAGGCGAAGGCAGCGGCGGCGCTGACGAAAGCGGTGCAGGCGCGGGACGATGCGTTTGGGGCGTTGCAGCGGAGGGAGGCGGAGGACGTGCCCGCGGTGGCGCCCGAGCTGTTGGCGCGTTGGGAGGGGCTGCGCGAGACGGCGAGTCGGCTCGCTGCGACGCGGGTCGTGCTGGAGCGCGAGACCGCGACGTTGGAGGCCGCGCGTCAGGCAGAGCTGAAGTCCGAGAGCGCGCTCGCGACGGCCGATGTCGAGCGCAAGCGCAAAGAGCATGCGGAGCTGCAGGCAGAAGACGCGCTCGAGGCGGCGCGCGAGGGGCTGGCGGCGGCGGAGCACACGGCGCGGGTAGGGCTTGTGCGTGAGCACCTGCACGCGGGTGAGGCGTGCCCGGTGTGCGAGCAGACGGTCGCGGTGGTGCCAGAGGCTGTCGTCGGTGCCGAGGTCAGTGGGCTGCGGGAGAGGTTGGCGACGCAAAGGAATGCGGTCGAGCGTGCGCGCGCCGAGGGTGAGCGGGCACGAACGCGGGTCGCCGAGGCGCGGGCACGAACGCAGGAGGCCACGTCGCGGGTCGGCGAGATCGGCGAGCAGATCGCACGGACCGCCGCGGCGGTCGCGGCCGATGAGGTGGTGCTGCGGGAGGTTCTGGAGGACGCGCCAGCGCCAGCGCCCGAGGTCCGCTTCCGCCTGGCCCTTCAGGCGTTACTCGAACGCGCCCAACGACGCTTGGCGCACGAGGCGGCGCTCGAGACCCAGCGCATGGCCCATGCTCGCGCGGTCCTCGAGCACGAACGCGACGCGTCGGCCCACTCGCAAGCGACCGCGCGCCGGCTCGAGCTCGAGGCAACGATTGGCGATGCACGCGAGCGACTCGCGGTGGTCGAGGCGTCGCTGGCGGGGCTCGGATCGCAAGACCCGAAGAAGGAACGGGCCTCGCTCGAGCGCGTCATCGGTGGTCTCGAAGAGCGTCGGGCCAATGCGATCGCGGCCGCGTCGCGCGCACGCGAGAGCACCACGCAGGTTGGCGCCGAGGTGAAGACACTCGAGGGTCTCCGGGCCGAGGCTGTGACCGAGGCGACCGCGGCATGCGAAGTGCTCGCGCGTTCGGGTTGGACCGCGGACGATGTGCGTGAGGCGGCGCTGACGGACGACGAGCTGGCGAGCGCCGAGGCGATGGTATCGTCCCATCGCGCGGCACGCGCAGCCAAGGTCGCTGAACGCGAGTCGATCGTGCGCGTGCTTGGGCCGCTGCGCGCGGGCCCGGCCGAGGTCGCGCTCGCACGTCACGAGGTCAACGCGGCGACGACGCGTGCGCTCGAGGCGGCCGAGCGCGCGGCGATCCTCGGCGAGCGACTGCGCCAGGCGCAACAGCAGCTCGAGCGCGCAGGTGGCGTGCGGCTGGAGCACGAGACCAAGACGCGCCAGCTACAGGTCTACCGGCGCGTCAGCGATGATCTCAGCCCGAAGAACTTCCAGGAGTTCCTGCTCGAAGAGGTGATCGCCGACCTCGTTCGCGGCGCGTCGGAACGGCTGTTTGGGCTCTCGGGCGGGCGCTACCGGATGGCCGCCGACTCGAGCGCGGGCTTCCTCGTGATCGACCTCGACCATGCCGGCGAGCGGCGCAGCACCGACACGCTGTCCGGCGGCGAGACGTTCCTCGCGTCACTCGCGATGGCGCTCGAACTGTCGGAGCAGATCCGCGCCAAAGCCGGCCGCGTCGACCTCGATTGCATCTTCATCGACGAGGGCTTCGGCACGCTCGACCCCGAGGCGCTCGAGACCGTGACCGAGGCGGTCGAGGGGCTGCAACGCCCCGGTCGCCTGGTCGGCATCATCACCCACGTCGCCGAGCTCGCGCGACGCATGCCCGAGCGCCTCATCGTCGAGAAGTCGGCGACGGGCTCGACCGTGCGACTCGTTCCGAGCTGAACCGTGTCGTCTGGAACCTAAACAGTGTCGCATGGCGACGGAGTCGTACTCATCGTACGGCGCACAAGCGACCGAAGGAGCGACGCTGCGTCACGGATTTGATCCGAAGCCAGGTGTCACTCTTTAGGGCTCGAGGGGCTCGGGCCGGATCCCGATCACCCCGAAAGGCGGTGCCCCGCCCGCGCACAGGCGCCCGTGCACATAGTACATCACCCGAGTCACGTTACAGTCCTCGCAGGCGTCGGGTGCCTCGAAGGTGTGGCTGTACGTCGCCGGGAACGGATCGGGCACGGGCGTGCCCGCTGTCTCCAACCACCCCGCTCCAAGGGCGACCCGCCGCTCGTGCAGCGCCACTTGCGCCGCCACCACTCCCGTGCCCGGGGTGATGATTGTCACGCGGTCTTCGGCCCGGTCGAGCACCAGCTCGACTTCTTCGGCACGCGCCTGCCACAGCCGCTGCTCGTAGGTCTCGAACAGGTGTGCGCGCGAGTTGATCCATAGCCCATCCAGCGCCGCCTGCACCGTCTCTGGGCTGTACACGGTCTCCTGCTGGTTGCCGGTCTGGAACGCCGTCGGCTGCCCGCGCTCGCCCGCGCACAAGACCCAGGGGTTGCCGCCACCATCCTTGGCGCGGAGCCCGTTGTGCTGCACCACGAAGCGCCAGTACTCCAGCGCGGTGAGGCAGGCCGGGTCGACATCCTCGAGGGCGCAGTCCCCGTCTTCGTACGTGTCGCGCGTCACCGCCTGCGGGCAGACCGTGTCGAGGTCCGCACCGCCCACGTCGTCGTCGTCGTATGGGTATTCGTCGTACGGGTATTCGTAGATGCCGCGCGCCAGGACGCGCTCGGTTTGGGTAATGGCGTCGAGCGGCACCTCGGCGTCGACGCAGACCCGCGTCTCGATATCGCTCGTGTCGACGGTGACCGGCGGGCACGGGCCGAGGTCGAGGTCGAGGTCCGCGAGGCAGGTGTCGTCCTCGGTTTGGTTGCAGTCTTCATCGCCTGCGGCGTCGGCGATGCAGGTCTTGAACGAGCCCGCGTCCTTCACTTCCGGGTAGGTGTCCTCAATGAGCATGAACGCCGTCTCCTTGTCGGGGAACGCGGCGAGGATGTCGGCGCTCACGTCGCGATAGAACTCGTAAAGCGCCTTGGGGGAGTACGGGCGGAGAGCGGTCGCCCACACCTCGGTGTTACACACCTCGCAGCCACAGGCGCAGGTGTGCGCCATGCGCAGCTCGTCGGTCACGGTGTTGAGGCCGCCGATCTTCACGTAGGTCAGCGCGCGGTACCAGGCATTATTGGCCTGCAGGTGCGCCGCGGTCGCCTGGAGCAGGCTCTGGTAGGCAGTGCGGAAGCCCGGGTCGAAGGGGTTCGCGAAGTCCGTCACCGCGCCGCACTGCTCGTCATTGTCGTAGGCGTCCTGGAGCGTCAGCTTCTCGAGTCCGCCAGCGCCGACCGTGGGGTAGTCGGGCCCGAATAACCACTTGGGTGTGCCGCCGCTCGCGACGCTCACGACCAGGCTGAAGAGCTTGCCGTGGTCGACCGCTTGCCGCACCTCGCGGTCGAGGTCGGTCCAGTCGAAGACCCCGGGCGCGACCTCGACCTCGTCCCAGGTCAGCCGCAGGAACACGCCGGTCACGCCCGGGTCGCTCCAAGTCGACTCCATCGTCGTGTTGGCCGGGCCGACCCCGCACAGGCGCTCGTCGTCGGCCGTCGTGCCGAGCACCGTCGGGCAGCACGCCGGGTCGCCGCTGGCCTGCTCCCAGCGGGCGTCGGCGGCGTCATAGCTCTCGACCACGTGGCCGCGCCCGTGCACGCCCATCGCGAACACGCCCGAGGCGAGGCGCGGCATCGGGCCGGTGAAGTCGAAGTCGCCGCCCCAGGGCAGGTATGCTTCGCACAGGGCGGCGCCGCTCACCTGATCGACGGGCACGATGCTGTCGCTCACGAGCGGGCTCACGGCGGTGTCGACCGCTGGGAACACCCAGGTCACAGTGTCGCCGTAGTCAATCCACACCCACTTCGGCGTGAACGAGCCGTCCGCGTTGACGGTGATGATGATCTGCTGGTCGATACTGCAGCCGACGGCGGGGTCTTGGGGTTCGGGGCACGTGCCATCACACCTCGCCGCAGTCATGGCCGCGTCATCGTCGGCGCAGTCGCCGTCCACGACTGTCGCGCCGTCGCCGTCAGCGTCGAGGGCACCGGGGACCTGGACATCGTCGTCATCCTCATCGAACGGCTTGCCAAAGCCGACGCACGGAAAGTAGCCGTCTTCATCGGCGTCCAGGTCGTCGTCCACCACGCCGTCGCCGTCGGCGTCCGGGTCGTCGACCAGGTCCGCGCCATCGCAGTCCCGATCGATGCGATCGCCGCAGCGCTCGACGGCGCCGGGGTGCACCAGCGGGTCGGCGTCGTCGCAGTCGAGCGCCGCGGCGACGCCGTGCACGTCGGTCGTGCCGCAGGTGGCGGTCAAGAGGCGCGGGTCGCTCGGCGCCTTCACGTAGCCATCGCCGTCGCCGTCGAAGGGCTCGTCGAAGCGCCCGTCGTGATCGTCGTCCAGGCCATTGCAGCGCTCGGGCTGCGGGAAGATGCACGTGCCGGTTGCCAGGTCGTCATCCGGATCGCCGCCCTTGAGCGTGCCGCATCCGGGCACGCACAGGTCCTCCGGCGCCGCGGAGAGATCGGAGCAGTGTGCCGGGCAGTACGCGCCTGAGGGTTGGGTGCCGTCGGCCGGGCACTCGCCAACGCAGCCGACCGGACACTCGACGACGCAGCCGGCAACGCACGGCGTGTTCTTGCAAACGTCGAGGTTGCTGGCGAAGCCATCCCCGTCGGCATCGTTGCAATTGATGGTGGCGTCGCCTTCGCAGGTGTCCTGAAAGCAGAACACCAAGTCACCGTCGTAGTCATCGACCACGGTGTCGTTGTCGTCCCAGCAGTCCATGCAGTGCAAGAGGTCGACGCACGCCGTGCCATCGCTCATGCTGACACCGCAGGTTGTGTAGCCGTCGCCGTCGGCATCGAAGTCCTCGTCGACGCCGCCGTCGGCGTCCAGCGCGTCAGCGTCCTGGTCGAAGCCATCGCATAGCTCCGACAGGGCCGAGGTTGCAGCGTCGTCCCCTGCGACGGTGAAGGGGGTGAAGGTCGCGGTGATGAACGCGCCGTCGGGGATGTGCGCCGTCAGGACCGTCGAGACGAAGCGCCAGGTCGTTTGGTCGGCGTCGACGAGCACGTCACCGATCCATTGGCTCGCGTCGGTGGCGACGAGCGAGGCGAAGAGCTCGATCCGTCCCGAGGTGGCGTGGGTGGCCTGCACGGTGCCGGGTGCCGCGACCGGCCCCAGTACGACACCGCGGATGTCGGTGCCGTCGACGAAGGTGATGGCGGGCGGCTCGAGCCCTCCGTTGGCCAGGCCGACCAGGCGAATGGCGCCGAGCTGATTGGTGCTGATCGCGTTCTGGGAGAACGTATTGAGCATCGCGCCAGCGACGACCTGCACCCCGTAGCCGAGATTGCCGGTGATGGTGTTGCCAAATGCAAAGTTGTTAGAGCCCGCGAATGTCAGCCCGTTGCCGCCGTTGCCTTCGCCGGCCGCGCTGCCGCCGATGGTGTTGGCTTCGATGCTGGAGGCACGCGCGCCGAGCAGGTAGATACCAGCGCCCGTATTCGCAACGATGACGTTGCCGCTGATGACGCTCGCCCGGGTCCGGTCGTTGATGCCGTCGCCGCTATTGCCGGCGAGGCCGGTCAAGGCGCTCGTCCCGATGAGGTTGTCGCGCACTTCGGCCTGGCCGGGGGAGCCGATGAGCAGGATGCCCGACCCCTGGGTGGCGACGATGCTGTTGGCATCGATGACCGTGCGCTGCGCGTCCTTGACCCAGATGCCGGCGCAGGCAAGCCCGGGCGGTGGGGCGAGGCAGTTGCCGGCGAGTAGCCCGAGCGCGTCGTAGCCGATCTCGTTGCCGACGAGGGTGTTGTTGCGGGCGCCGCTCGGGCCGGCAACGCTTATCCCGGGCCCGTCGTTGGCGGTCGTGCGCGTCTCGGACACGACGTTGTTGCTGCCCTTGACGATGGCGATGCCGGACCCCGGGAAGCCGCTGACGTGGAGCCCGCAGAGGGTGTTGCGGTTGCCTCTGAGGGTGAGCCCGCTCGCGTTGGCGGCGACCCCGCCGCCATTGACCAGTACAACGCGCTGGCTCGGACCGCAGCCGCCGATCCACACGTTGTTGCGGGTGAGCGCCGGCAACGCGCTGTTCAGCGTGATGGGCGTGGGGTTGGTACAGAGCGCGCCGAGGTTGATGACGTCGCCCGACTTGGCCAGGGCGATCGCCCGTCGCAGCGTGGCGGGACCAGAGTCGGCGGTGCTCGTGATGTCATGGCGATCGCCACCGCCCGTCGGGGCGGGCACGAACTCGCAGTCGGGCGGCGTCGCGGCCGCGGTCGCGCCGCTAGCGACGATGAGGGCGAAACTACAGACGAGTGCCAGTGGCAGGTGCGTGGTCATGGTTGCTCCCGCTGTCGGAGATTCAAAGACCAGACCTCACAGCAGCGCTCAACTGTCGCCTCGATCGTCTCCTTTGGCGGTGTCGGCAATCGTGCTCGCGCAGGGCGACAGTTCAACCCGCACGCGTGGTCTATGCTCTGAGAATTGCCCTCCCGCCACCGAGGTTGCCATGCGTCACGCTCGCTCCATCCCGCTGTATCTGATTTTGTTCACCGCATGCGGCGGCGACGACGCCTCGCCGACCTCCGACGCGAGCGCAACTGACAGCGTCACTGACAGCTCATCGATCGAAACTACCGCCGACACCGCACCCGCCGACACCGCACCCGCCGACACCGCCCCCGCCGACACCGCCCCCGCCGACCCCGCCCCCGCCGCCGCCGCCCCCGCCGACGCCGCGCCCGCCGCCCCCGCCGCCGACGCCGCCACCGACACCGCCCA
>Ga0105049_10002603_pt1 | contig 21386 bp, 17 predicted proteins | sample MAT06_FD_78087 | JGI IMG/M metagenome (GOLD analysis project Ga0105049, IMG submission 78087) | Freshwater microbial communities from Lake Fryxell liftoff mats and glacier meltwater in Antarctica - MAT-06 | ecosystem: Environmental > Aquatic > Freshwater > Ice > Liftoff microbial mat | place...
CCCTCCACCAGAAACCGCTCCGTCCATTGCGCGCCAAGGGCGGCGGACATCATGGGGCGGCCGGGGGTGTGGGTGATGTGGTGGCGTTTGTAGTGGCGGAGTTCGGCGGTGTCGCGCGCGGGATGGGGTCCGGTGGCGTGGGCGAGGCGGGTGTAGGTGGCAAGGTAGCGGTGGTAGCCCTGGAACAGCGCGCCGATGTCGTCCATGTCAACGGCCAGGGCGGCGATGGCGTGGGGGGTGAAGTGGTCGGCGCACCATGCGGGGAGTTCCGTCGCGCGCCACGCGGCGTAGGCGGGGGCGATGGCGCGCAGGGGCTCCGAGTGGAGGCGGCGGCGTTCCGCGTTGGTGGCGACGGATTGGAAGTCCACGACGGCGGCCTTGCAGCGCCCGGCGATGACGACAAATTCGGAGGCGAAGATGGGCAGGGCCTGGGGCTCGTTGGGAAAGAGCATGAGCGCAACGATGTCGGCCCGCGCGCTGGTGAGTGTGGTCCACCGCAGCTCGCCGACTCCCTCCACGTCGAAGCGTTGAAAGCGCAGCTCCATCGCGATGCGCTCTCCGCGGCGGGTTGCGAAATCGGGATCGACCGGTAGCTCCGCGGGCCGGAACGGCGAGAGCAGGTCGAGCGTGGCGCGGGTGATGGATTCCGCGATGCCGATACCCGGGGCGATGGTCGCTGTCATGCGGGGACGGGCGCGTGGAGGGAAAGGATCGAGCGGACCTCGCCCTCAAGTTGCTCCAGCGCCAGCGCCATCGGCGTGCCGGGATCCTGCACCGGGGGAAAGGAGCCCGACGCAATCAGGGCGCCGTATTCCTCGTCAACCGGCAGGCATGCGCGCAGCAGGATCGGCTGGAGGTGCTCGCCGATAACGCGGCCGAGTTCCTTCATGCGGGGCGATTGTTCCTCCGCGCCAACGATGGCGGCGCGGACAGCGAAGGAGCGGCCCGGCATCGTGCGCTGTTCCTTGAGCAGTTCCAGGAACGGCGGCAGCGCGCGGAATGAGACGACATCGACGGGGACCGTGGCGATGGCGACGTGCGTGTCGCGCAACAGGCTGGCGAGTTCCGCGCTGGCGGCGGTGGGAAGATCGACGATCACGACGGCGGCGCCGAGTTCCATCGCGAGAGAGCGTAGCTCGGGCCCCGGCCTTTCGGAGGAAAGAACTTCGGGGAGGTGGACGACGCTGAGTGGATAGCGGTCGTGTGAGCGCCCCTTTCCATGGTCGGTGGAGAGCCCGCGAAAATCCGGAGAGTCAAACGTGGAGAGTCCGCCGGCCTTGGCGGGATCGACGATCACGACGGCGATTCCGCCGCGCGCAAGCTCCAGCGCAAGGCCCGCGGAAACGGAGGACTTCCACGCTCCGCCGCGATGGCTGCATACAACAACGATCTGGATATCGGGTGTCATCGCGCTGCCTCCGTGACGACGCTCACCTTGGGCCCCAGGACCGATGCGGCAAGTTTCCACATGCGAGTGACGAGGCCCTTCTCCGTGTTGCGCGCGGGCTCGGGAAGGATCTGCTTCAGCGAGGCGCGCTGCCGCAGGTGCGCGGCGAGCGTGTCCCACTCGGCGCCGCGCGTCACAAGCTCGGGGCCAAGTCGCTCCACATCGTTCCGCGGAATCGCCACGGGAAGGAAATGCTCCTCCATGCGATTGCGCAAGCCGCGAACCACCGCCTGCTGGGAGGGCTCCACGCAGGTGGGGAGAAATCCGAGAAACTTCAGTTCCGGGTTGATGGCCTTCCATGTGTCGAAGGAGTCCCAGATGCTGGGCATCGCGCGGACCGAGTTCTTGTCGATCTTCATGGTGACGAGGAAGTGATTCATCAGCGGGAGCCACGGCAAGATCGCGGGATCGTCCAGGCGCGAGGTGTCGATCAGGAGGCAGGAGCATCGCTCCTCGTAGGGGCGGACGATGCTGCGCGCGGCGATCGGCGTGGTGGCGGCGCGCCCGCCGATCACGGGGATCGCATCGCCCGGGGCCAGCATGAACTGGACGGAGGGATACGGCGACAGATCAACGATCCCCGTGGGGATCCTGGCGGCGTTGAGGGCCTGGGCCAGGCGGACGCACGTGGTGGTGCGGGCGCTTCCGCCCTTGGCGCTGCAAACGGCAATGAGGATCACGGTTCAGTCTCCGAAGTTAAGGCCGCCCCAGCCGCGATCATCGTCGTCGGCTGGCGCGGTGCCTGTGGGGTAAGACTTGGTCCCGGGAATGGGAAAGCGATCCGTCGGCGGCAGCGCGACGGGCGGAAGCGAGGCCTCCAAATTTGCAAAATCGGCCTCCGCGATGCGCGGCGCGATCACGATCGTGGATGGGCGAAAGCCGCCCTGCTCGTCGTACTCCGCCGCGTCCGAGCCGGCAAACAAGTCATCCATGCGGACGGGTTGCGGAGCGGGAGTCACTTTCCCGCCACGGCCCAGAAATCCCCTGAACAGTTGTGCGATCATCCGGCAAATCCTCCCAGAGAGATGGGTTCGGCGTCGCCCAAGGCATCGCCGAACAGGGTGATGAGGCGCTGTGCGTCCAAGCGCCAGAACTCCTCCAGAACCGCGCCCAGCGTGGGGCGATCCCCAGGGAGGGGAGACATCATGGCCGACAAAAACAGTTCCAATTCCCGCCGTACCCCGGCCAGCGGGCCGTTGTCTTCGCTGTCCATCTTGAACAGGCAATCGCCGAGCGTCGCGCCCAGGGCGTAGATATCCGACTCGGGGAACAGGCGCCCCTCGTGGCGTTCTGGCGCGGCGTATCGCGGTGTATATCCAAGCCGCGTGGCGGGCCGGTTGCCATCCAGCGCCACGCCGAAATCGGCGATCTTCCATCGCGGGGCATCGCCGGCCGTATCCAGCAGCACGTTGGCGGGCTTGATGTCTCCGTGGCAGGCGCCGATGGCGTGAATCGCGGCGAGCCCCCCGCCGACTTGCTGGCCAAGGGACAGGAACCCGGCGAGAGTTAGCTCCTCGCCGCTGTGCAGCCGATCCAGCAGGCTGCCGCCCGCGCAGAACTCGTAGACCAGGAAGCGGCTCGCGCCGTCCTCGTGGAAGTCCATCAGCCTGACCACGTTGGGATGCTGAAGCCGCGTGAGGATGGAGAGTTCCTGATAGAACGCGTGGCCGCGCCTGCCAAACAGCCGCTTGATCGCAACCGCATTTCCGGTGCGCAGGCACACGCCGCGGCGCACCTCTCCCTCGGTGCCGGCGCCGAGGACGTCGCCGCTGGCGTAGTTAGGAGATTCGGGTAGTGTCAGGTGCATAGACGCGATCACCCCCGGAGAGTTGCACTGTGGAGACCAGAAGGTCGGCCAGCAGCGTGTCGTGGCCGGCGCCGCCGCTTGCAAGGTCTCGCCGAATCAGGTCGATGCGGCTGGAAATGGCGATGATCATCCGGCACGACGAGGCCCCATTGGAGGCGCACTCCGTCTCGACGCACTCGATGTCTGTGCGCTCCGACACCTGGTTGAGGAATTCCGCCAGAAGCCCGCAAACGATGTAGTCCACGGGCCCATCGCTGACACCCATGATCTCGACGAAGGCGCTGTTTTCGAGCCGCGCCTGGATGACGCCGCGCTCCGCCAGCGAGAGGTCCAGCTTGAGCAGTCCCCACCCGTGGTAGCGAAAGAACCCCTCGAGCAGGACGATCAGCTCGCTCATGGGCATTTCGTGGAGAGGGCGGTTGTAGAAATCCGAAAGTTCGCGCTGATAGCGGCGCGCGACGCGGCGCCCCCACAGGCGACCGACGCGGGCAACGATCTCACGCCAGGCGGGGCCGGTCTCCTCCTCCATCACCGCCATCAGGGCGGCGATCATCTCGCTCGGCATGAAGCACTGGCGCGTGCCGGAGCGATTGAACACCGTGCCGGCGCGCAGGTCATGGCGGAAGTAGTCTAACTCGAAGAAGGGGACGGTTTGCATGGGGGCTCGCCTAGCTCGGCAGGATTGCGGCCGCGCGGGCCAGGTAGGGATTCAACAACCGGAACTCCTCCGGCGGAAGCTGGCGCTCGGTCTCCTTGAGCAGCAGCGCATAGGTGGAACGGATGGACTCGTTCCCCTGGGGGAAGTTCTGGCTTTGCAGGATCTTCCTCAGCCAGAAAAGCAGCTTGTTTTCCAGCATCTCCATGTCGTCGCTCAACATCGCAAAGACACAGTGGCGATAGACCATGCCCACGTCGCGATAGCACTTCTCGCGGTGGAAGGATGCGTTGGCGGCAAAGTCGAATTTCTTGAGGATCGGCTCGATCACGTTCTTGAGCACGACCGATTCCATCTGCTGGGCCTTGCGGGCCGATCGCACGCGCGCGGCCATCAGGTGGTCGATCTTCTCCAGCTCGGCCAGCTGCTCGGGGGAGAGATAGGCTCCGGGGTCGGATTTACGGGTCTCTTCCAGAATGTTCACTTGGCGAATCCTCCGGGCGGCGGGGTCATAAGTTGGTAGCGGCGAACGGCGCCCGGGCTGCGCGGCGCGTCGGCCTCGATCTTGACGGCGTCGGCCTGCGCGCGCGTCGCGCCCGCATAGTTGAACTGCGCGAAGAACTGCCCCACGGTGGACTCGTCGACGGGCGCAAAGCGGGGGGCCTGGGGCGTGAGCCCCGACCACGGGAGTCGCCGCAGGTACAGGCGCGAGCTGGTTGCCAGATCCAACGCGCCCGTGTCGGCCGTTGTGGCCGTCAAGCTGGTGGAGAGGCTGGCGGCGAGTCGGCGGATTGCGGCCGCCTCCGGAAACCTGAAGATCATTTGAGAGTCTTTCCGTGAATTACCCGAGCTTGTTGAGGATCTCGGTGGCGGTGGCGCCCTCCTCGACCCAGAACGCCGCGGCGTTGATGCGCTTGTCCTGTCCCACCATGAAGCGGCAAACGTCGTGGCCGCTGGCATAGCACTGGATTTCGATGCAGTTCAGTTCCTTTCGGCTCAGGTGCGTGATCAGTCCGCTGAAAAGTCCCGCATACCAGTAGCACACCGGCTTGCCGAGTTGCTCCAGGCTGCGCGCGATCACCGAGTCGTAGAGGTCGATGGTCACCAGACCCTGGCTCTTCATCGCAAAGTCGTACTTCCAGCCGCCCCATCCCTGCGTCGTCAGCGGCCACCACCAGGTTTCCAGCACAAAGGCCAGGTGCATATCGGTCAGCTTGGTGTTTCCAAACTCCGCCTCGATGTTGCGCTGGAACGTCTTCATGTCCTTCAGCGCCCAGCGATAGCCCGTCTGGTAGAGGATGGCGCGGGCCGCCTCCTCGCCGACCTCCTGCGCCGTGCCCGCGAGGAGCGCCGCGATGAAGTCCTCGGAGACGGCCACCACGCGCTCCCCGTCGCGGCGCCGGATTTCGCCCGTTTCGGGGTTGGCGCTGAAGAAGTCCTCGGGGTCGTAGAAGTTGTGCCGGGTTGTTTCCCCGGCCTGCAGTGTGATGCCCATGCTGCTTGCCTCGATTCGGATGTCGCCTACTTGCTATTGATGCGGGTAAGGACGTACTTGGTGATGACCTGGCCCTTTCGGACGAGGACCTTGCCGTTCATGCCGTGGAGGATGTCGCGCTCGGCCCGGGTGCCGATCCGCGCGGTCAGCTCCTCCACATGGGAGATGTAGTCGGCATCCGGCAGCTTGACTTGGACATCGCCATGGATGCGGGCCTGGCAACTTAGGCGGGACCCGGGGACGCGACCCGTCAGCAGGCCAAGCGTGCGCTCCTCGCGGGACTCGACGGGGGACACATTCTCTGCCCCGATTACGATGATCACATGACAGGTGGCACACATCCCCTTGCCGCCGCACAGCATCGGGATGTTCAGGCCCGACGCCAGAAGCCCCTCTCCCACGGGGGAGTTGGTCCTGCAATCGACCACAAGGCTTTTGGATGGAACTTCAAGACGCTTCATTGGGGGGTGTGGCTTGCTGTCGGGATGACATCGACTTCTGTGACGATAAATACCGAGACAGCACGATCAGTGCCACGTAGCGGCCCACCATGAGACGTGAAGGCCAAAAATCCACAAAATAGACATTGGGGGTGGGCGTTTGTCCACAGTTGGCGACCACCTCGGCCCAGACCCCGGGGTCGGATTGTGGGCAATCGGGGGCGTCAGGTATTCAGAATGGCGGCCATCCGAAACGGATCTCGTGACACCTTTGCTCTGGCAGGCCGTGGTTTTTGTCGCTTCGGCGACGAGCTCTCCGGATGTTCATCGGAAGGATTGAACCATGCCCCTCCCCCGCATCACCCGCCGACGTTTTCTCGCCACCCTGGGTCTTGGAGTCGCGGGAGCGGCCGGAGTGGTGGGGTACACGTTCGAGGTCGAGCCCCATTGGGTGCGTGTGGCGCGTAGGCCGTTGCCGGTGGAGGGTTTGCCGGAGGGGCTGGTGGGGAGAACGCTGCTGCAAATCAGCGACCTGCACATCGGGCCCATCGTGGACCCGCGGTTTCTGATTCGCTCGCTGGATAGGGCGGCGCGGCTGGATCCGGACATGGTGGTGGTGACGGGGGATATCACGGAGGCGCATTGGCCGGAGGCCATCCGGTCGGCGGGGCGGGTGCTGCCGCATCTGCCAAAAGCTCCGCTGGGAGTGTACGCGATTCTGGGCAACCACGACTATGGTATTGGGTGGAGCAACGAGGCCCTGGCCGAGGAAGTGGCGTGTGTGCTTCGCGACTCGGGGGCGACGGTGCTGCGCAACGAAGCTGTCAAGACCGGGGGCTTGCAAATCGTGGGCTTTGACGATCTGTGGTCTCCGCGGTGGGCTGGGTCCGACGTGATGGCAAGGCGCGACCGGCTGGCGCCGACGATTGCCCTGTGCCATAACCCGGACGCCTGTGATCTGGACATCTGGGGGGACTACCGGGGATGGATTCTGGCGGGCCACACCCACGGCGGCCAATGCAAGCCGCCGTTCCTGCCACCGCCTCAGTTGCCGGTGAAGAACCGTCGCTATACGCGGGGCGAGTTCGACGTGGGCCCCGGGCGGAGGCTGTATATCAGCCCAGGCCTCGGGTACCTGCGGCGGATGCGCTTCAACGTGAGGCCGGAGCTGACGCTGTTTACGCTGGAGGCGGCGTAGAAGTTGCCAACGGCTCCCGATTCCCTTGTCAGGGCGGATCGGTTGGCTCTAGTTTCGGGGCCATAAAGACTCTGCCGATTGCCATCCCTTTCGAGTCCGTCGCGGCATTTTGCCGAAGGAACGGCATTGCGCAGCTCTCAGTATTTGGGTCGGTTTTGCGCGACGATTTCGGGCCCATGAGCGACACCGGATCGTGCATGGCTATGATCGGGTGGACCTTTCCCTCCTGGGTATACCGTCGCGATGGACCTGCCACCACTTGTCATTGAGCTCGACAGAGCCGTTGTCGCCATTGAATCCAGTCGTCGAGGGTAGTCCAACCCGCGCACCCCTCCCCTTTTCCCTTGGCCATCCGCGCCCGCTGCCGGAAGGTTTGCAAAAGGTCTCATCCCCGTCTCCCACCGGAGCGTCCCCATGACTGCCAGGTTCGCGAATCGACTCGCCCGTACCATCCTTTTGGCCTCCGCCGTGCTGGTGGCGGGGGGCTGCGCCGTTGGCTCCAAGCCCACGGTAAGGGATTTTGACAGCTATGAGGAGGTGACGATCGGGCCGGTGCACTATGTGACGCCGCAGGGAACGCGCGTCCTGGAGCAGGGGGCGGGGTATGTGGACCACTCGATCGCCGCGGTGCCGGGCGGGGTGTTCACGGTGGAGGTCGATCCGTCTCCGCCGCGGTCGTTGCGCGACGACGCGGACCAGAAGAAGCGCCGCTTCCTGCGCTCGATTCCCAACGGTCGCCTGACGAGCGTGCAGTATCACGAGGTCGGCGAGCGCCGCTATGTGCGCGTGTTTGCGAAGGGGACCACGGAGGGGGGCAAGGAATTGACGGGCGTGATGACGTACCTGCGCGAGAAGAAGAGCGCGGCCGTCGTGAAGTCGGTGGGACCGCTGGAGTATCAGAACGAGTTGCGTCACGCGACGGAGGATCTGGCCGGGCGCGTCAAGCTGTAGCGGCGTCCGCGGCGCGGCGGAGAGTGACCTCCACGATCTCCGCCGGGGCATTGATGCGCAGCGGCATCCAGTTTCCCGCCCCGTTGGAGACCACCAGCGCGGCGCCGGCGGCGCGGTAGAGCCCGCTGCAATACTTGAAGATCATACTCCCCACGCCGAATCCCGGGAACAGCATGAGTTGACCGCCGTGGGTGTGCCCCGCGAGTGTCAGGGCGATTCCCGCCGTCTGGGCCAGGTCGAAGGCGTGGGGATGATGCGCCATGAGGATCGAGACGTCGGCGCGCGGGTCGCGCACCGCCGCGATCGCGGCCATGTTCTCCTCCAGCGCCGCGCCGCGTCCGCCGCCGGGAACGCCCCATCGCAGGCCCAGCAGCTCGATGCGGTGGCCGCGCGACTCGATGATGGTGCCCGAATTCAGCAGCAGGTTGAGCCCCGCTCCGCGCACGCCGGACTCGAACTTATCGCGTCCCTCGAAGAGGTCGTGATTTCCCTCGCACACATACACGCCATGCCGCGCTGTCAGCCGCGTCAGCATCGCGGTGGCCTCCGGCAAGTCGCCGATGGATTGATCGATCACGTCGCCCGTGACCGCCACCAGGTCGGCGTCCATCCCGTTGATCGCGTCGGCCATGCGGTCCAGCAGCGGCCCGCCGGTGAAGCGGCCGACGTGGGTGTCGCTGAGGTGAACGATGCGGAAGCCATCCAGCGCGGCGGGCAGCCCCGGGATGGGAGCGTCAATGGATCGCACGCGGAAGTCGTTGATCTCTCCGGCGGCGACCCCGGCGCCCGCGAGGGTCAGGAGCGGCGGCGTGGCGGCGATGCACAGGCTGAGCATCTCTCGCCGAGTGAGGGTGGCCTCCCGCGAGGGTTGCGGCGTCGGCTGTCTCGGCTCCGCGCGCAGGCTGCGCACCCAGCGCGCCCCCGCGACCAATGCCTCGCCCAATAGAACCACACAGAGCGGCATCACAAAAACCGGCAGCACCGCCAGAAACCACACATACCCCACCACCGCGACGGGGAGCGGGATGTCGATCCCCCAGCCCATCCTCCGCGACAAGATGATCGCGGCGAAGAAGCCAATCTGGAACACCATGAACACCGCCAGCCCCAACCGCGCGGCAACCAGTTGGCGATGCCTCCGCGCCCGCAGGCGCCGGTCGGCGAGGTACCAGAAGAGAAGGGTGGCGAGCGGGATGCTGAAGATGATGAGGAAGAACATGCGGGGCTTTCGGCGCGGTGGCGTGGCGGAACTGCCCCGGGCGGAGCACAATCCGGGCCCGCCCTTCCTCCTTGCGGCCAGCGGCACGGGGCGGATTCTGGCGCGCAATCACTGTCCGTCAACGGAGTCTCGCATGATCGCCCGGTCAATACCGTCAATAATGTCCCGCATCCTACTGCTCGTGTTGCTCGCCGTGGGGTGGGCCCCCGCCCAGCACGCGGGGTACTACAATCACCCCGACATCCACGGCGACGTGGTGGTGTTCGCTTCGGAGGGCGATCTGTGGCGCGTGGCGGTTGCCGGCGGCGTGGCGACGCGGTTGACGTCGGATGTGGGGATCGAGACGCATCCGCGAATCTCTCCCGATGGCGAGACGGTGGCCTTTGCGGCGGAGTACGACGGCAATCTGGATGTCTATGCGATCCCCATCGCGGGGGGCTCGGCAACGCGGCTGACGTGGCACCCGGGGGCCGATGTGCCGAGCGGGTGGACGCCGGACGGCGCGGAGATCCTGCACTTCACGGCGCGGTCGCACCCGAGGTTCGATCGCGAGACGTGGGCCGTGCCCGCGAAGGGCGGCGTGCCGCGGAAGTTTCCCATCGGCACGTCGAGCTATGCGACGGTTTCCGCCGATGGAAAGATGGTGGCCTTCAACCGGAACTATGTGCAGACGCGGACGTGGAAGCGCTATGGCGGCGGCCTGGCCGACGACGTGTGGATCGGCGACCTGGCGGCGGGAACATTCACGCAGGTGACCAAGTACTTCGGCAACGACCTGAATCCGATGTTCGTGGGCGAGCGGCTGGTCTTTGCCAGCGAACGCGATGGACGCATGAACCTGTGGTCCACGGACCTGAAGGGCGCCGATCTGCGGCAGGAGACGAAGCTGGCGGACTTCGACGTGCGCTTTCCCGAGACCGACGGCAGGGACCGCGTGGTGTTTCAGCATGGTGCGGATATCTATCTATACGACATGGGCAGGCGCGAGGCGAGGAAGATCGACATCGCGCTCTCGACAGACCGCTCCAAGACGCGCCCACAGCTTCCCCCCGCGGCGAAGTTCCTGGACGATTTCGCAATCTCCAACGACGGGCGCAAGCTGCTGGTGGCGGCGCGCGGGGACCTGTTCAACGTGCCGGTGAAGTCGGGCCGCGTGGTGCCGCTGACGGCGAGCCCCAACTCCCGCGAGCGCGTGGTGGCCTTTGCCGGAGAGAAGGACGACAAGCTGGCCTATTTCAGCGACGCCAGCGGCGATTACGAGGTGCATGCGCGCGAGGCACGCACCGGCGCCAACGAGGAGCGCATCACCGATCCCGCCGATGCGACGCGGGGCACGTTTCAGCCGTTCTTCCGCATCGCGGCCTCGCCCGACGGCAGCGCGGTGGCGTTCGCGGACCAGCGCGGGACGCTGTACTGGACCAACCTGACGACGAAGACGCTGACCCTGGTGGATCGCGGGCCCGTGTGGGAAATCCGCGACTACGAGTGGTCGCCCGACAGCCGGTGGCTGGCCTATGCGCGGACAGAGCGGAACGAATACTCCCGCGTGTATATCCACGACACGAAAAGCGGCGAGAACCGCGCCGTGACCGATGGAATGTTCGACAGCTTTTCCCCCACTTGGGATCCGGAGGGGAAGCATCTATACTACCTCTCCAACCGGACGTTCAACCGCCAGGACGCGGCATTCGAGTACGAGACGGTGATGGTGGATCCGACGCGTATCTACGCGATCCTCCTGGACCAGGAATCGAAGAACCCCTTCCTCAAGCGCGATCCCTATGAGGAGGACGACGAGAAGAAGGCGAAGGAGGAGAAGGAAAAGAAGGAGAAAAAGGACAAGAAGAAGACCAGCGGCGACGACGAGGAGACCACCGCGACGCTTGCCACAAAGGAGAAGGACGAGGAGAAAGACAAGAAGGTGGAGGTGAAGATCGCCTTCGAGGGAATCGCCAATCGCCACATCGAATTCCCGATGGCTTCAGGCGAGTATCGCGGCCTGCGCGCGGCGAAGGGGCGGGTGTTCTACCTTGATTCCACCGGCGAGGAGACGCTGCTCCGCGTGTATGACCACACGAAGGAGAAGCCCGAGCCGAAGACCTTTGCCGCGAAGGTTTCCAGCTATGCGATCTCTCGCAATCGCGAGCATATCGCGGTGCTGGCGGAGGAGAAGATCACCGTTTCCAAGGCTTCGGCGGACAAGCCCGGCGACGACGATCCGTCGCCGGACCTCTCGCGCATTCACATCGAGACGCGCCCCGTGGAGGAGTGGCGCCAGATCTTCCGCGAGACGGTGCGCTACAACCGCGACTTCTTCCACGACCCGAAGATGGCGCTGAACGACTGGGAGGCGACGGCCGCGACCTATTCGCCGCTGGTGGAACGCGTGTCTATACGCCAGGAACTGACGGACCTGATCGGCAACCTGATCGGAGAGCTGGGCCACGGCCACACCTACGTCTCGGGAAATGGCGACGCGCCAACCGGGCGCACCGTCTCCACGGGGCTGCTGGGCGTGAACTTCGCCGTGGACGAGACGAGCAACACCGTGAGGCTTGAGCACATCCTCCGCGGGGAACGCTGGAACGCCAAGGCGCGAAGCCCCTTCAACAACGAACTCAACGAGGGCGTCGCCGATGGCTCCTATCTGTTGACGGTGAACGGCAAGCCCGTGACGGCGGACGTGGATCCGCTGTCGCACTTCTGGGGCCTCGCGGGCAAGGATGTGCTGCTGGGCATCGCGCCGGTTCGCGACTTGGCGAAGGCGAAGGAGTACCGCGTGACGCTGCTCTCCAGCGAGGATGAACTGCGCTACTTCGAGTGGGTGAAGGGGCGCCGCGAATACGTGGCGGCGAAGACCGATGGCCAGATCGGGTACGTGTATATACCGAACATGGGGACCGATGGATTGAAGGCGTTCTTTCGCGACTACTTTTCCCAGATCGACCGGAAGGCGCTGGTGATCGACGTGCGTTGGAATGGCGGCGGCAACGTGAGCCAGATGCTGATCCGCCGCCTGAGCGAGAAGTTCTATGCCATGATGAAGCCGCGCAACTTCGAGTTCGCCAACACGTATCCATCCCGCGTGTTCCAGGGACCGATGGCGGCGCTGATCAACGACCGGTGCGGATCCGACGGAGACATCTTCTCCCGCAGCTTCCGCAAGTTCGGGCTGGGCCCGCTGATCGGTGAGCGCACCTGGGGCGGCGTGGTGGGGATCCGCTTTGCCACGCGGTTTGTGGACGGCGGCGGGATGAACGTGCCGGAGTTCGCGTTCATGGATGCGGAGCTTGGCTATGGCATCGAGAACTATGGCATCGAGCCCGACCCGGGCTATGAAGTGTCAAATTCCCCGGACGACGAGGTCGCCGGCCGAGACCCGCAGCTCGACCGCGCCATCGAGTACCTGATGGCGGAGATGAAGAAGGAGAAGTACCAGCCGATGAAGTTCCCCGACCAGATCGACCGCTCGCCCGCGCACTTTCGCGAGCGCAGCAGGGAGTGGATGGATAAGCCCTAGGGGCGTCTGGACAGGATGGACTTGATGGACTGTGTTGACGTTGACCGGGTCCATTTTGTCCATCTGGTTGCAGCGCTTGGTTTTTCCAGTTCAGCCGCGCAGTTCCGCGATTGCCTTCTCGATGGCGGCGGCGTTTTCGGTGGTGTGGCAGGGGATGTCCTTGGCGATGCGCCGGACGAGGCCGCTGAGGACTTTGCCGCTGCCGACCTCGACGAAGGCCTCCGTTCCGACCTTGACGAGTTGCTCGACGCATTCGACCCAGCGGACGCTTCCGGTCACCTGGCGTACGAGGGAGTCCTTGATCGCCTCGGGATCGGTGAGCAGCGCGGCGTCGGCGTTGTTGACGAAGTGGCAATTGGGGGCGGCGATCGTGGCACTGGCGAGGGCGTCGCGCATGATTTCGCCCGCGGGCGCGACGAGGGGAGAGTGAAACGCGCCACTAACGGGGAGCGGCAGGGCGCGCTTGGCCCCGGCGGCCTTGGCGCCTTCGCAGGCGCGCCCCACCGCGTCGGGATCGCCGGAGATGACGATCTGGGCCGGGTCGTTGATGTTGGCGGGGACGGCGATCTCTCCGCCGGTGCTGGCCTCGGCGCAGACGCGCTGCACCGTGTCGATATCAAGGCCGAGAATCGCGGCCATGGCGCCCTTGCGAACGCGACCGGCGTCGGCAAAGGCCTCTCCGCGTGTCCTGACGAGGGAAAGCCCGGTGGCAAAGTCGAAGCATCCCGCCGCATACAGCGCCGTGTACTCGCCCAGCGAATGACCCGCCACGGCGTGGGGGCGGATTCCCGCCGCGGCGAGCACCGCGAGCGTGGCGGCGCTGGAGACGAAGAGCGCGGGCTGGGTGTTTTCCGTCTTCTTCAGTTCGTCTTCTGGACCCTCGAAGCAGAGGGGCGTAATGGAGAAGCCGAGTTGCGCGTCCGCGGCGTCGAACACCGGCTGCCCGCCGAGCTGTGCGGCGTCGCGGCCCATGCCAACGGCTTGGCTCCCCTGGCCGGGGAAAAGGAAGGCGATCTTCTTCATGCTGTGTCCTGTTGCTTGATTGTGCTGAGACGGGGATGCCCGGCGCCGACTACCACCTCACGATGCTGGCCGCATATGTCAATCCGGCGCCAAACGCCACAAAGGCGCAAGTGGTGCCGGGCTTCAGGCGACCCTCCTGGCGGGCGGTTTCCAGGGCCACGGGGATGCTGGCGCTGGAGGTGTTCCCGTGCTTCTCGATGTCGATCACCACGCGGTCGTGGCCAAAGCCATAGCGTTCCATGGCGGCGTGGATGATGCGGATGTTGGCCTGGTGCATCACGAGGAGGTCGATCTCCGACGCCTGCATCCCCGCGTCCTCCAGCGCCTTGTCCATCGCGTCCTGCACGATGCGGACGGCGAACTTGAAGACCTCTCGCCCGTTCATCTGGATATAGCGGTCCTTGTTGGCGAAGTTTTCCGCGGTGAGGGGATGGGCACTGCCGCCGATGGGCTGGCAGATCAGCGTGCCGCCCTTGCCGTCGCACCCGGCGAAGTTGCCCAGAATGCCGCGGCCCTCGGGAACTTCGCCGACGATGGCGGCGCCACTGCCGTCGCCAAAAAGGATGCACGTCGACCGGTCGGTGTAGTCCATCAGTCGCGAGGCGCAGTCGCACGCGATCACCAAGACGCGCCGCGCCATGCCGGATCGGATGAGGGCATAGGCCGCTTGCAGGCCATAGACGAAGCCCGTGCAGGCCGCGTTCATGTCGAAGGCCATGCAGGAGGGAATCCCAAGGCGCCCCTGCATCAGGCAGGCGGAGGTGGGCATCATGTAGTCGGGGGTATAGGTGCAGAACAGGACGCCGTCGATATCCTCCGGCCCCACGCCGGCATCGGCCATGGCGCGGCGGGCCGCCACCTCGGCGATTTCGCTGGGGGCTTGGCCGGGGGAAAGGATGCGGCGCTCGCGGATGCCCGTGCGCGTGTAGATCCACTCGTCGGTGGTATCGACCATCTTTTCCAGGTCGGCGTTGCTGAGAATACGGTCGGGGAGGCAAACGCCGAGTCCCTGGATACCGATCGCCTTGAAGGAGTTCTGTTTCAACGAGTCACCATCGCACTTGGGTTGGGAAAGGGCGCCTCGCAAGGCCGCCTCCGCAAGGGTGGAAGGTGCCCATCGCGGGTGCCACCGGGGCAAGTCCTATGCCTGAGCCCGGGGCAGACGCGAGGGGGCGGCAACCACCCGGAAACTCGCCGCCCGGGTGGCCGCGGGGTGACTTATGCCCCGCGGGAAGCCGATCAAGAGGTGGCGATTCGGGGTCTTTGCCGCCGTGAATCAGGGAATTCGGACATAGCCAGACTGCTCGTCCTTCGGCACTTGCATGAGCAGCGGGGACCGGGGGGATAATGTCCCACCGGAGAATTTCCAATAAACCGCATTACCTTCAGCATAGGCTGGTCCAACTCCCTCGGGAGCTCCCGGATTTAACGCCCCCGGGTGACTTTTACTTGGCAGGGTCCCCACCCTCCTTGTCACTTCTTATGCCAGCTTAGGCAGGAAAGTGCCCACGATCCGTGAAGCACCCTTACATGTGAGGGTGGAGACGTGGCAGGGGCGGAAGGCTCCACAAATTTCGAAGAAACGAAGGAGACGATCAGAGATGCACAGTAAATTCAGCCTGGCGACTCTTCCGGTCCGCCCCCACGCGGCCCTGAAGCAAGTCGGTAAAGTGATCGTGGCAACGGCTTTGACCGCCGCCATGCTCACTGGCGCGACGGCCCAGGGAACAAAGGGCATTCCCACCCCCTCCCCAAGCCCCACACTCACCCTCACTGCCACGCCCACGCCCACCGCGACGGCAACCGCCGTCACCACGGCCACCATGACGTTGACGGCGACCCCCACGGCCACACTGACAGCCACCGCGACGGCCACGCCGACGGCGACTGTTGTCACCACGCCGACGATGACTCTGACGCCGACCCCGACGATGACCCTGACGCCGACCCCGACGATGACCGCCACGGCCACGCCGACGGCGACCGTTGTCACCACGCCGACGATGACCCTGACGCCGACCCCGACGATGACCGCCACGGCCACGCCGACGGCGACCGTTGTCACGACGCCGACGATGACCCTGACGCCAACCCCGACGCTGACCGCCACGGCCACGCCGACCCTTACGGTGAGCCCCACGCCCACGCCGACGGCCACGGCGACCACGGTTACAACCGCCACGCTGACCGCGACGCCGACGGCCATCGTGACGGCCACGCCGACCGCGACCAGCACCGAGACGCCGACCGCAACGCCGTCCCCGACGGAAACTGCCACTCCGAGCCCGACGCTGACCACCGCTCCGACCACGACTGCCATCGCGACAACGGTCCCCACAACGGCCCCGCCGACGTCCACTACTGCGCCGACGGAGACCCCGACCCCGACCCCAACGGTCACGCCTGCGCCGACGGAGACCCCGACGGCCACGCCGACCGCGACGGAAACCGCCACGGCCACGCCGACGGCAACCGCAACCCCCAGCGGCACGGTCGCCTTTGATTTCGCCGACGACACCGAGGGCTGGACGGCTCCGAGCCTTCCGATCTTCGCGCCCGTCGAGGCCGGCTACGACGCCGACCGCGGCGCCCTGTGCCTGACCACCTCCTCCAACGACTCCGGCCCGACCAGCGGCTCCTTTGGCTTCTTCGAGTCGCCGCTCTTCCAGATCGTCTCCGAAGGCGTCTCCGAGGATGGCCGCGCCGCGCTTCCGATCCGCGGAACCACCGGCCCGAGCTCGCTCTATCAGGCCGCCTTCACGATCGCCACAACCACCACGCTGGAACTCGTCCCCACGATCCGCCTGCGTTCCAGCTCCGTTGACTTCCAGCAGAGCGACATCCTCGTCGTCACCTCGCGCGGCAACGGCAGCCTTTCGCCGAACGCGGTCGGCCGCCGCTACGACCAGTACTTCAGCCAGCCCGCTGGCGTGAACCAGTTCCGCCTGGACTTCGACGTGCTGAACTTCGACCCGACCGACGCCGCCGTGTCGTCGCTCTGCCTGCTCGACGTGACCGTTATCGCCGTTGATCCTTCCAGCTTCTTCGGCGCTCCCGAGGCCGGCCCGTCCTACGACTTCGCCGGCGGCGCGCTGAACGGCTTCAACAGTGGCACCGCTGCCCCGACGATCCAGGGCGCCGCAGTGTTCGCGGCCACCAGCCAGGGCCTCCTGATCCGCGGCATCGAGCCCGTTGCAACCCGCGGCGAATCCGCCCCGCCCTCCAATGACACCAAGATCCCGACGATCTTTGGCTTCTGGGGCAGCGGCCCGGCCACCTCTCCCACGCTCACCCTTGAGAGCGGCGCGCTCTATCGCGTGGACTTCACCTTCACCAGCACCGCGGACGACAGCACGAGCGCCACGCTCCCGGTCCTTCGCGCCCGCGTGAACGATTCGTCGCTCAAGCTCGCTGCGCTTGTGAACATCGACTCCCGCGACTCCGGCTCGCGCGTTCCGCTTGCCGGGTCGTCCGAACTCTACAGCGTCTGGTTCGTCGCTCCCGACGAGGTTGCCGGCAACGAGCTCCTGTTCTCGTTCGACTACCTCTACGCCGACGACTCCGACGACGATCCGACGCAGGCCATCATTCTCCAGTCGATCGACGTCACTCGCTACCAGGGCGACTAACCGCCTGAAGTAGGCAAGCTACCCAGTTCCGATCCCCCCGGCATTGCGCCGGGGGGATCGGTGTCTATGGGGGAAGGCGGGCGGACTGTGAACGGCGCAATACTGGGGGAGCTTCGGGTCTTGGGAGGGCCTTTGGCATTTTACGATTCCCTACGGCCGAAGTCCAGATCCCGACAGGGCGAGCCGAACCGACCATCCACAGATTTCACAGATTCCGCGCAATTGCCTTCCACTCCATCCCCGCCTTCGCTCTGTGTCCTCTCTGCCAGGCACTGCTTTTTTGAGGCGCCGAATTGGCTGCGACGTATCGAAAAATGCTCCAATCCGTCGGATGTTGGAGCCCGCGAATGTCGCTGCCGACTCCGCGCCGCGCGACGGCGATGAGTGGAGATTGCCATGCGGGGGGACCGGGGGGCCCTTCTCGACAACCCCGAATAGCCCCACAATCCCTTTGCCAACCACGTCGCGTGCGGATCAATGTCGGGGTATCCTTTGAATCAGTCCGGGGATGGGCGCGGTCCGCAGCATCGCCCACCCCAACCTCCCGAATAGGGCACGCGACCCCATGGCCAAGAAGACCAAGGCGACTAGCAAGGCGACCTCCGCGAAGAAGGTGGAACCCCCGAAGAAGGCGGCGAAGGCGAAGCCCGCCCCACCAGTCGCCAAGGGCAGGCCTGCCAAGGCGGCAACGCCCGCGAAGGCGAAGCCCGTCGCTGACCCCGCGCCCGCGAAGCCGGTCGCGGCACCCGCCAAGAAGCCCGCGCCCGCCGCGAAGGGGAAGCCCGTGGCGAAAGCGCCAACGGCCCAGGGAAAGAAGAAGGCGGCGACGGCTCCCACAAAAAAAACCGCTGTGGCGAAGGTTGCGCCTCGCGGGCAGGATGCGCGTGCCACGCCCAAGGCAGCCGCAAAGCCCGGCGCGTCGAAGTTGCCTCCAGCGAAGAAGGCCCCGGTCGCGAAGGCGAAATCCAAGACTCCCGCCGGCGCAAAGGATGCCCGCGCCACGCCCATAACGATTCCCCGTTCCCCATTCCCCGTTCCCTCCATCGAAGCCGCCCTCTCCGACGGCGTGCTTCTTGAGGAGTTCCATACGCTGGTCCATTGCCGCTGCCACGATCCGCATCGCCTGTTGGGTTGCCATCGGGGTCGGCACGGCGGCGCGGCGGGGTTGCTGATCCGCGCGTGGCATCCGGACGCGGCGAGCGTGGAGTTGCTGCTGGAGGGCGAGGAGCAGCCGCTCCCGATGGCGGGCCTCGGGATGAACGGCCTGTTTGGAGTCTTCCTGCCGAATCGCGATTTCCCGATCCGCTACCGCCTGCGCCACCACATTCCCGGGGCCGAGCCGTGGACCTCCGCCGATGCCTATCAGTTCATGCCGTCGATCGGCGATCTGGACCTGTGGCTCCATAGCGAGGGAAACCACCTCCACGCCTACCGGAAGTTCGGCGCCCAGCTACGCGAGATGGACGGCGTACAGGGCGTTTCCTTCTGCGTGTGGGCGCCCAACGCGCGCCGCGTCAGTGTGATCGGAGACTTCAACCGCTGGGACGGGCGCATCCACCCGATGCGGTCGATGGGCTCATCGGGCACGTGGGAGCTTTTCATCCCCGGCGCCCAGCCGGGCGAGGGCTACAAGTTCGAGCTCCTCACCCAGGACGGCCACCTGCGCTACAAGGCCGACCCGTATTCCTTCGCCTTCGACCTGCGGCCTTCCACCCACTCCAAGATCGTGGATCGCAACACCTATGCGTGGGACGACGCCGAGTACATGGCACAGCTGGAGAATCGCCAGATCCTCTCCGAGCCGATGGCCACCTACGAGGTGCATCTCGGCTCCTGGGCCCGCGTTCCCGAGGAGGGCAACCGCTGGCTCAACTACCGCGAGCTGGCCCACGCGCTGGTGCCTCACGTTAAGCGCTATGGCTTCACCCACGTGGAGCTGCTTCCCGTGGCCGAGCATCCCTTTGACGGAAGCTGGGGCTACCAGGTTACCGGGTACTATGCCCCCACCTCGCGATTCGGCACGCCCGACGATTTCAAGTACTTCGTGGACTACCTCCACCTCCACAGCATCGGCGTGATCGTCGATTGGGTTCCGGCGCACTTCCCGCGCGACGACTTTGCGCTCCGCTGGTTCGACGGCACGGCGCTGTATGAACACGCCGACCCTCGCCGCGGCGAGCACAAGGACTGGGGGACGCTCATCTTCAACTATGGCCGGCCCGAGGTGAAGAACTTCCTCATCTCCAATGCTCTCTTTTGGATGGACGAGTACCACATCGACGGCCTGCGCGTGGACGCGGTGGCGTCGATGCTGTACCTGGACTACAGCCGCAACCCGGGCGAGTGGGTTCCCAACCAGTATGGCGGGAACGAGAACCTGGAGGCGATCGCCTTCCTTCGCCAGCTCAACGAGGTCGTCCACGCGGAGTACCCCGGGCGCTTCACCGTGGCGGAGGAATCCACGTCGTTCTCCGGCGTCTCGCGCCCCACCCACAGCGGCGGGCTCGGCTTCACCTTCAAGTGGAACATGGGCTGGATGAATGACACCCTGCGCTACTTCGGGCGCGACGCGATTCACCGCAAGCACCACCAGCACGACCTGACGTTTGCCCTGATCTACCAATACACGGAGAACTTCACGCTCCCCTTCAGCCACGACGAGGTCGTGCACGGCAAGGGATCGCTGCTGACGCGGATGCCCGGCGACGAATGGCAGAAGTTCGCCAACCTGCGGCTGCTCTATGCCTACATGTACGCCCACCCGGGGAAGAAGCTGCTCTTCATGGGCGCCGAGTTTGGGCAGGCGACCGAGTGGCAGTACGACCGCTCGCTGGATTGGCATGTGGCGGGGACGCCGATGCACAAGGGGATCGAGCGTTGTCTGGAATCCCTGGGCGCGGCCTATCGCGCGCATCGCGAGTTCTGGCTCTTCGACAGCGAGCCGGTCGGGTTCCGGTGGGTCTCCTTCAGCGACCACGAGTCGTCGGTTCTCGCCTTCATGCGCCAGGGGCCCGAGGGCCACACGCTCTGCGTCTTCAACTTCACGCCGATCCCCCGGCTGGGCTATCGCGTAGGCGCGCCGTCGGCGGGGCGATACACGGAAATCTTCAACAGCGACGCCGAGCAGTATGGCGGCGGCAACGTGGGCAACCACGGACAGGCCTTTACCCAGGAGGTCGCTTGGAACGGTTGCAGCCAATCGCTCCACCTGAACCTGCCACCGCTGGGGGCGGTTTTCCTGAAGTTCGAGGAGTAGGAACGGCAGGGATGAGGGATGACCGGCCTGTTGTTGGCCTAGAGACTCCCCAGTTCTCCGGGTTTGTACCGAGAAACTGCGCCCTTGTATCGGATTCCAATTGCGGGGTTGGAATCGGTGGCCCAGACTCTTGTTTGAAGTTGCCATGCCACCCCCCCTCGTAGAGAGCGAGGCATAACCCATGCAGAAAACATTCCGACAGTGGAAGGGTTTCACCCTTATCGAACTGTTGATCGTCGTGGCGATTATCGCCATTCTGGCGGCGATCGCGGTTCCCAATTTTCTGGAGGCGCAGACGCGCGCGAAGGTTTCCCGTGTCGCGGCGGACATGCGCAGCGCGGCAACGGCCGTCGAGGCCTACGCCATCGACTACAACAAGTACCCGCTTATGCGAATGGTGGCTGGTCAATTCACGTTGGTCGTCCCCCAGCGGGCGATCATGCCGGCCGGCACGGCTCGTCCCTTCAACATGGCGACGCTCCCGCTGGAGCTGACGACGCCGGTCGCCTATCTCACGTCGCTCTTCGACGATCCGTTCAAGGACATCCAAGCCAAGCGCGTGTCCACGACAGGCGCCGTGACGCCCGCCACCGATCTCACCGATCCAACAACCAGGCACTACCGCTACGACAATATCTTCCAGCTCACCACGATCAGTGGCTTCGGATTCGACAACCTCGATCTTGCCGAATACGGTCAGTGGCGCTTCGTCGCCATCGGGCCCGACCGCGAGTTCCGCGGCTCCA